>Ga0187851_10000281_pt1 | contig 52536 bp, 48 predicted proteins | sample June2016WEW_6_10_FD_132997 | JGI IMG/M metagenome (GOLD analysis project Ga0187851, IMG submission 132997) | Peatland microbial communities from SPRUCE experiment site at the Marcell Experimental Forest, Minnesota, USA - June2016WEW_6_10 | ecosystem: Environmental > Terrestrial > Soil >... | reverse complement strand
TTCCAGGCGCAGGGTGTTGCGCGCGCCGAGCCCGCAGGGTTTGACGCCGAACTCCGCGCCGGCCGCCATCACCTCGCCCCAGATGCGCTCCGCCTCTTCGGGCGCGATGTAGATTTCAAAGCCATCCTCGCCAGTGTAGCCGGTTCGCGCAATTCGCGCCGGAACCCCGCAAACCTGGCCGTCCACGAACCAGTAGTAGCGGATTGCGCCCAGGTCCGCGGCCGCGATTTTCTGCAGGGTGGCTTGCGCCCGAGGGCCCTGAATGGCAATCTGGGCGAAGCGGGGACTCGAAAATTCCACGTGCGCGTCGAAACCGTTGGCCCGCCGGATGTGCTCGAAATCCTTCTCCTGGTTAGCGGCGTTGACGCACAGGAAGAAGTGGTCTTCGGCCACCTTGTGAACCACTATGTCATCCACGCATCCGCCGTGCTGGTAGAGCAGGGCCGAATAACGCGTCTGCCCGACTTTCAGTTTCGCGATCGCGTTGGTGGCGACGAAATCGACCAGCGCCGCGGCTTGCGCTCCGCGAATCTCGATTTCGCCCATGTGGCTGACATCGAAGACGCCCACCCCCGTGCGGACCGCGCGGTGCTCCTCGATTATCCCGCTATACTGTACGGGCATTTCCCAGCCGCCGAAATCCACCATCTTTGCGCCTAAAGCCCGATGAATGCGTGTCAGAGGCGTGGTTCGCAGACCGTTCGATGGCATGAAGTTTCAGGCTAACAGCAGCATTTTGGGGTGTCAAACCTGGCGTGTGGGGCAGGATTTCATCCTGCCGCCGGCCTCTTGGCCGGCGATCCCCGGTCTAATTCTCAATTGGGAAGGGACCTGGGTTGTCCACGATCAGCTCGCGTCCTCCGCCTGCGCTGGCCCGTACCAGAATCTCGACGGCGTTCCGCGGATATGCGGTGGCCGCGTGAAAGGCGGCTTCGTCGCCGTTTTCCAGGGCGGCCTCGTCAATGGGCGCCGTTCGGGTGGTGACCACCTGCTTGCCGGAAGCCAGGAACTCGAACTCCAGGACCAGGTCGAGGAGGGGCTTGTCGGCCGTGGCGCGCACGCGGCCATCCAAGGTGACGTCGGTTCCATCGTGCACGGCTTTGAGGGCCAAGATCTCGACGTCCGACGATTTCTTCTTCTTGTCCGCCGGGGACGCGCACAGCGCCAATGCGGCAAGAGCCACCAGCAGCAACTTCATTAAAGGTCAGTGTAGCAGGCGGCGCGTGAGACCTGGGAACATCGGCCTCCCGAGGCGCAAATCGCGCCAAAATCGAACCGAATCGGTGCGCGGCCCAACGGATCGCCAGACAATCACGGCTTAGGAATGGGAAAAGCGGACCACCATGGATCCAGACCTCAAAGACTACTTGGACCAGCGGTTCACGGCGGTGGATCGGCGCTTCACCGAGAAGATCTATGCCGCGAACGCATCGATGTTTCAGCGCTTGGACGAGATGGCGGCCACGCTGGAGGAACCACACCGTTTGAAAAGTACGATCTCGTATCCCGAAGCGACCGCTCCCTGACCCGGCAGAGCCGGAACCAAACAGGACCCCTTTTTGACGCGGAGACGCGGAGACGCCGAGAAAACCGTGTAGATCAGGAGTTGGAGTGATTTTCGGAGTGCAGCCGAGGGCCCATGAAGATGGGTCGAAATGCATATCGTCCGAAATATTCTTGCCGAAACGACAAGAATTCCACTCTGTAGGTACTGACGGTCGCGGCTTGGATCGGCGCTATGCCAGCTTGCCCGCCTGCTTCTGCGCCAGCCTGCTCCAGCGCGCCGTGAAGCGCCGCCGGTAGCGCGGCGCGGTTCGGGCGGCCTCCACCGCGCGATGGTACATTTCCCGCGCTCCGGCGGCGTCGCCCAGGGCTTCGAGCGCCTGCCCGTAATGGCACAGCCCTTCGGGGTCGTAGGGACGCCGGTCCGTGTAGATTTCCAGCTCCCGTCGCGCATCCTCGAATCGCCCGGCCGCCAGGTACGCCGCGCCCATTTCCCGCCGGATCTCGCTGAGGTTGTGCTTTTCGTCCTGCGCCAGCACGATCCGGAACCGCGCCAGAGCGTCGTCGATGCGGCCCTGTTCGCGCGCGATGCGGCCAAGCTGGAACTGCGCATCGGTCTCCTCCGGATCAATCGCCACGGCGGCTTGAAAACGGCGGATGGCTTCGGTGTACTGCCGCCGCTCCTGGTGGATCAGCCCGAGCTGATACTGCGCGTCCGCATCGTGCGGATTGATGGCCGCGGCCTCCAGCATACGCCGGAGGCTCTGGCGCGTGCGGAACGCCGAGCCGAGATGGCTCAATTCTCCGCCCAGAAAGTACCAGGCATACAAAAGGACAAACGGCGAAGCCAGCCAGCCAAAGAGGAACCGCAGCGGACCCCACAGAAACGCCACCGCCGCCACCGGAACCCAGGAGAGCGCCACCACGCCCGCCGCCACTCCGCTTCCCACCCCGAAAAGCGTGCGCACGGCGAAGAAAATCAACACCAGGAAGTACAGCCCGGCCGCCGCTCCGATGCCGGCGGCCACCTCGGGAGGAGCGAGCCAGCCTGTCGCGGCCGCCGGCAGGCAAGCCGCCGTCCAGGCCATGGCGGCGCAAGTGAACAGCGCGGAATAGTCGCGTTGGAAGACCATCCCCACCCCGCCCAGGCGGCCCAACAGGGCGCTGAGCGCGAGGACCCCGGGCACGTAGACCACGCCCAGCACGATCATCGGCATGAAGAACCCGACCCGCGGGTGCGCCCCGGTTTCCACCGCGAAAGTCGCGCCCAGGGCGGCCAGCAGCGCGAACAGCGCGCTGCCGCGATCCATAACGGCGCCCATCGCCGCAGCCGGGCGCGTCCATAGTCCTCCCAGCAGCTTGAGTTGCTCTCCCAACACACCCGGAGCATAACAGGACATGCCGCGCGCCGGCAATTAGAATGGAGTGTGCGACATGGAAGCGCGGGAGCTCTCTCGATTCTGATTTTCGCGGCCCTTCTTCAGGGCCAGAAGGGCGACGAAATCCCGCGCGCGCTGAAAGCCCGTCTCGCGGCGCTGCTTCCCGACGCCAAAGCCTTCGGCGGCAAGCCCGCCGGCGAGGCGGCCTATTATTCCACCGACCTCTACAAATACATCGATGGCGGCGCCGAGGAATACCACCTGCGCGGCTTCGTGGCGCTGATTCACCGCGAGTACAAGACCGCCGGCGCGGAGATCGACGTGGACATCTATGACATGGGCTTGGCGGCCAACGCTTTGGCGATGTCCCGCGTGGAGCGTTCGCCGGATTGCCGCTCGGTCGAGATCGGCGACGGGGGCTACGCGAGGGAGGGCATGCTGAACTTCACCCAGGGCCGGTACTTCGTGAAGTTGAAGGCTTTCAGCGATGCGGGCGGGACGGCGGCGCCACTCGAAAAAGCGGCGCGGGGTGTCTCCGCCAGGGTCGGACCGGCGCGGTAGAAGCGCGCGGAGGCGTCAGGTGTTACTCTGGCGCTATACGGCGCCAGCGCAACCGGCGCGCGGTGGGAACCGTCCGATGAACTTTGGCTGGACGCCGCCGAGCTGTCGAGGGTACCGAATACATGCGATTGGTCGGAGTTGCGGGGATGTTTATGTCGCTGTGGCTGGCGGGGATCTGCGCCGCGGCCGACGTCGCCGTCAGTGTGTCGATCGTCGATCAGGCAAACCACCCCGTGGCCGGCGCGCGCGTCCAACTCAAGAGCGGCGAGAACCCGGCCATCCCGGCCGACACCGACCAGGCCGGCCATTGCGAATTCAAAGGACTCCCGCCCGGACGCTACCAGATCACCGCGAACAAAGAGGGATTCGAGCCGCTGGTGAAAGGCGATCTGGATTTTTCCCAGGCCGGCGCTTCCATGGAATTGACCCTGGTTCCCGTCCTGACCCAGCGGGACAGCGTGGAGGTGATCGGCGAAGCTTCTCCGGTGGAGGATGGCGCTTCCACCGCGAACGCCATTGACACGCAGAACGCCAAGATGCTGCCAAACCGGCCCGCCACCGTGTCGGATGCGCTGCCGCTGATTCCCGGAGTGGCTCGCTCGCCCGGCGGCGGCCTGCAGATTTCCGGCGCCGGCGAGCATCGCAGCTCCCTGATCGTCAACTCGGCGGACGTTACCGACCCCGCCACAGGGCAGTTCGGCTTGACCGTGCCCATGGACAGCGTCGAGACGCTGAACGTATTCCAGACGCCCTTTCTCGCGGAATATGGCCGGTTTACCGCCGGCCTGGTATCGGTGGCGACGCGCCGCGGCGGCGACAAGTGGAAGTGGGAGCTGAACGATCCGCTCCCCGAATTCTTCATCCGCAGTTGGCGCCTGCGCGGCTTGCGCGACGCCACCCCGCGCCTGAATTTCGAAGGCCCGATCATTCCCGGGAAGCTCTATTTCTCCGAAGGGCTCGAATATGAGGTGCGCAAGACGCCGGTCTTCACGCTTCCTTTTCCCTTCAATCTGAAGCGCAAGCAGGGCGTCAACTCCTTCGCCCAGGTGGACTGGGTGGCCTCGGAGAAAAACCTGGTTACGCTCACCGTGCACGCCGCGCCGCAACGGCTGGCGCACGTGAACATGGACTACTACAACCCCGAGCAGACCACCCCGGACGCGAGCACCCACAACTATACGGCCACGCTGGGAGACCACCTTACCCTGGGGACCGGCCTGCTCGACAACACCCTCTCATTCACCAGGTTCGACGCCAAGGTCTGGAGCCTGGGCGACCAGGAACTGACCATGGCGCCGCAGGGCAACACGGGCGACTACTTCGCCGCCCAGAACCGCACCGCATCGCGCCTGGGCTTGCTCTCCGTTTATTCCTTCGCGCCGGTGAAGCAGTTCGGTCAGCACAATTTCAAGTTGGGCGGCTACGCCGCCGAGAGCAGAGACCGCGGCCAGGTCTCCGAACGCCCAGTGGACATCGTGAACACCAGCGGTCTCCTCCTGGAGCAGATCGCGTTCACCGCCGGCCAGCCCTTCGACCGATCCGATACCGAGCTCGCCTTTTTCGGCCAGGACCATTGGATGATCGCGCCGCGGCTGGCGATGGATATCGGCATACGCACCGAATCGCAGGCGGTTTCGGAAGCGTTTCGCCTGGCCCCGCGCGGGGGAATTTCCTGGAACCCGTTTTCGGGGTTGGGGACCGTGGTAAGCGCCGGCGTCGGCCTGTTCTACGACCGGGTCCCGCTGAGCGTCTACTCATTTCCCCAGTGCCCCAGCCAGATCGTCACCATGTACAATGCGGACGGCAGCGTAGCGACGGGGCCTATCCTCTACATGAACGCCCTGGGAGAGGTGTTGACCCAGCGCCGTTTCGTGTTCCTGGAACCGGCGCCGGGCAATTTCGCGCCGCGCAGCACTACCTGGAATGCGCAGGTGGAGCAGCCCCTCACCAAGCGTATTAAGCTGCGCGCCGGCTACTTGAGCAACCTCTCCGACGGCCTGGTGGTCCTGAACCGCTCCGTTCCGGATCCCGTCACCGGCGCCGCGGCCGACGTGCTTTCGGGCGCAGGCCAATCGCGCTACCGGCAACTCGAAGTCACCACCCGCGTGGGCCTGGGCCACGAGCGCCAGTTGTTCTTCTCTTACGTGAACAGCCGCGCGCGCGGCGACCTGAACGAGTTCAGCAGCTTCATCGGCAGCTTTCCCATCCCCATCATCCACCCCAATCAGTTCGGGAATCTGCCTACCAATCTGCCAAACCGCTTCCTGGCTTGGGGCAGAGTGCCGTTGCCGAAAGGGTTCGGCATAGCGCCGGTGGTGGAATACCGCAGCGGATTCCCGTATGTCAGCCTGGATGAGTTCCAGCATTACGCCGGGATTCCCAATCAGAACAGTTTTCCGCATTTTCTTTCCGCCGATGCGCGGGTATGGAAAGACATCCGTCTGAATCCGAAGTATTCGGTGCGTTTCTCGGTGAATGGCTTTAACCTGACCAACCACTTCAATCCGGAAGCCTTGCACTGGAACATCGCCGACCCGGCTTACGGCCTTTTTTTCGGCCAGCGCGGAAGGCATCTCACCATGGATTTCGACGTGCTGTACTGAGCCGCGGCTCTGGTAGAATGTGGAGCAGTGAAATTCCGCGTTTATCTCGAACCGGATGAGGATGGAGTGTTCGTCGCCACCTGCCCGGCTCTGCCGGGATGCGCCTCCCAGGGCCGAACCCGCACGGAAGCCACCGAGAACATCCATGAGGCGATCGAAGGTTACTTGAAAAGCCTCCGCAAGCACGGCGACCGCCTGCGGGTTGCTGCTGTTGACCACGGTTAGGACGTAGTCGCTATACTCAAGGTGCGGAGGTCCAAGACGGACAGATCCAATGATCCTCGGTACAACTTCTACGCCAGCCCCACGGTGGACGAGTTGATTGCCCAGCAGGGGAAGGGCCCCGTCCATGACCCCACAGTCTTATTGGGGGACTTCTGGCCGGAGGACGAGCCTATCGAGGAGTTTCTGGCTGCCCTCCACGAATGGCGCGGGCATGACAGGTCTGATCGCGCCGCATGAGCACTTCCGTCGTTGTCGATACAGACGTGGTTTCCTATCTGTTCAAGAGCCATCCGACCGCCTTCCAGTACCTTCCGGACCTCACAGACCGGACGCCGATGATCTCGTTCATGACCCTGGCGGAATTGGATCGCTGGGCGCTCGAAGCTCACTGGGGCGAGAGCCGCCGGCGGCGGCTGCGCGAGTACCTGGAGCGTTTTGTCGTGCTCCCATATGATCGGGATCTATGCACGAAATGGGCGGAGGTGACCGTCGCCGCTAAGGCGTGCGGCCGGCGGATCGACTGCGCCGACGCCTGGATCGCGGCCACAGCCTTGCTCGCCGGCGCGCCGCTCATCACCCATAACCGAAACGATTACCTGGGAGTCCCGGGATTGGTCGTGTTAACGCGCTCGCCGTCGTGAGCCCCTCTTGAGACAAACATCGAAGACCTGAGGCGGCGCGAGCCTCACTTGAGCTGTTTCTTATAGAAGAAATCCAGCCCGAACAGGCCGTTTTCCTCGCGCAACGCTACTACGGACCAGTGCTTGCTCAGGTCCCATTCCACGCGGACCACCTGCGGATTGCTGCTGTTGACCACGGTGATGTAGGTGAAGGTAATATCGGGCGTCACCTGCTGTTCCAGGGTCAGGCGCGCTTGCGGGTTGTTTTCTATGCCGGGCAGCGCGGGGTCTATGCGCAGGCGGCTCACCCCAAAGAGGCGCTGGAGACGGCCGGTCACCGGGCTGGCTATGGCTTGGCCGAGCAGGGCGGTAGCGCCCATCTGCTGCCACGAATTGGGGGACACGCTCTGGTTCTCCAGCAGCGTGGGGTCGGAGGCGGGCGTCTGGCCCGTGGCCAGCGCGGCCACGATTTCGCTGAACTGGAGCGGCGGATCGGAGCGGGGCGTCAATGTCGGTTTGCTCAAAGGGCCGGCGATGTTCAGCGTGATATCCGCACCCCTCACCTTGGTCTCCAGGTCCACGTTGACTATGGGTTCCACCTTCACCTGGTTGTAGAATGCGATGGACCCCTGGCTGATGTTGTACTTCGTGCCGAAGAACAGCACCTGGCCCTGGGTGATGTTGATGCGGCCCTGCAGCGCCGGGGTGCTGACCGTGCCCCGCAGCCGCAGGTTCGCCTCCAGGTTGACATCCTGCGTCAGAGCGCTCTGGACCTGAATGTCGGGGGCCGTCTGAATTTGGATATCGTAATTCAGTCCGCCCAGCAGGCCGCCGCGCGCCGAGGGCGTCTGGACAGGCTCGGAGGACCGCGCCAGCAGGGAGCTGAAGTCGGACTGCGGATTGAAGCCGGTGCGCAGGACGGTGATGGAGCCCACGAGCATGCTCCGTTCGGTGGCGCCGTTGAGGTCCAGGCTGGCGTTGGCCACCGTGCTCACGCCCTCGGGGTAGCGCACGCGGACGGCTTCGGCATCGGCGTGCAGGTTGAAGACCACCTGATCGCCCCCGTAACCGGCGAAGCCCGAGATCCGGATCTTGCCTCCGCCGCTTTCCCCGGTGAGACTTTGAATGGTGGCGCGGTCGCCGCTGAAGGAAATCACGCCGTTGGCGTTGTCCAGGCCGTTGGAGAAATCGGCCAGGCTGAAGGAGCCATTCTGCACTTCCAGGCGGCCGGCGATCTGAGGCTTGTCGAAGGCCCCGCGCACGGAGGCGGCGACCTCCAGCCCGCCGGCGGAGAGGATGCCGGCGCCGAAGTCTTCCAGGAAAGCGAGATCGATGCGGCCGTTCACCCGCAGATCGAGCGCATTTCCCCGGTCGAACTGGATTTTGCCTCCGATGGTCAGGTCCGTGTCGCGGCCCACCAGGTGAGCGCTGTCGATGGTGAACACGGAATTGGCCAGGGTGGCCACCACGGGCTCGGCATTGTGAATCACCAGCGGCGCGGCGCCGGTGCGCAATGGGATTGCGCCCGGCGCGGGGCCGAGTTCCAATTTCGGAATTCGCAATTCGGCCTTGAGATCCCGCGGGCGAAGCGCCGGGCCGTCGATGCGCAGCCCGCCCTCGGCGAAGCCCTCGAAGGTCTCCGCCGCGGCCGCTTTCGAGGGCTCGAGCCACTCGTGCAGGCGGGCGTAATCGAGCCGCGAGAAGGAAATGTCCGCGTTGCCGGGATAATCGCCTTCGAGGCGCCAGGAGCCGTCGCCCGTAATGCTCGAGCTGGCGATGTTCGACTCCAGGTGCGCCTTTACGGTCTGACCCTCCGTGGCGGCCGTGAGGTGCGCATCTCCGAACGATTGATCGTCCAGTTGCAATCCATGGGCGGCGATATCGGCTCGCAGATCGAGGACTTGGAAACCGCGGCGTACGCGGCTGGCCGGCTGGATCTCGACGCTGCCTCCGGCGCTAACCTGCACCGTTCCCTTGATTCCGGAGCGCGCCTTGGCGAGCGTCGCAATCTGCTCCAGCGGCATGGCACTGGTGGTTATCTCGAAGCGCAGCAGACCGGTATCGAAGTCGCCGGCATGCTCGTAGGAAGCCTTTAGCTGCACCTGCTTGGCCCCGGCGGCGATTTGCGCGGACGCCACCTCCACCGTGCGGCCGGAATAGTTCACCTGCGCGGTGAAGCGGTCGAAGGGTTCCTCGGCGAACCTTCCGCGGAGGGCCTCGATATCGGCCCTTACCAGGGGATTCGATAGCGTGCCGGCCGCCTCAGCGGTGGCGTTCAGAGAGCCGGTGACCGGCGGCCCGGTCCACTCGGCGGCGGTGGCCAGCTCGGCCAGCGGCGCGTTGCGAATAGTGGCATTACCGAAGATCTCGCTGTCGGGCGAGGATTTCCATTGGCTCAGCGCCACAGCCGCTTGAAACTGCGCGCGCAGCCCGCCGCGCACCACGGTGGCGTTATCGAGCCGGGCGTTTTCAGGCGAAACGGCCGCGTCGCCCGCCAGCGAATCGAAGGTTTTCCCGGAGACCGAGAAGCGGGTGGCACTCAAATGGCCGGCTATGTGCGGATCGTCGAGGGTTCCCACCACCGAGCCCTCGAAAACGGCGCTGCCGTTCTCCAGTTTCACGCCCACCGAAGCGGTGGTCTCGCCCACCGCCGGCAGCAGGTCGTCGAGGTCGCGCGTTTCGAGATGCGCGCGCATCCGGCCGTCCGCGCCGCCGATGGCCCCGGAGAAATCGACGCGCGAAGAGGGCAGCGTGAGGGTCGAGCGGCCCAGGTCCAGAACGCCGCTGCTCGTGTCGTAATCCGCGTTCACCTGGCCGTGGACGGGCGCGCCGCCGGGTTCGGGGGTGATCGCCAGCCGCCCGGTTACATGCAACTCCGCGTCCCCGTGCAGCCAGCCCTGCAAATCCAGGGGTCCGGATGCGCGGCCATCCCAGGGCAGCGGCGCCGGGCTATAGACGGCCACCACCCGGCGCGCCTGGAAACCGGCGATGGCGCCTTCAAAATGGAACAGGTCCAGGTGTTGCAGCAGGCCGTCGGCCTCGTAAACGCCGCCCAGCCCGGCCACTGCCATGCCGATGAAATGGATATCGGGACCGCGCACTTCGGCGCGCGCGATGCGGCAGTCGATGGGGATGAGGCTGTCGGGGCGCACGTAGAAGCCGGAGAGGCGCAGTCCGGTGACATCGAGTCCCGCCGGCCCCGCCCTGAGCGCGCCGTCGGCCTGGAAATCGCGCAGCCGGACGTAAGAGTCGCGGTACTCCAGGTTATAGGCGTTCAGCTTGCCGGTGACGGAGAAGCTCCCGCGGCCGGCCCAGGTAGCGTTCCCGGACACGTGCGCGGCGCCGCTTTCCAGAAGCTTGGTGCGTAGAAAGCGCGCCACATCGGCCTGGGAGGCCTGAGCCTCGTAGCGGAGGGTAGCGCGCGGAGATGCCAGGTCCTCCACCACGCCCGAGAATTCCACGTGGGAATCGCCCGCGGCCAGTTTCGCCGAGGCGATGGCAACCCGGTTCCGCTCCGCCGCGAACTGGAGGGCCACGGCAACCGCCGTGGGCGCGTAGCCGGAAATGTCGAGGTCGAGCGGCTGGATGGCCAACTCCGCCCGGTAGCGCGGGCCGGCGCGGTCGTATATCAGCTTCGCGCTCAGGTTGCGGCCGCGCGCGCTAAAGGGCGTTGGCTGGCCCGATTCCACTTCGAACACGCCATTTTGCAGGCTGAAACGGCCCACCGCGAGGTCCAGAATGGCGTCCACGGTGGAGCGCTTGCCATGAACCTTGGGCTCGGGGACGTTGGTGCGGCCGTCCGGATAGAGGATCAGGTAGACCCGCGGCTCGACTACATCGAGGTATGCGATATCGAACTTTCGCCGCAGGAGGGAGACGATCTTGAGGCCCACCGCTACCGAGGATGCGCGAAACAGAGGCGGCTCACCGGCCGCTTCGGTTCCGTGGACCACGAGACCCTTCACCTCCGCGCGCAGACGGCGCCAATCGAAGGTGAACGCGCCGGCCTCCGCGCGGCCGCCGGTAGCGGTTTCCACCTCTCGCACAATGCGGCGGCGCACCTGTTCGCGGAACCATGGGCTCCGCACAACCATCACGCCGGCGACCAGCAGCGCGGACGCGCCCAAAGCGCACCAGGCCGCCAGCCGCGCGAAGCGCCGGCCGGTCATTGGAACGCCTCGTCGTGATAGACAATCTCCGTACGCGAGCGGGCCTCGGCGAGCCACTTATCGAGTTCCCGATCCACCCTCTGGCCGGCGAGGGTTTCCTCGATCCGGTCGCGGTAGTTTCCAAGCGACACGGGCTGGCCCGGATGGGCGGCCTCCGCCGCCGGCTTTACGGTCTTCTCGAAGTAGTCGCGGGCCTCCTCGTCGCTCACCTGCACGCCGGAGCGGAACCGAGAATCGGTAAAGAAGACCAGGGTGCGCACCCACAGCATCTCGTCCTTCACTTCCTGTTCCGATATGCCGTTCTCGGCCAGCGCGCTCCGCCAGGCGGCGTCGGTGGGGAAGTGCTCCTGTTTGAATTTCTCGAGGACCGGTTCTACCTCGGACGCGGAGGGAACGGGGTAGCGGCTGACCTCCAGTTCGCGCTGGATGAGCCGCTGCTCCACCATTCGTCCGGCTGCCGCGCGGCGCGCGGCCACGCTGAAATCGGCCGGTTTGCCGGCCAGGAACGCGACCACGCGAATCTCGCGGTCGATATCGCTCGAGGTGATGACCCGCAGGCCCGCGGAGACGGCGATACGGTCGATGGTCTCGGCCGGCGCAAGCGGGACCGCCAGAAGCAGCATGGCGGTAACCCGTCCGGCGCTCTTCCTTGTGAACCCCAAGTGGTGAATCCTCCCCATCAGAACGTCTGCCCTATCGAGAAGAAAAACTGGAAATGGCCCACGTTCTGCACCTGGCATTGGTTCGGAGCGTTGGGGTTGCAGGGGTTAACGCCCGCGTTGAGCAGGTCCTGGAGGCTGCCTTTGAAGCCAAAAAAGTAGGGCGGATTGATGCTGTAGGCCAAGTCCAGGCGCAGCGGGCCCACGGGCGTGCGGTAGCGGACCCCCAGGCCCACGGCGTGCACCATGTAGTCGAAATCCTGCACGTTGCGCTGGTCGGTGCGGAACGAGATGCTGTTCAAGTCGGGGAAGATGTTCCCGAAATCATGGAACAGAGCCCCGCCGATGTTGTCGCCGATTATGGGGAACCGCAGCTCCGTCTGGTTAAAGAGCAACGCCGTGCCGCCCAGGGGAAAGCCGGTGCCAAGGTCCCGCGGGCCGGCTTGATTCTCCGGAAACCCGCGTTGCGAGGTATTGCCGCCGCCGAAGAACCGTTCCGGCAGCGGGATGGCATCGAGCACGGAGCCCTGGAAATCGTAAGGACGTATGACGCCGAACTCGGTGCTGCGCGCCAGCACCAGCCTCCCGCCCAGGGAGTAATAGCTGGCGTTGCGCGCCAGAAAGCGCACAAAATTCGGCTGTGAGCCGAAGACGTGGGACGCCAGTCCCAGGTCGAGCGTGGTATAGACGCCCTTATGCGGCTCCACCGGGTCGTCGCGCCGGTCCTGAACCAGGTTCAACGACGGCATCCCGACGCGCACCGGCTGCAAAAGCTGGCTGATGGCGTACTCGGTGACCTTGAGATTGCTCACGCTCACCCGGCGGTAGGTGAGGCGATAAAACAGCGTAGTGGCTTTGGAGAGCCGCTCGGAGAGCTGCGCGGAGCCCTCGGCCCGCTTGAAATCGGCGGTGCGGACGTCGCGCGAATCCTCGTACAGGCCGGTGAACGAGATATGGAACTTCGGGTTCAGTCCGACTCGCGGCCAGGAGTAGTTCAGCAGAATCCGGTCGTCGAGGGTGGAAAACCGCGTGCGCAGGCTGATGCTGTGCGCCACGCCCCACAGGTTGTTGCGCGCCAGATCCAGGGAAACGCGCGGCGAGAAGCCGGTCGTGCCGACTGGCGCTTCCAGGCAATCGCTGCAGCCGCCGATGCGTCCCAACCCCGCTCCCACCCCCAAGTCCAGCGAGTAACGCCGCGCCTCGTCCACGTTGTAGAGCACGTACTTGCTGGTAGTATCCCCATCGGGGTCCTGAATGGCCGCGTCCACTTTGGAGAACACGCCCAGATCATACAGCCGGCGCTGGATATCGGTGACGGCGATAGGGGAAAGCGGATCGCCCGGTTTCAGCGTAAGGTCGGAGTCGATGAGGCTCGGCCGGGTGATTTTGTAACCGGTGGCCACCACCTGGCGGACCACCTGTACCTGGCCATCGCGGATGGTATAAAGCACATCCACGCGGCCCGGCTCCGCGGCCGGCTTGGCGCTCCATTCGAAGGTGGCGTTCGGAAAGCCCTTGGCGAAGCACTCGGCCAGGATGGCGTCGCGGTCCACGGCGACGCTGAAGTCGCTGAACGGCTGGCCGGCCGCGGAGCTGAGCCGGGAGAGGATTGCGGCTTTGTCCAGGCGCTCGACGCCATCCACCCGGAGACTGGCGATAAGAGTCTGCGGGCCTTCCACGATATCGAGGAAGACGGCGATTTCGCCGGGCTTGCCGCCGTAGTCCTCCACCAGGCGGTGCGTCACTTTCGCCTCCCGGAAGCCGTTCGCATGGTAGAGGCTGACGATGGCGTCTTCGTCGCGGCTGACCAGATCTTCGCTGTACCGGCCATGCGGGGACAGGAGGAACGAGGCGGTTTCGAGGAGCATGCGCTCGCGGATGGAGGGCGTGCGGAAGTAATGGTTGCCGCCGATTCCGATGTACGCCAGCTTCTGGCGCGGGCCGGTAACGACCAGAAAATCGATGGAGGCCTGGTCGTTGACCACGCGCTGCTCTTTGAACTGCACCTGGGCGTCGAAGTAGCCCTGCGACTGGAGATAGTCGCGCAGGTTGCGCGCGCCCTCCACCAGCAGGTCGTGATCCACGGCGTGTTCCTCGAAAACGGGCACGTAGCGCCGCAACACCCTCTGGGAGAGCTTGACGCCCACCGGGTTGAGCGCGATTCGCGGGCCGGCGTCGATGCGGATGCTGGGAATGGCGCTATTCGAAGCCGCGTCGTAGCGCATGGAGTCGAGCGAAACTTTGGCTTCCAGCCGGTCTTCCTTCTGGTACAGCGCACGGACACCGTCCAGGCCCTGGCGGACGCGCGTCTCCGTGACAGGCTTCCAGGAGTGGAACAGCCAGCGCCGGAATTTCGTGGCGGTGAGGATTTTCGCGGGATCCATCTTGAAGTCGCCGGTCAGGACTGGCTCGCCGAAACTGGCGCGGGGGCCGCTGCGCACGTCGAAACGGATATTCACCTGCTGCAAGTCGCGGTTGCTCATGTAGTCGAGGGTGGGCCGAACCTCGGCGGCGTACAGGCCGTTGCTTTCGAGCAGCCGCCGCTGGCCGGCCACGGCTTCCTGGACGAGGCCTTCGGAGAAGCGAACGCCCAAGTCGAGACGCGCCGTATTCTCCAGTTGTCCGGGGCTGGGGTTGGCGGAAATCCTGCCGGTGGCCGAAACATCCCCTACGAACCAACTGTTCTTGGTAACGAAGACGATGGCGACGCCGTTCGGGGAGGGCCGCGCGTCCACCTGGATATCGGCGTAACGGCCGGTGGCGAAGAGGCGCTCGATGGCGGCGCGCACCTCGGCCATGCGCAGCGGTTGCCCGGCTTTCAGCGGCAGGATCTCGCGAATCTCGCCCGCTTCGAGCGGCTGCGCGGCCGGCTCGAACTGAATCTCCGCTACGTTTGCTCCCTCGTATCTCTGGTACTGGGCCAGCAGCGAGGCGGGCTGAGCGGCCGTGAGCAGCAGGCACAACGAGGGACCGTAGGCGGACAGGAAGCGCACCAAGTTCATGATACCGTAAGCCCTTCAAAGCAACTTTGTTAGTGGGGCGGGCCTCCTGGCCTGCCCCACTTTCATCAATGCACCCTTGTTACCATCGGCAATGATGAACGCGGCCGATCGCGAGCGCTACTCGCGGCAGATTTTGTTCGGGGGGATCGGGGAGCGCGGGCAGGAAGCGCTTAGAAGCGCGCACGCGGCCGTTGCCGGCTGCGGCGCGCTGGGCAGCTTCCATGCCGCCGCGCTGGCGCGCGCGGGCGTGGGGACCATCACCATCATCGACCGCGATTACGTCGAGCCGAGCAACTTGCAGCGGCAGTGGCTGTTCGAGGAAGCCGACGCCGCCCAGGCGCTGCCCAAGGCAGTTGCCGCCGAGCGGCGCATCGGGCGGATTAACTCCGGCGTGCGGGCGCGGGGGGTGGTGGCGGACCTCACCACTTCGAATGTGGCGGAGTTGCTGGGCGACGCCGGCGTCATTCTGGACGGCACGGACAATTTCGAGACCCGTTACCTGATCAACGATTTCGCCGTGAGCCGGGGCCAGCCATGGATCTACGGCGCGGCGGTGGGCAGCTACGGCCTAGTCATGCCCGTGGTCCCCGGCCGCACAGCGTGCCTGCGGTGCGTCTACCCGGAGCCGCCGGCGGGCATCCAGCCCACTTGCGAAACGGCCGGAGTGCTCAACGCCATCGTGGCGGCGGTGGCCGCGCTGCAAGTGGCGGACGCACTCAAGATACTGTGCGGGCGCGCCGACCTGGTCCGCCCGCGCATCACCACCCTGGACGTGTGGGAGGGCGGCATCCGGCAAATCGAAGGGCCGCCGCGGGACCCGGACTGCCCCTGCTGCGCCCGCCGCGAGTTTCCCTGGCTCGCGGAATCGCCACGCCCGCCGGTGCGCCTGTGCGGGCGCAACGCGGTGCAGGTCCACGAGCGTCAGGGACCGCTCGATCTTGAGGAGCTGAAAGCCCGCCTCGAACCGCTGGGCGAAGTGAGACTCAACGAGTTTGCCCTGCGTTTCATGATCCCGCCCTATGAGATGACGGTGTTCGCTGACGGGCGGGCGATTGTCAAAGGCGCGAGCGATACCGGCGTGGCCCGCAGCCTGTACGCCCGGTACGTGGGGTAAAGCCCGGTAAAAAAAGCGGCTTTAACCGCTCCCTGACGGTCGCGGCTCGATAAGAGCGTGGATGAGAGCGCGGATAAGACCGTGGCGAGCCGCGACCGTGAGGGAGCGGTTTGGGATTGAGTAAATGATCGGGCCTGTAAGAAAAGCGCCCTGGCGGCGACTACCTCAGTTGTGGGAAGAAGCGTGACGCGGGACGATCTCTACCGGGAAGCGGCGGAAGCCTACGGGGCGGCCATGGACCGACTGGCGCGCGCTTACGAGGCCGATGCGGACGCGCGCCGCGACCTGGCGCAGGACATTCAACTTGCCCTGTGGCGCAGTTTCGAGGGATTCGACGGACGCTGTTCCCTGCGCACCTGGGTCTACCGCGTGGCCCATAACGCGGCCGCTTCGCACGTAATGCGGCAGCGGCGGGCCAAAACCGCGATCCTGGTGGGCCTGGAAGAAATCGAAGCCCTGCCGGACCCCCGGGATGAGCAGCGCGTGGCGGACCAGCGCATGGCGCTCGAGCGCCTGCTGGCCCTGATCCGGCGGCTGCACCCGCTCGACCGGCAGGTGATCCTTTCCTACCTGGAAGGGCTGGACGCCGCCTCGGTTTCCGAAATCACGGGCATTTCGCCCGGCCACGTGGCGACCAAGGTCCATCGCATCAAGAACATCCTGACCCGCCAATTCCATTCGGGAGAGTACCATGCCTGAGGAACAGCTTCCGGATAATCTGCGAAATCTCTGGCAGAGCCAGAACGTGGATCACACGCCGATGTCTTTGGAACAGATTCGTGAGAAAGCACGCGACTACCAACGGAAGGTCCGGTGGAGGAACGCCAGGGAATACGCGGCCATCGTTGCCATCTCCGTGTTCTTCGGCTCGACCATCTTCCGGGTCCCGCTCGCATGGATGCGCGTGGGAGCCTCATTGTGCATCCTGGGCGGCTGGTACGTGGCCTATCAGATTTACCGCCGGGCCCGGTCGCGAACCGCGCCGACCGATCTGGCGCCAGCCAACTGCATGGAGTTCTACCGCGGCGAACTGGTGCGCCAGCGCGATTTTCTGCAGGGAATCTGGCGCTGGTATCTGGGGCCGCTCATCCCGGGTCTGGCCTGGATCGTGGTGGCCGCCGGGGTGGCCAACCCCGGACATGTGCCGCACGTGTGGCGCTTTCTGGGGGGATATGCGCTAGCGATAGCGATTGCGTTCTTCCTGATAGCCCGAATGAATCTAAATGCGGCCGGCAAGCTTCAGAACCAGATCGAGGAACTGGACGGCTGGATCGGGCGCGATACGAAAACGGAATAGCCGGCGGGCCTATGTGGGGTTCAGGCTTTTAGCCTACCGCCGGGCTTATGCCCGGCGTCCTGCGACAAAAGCCCGAAGAACGCCGGACGGCAGGATGAAATCCTGGCCCCGCAGAATGGCCCCCCCTCAGTACCCCAACCTCTTATCCACCACGTTCAGCAGCGGCTCGCCCTTGCGGTACCCCTCGAACTGGGTGACGAAGAAGCGCATGGCGTCGTCGATCCAGGTGTCGGTGTGGTCGGCGCAATGCGGGGAGAGCAGGACGTTGTCGAGCTGGTAGAAGGGATGGCCCTCGGGCAGCGGCTCCTGGTCGAAAACGTCCAGCGCGGCGCCTTTGATGCGGCGCTCGGTGAGGGCGCGGACCATGGCCCCTTCGTCGATCACCGGGCCGCGGCCCGCGTTGACGATGACGGCTCCCGGCTTCATGGCCTCGAACTCGGCTTCCCCGATCATGCCGCGCGTCTCCGGCGTCAAGGGCGCGGTCACCACCACGTAATCCGACCGCGCGAGCATTTCCATGCGGTTCTCCGGCCCGAAAACCCGGTCCGCGAAAGCATCGGCGGAATCGGCCAGGGGCGCATGACGTTTCAGGGCCAGCACTTGCATTCCCATGGCTCGCGCGCGGGACGCCACCGCGCGGCCGATGTCGCCATAACCCACGATGCCCACCGTCTGCCGCGAGATTTCCTCGATATCGAACGGCGCCCACCGGCCGGCTTCCTGGTTGCGAATCATGGCGCGGAAGCCCTTGGCGAAGTAGAGGATCGCCCCCAGGACGAACTCGCCCAGCGACTGGCTGTACAGCCCGCTGCCGTTGGTGAGCTCCACCGGGCTTTCCACCAACTCGGGAAACAGGAGGTTGTCCAGACCGGCCGCGCGCCAGTGCACCCAGCGCAGGCGCGGGCAGCGGCCGAAAATCTCGCGCAGGGTCTCCGATTGAAACGCCCAGTTGAGAATGACATCGGCCTCCGGAGCGGCCGTCTCGAATGCCCCGGCGCGTTCGCCCACCGCGATATCGGTTTCTGGGGGCAGAGCCTCCAGCATGGCCAGCCGGGAGTCGGCGGGATCGGAAATGACAATAATCGTGTGATCGCTCATCAGGAGACAAAGATAGCACGCGCGCGAGGCAGGCCAGGAGGCCTGCCCCACCGGCAGTTGCTTATCGAGCGGCCCTGCGTCACACTGATAGTGCCGATGCCGGATATTTGTACTTGCGGCGCGCACTTGCCGCCCGATGCGCTGTTCTGCCACAAATGCGGAAAACCGCAAAGGGAAATCCTGGCGGCGCCCGATGAGCGGCCGGCGGAGGGTCCGCCGTCAACCCTGGTGGATCATCCCGTGGCTTCCGCGGCGCCGGCGCTTTTCCAAAGCCGCCTGGCCATGAACATCGGCTTGAAGGTGGCGGTCGCCGCCACCCTGTTCTTCTTTCTGCCGTACTTGAACTGGCTGGGGGCCGGGTTCTTTTCCGTGTTTCTGTACCGTCGGCGGACGGGCCAGCCGTTGAACATGGAATCGGGAGTGCGAATCGGCTGGATTACCGGCCTGCTGATGTTCTCGATCATGGCCCTGCTGTTGACCGGCACGGTTCTCATGATCAATTCCGTGGGCGGAATGGCCGCGCTCCAGGCGCAGTTCAAGAACAGCATCGATCCCAAGGTGGTAACGGAGTTCGAGACCCTCCAGAGCGCCTCGGGGCTGGCCATGTTCCTGGTCCAGTTGTTCGTGTTTGTGAATCTGCTGAGCATGGTGGGCGGCGCAATCGGGACCAGGATGCCCGGCCGCCGCGCGTAAAGTTGCGCCACGCTCCCGCGGACACGGCCTGCCTAGCCTCGCTGCTATACTCAACAGAACTGAAGATGCGGGGGACTTACTAATGCGAGTGACCGTGATCGGGACGGGATATGTGGGAACGGTTACCGGCGTCTGCCTCTCCTACCTGGGCTCCCAGGTCACGTGCGTGGACACGGATGAGACGAAGATCGCCAAACTTCGGCGTGGAGAGCCTCCGATTTACGAGCCGCACTTGGCTGAGATGCTGCAACTGGCCGCCGGCCGCGGCGGAATCGATTTCAGCGCCGACCCGGCGGGACCCGCCGCGGAAAGCGATGTGATTTTCATCGCCGTGGGCACGCCGCCCCTTCCCGACGGGGAGCCGGACCTCAGCTACCTGGAGGCGGCCGCGCGCGGCATCGGGGCCGCGATGGACAATTCGCGGTTCCGGGTGGTGGTGAACAAATCCACGGTGCCGGTGGGATCCGGCAACCTGGTGGAGACCCTGGTGCGCGAGGGCATTGAGGAGGCGCGCGGGCCCGGCGGGCGGGAGATCCGCTTCGGCGTGGCCAGCAACCCCGAGTTCCTGCGCGAAGGCTGCGCCGTCGCCGACTCGCTGTATCCCGACCGCATCGTGGTGGGAGCGGGCGACGACCGGACCCTCGAAACCATGCGCGAATTGTACCGCCCTCTGGTGGCGCAAGAGTTCGCCGCGCCCGCCGGCGTTCCGCGTCCGGCCGCCATGCGCGCGGTCAGGCTCCACATAACCACCCTCACCAGCGCGGAGATGATCAAGTACGCGGCCAACGCATTCCTGGCCATGAAGATCGGCTTCGCCAACGAGATGGCCAACATTTGCGAGCGGGTGGGGGCGGAAGCCCCCGAAGTCATGGCCGGGATCGGCCTCGACTCGCGCATCGGGGCCCGGTTTCTCAATCCGGGGGTGGGCTGGGGCGGGAGTTGCTTCGGCAAAGACGTGCGGGCGCTGCTGCACACGGCGCGCGAGTACGGCTATGACGGCAAGCTGCTGCGGGCCTCGCTCGAAGTGAACGCCGCGCAGCGGCAAATGGTGATTCAGAAGCTTCAGGAGAAGCTATTCATCCTAAAGGGGCGCACCGTCGGGCTGCTGGGGCTGGCGTTCAAGCCCGACACCGACGATATCCGCGATGCTCCCAGCCTGCACATCGCGGAGCGCTTGCTGCAAATGGACGCGCGCGTGAAGGCCTACGACCCGGTGGCCATGCCGGTGTGCCGCGCGCAGCGGCCGGATCTCAGAATCCGCTATTCGGATTCGCCGCTCGATCTGGCGGCCGATTGCGATGCGCTGGTGGTGGTGACCGAGTGGGAACAGTTCCGCTCGCTCCCCTTGGCGGAACTGGCGCGCGCGATGGCCAAGCCGATTCTGGTGGACGGGCGCAACCTTTTCTACCCCGAAGAAGCCGTCGCCGCCGGGTTCGATTACGTGGGAGTGGGGCGATGCCCCCGGCCGCGGCCCGCCGCCGCGCGCTCCCTGGCAGACCCCCGTTGATCTGATGCCCGAACTTCCCGAAGTGGAAACCGTGGTGCGGTCGCTGGCGCGCCTGGCGGGCCGCCGGATTCTCTCGGCCGAATTCCGTGGCGCGCGCGTCTTGCGGGGCGCCGATCCGGAACGCCTGGCGGCCAGCCTCCGGAACCGCCGCATCGCCGGCGTCAAGCGCTACGGCAAGTTCATCCTGGCTTCGCTCGAAGGCGGCGGATACCTGGTGGTTCACCTGGGGATGACCGGACGCCTGCTGCTCGGCTCGAGGCCGGGCAAGCACACCCACGCCATCTTCACTCTGGACCGCGGCGTTCTGCTTTACGACGACAGCCGCCAGTTCGGTTGCGTACAATTCAGCGAGGAGGTCCCCGAGCGGCTGAAGAGGCTGGGGCCTGAGCCGCTGGAAGTATCCTTCGCGGATTTCGCGGCCGCGCTGGCGCGCCGCAAGACCCGCGTCAAGGCCCTCCTGCTCGACCAGCGGTTCCTGCGCGGGTTGGGCAACATCTACGCGGACGAAACCCTGTTTCGCGCCGGCATTCATCCCCTGGCGAAGGCCAGCGGAGTGCGCGGCGGCCGGGCGCGGCGGCTCTACGACGCCATGGCCGCCGTGCTGCGGGAAGCCATTGCAGCCGGCGGCTCCTCGATCTCGGATTATGTGGACGCGCAGGGCCGCCAGGGCTTTTTCCAGGTCAGCCACCGGGTCTACCAGCGAACCGGCGAGCCGTGCGTAACCTGTGGGACGCCGGTCCGCCGCATATTGGTATCGCAAAGGTCCTCGCATTTCTGCCCGGCCTGCCAGAAGCGTTAGCCCGCCCACAATCTGAAACCCGGCCGCGTTGTATCGCGTCCGAATTGCTAGGTCGCCGGAAATTGACCAGATCAAAGGCGCCGGCATCGGCGATAATTGAAGATCGGATTCGCACTTTCTTTAAAATTGAGGAGACTTCCGACGTGAAGAGAATTTGCCGCTACCTTCCCCTGACTCTCTTGCTGCTTTGCAGCATCCAGCTTGCCACCGCACAGAGTCTTATCGATGTGAATGTGGGCTTTGGATCCGCTCACGACAAGGCGTCCGCGACAGGCATCGACCAGACGACTTATGCCGCCTGCTCGCCATCGACCGACACGACGTGCTCACCGACGACCGGTCTGGGCGGCTTCTTTTTGGGCTTTGGGGCGAATATGATGCTCTGGAAGCACTTTGGCCTTGGAGTGGAGGTGGCCTTCCAGCCCGGCAAGACCACATTTGCGACGCTGCCGGCGAATCTGCTCGCAGGAACTACGGCCAGCACTCTCCAGGACCGGGAAACGTTCGCCGACTTCAACGGCATCTACCAGCCGGTGAATACGAAGAGGGCCACGCTGCAACTGATTGGCGGAATCGGCGGAGCCAACACCAAGTTCTACGAGAGCTATATCGCCAGCGGCTCTCCGCTGGGAGGCACCAACACCAGCCAGTACGCTTCCAGCGCCAATCACTTCCAGATACACGCGGGCGTGGGCGTGCAGATCTACCTGACCGATCACGTGTACCTCCGGCCGCAGTTCGACTTCCATTATGTCCCGAACTTGACCGAGCAGTTTAGCAGCACCGCCGTGATCCAGGGCATGGTCTGGTTAGGCTACACCATCGGCGACCGGTAGGGGCTCAAAGGTGGGACAGACGATCGGTTTTGGTCGTCTGTCGGCGGCCGGGGGCGTGACAGACCGCGAAAGACGACGGTCTGTCCCACCGGCGCTTACTGCCGCGCGGCCGGCGCAGCCTCGCCCGTCAGGTCTTCCACCGGCGCCGGCGGGTTGTAGTAGAGGATTCGCTGGCAGCTTTCGCAGGACACGATCTCCTCGCCTTTCTTCAGATCCTGGGAGAGTTGAGGGCGCAACGTCAGGTTGCACGCGGTGCACCGGCCATCCACGGCTTCCGCCACCGCCAGGCCGCGGCGGCCCTTGCGAATGCGCTCGTAGAGCTGACGAACCCCGGGCGCGGTGGAATCCGCCACCCCCGCGCGTTCCTTGCGCAGCGCGGCAGCGGCGCTCTCGTCGGCGGCGGTGCGCTCGCGCGCCAAACCCTTCTCCGCTTCCACTTGGGCCTTTTCGGTCTTGAGGGCCGCTTCCGCCGCCTTCACGTTCCGTTCCAGCGGCTCGGATTCGCTCATCAGCTCGAGAATGCGGTCCTCCAGCTTGCGGACCTCTTTCTGGCAGAACTCGATTTCGTTCTGAAAGGCCCGGTATACTTCGTTGGTCTTGGCCTGAAGCATCTGGTCCTTGAGCTTCGAGGCCTTCTGGTCCTGGGCCTGGATGTCCGCCTCACACCTTTTCCGCTCTTTCAGATTGGCGGATAAGGCGCCGCGGTCGGCTTCCAGCTTGCGCTGGTGCGCCACCAACTTCTTTTCGATTTCGGCAATGTGCTTGGGGAGGTAGGAAATCTCGCGGGTCAGTTCCGCCAGACGATTGTCGATTTCCTGGAGGCGGATCACCAGCTTCAGGTCGGGGAGCATTCCTTAACGGAGTGTAACACGCATACGGGGGATGCCGGTTCGGCCGATGGTCTTCCCGCCCTATTCCACGCGGCGCACTTCCACCTTACGGTACATCTCTTCGGTTTGGGCCAGCGAGGCGAAGCTCATGCCCGGCAGCCGGGCCGAAGCCGTGCCCGCGGCTACGCCCCAGCGCAGGGCGTCGGAGTGGCTGGGCTTGCGCCGCATGGCCCAGGCATAGGCGGCGGTGAGCGCGTCTCCGGCGCCGATGGGGCAGACGGCATCGATGGCCGGAGGAAGCGCCTCCACCATACCATCGGCGAAGGCCCCAACGGCGCCACGGCTGCCGAGAGAAAGCGCCACCGACTCGGGGCCCATCGAGCGAATGCGCTCGGCCGCCTCGATGTAGTGGCTGCGGGTAAGCAGCGTTCGCCCCAGCAGGCGCTCGGCTTCCAACTGGCTGGGGGCGGCCACCGTGGGACGCGCCTCGAGGCCCTCGCGCAGCGCCTCGCCGTTGGCGCGCAGCAGCGTCCGCACCTTCTTCTGCCGGGCGATTTCAATCAGCTTTCCGTAAAACGAAGGCGGCACGCCGGGCGGCAGGCTGCCGCATAGCAGCAGCCAGGATGCCCGGTCCAGCGAGTCTCGCACCGTGCGCTCCACGCGTTCCACTTCGTCGGCGGTCAAAGTGGGGCCGGCCTCATTGAGGTTCACAGTGAGCCCGTGCGCGTCGGTAATGGTCAGATTGGTGCGGATATCGGAGCCGATGGTCACCACGGCTATGGGAATGCCGCATTGGATCAGATGGCTCTCCAGACGCTTCCCGGCGCCCCCGCCCGAAGTCAGCACGGCCAGCGTCTGCCCGCCGAAGGAGTGTATCACCGAGGATGAGTTGATGCCCCGGCCGCCCGCGGATTCGCGGCTCGATTTGATGTAGGCGCGGTCTTCAAACGCCAGCCGGTCCACGCTGAGGATGCGGTCGATGGCCGGATTCACTGTAAGTGTGACGATCAAACACCTATTTTACCGGTTGGCGGGGCCGCGGCGCATTTTCCGTTCAATTTGTTCCGCCCTCTCAGCCCGGGCTTTTAATGAGATTTCCGCAGGCCGAAGGTCCACCCCGACAGACCACGAAAACCGATGGTCTGTCCCACTCAGGTTCGCAAGTGATCGTACCCCAGCGCCGGCAGCGGTTCTCCGTCGAGCCTCACTTGGCCCGGCCGGCCCGCTCGCATGACGCCGATGCGCGTGAGCGGCAGACCCTCGAAATCCGCCGGAGCGCGCCGGCGGGCCGGCAGGGTGAACAGCAGCTCGTAATCTTCTCCGCCGTGTAGGGCCTGCTCAAGGGTCGCGCCGGGATAGATTGGCGGCGGCCCGATTTCCGCGCTCAGCCTCGAGGCCAGCGCCAGGCGCCGCAGATCGAGCGAAAGGCCGTCGCTCAAATCCATGGCGGAGGTGGCCCCCAGGCGCGCGCGCAGATATTGGCCCAGGGCCAGGCGCGGCGAGGGGCGCAAATGACGCCGCCAGGCGCGCCCACGGCCCCTGGCCAGGCCCAGCGCCGAGCCGCCCAGCGCTCCCGACACGTAGATGGCGTCGCCGGCGCGGGCGGAATCCCGCCGCAGGGCTTTGTTGCGTGGGGCCGCGCCGCAGACCACGACGTCGCACATGGCCTTTTCGGCGCGGGCCAGGTCGCCGCCCGCGAGCGGCGCTCCCGCGCGCTCGGCCAGGCGCAGAAACCCGCGGTAGAAGGCGTCCATCCAGCGCGCGTCCGCCCAATGCGGCACGGCGAGGGAAAGCAGGCAGAAACGCGGCTGCCCGCCCATGGCGGCGATGTCGCTCAGCCCGCGCGCCAGCGCTTTCCAGCCCACATCGCCGGCGGAGTGGGTGGCGCGCCGGAAGTGCACGTCCTCAATCAGCATGTCGGTAGTGAAGAGCAGGTCATCCGCGGCTCCGCGCGCCCGGAAAATGGCGCAATCGTCGCCTATCCCCAGGAATACCCCGCTTTTCGGCGGCGGTACCGCCCGCCTCCGGATACGCTCGATCCATCCCACCTCGCCGCCGCTCTCCCGCTTGCGCTTGACCATAGATCCGCCATCTGAGAGAATACCCTACGCAGTCGCTGTAGTTAAGGTTGTTTGGGCGCGCCTCGAAAGTTTCTTTGCAAGCCTCGAAAGTTCCGCTTTCCTTGCCAGGGTTACCCAAGAGCACGACGAACAATGAACTAGGAGATGGGTAGTGAAGGAAAAAGGCGTAGTGAAGTGGTTCAATGCCGCCAAAGGCTATGGATTCATCCAGAGGCAGAGCGGCGACGACGTGTTCGTTCATTTTTCCGCGATCCAGGCCAACGGTTATCGCAGCCTGGATGAAGGCGCGGAGGTGGAATTCGAGGTCAAGCAGGGGCCCAAGGGCCTGCAGGCCGAGAACGTGATGCGGGTCTGAGGTCCACGGTACATTCCAATCCCAGTAAGGGGGTCCGCCAGCGGGCCCCCTTTCGCTTTCAGGCGGCATCGCATCGCTCAACTTCAGAAGCCGTCGCCTTCCTAGCGCCAAATCGCGCGGCCCGGGTTCAACGCCTCTCCGGTAAAACCCGCCGGGACCTCTCCCGAAGCCGCGAACCGGTATAGGGCCGCCTGGAACACGCCGGTCACCGCCGAGCTCACCACCGCGAGGAACAGCGCGTATGTTACGCCCACGATGACCGCCGCGCCGCGATCCAGGCGCCAGACCAGCAGGCTCAGCAGGAACCCGGGCGCGAGCAGGAGGGTGTTCAGCAGACCGAAACCAAAGCTGCCGATCAGCTCCTCGCCCCATTGCTTACGGAATAGCTCCTCGGACCGAAACAGGGCATCGTCGACGCCGCGGTCCTCCAGGATCAGGACTGGCACGATCAGGTAGGTCGCCATGGTCCAACTGATGGATAGGGTGGCCCCCACGACGCGGAGCATCCAATTGCGCCGGTCGTTGAATGCGCTCAGAACCATCCCCACAGTGGCAGCGAACAGAGCCCATGCGGCCATCCGTCCCGCGCGGAAGAGCGCCACGCGGAAGCCGTCGGCGACGGTTGGAACGCCGCCCGACAGCCGGATGCTGGCGCAGGCGATCAGCGCGCCGTTGAAGAAGACAATGAGGAAGTGGTTCAGGTAATACCAGGCGAAGATGGCGGCGTACATGGCCCACGTGCCTTGGCCGTGGCGGATAGCGCGCAGGCTCCCGTCGCGCCACAGCGGAACGAAGAAACCGACAGCCAGCAGAATGGCGCAAACGCCGCTCAACACCGGAAACAGCAGAATCTCGCCGTCCTCGCTCAATACCGAAAAGCTCTCGGCATACAAACGCCAGGTCCGCTCCAATGCACCCATGAGCGTCGCGCCTCCCATTGTCCTTCTATCACTCCACGCGCCCCAGCAGCTTGTTGTAGGCCTCGCGAGGACCGATCCAGAACCAATGGAACTCATCGCCAGTGCGATACGCGATGGCGCGATAGCGCGGGCCCACATCGATCGTCCAGACCCCGCCCTTTTGCTCCAGCCCAAATGAGGGGCTAAAAGGTTCCCGCTCGAATAGTGCGAACTTGGTATGGGCAAGCTCCCGCGTGTGCTCCGGAAGGGCATCGTAGCGCTTCCAGAACTCGGGCAAGGCGAAGGATCTGAAACTCACCGCCGCTGTCGGATCTCGGCGATCGGCTTGGACTCGCCGCGGCCAACTTGCGCCCGAACTCGATCGAGAAGGGCCATTCCCGCCCCGCCAGGCGAGAAGTCCCGTTCGATCTCGGTGTCCCACTGGCTCCGGACCCGCTCCGAAAGCCACGCGGCGAGGCTGGCTTGCTGTACCGCCGGAAGCAGCTTGATCGCGTGCTGAAGCTCGGTCATGTTCACATTCGTATCTTACCGCGTCGGGCGTCCTTCCCCCTACCTCTACCGCGATCCCGCCGCGATGGCGTTCAACATGCTCTGCACCGCCTCGGGCGAGCCGGTGAAGATGTTCCGCGGCAACTGCCGGTAGCTGGCCATTCTCCGGTAGATGAAATCCTCCAGCGAGGAGTTGATCCCCCAGCCCGCCAGGTATTGCAGACGCAGGTCGCCATCGCGGTTGAGGTCGGCCCCTTCGAGCCACGGCGCCAGGTCCGATTTCTGGCCGGAATAGCCGCTGAACATATCCAGGGTGGAATATACGCCGATCTCGCGAAGCGATTGCGCCACCGGCGCATAGTCGGGCCGGCTCAGCCGCTGCTGGACGGCGTCGAGGTCGATTCTAAGCGGTCCGATCTGCCCCAGGAAGACCATGTCGTAACCGCGTCCCTCGATGGTATTGGCCCACAGCGATCCCTCCGGGAAAGCGTCGAAGAAGGTGGCGATCTCGCTGCGGACGGTCTTCTCGTCGCTCTCATACAACGGGACGTACAGGGAGAACATGCCTCCCGGGTTCAGGTGGCGCTTCACGGCTTCGAAGTACTCCACCGAATAGAGCGCGGCGGTGCCCTTGGCGAACACGTCCAGGGGGTCCGAGGCGATGATGTCGAAGGTATCCCGGGTGGTCATCAGGTAGTGGCGCGCATCGTCGTAGACAATGGTGGTGCGCGGGTTGTGCAGCACGTCGTAATCCTGCTGGGCGAAGTAGCGCGTCGAGGTGGGCGGAATCACCGGCTCGATCTCGCAGACGGTGATCTTCCGGATGGTGGGGTAGGTGGTGAACGTGCCCGCCGAAACGCCCGCGCCGAAGCCGATTCCCAGCACCGAGCGCGGGTTGGGATGCAGCATGGCCGGCAAGTGCCCCACCGAGCGCTGCAGCTTCATGTCGTAGGGTTCGGTGGTGGCTTCCACGTGGCCGTTGACGTCCACTTCCCAGGCCCCGTCGGGCCATTGCGAGATGGCCACCGAGGAGTTGATGCCTTCCCTGGTGTAGACCACGTTGCCGCTCGAAATGGCCATCTTGCGGCCGTAGGCGATGAGCTTTCCTGGGACCGGGTGCACGTTCCAGGCGAGCACGATGGCGCCGGCCAGGGCGGCGGCGGCGAGCGGCGCGCCCAGCATGGAGGGGCGCTGCTTGAAGCGCGGGACCAGGACGAACAGGGCGCCCGCCGCGGAAGCGATCAGGATGACGCGCTCGGAGTTGGCCGTGCCGATCCAGGGAACCAGCGCCAGGCTGGCGCCGAGGGCCCCCACGATGGCGCCCAGGGTGTTGGCGGCATACACACCGCCCACCGTGCGCCCGGGATCCTCGCCGCGGCGCGCGGCGGCCGCGCAGGCCAGCGGAAAGCTGGCGCCCCACAGAATGGTGGCCGGCAAAATGGCCCACAGGCAGCGCACCATATCGAGCTGGAAGATGTGCCAGGGGCTGATGGTGAGCAGCGGATTGATGGGCCAGTAGGGCAGCGAATCGGAGATCATCCAGGCGGCCCAGGCGATGCCACCGGCGAGCAAAAGCTGGCACCAGCCCAGGGCCGCGCGCGGGTTGGCCGCCCGCAGCAGCCACGATCCGCAGGCGCTGCCGATGGCGAGGCCGATCAGAAACACCGCCAGGATGATGGAGAACACGTAGACCGTGGCCCCCAGCATCATGCCCAGCAGCCGCGTCCAAACCACCTCGGCGCCTAAGGCCCCGGCGCCGGAAAGGGCAATAGCCGCGTAGACCGGCCAGCGCGCGCCGGAATCGACGGGCGCCTCTTCGGGCGCGCTCTTCGCGGAATCGCCGCCGGCCCGGGCCGGAACGCTCCGCGCCAGTAAGACGCTCAGCCCGGCCACCACCAGATTGATAGCCACGGCGGCGAAAGTGGCGGCGGTGGTGTCGTAGATCCGCAGCAGGTAGAAGCCGGCCAGCAGGCAGCCGAACACGGCGCCCACGGTATTCCCGCCGTATAACAGCCCCCACCAGGATGCGCCGCGCGGAGTGGCTTCGGTCCAGCGCGCGATGGCCGGCAGGGACGCCCCCATCAGCACGGTGGGCGGCAGCAGGCAGATGGCCGCCACCACGCCCCGCACCAGCATCCCTCCCAAGCCGTGGGGGGCCCACGCGAAGTATACCCGCCCCACCAGCGGAATCAGCAGCAGGGCCAGCACGCCGCACGCCCCAATGCCCGCTTCCAGGGTGGCGTAGACGCGCAGAGGATGCTCCCGCCGGTTGAGGCGCGGCAGCAGCAGGCTGCCCAAGCACAGGCCGCCCATGTAGGTGGCCAGCAGAATTCCCAACGACACCGCCGTGGAGCCGATGGCCAGTTGCAGAAGCTGAAACCAGACGATTTCATAAATCAGGGCCGCGCAGCCGCTGCCCGCGAACAGAAGCACGAGGAAGGGAAGATGGCGCGAATCCACGGATCCCGAGGGCGGGGTCTTCACTTGTTCCATTGAATCTCCAGGAGGTGTTTAGAACCTGATGATAGCGCCCATACGTCCCGGCGTCCCGATTGGCTTCTCCCGCGTTCCGAAGTCGAGCTTGACGAAGCTGAATTGCCACAGCCTAACAGGCCGCGAGCAGTTTCTCCTCAAGCCAGGCCTGGAAATCGGCGGTCAGCTTGCGGCCATCGCGGGACACATAGAAGACGTCGATGGCCCGGCCGGCCTGGGTGTCGATCAGCACCACGTCGATATTGCAGCCGGCCGCCGAAAAGGCGGTGGCCAGGCTGAAGAGCAGTCCGTTGCGATCGTCGGTTTCGATTTCGACGAGGGTGGCGGTTTCGCATGCCTCGGCGTCGAATCGTACGCGCGAGTCCGGGGCGCGTTTTCGCTCAGCGCGCTCCGGCTCCCGCAAGAGCCGCCGGGTTTCGGTCTTGCCCAGAGACACGCGGCGAATCAAATCCTGGAGGCGTTCGGCTTCCTGCGGGTTGCTTTCCAAAGCCCGTTTGGTGTCGGCGAAAACGAAGGTGTCGAGCACCACGTTCCTGGAGTTGGAGAAAGCCTCGGCCTTGAGGATGTTGACACCGAAACTGGAAATGGCCCCAGCCAGCGAGGCGAACAGGTACGGCCTGTCGCGCGCGATCACGGTGAGGCGGTGCGCGCCCTCGATGCGCTCCAGGCGCACGGCCACGCCCGTGGGCCGGCTTTCGGCATACAGACGCACGTGCGTTTCCACGTCTCCGGAACGCGTGCGCAGATAGCGCGTGGGGAAGCCTTCGACAAACTCGGCGTGGACCGGCGTTAGCACGGGCGCCTGGCGGATGCGATCCGTCTCCAGCTCCCGGGTAAGCTCCCGCCGGGCATTGGAATAGGCGCTCCAGAGCTGGTCGAGCCGCCATGGGGCGGAGGCTTCGGAATCGGTAGCCATGTCCGCCCAGGTCAGCGCCGTCAGCAGCTTCAGCCGCTCCGTCGTGCCCGCCAACTCCGCCAGCAGTTTGGCCGTGGCGGGGTTATCCACGTCGCGGCTGCCGAAGATGGCCGGAAGCTCGGGCTGGCGCTCGATAAGAAACACCAGGTCGGCAGTCCGCTCCTTGGGCACTTGCATGCGGGCCGCGGCTTCGCCCGCGGATTTCACCGTGCCTTGCGCGCCATCGCCGCGCAGCAGCAGCGCCAGAATCGGCACCGCCGGCTCGTCGATTTCGAGCGCCATCTCGCGGAATACGCGGTTCGCCGGGCCCCTCCATGAGCGCAGAGCTTCCAGCCGCTCGATGGCCCGGAGCGCCTCTTCGCCGGCGGTGAAACCCGGCCCGGAGGCGACCACTCGATCCGCCGTCTGCTCCCACTCAGGCAGCAACGCGGCCAGAAGCCCGGTGGCGTCCAGGGCGCGTAGCGCCGCCGCGGGGTACGGGCTCGAAAGCATGCTCCTCAGCGCCGGCCAGCGCGCCGGCTCCCGGAGCCAATGCGCGCTCACGGCGGGGGCGGCCGCCTCCAGGCGGCGCTCGGTTTCTCCCGCCGGCGGGATGCCGTGACGCGCCACAAATTCGGCCCACCGGAGCGCCAACCCGGGATCGCTCGCCAGTCGCGCGGGGTTGCGCAGGAAGACGCGGCCGCGGGAGACGGTGAACTCCGCGTTGCTCAGGTTCGAGCGGCGGTCGCGAAACCGGTCGAGAAGCGAATCGCCGCGCTTGACCGATTCGTCGAGCGCCCGCCGCGTCTCGTTGAAAACAGTTCGCGCGTGCCCGAAGTAATCGCGCAGCCAAGCTTCCGGGGCGGGCCAGGCCGCCGCCGCCACCGTGTTGCAGTCCCGGCCGAATTGGTAATGCAAAGCGAAACGCGCCGACGCCAGGAATGCGGCCCCCTCTCGGAGCCGTTCGCGAGGCGGCTCGTAATCCGAGCGCACCTTCGCCAGCAGGCCGATGGTTTCCAGGTCGCGCAGTCCGCCAGGGCCCTCCAGAACGTCTGGTTCCGCATGGCGGACGGTGTTCCGGTATCGGGCGTGCCGCTCCCGCGCTGTCTCTATGAGGCGCTGCAACAGGGCGTCGCGCCGCTTGGCCACCAGCCCGCGCAACCGGGAGACAAGCCGCTCGTACACCGCCCGGTCCCCCGCCAGATAACGCGAGTCGAGCAAGTCAATTGTGAAATCGGCGGTCGCCTCCCCGTACGCCAGGGACTCGGCCACGCTGCGCACCGCGCAGTTCACCCGCAGACCCGAATCCCACACCAGGCGGACGAACTCCGCCACGGCCGCGGTAAAGGCGGGCGAGGAAGTCTCGCTCCCGGTCACGATCGCGACCTCCACCGCCGAAAAGGGAAATGCCTCTCCTCTGCCGAGTTCCCCAAGCGCTATCATGGCTCCGGAATGCGGAAGCGCGGGCTCCACCAACTGGCTGTAAGCGCCGTCCAGCAACTCCGCAATCGCCTCCGTCAGGCGGCCCTGCGCATCGGCGGCCCGACCCGTCGCCTGGAATTCGCGTTCGATGGCGCCCCACGCTTCACCGGTCCTGAACCGGCTCAGGCCTCCGGCAGCGCCTTCCTCTCTATGACTCATCTCTATCATGCCCAGTCCCAGTATCCCGCCGGCCGCCCCGTGCGGGAAGTCCAATTCTCTTATGCGGAACATCCAAATTATCTATTTCCAAAACAATCGCGCGCTCCCTACAATGAAATCAGTTCGCGATTCGATTATCAAGGTCGCACTCTAGCTATTCAAAAAGCCGGGAGGCTAAAAGTGAGAAAAATGCATACGCTCGAAGTGTGTCTGTTCGCCCTAAGTTGTACGGCGTGGGCCCAGAACGCCGCGCCGGATGCACAGACCACCGGAACCGCACAAACGCCCGCACCCGCCCAGGCCGCGGCCACGACGCCCGCTGCCACCGCCCCGCCCGAGAAATATCCGCTCACCCTCGGGCCGGTCACCTTCTCCGGGCAGGTGGATGGTTATTTCGGGTTGAACTTCAACCATCCCTCGTCGGATATGAACGATCTTTATAACTTCGATAGCCGCTCCGACACTCCCGATATCAACTTGGCCAAGATCACGGCGCAGCACGATCCCGATCCCCTCGGGTTTCGCTTCGATCTCGGTTTCGGCAAGGCGTTCCAGATCATGCACGCCACCGAGACCGCGCCCAAATTCTTCGATCACGTGGAGCAGATGTTTGTGAGCTACAAGCCGAAGAGCGCGGGTGGCTTCGAAGCCGATTTCGGGCAGTTTGTCACCAGCGCCGGCGCCGAGGTGATCGAAGCCAAGGATAACTGGAACTACTCTCGTTCGCTGCTGTTTTCGTGGGCTATTCCGTACTACCATTTCGGACTGCGGACCACCATGCCCATTGGGAGCCACTTTACCGCCGGCTTCCAGTTAGTCAACGGGTGGAACGACCTGTCCGATAACAACTCGGGCAAGACGATGGGGTTCACCGGCAATGTGACCGAAAAGAAGTTCACCTGGTCCAACACTTTCTACGCGGGGCCGGAGAATCCCAACACCACCCAGGGATGGCGCGAAATGTACGACACGGTGCTGCTGCTCACGCCCAGCGACAAAGCTAACTACTACATCAACTACGATTACGGCCACAACGCTTTTCCCACCGCCAGCGCCGCCGTTTGGCAGGGTATCGCGGGCGCCGCACACTTCCAGTTGAACAGTTGGTTCGCTTTGTCGCCCCGCGCCGAGTGGTTCAGCGACACCAACGGTTTCTCCACCGGTACGGCCCAGGCCCTGAAGGAGTTCACCCTGACGGCCGAGGGCAAAGTGTCGCGCGGCCTGCTGGCGCGGCTCGAGTATCGCGACGACTGGTCGAACCAGAAGTTCTTCAATCGCGGCTCCACGCCGGGACTGGTCAAGAACCAGGGTACGTTGATACTCGGAGTGGTAGCTTTCATCGAGCCGAAACACTAAGGTTGCCGGTATACGGCGAGAATCGGGAGAAAAGACTATGGCAGAAGATAGCGCACCCAAAATGCAAACCACGTTGGGCCTGACGGGCCTGACGATGAACGCGATGGCGCTGATCGCGCCCGGAGCGTTTCTGTGGCTGACTTTCTACATCCAGGCGACCACCGGAGTTACCGCGCCCTCCATGTGGGCGGGTATCGTGCTGGCCCTGCTTTTGTGCCTGGCTACCGCGGTATCTTATGCGGAAATGGCCAAGCTCTACCCTGGAACCGGCAGTTCCTACTACTTTGCCGAACAGGCGTTTCTGAATCACGACCGGGCCTGGCGCTATGCGCGCCTTTCCAAGTTCATTGTAGGCTGGGGCTCGCACCTTTACTACTGGATCTATCCGGGCGTGATGGTGGGAGTTATGGGCATACTGTGCGGGTATCTGGTGGGCACGCTGTGGCCTAACGTCATGAGCGCCTCGAATCCCGGCATAGTCTTTATGATGCTGGTGGCGGTGGCGTTCTCCTTCGTGGTGGCCTATATCGCCAGCCGCGGCATAAACGGCTCCACGGCCGTCAACGTGGCCATCAACGTAATCCAGATCAGCGCGCTGGTGGTCTTCGCGGTGGTGGCATTGGGCTACCGGGCGAACCATCCGCCGGGAAGCATCGCCTATCAGTTCGACTCGAATTCGGGCGATGCCTACACCTACGAGTTTCTGACGCAGCCGGTCACCGCCGGCGGTCATACCACCGATACCATCGTTCGCGACGTCAACGGCGTTCCCAAGCCGAAGCTGGACGCCGCCGGCAAGCCGGTACCGTTCCGCATCGCCTACCCGGAGAAGGACGACAAGGGCAATTTCCTGTCGCACGGCAGCGCCGCCTCGGTGGTAGGAACCCACAATTTCGGATGGGTTTTCGTGCAGGCTACCGTCGCCATCCTGATCCTGGTGGGCTTCGAATCGGTGACGGCCATGGGCGGGGAGGCCAAGAACGCGCGGCGCGACGTGCCCATCGCGGTGATCGTCTCGCTGCTGGTGCAGGGGATGTTCTGCTACCTGTTTGAGTACTTCGCCGCGAATTACTTCTTGAACAGCGGCTATACCATGCAGAGCGCCTCGGGCTCGGCCGCGCCCATCGGCGATATGATGATCGTGGTTGGAAACGCGCTGTTCGGTCCCGGGAACGGCCGCACCTTTATGCTGGTGGAGGCGTTCACGGTGTTTCTGGCGCTGATCGGCACCACGCTTTCGTGCATGAACACGGGCGCGCGAGTGACTTACGCCATGGGCCGCGATTCCGAGGTCCCCGAGCACTTCGGCCTGTTGCATTCCAAGAGTCTGACGCCGCATCGCGCCATCTGGACGCTGGCTACCATCTCCGCGGTGGTGGGCTGCATCTCGGTTTGGCTGGCGTTCGGCGACGCCGGCGCTCCGGCGGACAGCGTGATCAAGACGCTGCCGCAGGGCTTCTGGTCCAGCCTCGGCTATGCCGCGCACGACAAGATGGCGGCGCTTCCGAACACGCTGCTCACCATGACGCTGGCTTCCAACTTCGGCACGTTCGTACTGTACGCTCTGAGTTGCGTCATCTGCATGGTGGCTTATCACCATCACCCGAACTTCAAAATGATTCGCCACTTCGCCATTCCGCTGTTCGGCCTGGTGGCCAACCTGGGCTGCATGGTGTTCTACCTGGTGGGTCCGTTCATGGGCTTCGGCACCAAGATGGAGCCGCTGCTGGCTTTGGGCATCGCGCTCGTCTGGGGGGTCTATGGCGGCATCTACTTCGTCCGCTCCAACAAGACGATGGGCCGTACGACAATGGTGGCCAATCGCGCCGTGGGGGCATAGCGGGGCCGGTGAGCCATGTATCCGGCCATGAGTAGGGCGGCCGCGCCGGCGGGGGAGACCTTGGCGATCGAGTTCGCTCAGGTCTCCGAATCCGGGCGGGCTCGCAATCACAACGAGGACTACCTGGGGCACGCGCGGCCGGAGACGGCCGCGCGCGCCCGTTCACACGGATGGATGTTCGCGCTGGCGGATGGGGTGGGCGGCCACGACCTGGGCGAGGTGGCGTCGCGCGCGGCCGTGGAGCATCTGCTGGAAGGTTTTCGCGCAGCTCCCGCGGGAGAGCCGCTACGCGCGCTGCTGCCGCGACTGGTGCAAAACGCCAACCTACATGTATACGAAACCGGCAAACAGGCGGGGCCGGGAGGCTTGGCCATGGCCACCACCATCGTGGCGTGCGCCTTGCGGCACGACCGCGCCGTGGTGGCTCACGTGGGCGATTCCCGTTGCTATCTGGTTCGCCAGGGGAAGGCTCGCATCCTCACGCGCGACCACACCGTGGCGGGCGAGCACGTGCGCATGGGAATTCTCACCGCCGGCGAAGCGGAGGGGGCGTCCACCGCCAACCTGCTGAGCCGCTCCCTGGGAAGCGACCTTTTCGTCAACGTCGATATCGACGAGCATGCCCTGCTTCCCGGCGATGTGCTGGCGCTGTGCTGCGACGGGGTGCACCATTCCGTTCAGCCGGCCGACATTGCCGCCGCCGCGGCATCCCAGGACCTCCACGCCGCCGCGCGCGAGATAGCCGCGCTTGCGAACCAAAGAGACGGTAGCGATAATATAAGCGTTCAGCTTATCCGCATTCGGAGCATCGAACGTGTCGGAATGTATCGCGGAAGGCCCTACACGCTGCGATAGCCGGTTCCCGCCGTCCCGGTCTTCGCCGTCGCGCTCATGACTCCACTCCATACCGGCGATCAACTCGATCAATACCGCATCGAAGGCGTAGTGGCGCGCAGCGGCATGGCTTCCATTTTCCGGGCGACGGATTTGCGGACCGGCGGGCAGGTGGCCATCAAGATTCCGCATCCCGAGATGGAAGCCGACCCGGCTCTGTTCGACCGCTTCCGCCGGGAGGGCGAGATCGGCGAGAAGATGGACCACCCCGGCGTGATGCGGGTGTTCGCCGATTCCGGGCGCAGCCGGATCTACATGGTGATGGAGTGGGTGGAAGGCCGGCTGCTCCGCCAGGTATTGTCCGAGCAGGGCAAATTCCCGCCGGAACGCGCCATTCGCATCGCCATTTCAATCTGCGACGCTCTCGATTACATCCATCGCAACGGGGTGGTGCACCGCGATCTCAAGCCCGAGAACATCATGGTGGATGGCGAAGACCACATCAAGCTCATCGATTTCGGCATCGCCGGAAAAGAAGGCGCGCGGCGCCTGACTTTCGCCAAGCTATCGCAGGTAATGGGCACGCCCGATTACATCTCGCCCGAACAGGTTCAAGGCAAGCGCGGCGACGGACGCAGCGACATCTACGCCCTGGGCGTGATGCTCTATGAGATGCTCACGGGCAAGACGCCGTTCTCCGGACCTAATCCGTTCGCGGTGATGAACGACCGGCTCTTGAACCATCCGGTTCCGCCACGCGAGGCGAACCCCGCCATCGCGCCCGAGTTGCAAGAGGTCATTTACCGCGCCATGGAGCGCGATCCGCGGAACCGCTACTCCACGGCCAACGAGTTCGCCTGGGACCTGGAGCACCTGGACCAGGTGGGCGTGGCCGACCGCCCCGAGCTGAGCGATTGGAAGCGGCGGCGCAAGGAGCCCTGGTTCAAGAAGGTTCTCTTCTACGTGGCCATGGCCCTGATTCCGGTGCTGATCTTCGGGCTGCTGCTGCTGGCGGCGCGGCGGTAGCGCTATTGCGTTTTCGGAGTTTCGCAGCCGGTTTCCCACATCAGACGCTTTAGCAGTATACTGGATGCGAATTTCGCGATTCTTTATGGAGGTTTTATGTCCTTGAGCGCAGGCATTCCGGTGATCCCTCTTTTTTTGGCAGCGGTCCTGATAGTGGGGCCGGCATTTTCCCAGAGCCGCGGCGGCGCCGGAAGCATCGGCCCGGCCGGCATGGGGGCCACGACCCCCAACCAATCCACCTTGAGTGTCAGCACCACCTGGCAGTTGTCGGGCCGCGTCACTTTCGAAGATGGGACCGTGCCAACCCAGCCCGTTTACGTGGAGAGCGTATGCAACGGCATCCCCCGCAAGGAGGCTAAAATCGACCCCCAGGGCGGCTTCAGTTTCCGCCTCGGCAGGGGCAGCGGCGATAGCGTGATGAACGCCGAAAACGCCGCCGACCATCTCGGAGCCGGCGCTGTTACCAGCGCGAACGAGTGCGTCATTCGCGCCTCGCTGCCCGGCTTTACCTCTGACCGCATCAGCCTAGTGGGGCACGAGGAACACCACCCCGACTTGGGCACCATCATGCTCCACAAGAACGGGGAAGGAAGCGCTGACAGCGCCACTTCCAAGCAGGCGCCCAAGGATGCTCGCAAGGCGTTCGACAAGGCCTCCCAGGCGGCTAAGGCCAGGAAGTTCGACGAAGCCGCCAAGGACTACCAGACGGCCGTGTCCTTATTCCCCGGCTACGCCGAAGCCTGGTACCAGTTGGGCCAGGCGCAGATTGCTCTCAAGCAGACCGGCGAAGCGCGCAAGTCCTTGAATGCGGCCATACAGGCCGACGAAAAGTACATCACGCCCTATCTCCAGTTGGCGGACCTGGAGATGTCCGCGCAGAACTGGAATGCCGTGGTGGATGTGACTGGCAGGATGCTGAAGCTGGCGCCGGCAGGCTATCCGCAGGCGTATTTGATGAACGGGATGGCCAGCTACCAACTGCACGACGCGGATGGAGCGGAGAAGAGCGCGCGCGCCGGACTCCAGATCGACAGGTCGAACCAGGCGCCGAAACTCTACCAAGTGCTGGCGTCGGTCCTGTTGGTCCATGGCGATTACGCCGGCGCGGCCACCCAGCTCAAGAAATACCTCGAAGTGGCGCCGACGGCCCAGGATGCCTCCATGGTGCGGGCGCAGATCGCCCAGTTGGAAGCCCGGGCCGGGGGGCCGGCCAAGCAATAGCGGCCCTCCTCACCGTGCCCCTGGCGCTCGTCTTCGGGCGCCTCACGAGCTGAAGAGGCGCCGAGGGATCAGAGGGAGCTTTGCGCCGTGGATCGTTGCCAAATATCGGATGCGCTTCGCGGGATTGGCCGGCCTGCTACAATCCCGGTATGATTCAGGGCATCGAACACACCGCGATCGCTTCACCCGATCCCCATAAGCTGGCCCGGTGGTACGTGGATCGCCTCGGCTTCGTTATCAACTACACGTCATCGAGTAGCAAGACAGTGTTCGTGAAGGCTCCCGACGGATCGATGGTCGAGATCATAGAATCCAACCAGACGCCGCGGCCGCCGCTCAACATGAAGGACCCGGGCCTGAGGCACATGGCGCTGACGGTGACCGATTTCGACGCGGCCTGTGCGCGCCTCCAGGGGGAAGGCGTTGCGTTCCTGACCGAAAAGGCGGCCTCCGGAGGAAACGCCACGGTGTTCTTCACGGACTGCGACGGCAACATCCTGCACTTGCTGCACCGCGAGAAACCGCTGGCCTGAGAGTGGGACGGAGCGGATCGGTTGGCAGCCTAGAGCGCCTGCCCCACAAGTGGAAGGGACACGCGCTTCGGATTCTCTTTTTCGAATCCTCCGCGCCTCCGCGTCATGAGGCGCGACCTCCCTACACCTTGACGATCAATTCCCGCAGCCGTTCCCGGGTGAGAAAGAACTTCACCGATTCGAAGTTGCCGAACAGGCCCTCCAGCCTTCGATTGTTGAATAACTGCGCGGGCCGCCGCGCGCCTTGCTGGGCCACCTGCAGCGCGTTCTTTTCTTCGATCCGGAAGGTATACCTGGGGACGGTTTCGAGCTTGTCGTCGGAGTGAAAGAACGCCAGCATGTAGCTTTTGGGGCGCACGACCGTACGCAGCCGGTCCACCACCGCGGCGAACAGCGCGGGAGCCAGGTACTCCAGCACGTCCCAGACGAGCACGCCGTCGAACTGGCCCTCCGGGTAATCCAGAGTCTGGCGGAGGAAATACTCGATGCGGCCGGGGTTGGACTGATCCACCGTGTCGTCCACCCCGAAAGTCTCCTCCAGAATCTGGAGGAAGTTCTCCGAATAGAGCCGGTGCCCCAGGTTGGTTATGAAATTAATATTCTGCTGGTTGGCGCCGCCCAGGTCGAGGATGGTGAGTCCCGACTGGTCCCGAATGTAGGAAAAGAACTCCTCGAGACCGCGGCTGGGACGGGTGACCATGGCATCCGCGACGCCCGGCTTGCGTGCCGGGATGGGAGCGCGGCCGGCTTGCGGTATCCCGCCGTTGCCAGGCGGAGACCCCTTGCCGCGCAAAATACCTCTCAACGGTCCCGGGAGTAACATCGAACAACTCCGCCCCGATGCCTAGCGCTTCTCCGGAACCCCGGCGGCCACGGGCGCCGGCGCCGGCGGCGGCGCGGCATGCTGCGGTTTTGGCGGCGCCTTGGGCGGCTCGGGCTTCACGATATCGATGCTGCCTTTGAAGTACGCGCCGTCTTCGATGATGATGCGCGCGGTGCGTATGTCGCCCACCAGCCTCGCATCCTTACGGATCTCGATCTTGTCCGCGGCTTCCACGTTGCCCTGTATGGAGCCAAGGGCCACAACCTCGCGCGCTTTGACGCCGGCCTTGAGCGTTCCGTTGGGACCGATCGTCAGCTTGTGCTCCAGCGCTTCCACCGTTCCTTCGAGCTCTCCATCCACGTAGAGATCTTCCTTGCTGAAGATCTGCCCCACAATCTTGACCGCTTTTCCAATGCTGGCTGAGCCGCCTCGGCTCTCCGGCTCAAATCTTCCGACGGGTGCGTTGGACACGGGCGCAGGCTCCTTCCTGACTTCCACCGGACTGGGCGCTACGGGGGGCGGCGGCGGGGGATTAAAAGGTCTCGGCGGTTCCTCATCCCTGCGTTTATTCCACATATATACGCCCTCCTGGTTTCAATAGAATCACGTGCACGGTACTGCCCCTCCAGTCTAACAGGGTTGCGCGCGAACAGGGCGGGAAACGGCGCCGGGCGGCGAAAACCCACGCTCCGGTTGGAACGGCAGCCGCGCTACGCCTTCCGTGGGGCCTTCTTGGATTTGGTCTGGAGCAGGATGGGCGTTCCCGGGAAGCCGAACCGGCGGCGAATCTGGTTGATTAAGTAACGCTCGTGGGAGAAGTGCAGCGGGCCGCCGCGGTCGGTGAATACGGCGAAGGCCGGCGGGCGCACGGAATGCTGGGTGATGTAGAAGATCCTGCGCTCCTCGAAGCGCAGTTGCTCCACAAAACGGTTCAGCTCGCCGGTGGTGATGCGGCGCGACGCCGAGTCGTAAACGTCGCGGATCAGCTTGAACAGTCGCCCGACGCCGACCCCGGTCTTGGCCGACAGGAAGACCACCGGCGCGTAGTCGAGGAACCGGAACTGCTCCCGGACATGGCGCTCGAACTCCTCCTTGCGCCGGTCTTTTATTTCGTCCCACTTGTTGACACACAGGATGAGCGCGCGGCCGCCTTCATGGGCGTAGCCGGCTATGGTGGCATCGAGACCCACCACACCCTCGGTGGCGTCCAGCACCAGCAGGACCACGTGCGCCATGCGTATGTTCCGGCGGGCCATCACCACGCTCAGCTTCTCCGCCATCAGCCTGGTTTTGCCCTTGCGGCGGATGCCGGCCGTATCGACGAAGATATACTCCACCCCGTCGCGCGTCAGACGCTCATCCACGGCGTCGCGGGTGGTGCCGGCCACCGGCGAAACGATGGCGCGGTCCTGGCCCGTGAGCGCATTGAGCAAGGTGGACTTTCCCACGTTGGGGCGGCCGATGATGGCCACCTTGATGGCGGTTTGTTCCGGCGCTTCGGCTGGTTCGGCAACCTCCGGGAGGTCCGCCGTGACCCGGTCGAGCAGTTCGTCCACGCCGGTTCCGTGCTCGGCGGAAAGGGGGAACACGTCGGGGATGCCCAATTCGTAAAACTGGTGCGCCAGATCCTCGCGCTCGGCGGTATCGACCTTGTTGACCGCCAGGGACACCGGCTTGCCGAGGCGCAGGAGCATCCGGGCCAGGTCGCGATCCGAGCCGGTGATCTCGGCGCGGCCATCCACCAGAAAGATGACGTGGGCGGCGCTCGCCAGCGCCATCTCGGCCTGGTGGAGGATCTGGCTCGGTATGTACTCCTGGTCGTCGACCACGATGCCGCCCGTGTCTATGACCTCGAAATGGCGGCCGTTGTGCTCGGCAAGCCCATGAATGCGGTCGCGCGTAATTCCCGGCTCGTCGCCGACAATGGCGCGCCGCTGTCCGGTGATCCGATTGAAAAGGGTGGATTTACCGACGTTAGGCCTGCCCACAATGACGACTGTGGGGGTTTCCGGCATGTATGTTCATGATAGCAGGTCACACATGCAGGCCTTTGGGAGTGTCCTAATCTTGCGTTCATCGGGGCCGTCGCGAGACGCCGGCTACCCTGTACGACTCCATGGATCATCCCTTCCCGGACCAAGGCGAAGAACGCGCCGACAAATGTTAAGCGCCAATTCGCGCTATCGCCGAAGCCGAAACTGGCGGCGCGCATTTGTTCATTCAAACGCACGCTCCGGATCAGACAAGCCGACGGTCTCGACTCATCCATTGCCGCCCCGACCTCAATCGCCCGGCCCAAATAATTGAATGCGACTGGGCTGTAGAGGAACTGCCTGGGCGGCCTTCGCAAGCGGGTTATACTTGGGAATCCATGTTAACCCTGCCTCCTCGGGGCGTCGAGGTGGTTCTCCTCGCCCTGGTGCTCGGCGCCGCCGTTTATGACGTTCGCTACCGCCGCATCCCCAACTGGATCAGCGTGGGCGGCTCGGCTGTAGGAGTGGCGCTGAACGCCTTTCTGGGGCCGCCGATGTTCGGCTGGGCCTTCGCATTGAAAGGGCTGGCGTTGGGTTTCGGGGCGTACTTCGTCCTTTACCTGCTGCATGCCATGGGAGCGGGCGACGTGAAGATGATGGCCGCGGTCGGTTCGCTGGTGGGTTGGGAGGACTGGGTTGGCATTTTCGTCCTGACCGCGATTCTGGGCGGGATCGCCGCCATCTGCCTGGCGACCATGCGCAAACGGCTGGGCAAGACGCTGTGGAACGTGGGATTCATTCTTAGCGAATTGAAAAGCGGACGTCCGGCGTATCTGGGCCGTGAGGAACTGGATGTCAAGAGTTCCAAAGCGGTGGGGTTGCCGCACGGGGCGGTGATTGCGCTGGCGACGATTTGCTTTTTGGGGATGAGCGCGTATTTCACGAGGTAGGCGGCGTCCATCAGCCATCTGCTTTGCGTCCATCGCCGAACCGGCCCGGGCGTGCCCGGCCGCTACTCGCCCCACTGGCTTTCCAGCATCCGGGAGTACTCCCCGGATGCATAAATCTCGAAGCGGAAATTCGCCGGCGCGATGGCGCGATGCGGCTGCGTCTCCATGTAAGCCCGGTACAGGCCGTCGGCGTAGCGATGGTAGTTGCGGAGGAACTCCTCCGCCAGGCTCTCCATGGCCGGAGGGACTGCGAAGGCGGCGTTCAGCCCGATGGCCCGTGCGAAAATGGCCGCGTGGTCGCCCACTCCCCAACGGGTGAGCTTCTCCTGGACATTCAGCGGCGGGCTATTGGCCAGCAGACCGGCGAAGCTTTGCGCATGAACCTCGGCATTCAGCAGTTCGCGAGTACGAGCGACCTGTTCCCCGCACTGCTCTATCCACCGGAATATGTCCTTTCCCAGGAAATACAGCATGCGGACCTCGGCGTAGCGCCCGGAAAGCAGCCGGCGCTTCAGTTCCCCCTGGTCCGCTCCCCCGTCGGGAATCAATCCCGCCAGCATCAGGGCGGCTTTGGCGTTTTCCAGAAGCGTTGCCGGGGGAACCCGTTCATTGAAGGGATGCAAGATCAACGGAGGCAGGTCCCACACGGACGCGCCGAGGGTTTTCACGGACGTGGTATTCTCCTCCTCCTTCTTCTTCTTTACCTATCGGCAGACTCGCCGGTAATCTATATCTTAGGGGAACCGTGTCCATATCCAAAGACAGCATGTCTCAGAGGTACTGAACGTCCTAGACTGTAAATGATGCTCTCTAGGGTTCGCACGCTCTGGCGGTCGCTTTGCAGTGACGAAACCGCCCAGGGCCTGGCCGAATACTGCCTGGTGACGGCGCTACTGGCTCTGGTCGCCCTGGGCATCTTCATCCACGTTTCCGGAGGCCTGCAGAACGTCTGGGGAACCGCTGGGAGCGCCATGGCCACCGCCGGCTCGACTGCCGGCGATGCCACCGACAGCGCGCCTGGGAGCCACTGAGGGACGTGGTCCGAAATGGCGCCATGCGACATCCAGCGGCGCGGCGAGGACTAATAATTTCTCCTGTGCGGATCCCTGGCCCACTCCTCGAATGGTTTCGCCGCCAAAGTGTTGGCGAGGTGAATCATGGGGATGGCGCGTTCGGCATGGGGAGTTTCGATCTGACGGTAGACGAATGCGTCGTCGAAGCCCGCGGCGGCGGCATCGCGCGTCGTAGCGGCGAAGAACACGCGCGCCGGCCGCGCCCAGCACAACGCCCCCAGGCACATGGGGCACGGCTCGCAGGAGGAGTACACCTCGCAGCCGGTCAACTGGAAGCTGCCGAGCGCTCTGCAAGCCTGGCGAATGGCTTCCACCTCCGCGTGCGCGGTGGGATCGTTGGCCAGCGTCACGCGATTGGCGCCGGTGGCGATTACGACCCCGTCTTTCACCACTAGGGCGGCGAACGGGCCGCCCCCGCGGCGCACGTTGGCCGCCGCCAGATCGATAGCGTGTTCCATGAATCCGTTCATGCCGGTGGGTGGCGCAAGCCGCCTCTCCTAAGGGTACACGAAGCCGCCACCGGGCCCCAGCAGTCGGCAGGCGATAGGAACGCCCTTAGAAACCCGTTGGCAGGCGAAAGCGCCTGCCCCACTAGTCAAAATGCGGAAGCCCAAGGGCCTAGGGCTCTATCAGGCCGGCGCGGATGGCATATCGGACCATGCTGGCCGTCTCGTGGACGCCCAGTTTCTCGAGAATCCGGCTGCGGTGCGAATCCGCCGTCTTGTAGCTGATGCCCAGGCGCGCGGCCGTTTCCTTGGTGGACTTGCCGTCGGCGATCAGCACCAGCACCTGGCGTTCGCGCTCGGTCAAGGCGAACACTATCCGCACCGCCTCTTCGCTGGGCGTGAAGGCGGCGCGCCGGGGGCCTGCCGCTTCCACGGCCGAGCCCGTGAAACCCGCGAAATCGCCCGTTTCATCGAAGCGCGGCGTGCCCGCATACTCCACCCAGCAGTACTCCCCGTCGGCGCGTTGCAGCCGGTGCTGCATGCGGAACGGCCGCCGGGCGGTAAAGGCCTTGAGGTAGGTCTCCAGGCACAGGTCGCGGTCGTCCGGGTGCACGCCCTCCGTCCATCCGTTGCCGGTCTCCTGTTCCATGGCTCGTCCGCGAAACTGCAGCCAGGCCCGGTTGAAGAAGGCGCCCATGGCGTCCTTGTCGGACATCCAGATCATAACCGGCGCGGCATTGGCCAGTTCGCGAAACCGCCGCTCGCATTCCTCCCGCCCCTGCCGGTGGCGCATCAACTCCGCTTCCACCTGCGCGAGCCTGCCGCGCATAACCTCCACGTTTTCTAGTTGATTCTCCAACGGCATTACGGTTTCCATCGCGAATTCTGGTAAGGTGAACTCAGATCATAGGATAGTCTAAGGAGTACGTAAAGTACCAAAATAGCCATAAATGGGCTTGACAAGGCTGTAAAATAGTGTACTCCATCGGAGGGGCAAATTGTGGAACTTTTCCGCCGCAGCGGGCAATTATGAATGAGAACCCGATGACGCAAACGCCGCCGGACACCGACGACGAACTGCTTCTGCGTATGCGGAGCGGCGACGAACAGGCTTTTGTCGCCCTGTATCGCAGGCGGCAGGGCGCCATCTACCGGTTTGCGCTGCACATGAGCAACTCGGCCACGGTAGCCGAAGACGTGACCCAGGAGGTGTTCCTGGCTTTGATCCGCGAGGATTGCGGATACGATCCGGGGCGCGGGACGCTGTCGGGCTACCTGTTCGGCATCGCTCGCAAGCTAGTTCTGCGGCGCCTCGAACGGAGCCGGTCGGAGGTGGCGCTGGGGGCGGACGGGGAGGAGGAGTCGGACCTCGTCGAGCTGGTGGCGAGCCCCGATCCGCTGACGGATTTGACGCGCAAGGAAGGTATCGCGGCCCTGCGCCGCGCGGTGCAGGCGCTTCCCCGCCGGTATCGCGAAGTGGTGGCGCTGTGCGACTTGGAAGAGGTGGACTACGCGGAAGCCGCGCATGCGCTCGGCTGTCCCATCGGTACGGTGCGCTCGAGGCTGCATCGCGCGCGCGCCTTGCTGCTGGAAAAAATGCACCAAGAACGCAGCCCGCGATCGGTGGGCGCGTTGAGGCCCGTCAGGTGTTGGATATGAACTGCCAGGATTTTTGGGATATCATGCCGGAGTTGCGGGGCGGGGCGAGTGCGGAAGCGGCGCCCCACGCTCGCGAGTGCCAGGCGTGCGCGGCGCTGCTCGACGAGCAACGCCTTCTGGAGGCGGGTTTGCGCAGCGTGGCCGCCGGATGCGTCCGGGTGGAGGCCCCCGCCCGGGTGGAAGCCAGGCTGGTGGCGGCGTTTCGCAGCGAGGCCGGATTGGCAGCCCCGCATTCCCGCCGCTGGTGGAGTCCGTTGGCTGGCTGGGGGGCCATGGCGGCGGTGGTGGCCGCCGCGGCGGTGCTGCTGTTCGTGCATGAGCGCCGGCCCGCGCCGCAGCCGCTCACCGCTACCGAGCTGGCGGCTCTCGATTGGGCCGACGGGTGGCAGGAGGAAGGCGACGCCGAAACTGCGCCGGGCGAATTCATCCCGCTCCCCAACGCCGCCCGGCTGGCTCCTAGCGAAGACGTGAATCTGGTCCGTGTTGAAGTTCCGCGGTCGACTATGATCGCTCTCGGTTACCCGGTCGCCGCCGACCAGGGCGAGGAAATGGTGCAGGCGGATGTGGTGCTTGGCTCCGATGGGTTGGCTCGCGCCGTAAGATTCTTGGACGAATAATTTCGAGGAAAAAGACAATGCCGATTCGAATCACTCTCATCGCCGCGCTCGCCGTGGGCGCGGCCGCCTTTGCACAGGGTCCTGGTCCCGGCCCCGGCCGCATGGGCCGTTTCGGAGGCGAGGCCGGCGTTCCGCCGATGGGCGGGCGGCTGGTCGGAGCCGTGGCCGGGATGCCCGGCCGCGTGGTGAAGAGCGCCCCCTACTCGGCGGACGTCATCACCGAGACATCGCAAACCCTGGCGGACGGGAACCACGTCCACCAGCTCAATACCGCCAAGGTGTACAGGGATTCGGAAGGCCGCGTGCGCACCGAGCAATCGCTCGGCGGGCTGTTGGGCGTCAATTCGAGCCAGCGCCAGGTGGTCTTTATTAACGACCCCGTGGCGGGCGTGAACTATGCGTTGAACGTCAACGACAAGACGGCTTCCAAAAGCGCCTGGGCACGCGGCGGCAGAGGTCCTCAGCAGGCGGGCGCGTCGGCGCGAGCTCAGGGCCAGAACGGCGTTGCGCCCGGCGGCGGGCGTTGGGGGCAGCGTAGCGCGGAAGGCGCCCCGGGAACGGGCCGCGGGGGGCGCGCCGGAAGCCTGGCCCGCCAGAATATCAAGACCGAGTCTCTGGGCCGCCAGACCATCGAAGGGGTGGTGGCTGATGGAACGCGCACAACCATGACGATTCCGGCCGGGCAGATGGGCAACGAAGCGGCCATTCAGGTGGTTTCCGAGCGGTGGTATTCGCCGGACTTGCAGACCCCGGTAATGACCAGGCATTCGGACCCGCGGGTGGGCGAGACTGTCTACCGGCTGGCCAATGTCAGTCGCGCGGAACCCGCGGCCACGCTGTTCCAGCCCTCGGCGGACTACAAAGTCACCGAAGCCCGTGGCGGGCGCGGGCCCCGGCCGTCACCAGCCCAATAGTCGCGGTACTCGCCCTGTGCCATGAGGCGGCCCGCGCCGCCTCCGGCTGTGGACCTGTGTCCAACGCCGGATCACGCCGTGGCCGCGATCTCGCCGCCGATGGCCGGCGACGCGGTTTCTCTCCCAATTCCGGGCGTCAGATGGTTGTTACACGCGGTTGCTAAAATACAACCAATGATCCAGACGCTATTCGGTACCGTGGAGCAGGAGCCATCGCTGCTCGAACGGCTCAAGAGCGGCGTGCAGAAGACGCGCGCCGGGCTGGTCTCCGCGCTGGAAGACGTCGTCCAGGGGAAAAAAGTAATCGACGCGGATCTGCTCGACGATCTGGAATCCACCCTCATTGCGGCCGATATCGGCGTGCGGACCACCCAGGAGATTCTGGACCGCATCCGGCAGCGGGTGGAGCGGCATCAACTGAACGACGCGGCCGAGCTGAGGGGGCTCATCAGCGAACACCTGCTCGAGATCCTGGAAGCCGGCGACCGGCCGCCGGCGCATGTGGCCGAGCCGCCCGCCGTGGTGTTGGTGGTGGGGGTCAACGGATCGGGCAAAACCACCACCATCGGCAAGCTGGCCGGGCGCTACCGCGGCGAGGGGCGCTCGGTACTGCTGTGCGCGGCTGACACGTTCCGCGCGGCGGCCATCGAACAACTCGAAGTCTGGGGCCAGCGGACCGGCAGCGCGGTGATCCGGCAGAGCCCCGGCAGCGACCCCAGCGCGGTGCTTTTCGACGCGCTCCAGGCGGCTCGCGCGCGCAAGGTGGATTACGTGATCGTGGATACGGCCGGGCGCCTGCAAACCAAGGAGAACCTGATGGCGGAGCTGCACAAGATGGGCCGCACCGCCAAAAAGGTGATTCCCGATGCGCCTCACGAGGTGCTGCTGGTGCTGGACGCGACGACCGGGCAGAACGGGCTCGAGCAGGCGCGCAAGTTCACCGAGTCGTCGGGGGTAACGGGAATCGTGCTGGCCAAGCTCGACGGCACCGCCAAGGGAGGCATCGTGGTGGCCATCGCGCGCGAGCTGAGCCTCCCGATCCGCTACGTGGGAGTGGGCGAGAAGGTGGACGACCTGTTGCCGTTCGATCCCGGGAAATTCATCGCGTCGCTGTTCGAAACATGAAACCGGAACTGATGCGTGAGGCGATCGGGTTGGCGCGCCAGGGCCGCGCGCTGGCCAGCCCGAATCCGATGGTGGGCGCCGTGCTCGAGCGCGGCGGCGAGATTGTGGGGCGCGGCTTCCACACCTGGGAGGGGCAACAGCACGCCGAGCGGATGGCGCTCGAGGAAGCCGGAGAGAAGGCCCGCGGGGCCACCCTCTACCTGAACCTCGAGCCTTGTTCCCACGCCGGGCGCACGCCGCCGTGCGTGGACGCCCTGATCGCCGCCGGGGTGGCGCGGGTGGTGGCCCCCATCGAAGACCCCAACCCGCTGGTTTCGGGCGGCGGTTTCCGCAAGCTGCGCGAGGCCGGGGTGGAAGTGACGATGCTGTCCGAGTTCGCCGCCGAGGCGGAGAAGCTCAACGAACCGTTCCTCCATTTCATGCGCACGGGAAGGCCGCTGGTGACGCTCAAGACGGCCATCACTCTCGATGGCAAGATCTCCGCTCCGGACGACAACCGCGGTTGGATCACCAGCGAGCGGGCGCGCGCGCACGTGCAGGAATTGCGGCACGATTCCGACGCCATTCTGACCGGCATCGGGACCGTGCTGGCCGACGATTGTCTGCTCAACGACCGCACCGGCCTGCCGCGCCGCCGCCCGCTGCTGCGGATCGTGATGGATTCACAACTTCGCATGCCCATGGAATCGAGAATGGCGCGCTCGGCGGCGGACGACCTGCTGCTGGTGACCACTTCGGCCTCTTCCGCGGAGCGGCGCAGGGCGGCCGCCGAGCGCGGGGCCCGCGTGCTGATGTTCAACGGGCCAGGCGGCCGCGCCGACCTGCGGTCCGTGATCGACTGGCTGGCGCGCGAGCGCTATCTTTCCCTCCTGATCGAGGCCGGCAGCAAGATGAACTGGACGGCGCTCGAAAGCGGGCTGGTGGATCGCATTTTCTTCTATTACGGTCCGAAAATCCTGGGTGGATTGGAGGCGCTGCCGCTGGCGGGCGGAATCGGGCGGCGCCGCCGGGCCGACGCCATCCGCGTGCGCCGCGTCGCCATTCACCCGATTCCGCCCGATGAGTTCGCCGTGGAAGGGTATCTGGATGTTCACGGGAGTCGTTGAGGAGTTGGGGGCCGTCGAATCGCTTGCGGTCCGCGCGGCGGGAGCGCGGCTGCGGGTGCTCTGCTCGCTGGTCACCGGCGACATGCGCGTGGGAAGCAGCATCGCGGTGAACGGAGTGTGCCTCACGGCGGTGGATCCTCGCGCGGATTCGTTCACCGTCGACGTGGCCCCCGAAACCCTGCGCCGGAGCAACCTGGGCGGCCTGCGCGCGGGCTCGCGGGTGAACCTGGAGCGGCCGCTTTCCGCCTCCGGAAGACTGGACGGCCACATCGTGCAGGGCCACGTGGACGCGACCGGCGAGTTTCTTTCGGCCGAGCCGCTGGGAGACGAGAACTGGTGGCTGCGCGTGCGCGTTCCCGCGGAACTGGAACTCTACCTGGTGGAGAAGGGCTCCATCGCCATCGACGGCATCAGCCTGACCATAGCGGAGCTAGAGGGAGGAATCCTCTCGGCGGCCATCGTGCCGCACACCTGGCGCAACACCACGCTGGCTGGATACCGCCCCGGCGCGCGCGTGAACCTGGAATGCGACATCCTGGCCAAATACGTGGCGAAGGCGCTGGGCAAGGCGGGCGGAAGGGAGCCGCTGACGATGGAACGGTTGCGCGAGAACGGGTACTGAGAGGGCGGTATGCCTGGCACATGCTGGCTCAGATCGCCTTGCCATATGATCGACCTTTCCCGAGATTGCATGGTTCGCAAAGCGTCTGCAGGTTCTCTAGAATAGTTTTCCCACCATCGGCCCAAGGAATGATGTGGTCGGCATGCAGCGTGACCCCGTGCTGTGGTGGGTTCTTGCCGCAAGCAACACACCGAAACCCACCTCTGAGATGAACTTGCCATTTGAGACGCAAGGGAATGTCATGCCGGTCCGCAATGGAGCAACCAGTTGGGAACCCGGCCCATCGGAGCCGCCTTTGGGACCGCGGGGCCGGGTGCGGGCAGTTAGAAACATATTGACAACGTATATACTTTGCGCAACAATGCAATCGTGGCCGACGGAATCGAGTTCGATTGGGATGCCGTGAACGCGAACCACCTGGCGGCCCACAAGGTGGCGGCCCGGGAGTTTGAATCCGTCTTGCGGAATTCTCCGCTGGATTTGGCGTACGAGGTGGTGAATGGCGAAGAACGATACCGGTCGGTGGGCATCACCGACTCCGGCAGATTGCTGGTCGCCATCTGGACGTTACGGAATGGCAAGGTTAGAGCCGTGACTGCGTTCCCGGCGGGCGCCGCATATAAGAAGCTCTTTCCGGAGAGAAAACGATGAAAAAGCCAAGCAAGCGCACAGTACCGGCCTTCGCTTCCGAATCGGAGGAAGCCGCGTGGTGGTACGAGAACCGGAAGTCCCACGACAGAGAATTCATAGCGGCCGTGGAGAGTGGCGAGGCGCAGGCGCTTACCGGGGCGAAGTTGCGGGAGCGGATCGAAGCATCGAAAGCCAAGACCCCCGCCCATGTGATTTCGCTTCGGGTTCCGGAAGCGGACCTGGCGATGGCCCGGAGGCAGGCGGATCAAAAAGGGCTTCCTTACCAGACCTACATCAAATCGCTATTGCACGAAACGCTCGCCCAGCGCGAAAAGCGAAAGGCGGGATGAGGAGGTCGGAAAAGGCCGCCCGAGAGCGCCTGGCGGCTATCCCGCCTTCAGCGCCGCCCCTTTGCGTTCGAAGGCTTTGGGCCACCAGGCGCCGGGGACGAAGAAATCCCGCCACGTGAGGCTGCATTCCTCCACCATTCGGAGGCCGTACTCGGAGCGGCCCAGATCGGCGGGGCCGGTGTTGTTGGTGCCGAAGGTGAATTTGCAGCCGGCCTGCTTGGCCATGCGGATAAAGGCGGGGCTGGGCAGCTTGTAACGGCTGTTGATCTCGATAGCCACCTGGTTCTTCGCCGCCGCATCCACCACCTTCTTCATGCGCGCTTCGGTCCACAGGCGGTCGTAATCCTTGGCGATCACGTCGGGCAGGAAAGTCGGATTGACGTAGATGTCGATGGGTTCGCGCTCGATGATGCCGGTGGCGCGTTCCACCAGAGTATCCATGAACTCCTGGGGATCGGCGATGGTCCCCACCTCTTCGGGAATCCACAACCGCATGCGCTTGCCGTGGTTGTCGGTCCACGTCATGGAATCGGTGAAGACGTAATCGAACAGGGCCACGGCGCGGCGGGTGAACATCCGCATCCACTCGCGGCCTTCGGCCTGCATGGCGATGAAGACGGGCTGGCCCTTCATGCTCTCGAAGAAGGCCTGCGCGCCGGCGTCGTTCTCGATGGGAAAACCTTGGCCGCAGTTCACGGCCAGGCCGTAAAAGACGCCGTCGCGCCGGGATTTCTCGAGCGCCTGATCGAGGGTAAGACCTTCCTTGAGGTGCACGTGGTAATCCACCACGGGATAATTCTGCGCGCCGAGGGAGATGATCTGCTTGAACACGTCATCGGCTACCGGCGCGACGCCGGCGGGCGTGGGCGTATTGTCGGGCAGGGGGCGCACGCGAACGCTCCGGAAGAGGACGCGCGACCCTTCGTCGTGACATTCCAGCGCGAACGTGCCCTTATCCAGATAGCGAGCGGTCGCCTGCCCGGGCGGGATTACGGGAGGCGTCGGCTCGGTGTAATCCACCACCAGAACGCCGTTCAGGCGGATCTGCACGTTCTTGCCGCGCACCAGAGCGTTGAGCTTGAACCACTGGTCTTCGGCTTGAAGCTGCTTGTAGACGCCGCGCACTCCCCGGAGCGACCCGGTCTTTTCTCGATCGCGGAACGCGCCCTCGCCGGGGTCCACGTTGTTGACCTGGATTTCGAAGCCCTTCACCGGGGAGCCGGATTCCTGGTAGGCGGTGTGGAAATAGACGCCCGAAGCGGATACGCGCCGGGTGCGGACCTCCACTTCCAGCTCGAAGTTGCGAAATACCGCCCCATTCACCGGCCCGGTATAGAAGAGGTGCGAGATGGGCCCCTGGGCGGTAAGCTGGCCGTCGGCAACGGTCCAGGAACTCTGGTTCCCGCTGGGTCGCCAGCCGGCGAGGCTCTTGCCATCGAAGAGGTCCACCCAGCCATCGGCGGCTGAAGCCAGGGGCGCGGCCGCCATCGCGCCCATAAAAACGCGGCGAGTCATGTCGAATTTCGGAGTCATCATTCCTCCCGGCCAGTATAAGTCCGCGCGGGGGCCGCGTCCAAGTGCGCGGCGTTGCGCGAGATAATTCGTGCATGGGGTTTGCGCTCTGGACGCCCCGTCAGGGCGAGCGGTCCGGTCGGCTCGGGCGCCTGAA
>Ga0187851_10000280_pt1 | contig 52576 bp, 43 predicted proteins | sample June2016WEW_6_10_FD_132997 | JGI IMG/M metagenome (GOLD analysis project Ga0187851, IMG submission 132997) | Peatland microbial communities from SPRUCE experiment site at the Marcell Experimental Forest, Minnesota, USA - June2016WEW_6_10 | ecosystem: Environmental > Terrestrial > Soil >... | reverse complement strand
TCCCCGGCGAACTCCCCGACCGCGACGATTTTTCTCACGCCGTTCTTTACCAGCAGCCGACCAAGCTCCCGGTGAAGCCGTGGCGCGTAACGGCCGAGCTCCAGCATGTCGCCGACCACCGCCACCCGGCGATGCGGCGCCGCCATTGCCGCCAGCTGCTCGACGGCGATTTTCATGGAAGAGGGGTTGGCATTGTAACAATCGACGATGAACTCGACTTTTTTCTTTTTTTCGATGGCGCCGCGCATAGCGAGGGGCTCCATTGTCGCGAGGGCCGAGGCAATTTTCTCATCCGGAACGCCGCAGCGTCGTCCGAGATAGATCGCCGGCAGGGCGCTGTACAGGAAATGGCGTCCGCGCACGGTCAGGTGGAATCGATGGCCATCAACCTCGAAATCGAGGCCCGCGTCCGGGTCGAATCGCACCCGGTCGGGACGAACGGAACAGGTGCGGGAACAGCCGAAATAAACGCTCCTCGTTCCGGAACGCTTTGCCTCCGCGACGACCCTCGCGTCGTCGCCATTTGCAAGGAGGAATCCATTCTTCTTATTCAGACCGTCCAGAATTTCAAATTTCGCGCGCGCGGTATTCGTCAGCGCACCGAAGAGGCCGACATGGGCGTAGCCGATGTTCGTGACGACCGCGATGTCCGGCCGGGCGATCTTCGACAGAACTGAAATTTCCCCGGGATGGTTCGCCCCCATCTCGATGACGCCCGCCCATTCGTCTCCTTTGAAACGCAGGAGGCTCAGGGGAACGCCCAGATGATTGTTCCAGTTGGACCATGTTTCACAAACAGGAATAATGGAGCCCAGAACGGCGGCGATGAAGTGACGGGTGGTCGTCTTGCCGCTGGAGCCGGTCACGCCGATGATGAGGCAGCCGACCTCGCGGCGGTATCGCGCCGCGGCCCGCTGCACCGCGGCGAGCGGATCGGCGACCGCGATGAGTTTCGCCCGGTCGCTCGCCGCGCATTCGACCGTCGCCCGTTTATCGACGATGGCCGCCACCGCGCCCGCGGCGAACGCCGCGCCGACGAAGCGATGGCCGTCATTCTTGTCGGTCGCGATTGCCACGAACACGTCGCCGGGCTTTATCATCCGGGAATCGTTCAGGACCGTCGGCACGGTCCTTACCCTCGCGCCGGCGCTCAGGCGCGAAACGCCGTTGCCCCAGGCGATGAGATCGCCCAGCGTGAGCGGGCGGGGGGCCGGGTCGTGCGGTTTACGCATGGGTTTTCATCCCGTTCCAGAGCGCCGCCACGATTTCACGGTCATCGAAGGAGCGGCGCACCCCCGCGACCTCCTGATAGGTCTCATGGCCCTTGCCGGCGATGACGATGCAGTCGCCTTGCTTTCCGAGCGTGAGGGCCTGCCGTATCGCTTCTTTTCTATCGACAATGACCCGATGCGGAAAGTCAAGCGGCATCCCGGCCAGAATTTCGTCGATGATCGCCTCGGGCTTTTCGCCGCGCGGATTATCCGAAGTCACGATCGCCTCATCGGCGAGGTCGGCGACCGCGCGCCCCATGAGGGGCCGCTTGGTCCGGTCCCGGTCCCCGCCGCAGCCGAACACGCAGATGATCCTGCCTTCCGTCATCGGCCGGACCGCCTGCAGGATGTTCGTGAGCGCGTCGGGAGTATGGGCGTAATCGACGACTACCGTAAACGACGCATCGAGCGTTGCAACCTCCATCCTTCCGGCAACAGTGCCGACCTCGGCGAACGCCGCCGCGATCATCGAGGGAGCGAGGGTCCGGTCGATGGCCCGGGCGCCGGCGTAGAACGCGGCCATGTTATAGATATTGAACGCTCCGCGCAGCGACGAGGCGAAGCCGACGCGCTCGTTGCCTTCGAGGAGCTCGATTTCGGTCCCCTGCCAGCCGCAGGAGAAATTGACTATACGGATATCGGCGTCCGCCGCCTTGCCATAGGTCACCGTATGGTCCGGCCCTATCTCGGCGGCCAGACGGCGTCCCCAGACATCGTCGATGTTCACGATGCGCCACCCCTCCTTTTTCACGAAATCGGTAAAGAGGCGCTTTTTCGCCTGGTAGTATCGCTCCATGGTGCGGTGAAAATCGAGATGATCCTGCGTCAGGTTGGTGAATACCGCGCAATCGAAGGCAAGCCCGCCGATGCGGTCGAGCGAAAGCGAATGCGATGAGACCTCCATGACAAGCGCCTTCGGCGCTGCCGCGGCGCCGGCGAGGAACCGGAAAATTTCGATCGCCTCCGGCGTCGTGTTCGATGCCGCGGCGCGCGCGCCGCCGAGCTCGTAATCGATGGTCCCGAACATCCATACGCCTTCGGCGCCGAACCGTTTCTCGTACCATTTACGAAATAGATGCGCGACGGTGGTCTTGCCGTTTGTTCCGGTGATGCCGACGAGTTCCATGGCGTCGGTAGTGACGTTCCAGAGCGCCGCGCCGAGCCTGCCGAGCGCCATGCGCGCATTCGCCACCTGCGCCCAGGGAACGCGGCTTTCCGCAAGGGGTTCTTCGCACACGATCGCGCAGGCGCCCCGCGAAAGCGCATCGGCAATGAACGCCCTGCCGTCGACCCTGGTTCCCGGAATGGCCACGAAGAGATCACCTGGCTTGACCCTCCGCGAGTCGGCGGTTATGTCGGCGACCTCGGCGGCGGCGGCGTTGCCACGGGCACGAATCGGGATTCCGGATTTACGCAGCAGCGTGTCGAAGTTCATAGTCCGCGTCGTTTTCGTTGCCAGCCAGGGCCGCCCCGGCCGGATTACTGTTTCCCGTATGCGCAGATGAGCGTGCAGGCATGCGCCGCCTCGAACCGCATGCCGGCCGGCGGGTTCTGGCGGCAGACGATCCCGGCGCCGACGACATACGGTTCGAGTCCCTGCATTTTGACAAGATTGATCGCGTCGCGCGCATCCCGGCCGCACACCTCGGGAACCAGAAGGCCGCCGGTATCATCGGACGCGACAACGGAATCGTTTCCCCCGGTTTTCCCCGAGGAGGGCGGTTCATTCGATGCGACGACAGCGCCGTTGCCGTTGCCGCGCGCGAGGCTTTTTCGATCATTCAGGATTCTATCCGCATAATCGAAACCTGGCCGGCTGATGATCTGGGTCATGATTTTCTTGAATGCCGGCGCGGCCGTGGCGCCTCCCATGAGGTTGTTCGCGGGTTCATCGATGAGAACGCCGCAGAGCAACACGGGATGATCGGAGGGCAGAAAACCGATAAAGGAGGCCCAGGACCGGGTCCTGGAGTAACTTCTCCCGTCAAGCTTCTGCGCGGTGCCGGTTTTGCCCGCCACGGCGACATCCGCGATCGCGGCTTTTTTGCCGGTGCCGCTGTCGACCACGCCCTTGAACATGGCGCACAGGCGGCGTGCGGTCTCTTCCGATACCACCCGGCGGACGGGTTGGATCGAGGCCTGCTCGACCACGGCGCCGTCATCCGCGACGATTTTTTCGCATATTTGCGGTTTGACCAGTACGCCCTTGTTGGCAATCGCGGCATAGGCCGCCATCATCTGGAGCAGCGTGACCGAAATTTCCTGCCCGAACGCCATGGTCGCGAGCGTGCGGCCCGACCAGGCGTTTACCGGGTGGAGGATGCCGCACCCCTCGCCGGGAAGCTCGACGCCGCACCGGGCGCCGAACCCGAAATCACGCGCGTACCGGTACAGCCGCTGCGCGCCGAGGGCCATGCCGACCTTTGCAAAGCAAATATTGCTCGAATAGGCGAGGGCCTGCGCGAAGGTAATTTTTCCGAACGGCTCATGGTCGCGGATCGGTTCGTGGCTGACGATGAAAACGCCGTTATCGCCGTCGAGAACATCGTTCTCTTTTTTCACCTTTTCCTGCAAGGCGGCGCTCGCGGTAACGAGTTTGAAAGTCGATCCGGGTTCAAAAATGGCGGTGATGCAGCCGTTCTGCTGCTGTTCGGGCGTGCAGGCGCCCGGAACGTTCGGGTCAAAGGACGGCTCGTTTACCATCGCCAGAATCCTGCCGCTTCCGGGATCCATCACGATACACCGGCCGCCGCGCGCGTGGAGCGTCGCGACCGACTCCTTCAGCACGTCGTACACTATTTTCTGGATTTCGGCATCGATCGTGAGAAAAACCGAGGCGCCCGCACGGGGCTCCTTGCTCGGCAGCCCGATCTCGCGGTAGCAGTGATTGCGGCCGTCGCGCTGGACAATGGTCCATCCATCCTCCCCGCGCAGGTATTTGTCGTAGGAATATTCCACGCCGCTCAGGCCGTACCCGTCCCTGCCGATGCAGCCGGTCAGGGAACCCGCTGCCGGTCCGAGCGGGTACGCCCTTTTGATCGAAGCAGCGGTTCCGGCCTCGGCGCCCAAGAGGTCGATCGAAAGCGAAAGATCGCCCTGTGTATTGGCGGAGAGCACCCTGCCGCACCGGTCGCGGATGTCGCCGCGTCGGGCCGGGACGATGCAGCGCTCCTGCGACTGCATCCTGCTGCGTTCGGCGAGTTCCGGGCTCCGCACTACCTGGACGATGAACAGCCGCCCCGCCACCGCGAGACCGCCCAACATGAAGAGCAGGCAGATAAACTGGAGCCTCGCGCGGAAACGGTTCATTCGCCCGCCTCTTTCAGGGTTCGGCGATCCTGGACCGCGGCCAGAAGTTGCGCCATGGCATCGGCCGATTCCGGGCTTTTCGCCTGTTCATCGCAGGGGATGATGGTGATCCGATCCGACGCGGGGTATTCGAGTTTCAGCGCCGCGCGCGCAAAGGCTTCGATCCGTTCGTTGCCGGACATGCGCCCGCAGGTGATCTCGAGCGCGGCAATACGACGGTTCATGGCGGAGACGGTATCGGTCATTGCCTCGATTCTCATGGAGGCGCTCGCGATATAGGCCTGCTTCCAGACGATGACAAGCGGCAGGGCAATAACGGCGAGGAGCGCGATGAGTCCGATGAACATGCTACGGACGCGGACAAGCGGGGCTCCGGGATCGGCGTATCGATGTTTCATCACCGGGAGGCCTCGGTTCGTTCGGCCGCCCGCAACCGGGCGCTGCGACTTCTCCGGTTCAGCGCAAGTTCAGCCGCCGAAGGCCGGATCGCTTTTTTCGTGATGCGCTTGAACAACGGGGTTCTGTCGCACCTGCATTGCGGCAGTTCGGGAGGACAGATGCAGGAGCGCTCCTGCTCCCGTATGTATTCCTTTACCAGACGATCTTCGAGAGAGTGGTAGGAGATCACGACGAGACGTCCCCCGGCCCGCAGGACCAAGAGCACCTTGGATAAAAAACGCTTGAGTTCGCCAAGTTCGTCATTGACGGCAATACGCAGCGCCTGAAAAATTTTCGCAAGCAGGGCGATCGGCATCGGCTCTCCCGCCACCCGTGCGCAGCACTCCCGCAGGTCCATCGAGGTCATTGCCGCATGACGCATCCCCGCCTCTTTAATCGCCGCGGCGATTCTTCCCGGCCGCCGCACTTCGCCGAAATTACGGAGGATATCCGCCAGTTCGTCGACGGTGGAATTCCGGATGAGCTCGTGCGCGGAGATCCCCTGCGAGGGGTCCATGCGCATATCGAGGGCGCCGTTCCGCTGGTAGCTGAAACCCCGCGCCGGGGCATCGATCTGGCGGGATGATACCCCGAGATCGATCAGGATGCCGTCGAGCAAGGGGATGCCGTGCCGGAGGAGAACCTGATCGAACTCGGAAAATCGCGCCTGTTCAAGAATGAATCGGGAACGCATCGGCCCGAGGCGGTCGCGGGTCCATGCAATGGCCTCCCCGTCGCGATCCAGGCCGATCATGACGCCGTGCTCATCAAGCCTGTCCGCCATGGCGCGGAAATGGCCCCCTCCTCCCAGCGTGGCGTCGAGATAGACGCCGTCGCGCTTGTGAGGAATCAGGTTCAGTACCTCTTCCAGCAGGACTGGAGCGTGATAGAACAGCTCGCTCATTTTTTCAAGAGTCCGGCTTGCACCGACTGGAAAAAGATGGTATCGAAATCCGTATCGTTTTCGAGATAGGCTGCGTACCGCGACGGTTCCCAGAGCTCGATATGCGTTTCATGACCGATAAGCGTAATCGCGCTTTTAATGCCGGCGATACCCAGCTGATTGGCGGCGAGGGCTATCCTCCCCTGGGCATCGAGCGTCGACTCCGCGGTGGTGTCATACAATTGACGTTTGTAACGCAGGGTTTCGGGCGTCTCGGGACGGGAGTTGAGTTCGGCAACGTAAAGGTGCCAGTAGTTCTGGGGATAGGCGCGCAGGCAACCTCCCGGCGCCCGGCAGATGATAAAGGTCTCGGCGGCCTCCGGAAGAAGCGCCTTGCGGAACTTGGCCGGAATATTTACCCGTCCCTTATTGTCGACGGAATAATCAAATTTGCCATGAAACCCCGACATACGATCTCCCATTTTCTCCCACTGTTACCAAATTCTACCCACTATAATAAATAATTAAAGAATTGAAATCAAGGATTATTTATCCTGGAGACCGAAAGGGAAAGGAAGTCTCTCCCGACGCATGCTCCGAGAGGTGGAGGAAGAAACAACTATATATTGTATAGCTATGTGCAGAAAGTACTACTTATTGTAGTTACGTGTGAGTTTCGATCGACGTCAATCCCGTGCAGGGAGAAGGGGGCAATTCCACGGAGGAGCGTGACTTTACAGATTAGCACACATGAACGGTTTCCCGGGGATGACCTTGGTACCCGCAATTTCAGACAATTAATGCGCACGCTTTATCTATATTACGGTATGGCCAATCACCGGTGCGTCAGGCGCTTAACCGCACAACGATCCCGATGCATCCCTTTTAACCTATAGTGAAGGAGGCGGTATGAAGCATTCGCTTACGGCGTTCCCGATTTTAGCGCTGGCGTTCGCCTGCGTTGCCTTTACCCAGGACAAACCGAACACCGCTCCAGTCGGCCGCGACAGCATGCAGCAGATGATGCCCGGGCCCGGCGGCGCGGCGAAAGGATGCAGCATGGCCGGCCATGAGGGAATGAGTTGCATGAAAGAGAAAATGATGCCCGGACCGCAGTGCTGTCCCGGCGGGTTCATGCCCGGGGGCTTTTGCATGCAGGATCACCGGTTCATGCAGCCGGGCTGTTTCATGTCCCGCCACCCGAAGCTGTTTCCCGTATGCATCGCGCTCTTCGTGATAATAATGGCGCTCCTGAATATCCTGTTGACAATTCTGGTGTGCGCGGATATGGCGAAACTCGGCGCGTTCAAGGCCATCTGGATACCCATCATCCTGCTTTTCGGCATTCCGGGAACCGGGCTCTACGCGCTCTTCAGGATCGGGGACATGATAAAAGCGGCAACGAAATAAGAATTTTTCCAGATTTAACAGCACAAAGACGACTCCCGCGACAGCGAGGGTCGTCTTTTTTTACGCTTGTTCTGCCTCATCATTTCCTTCGGCAGATAAATTCGCCTTTGCCTATCGGGACCGTTACGCAGTCAAACCGCTGATCGTTTTCCGCTTTGAGAATCATGCCTTTTATAAATTCAAAATGATTGGTCGCGTTATCGGCGACCAACATTCCGCCGCTGACCAGCTTTTCCGCAACGACATCAAAACACTTTTCATAAAGATGTTTTTCGCAATCCAGAAAGCAGAAGGCGATCTCAATGATCCCTGTATATTTTTGGAGAAAATCCCCTTCTATCAGTTCTATTCTCTCCGACACGCCTGAAAGAGAAAACGTATCTCTTGCGAGTGCAACCTTTTCAGGCGATATTTCATAGGTCCTGAATCTGTCTTTTCTGTTTTTCAAAGCCAGTGAAATCCAGAGCGAAGAATACCCCGCGCTCGTCCCGATTTCAATAAACTCCCCCTTGGGACAATTTGCCGCGAGCAATGCGATGAATCTGCCCGTTTCCGGCGGTATCTGGCGAAGCCGCTTCGGCATTTCCGTTCCATCGGTTCTATCCCGACTATCAACTTCCTCCAGATATTGCATTCTTTCCTGCATTGCAGGGGGAATTTCGTGAAACATTATTCACCCTTTTTTCGAGCCCACGGAAGAGCGATTATTATTGCGCCAAAACTTATATCTTAAAGAATATAATTCCCAAAAATAGGCTTCTCTGGAAATAAACTTCATTCGATTTTAGGCTGACTGAATGTATATTATCATGCTATAAACCAAACCGCATATTACATATAAGGAATTCGTATGAAAAACACACAGTGGCTACTGATGTTATTGACAATGTGTTGGGTAGCGACTGCGCAGCCAAAACTTGTTTCACCGCAAGATGGCTCTAACAATCAACCAGTTACACTTGAACTGGAATGGAATGAAGTTGCCCCATACGATTTTTATTACATAATACAATACTCAACGTCGTACGACTTTTTACCTAATACTTATATAGATACAACTGCAGGCGATGAATATACTGCAAAAATGCTTTTCCATAATACAACTTATTATTGGCGAGTTAAAGAAGAAGGCGATACAACATGGTCAGGCGTCTGGAGTTTTATGACTGTTATCGCTGCTCCTTCTGCACCGACACTCTTGTCACCGCCGAATGGAATAACTTATGCCCCTACTTCGCTTAATCTTAGTTGGAACTCATTATCGGTTGCGACAACATATAACGTTCAGGTATCGACGTTGTCGAGCTTTACGACGACGGTAACGAGCCAGACGGGTGTTGCTGGTCCGTCCGCATCGGTAAGCGGTCTTGCGAACAGTACGCCATACTACTGGGAAGTGAGCGCGACGAATGCGGGCGGCACGAGCGCCTGGTCGGGTGCCTGGAGTTTCACGACAGAGATCGCGACGCCGATAGCGCCGACGCTTATTTCGCCTCCAAATAACCCAATTTACAATTTGCCGACTTTGCTGACCCTGAGCTGGAGCACTGTAACAGGTGCAGCAACGTATAACGTTCTAGTATCGACATCTGCGAACTTTTCGACGACAGTTTCGAGCAAAATGGGTCTTACAGGTCTTTCTACATCGGAAAATCTCAGTGTCAGTACAACCTATTACTGGGAAGTGAATGCAACGAATATTCTAGGCACAAGTGCATGGTCAAATGCGTGGAGCTTTACTACTGGCTCCGAAACCCTCATCTCGCAATCCAATAGAGCAATCTCGCCGACAATATGTAATGTGCAAAACGGCATAATTCACTATTCAGTACCAAAGCAAACAACTGTAAACATTTCACTATATGATATGCGTGGCAAGCAGGTTTTTAATTCTTCTGCTATAGCCTCAGCCGGGGTGCATCGGCTATCACTGGGAGATATTTTACCGGCAGGAAGTTATATTGTACGATTCAAAGCCAATAGATTTGAAAAGAGCATTGTCGCAGCATTCATGTAAAGAACCTTTTCCTTGATTATTGTATTAGAGATATTATCTGCTAATTCCCATATATACAACCCAGCCACATTAGGGGGATAAAATGTTGGAATTACTTAAAAAATCTATCAAAGATCTGGAGCGGCCTTTGAATAATGAAGAATCTGCCTATCTGGCCATGACAAGCAAGTTTGAGAATCCGTTCAGAGATAAGCTCGCATATAGTTTGTTTACTCATTACAAAACTGAAAAAAAGGTGTGTCGTGAATGGTCATCAAAAGAAAAAGATGTTAGTCGAGTAGATATTGCAATAATAAAAAATGATGAATCCCTAGAAAATATGAATCTGATTGAACTAAAAGCGACCAATACTCAGCATGGGTATGGTGGTTTTGTGGAAGAAAAACTACTTGAAAAAAAACGGCTTAATCATATTAGAATTCATGTCAAATCGTTGGTTAAAAAACTTTATTTTCTACAACAAAAGTGCAATGAAGATAACGTTTATGGCATATTTATAGGGACGCATCCCACAGAGAGAATAGATGAACGATATAATATGATGGTCAAGAGTTGTTACTCTTTACCACCCGAAAAATATTTAAAGGAAAATTACGAAAATGATATGAAAAGGTTTATATCTGAAATAGAGATAGCTTATGGAAATACGATTAAAGAAGAAATACAAGAAGCATGTACTTACGAAAGGAAAAATAGGCCTAATTGTAAATATAATTTTTTATTGCACAATGATAGGCCTATATCTCTGGGGAATTTCTATAACACTCCTATTTCATTGTTAATTTACCTTATAGAATGTGTGGATGCCTAATTATCAATCTTAACCTCCCTCACAAATAATTGTGGTTAATACTCGGTTTATGGAAAAGTCGCCCTGAATTTCCGCTATAGCGTGCCAGATGCCTTTGGACTATCTGAAAATCTAAATTCACCGCCTTTTCTTAAGTCTTTAAACGTCCTTTAAACCCCGTTTAATCCCTCTTTAAACCTCGTTTATAGAACACCTAGGAATGGTCATAGCAGTCCAAGGCTCCGCAAAGACATCGAGGTCCCTTATCCCGGATGCTCTCCGTCCACACCGAGGGGGCTGGTACTACTGAAACTACAATAATCCGTCCATTTTGCCTTTCAGGCAAAATGGGAAGCTTCCCCCCTTTAACTTTCCTTCTTTTCGCCTTATCATTTTCTAATCTTCGCCTTATAATTCTCTCCCCCTTATTATCATTTATTTTTAACAACGTCGCCAATTTATCGAATTCCCCACATTAATCGGAAAGCAGCCTCATAGGGTACCATGCCAAACCTTCCAATAATGTCGGTCTCGGGCATTCGCGGCACGGTCGGCGACTCGCTCACAGGGCTCCTCGTATCGCGCATCGCCTTTCTGCAGACGAAGGCCGCTTGCACGGGCAACGGTCCGTGCAAAGTCGTCGTCGGCCGCGACACGCGACCATCCGGCGCAATGTTTGCCGCCGCCGCATTCCGCGGAATCAGGGCCGCAGGCGGCGCGCCGATCGATATCGGCATTGCGCCGACGCCCACCACCTGCCTCGCGGTTCCGGAACTCGGCGCGAGCGCGGGGATCATCATCACCGCAAGCCATAATCCGGGCGAGTACAACGGTTACAAGATGGTGCATGCCACGGGCAGGCTTTACCGGGCCGATGAGTGCGAAAAAATCTATGCCGCCTTCAGGGCGGAAGCGTATCCCGCCGAAGCCTCGCTTGCGAGATATGCCGACACCCCGCAGGAGACCAGGGACGCGGGAACGCTCCATATCGACCGTATCTGCGCGCGAGTGGATGTCGAAGCGATCCGATCCGCAAAAATCAAAATTGCCGTCGATTCCATAAATGGCGCCGGCGGCGCGGTTTTCCCGCGCCTCCTCGACCGGCTCGGCGTTGCGTGGGTCGGGGTGCATAACAAGCTCGACGGCCGCTTCGCCCATAATCCGGAGCCGCGTCCAGAGCATCTGGGCGACCTGGCCGCGCTTCTCCGGGGCGACACCGCGCTGCGGGGAGGGTTCGCGCTCGATCCGGACGCCGACCGGCTGGCCACCATGGGCGACGGGGGCCGCGAAATTTCGGAGGAGATGACGCTCGCGCTCTGCCTTCGCAACCTGCTCGGTCATGTGAAAAGCGACGTCGCGGTCAACCTTTCGACCTCCATGGTCATCGACGATGTGGCGGCCAAATTCGGCATCCGCGTGGTCCGCACCAGGATCGGCGAGGCCAATGTGGTCGAAGCGATGGAGCGGCAGGGGTGCCTCATCGGCGGCGAAGGAAACGGCGGGCTCATCTACCCGGCCATTACGACCTGCCGGGACGGCTTGGCGGCGCTCGCCGTGATCATCGAGCTCATGGCAAAAACGGGCTTCACTCTTTCGCAACTCGCCGCCGAGTGGCCGGCGTACGTCATCGTTAAAAGTAAAATTCCGCTTCAAGGCGTCGATCCGGCCGCCGCTATCGGGCGCCTTGCGGAGAGGTTCTCCGGAGAAACCATCGACCGCCAGGATGGCCTGAAGATCATCCGGCCGCGGGGCTGGGTTCAGGTCCGGGCATCGAACACGGAGCCGATCATGCGCTGCTTTGCGGAGGCGCGGACGCGAACCGAGGCTGAGGCATTGGCGGCATCGGTCATGGAAGCGTTCGACAATGGACCGGAGAAACCGTAATTGGGAAAAAGGCGATCAAATTCGTTTGATGTTCGGCCGGGATGAAGCGAGGGCGCGTCCCCTCCCTTAAGCCATATTTTCTTAGAGCCGGGGAGGGCCTCCCCCGCGCCTTTTCTTTTTTAATGGGAGGATATCTCATGAAACTCTCACGATATTGTACGTTCGTATCCCTCATAATCGTCACCGGCTTTTCCAGCCGGTTCGCCTTCGATGACGCCATTTCGGGGACGGCAAAGATCAAACTATCGGGAACGCCGACGGAGGATCAAATTGCTAAATGCAAGTCAGACGCGCGGGCGCGGTTCAGGATGCAACTGCTCGTATGGCTCGACCAGGAGAAAGACATAAAGGTCGACACGACCGATCGCCTGACGGCCCTGCTCTTCTGGAGTTTCGTGGATTCATGCATCAACCGCGCGAAGGCGACGCAGGAGTTCAGGGGGAGCTACTGGACCTGCGCCTACAGCATCCCGCCGGAATCAGTTAACGCCGTTCTCACCTCGTACAATGATCGGGTCGAGCTTCTGGCGACGCATTCGTGGGAACGGCTTACCAATGCGATCACCCAGAAAAACTACGAGGAAATCTACTATCAGAGCGTCGAGGTGATCGCCCACGCCTCCGAATATCTCGAAAAGGCGCTGACGGTCCCCGGGGACAGCGCGAAGACCCTCATCGATACCGCCCGATCCGAGCTGAAAAGTTTTCTCGAAAAGCTTACGATGACCTCCTCCGACCAGTTGATTTCAGGCAAGCCCGGCATGCCGGTGGCCGCCCCGCCTACCATGACAGTGACCATCGATGGTCATCCGTTTTCCGGGCTCGGCATGACCGGCTTCATCCCCGGCGGCCGCGATGTATGGAACGGGGCCGCGGATCATAACGGCGAAATCTCTTTTGAGAATCTCGTCATGCCCTTCGCCAAAAACGGCACGCTGATGTACGTCACCCCCAACCTGGGGCAGGTCTTCGACAACCAATGGCATGTGGGCGTCAAGGATTTCGGCATCGAGACCGCCAAGGAGGTGCACCAGGGATTCTTCCTCAAGATCGACCGGCCGACGTTTTCACTCACGTTCGAGATCTCGGATCCGGACCCTGCCGATACGCTGTCGAAGGAGTTCATATCCGGCGGCCTGATGAAGAAATTCCTGGTCGATTCCTGCTGGCTGGACCCGTCAGTTGACAGTACGAAGTCCGATCTCGCGATCAGCGTCAAGTGCCAGATCGTCAGCGCGAATTCCGAAGCCCTCGATGCGGGCGAAGCGCGGCTTGAAGGTTCGGTGACGGTGCAGGCTCCCCGCCTCTCGCCGCCGCGCACCGAGACGGAACTGATCTACTTTGAAAAAAAATACAACCAGAATCCCTATGAAACATCGAATCGGCGGCGCTCCGATCAGATTCCCCAGATGGTGTCGGTGCCGCTCGGCGACTTCGTGTGGGACGCTAACGTCAAGTTGCGCGAGGCGGTCTGGAAGATCATGTCGAGACTGTAACGATTGATGAGAAGTTCGAGCGTCCGAGGGTCGATGGGGCGCCGGCCCGAAGATATCGAACGAACATCCGGGGGATTGCGCGACGATGGCGAAAAAGAAAACGAACAAGATATTCGTTCTCGACACCAATGTGATTCTCCACGACAGCTCGTGCATCCATCAATTCGCCGAACACGATCTCGTCATTCCGATTACTGTCCTGGAAGAACTGGATAACTTTAAAAAGGGCAATGACATCCTCAACTTTCACGCCCGCGAGTTCGCGCGCGCGCTCGATTCCCTCTCCGAAGACCGGCTTTTCAACGGCGGCATGACGATCGGCCCGGGACTCGGAAAAATATCAATCCGGCTTGAACGGGAATATCACCCCGACATCGCCCGCAATTTTACGGGAAGCAAACCCGATCATCATATCCTGAATGCGGCGTATTGTCTGGCAAAGGAGATGCCGCGGTGGCAGGTCGTCCTTGTTTCCAAGGACGTAAATCTGCGCATGAAAGCGAAATCGATGGGAATGGCGGCCGAAGATTATACGACCGACCGCGTCAGTGATATTTCGGCCCTCTATAAGGGCATCCGGTTCGAGGTAAACCTTTCCGCCAAAATCGTGGACCAGCTCTATCGCGAGCCGTTCGAGGTGGATGCCGCCGTGGCGGACCTCACGCAGGCGCTTTTGCCCAACGAGAACATCGTGCTCCGCAGCGCCCAGAAATCCGCGCTCGCGACGTTCAAGGCCGACCGGAACGCAATCGTCCGCGTGGAAAAGGTTCCCGCCTATGGCATTACGCCGCGCAACGCCGAGCAGTGCTTCGCCTTGAATATGCTCATGGACGATACGGTGCGGCTCGTGAGCCTCACGGGCAAGGCGGGCACCGGCAAAACGCTGCTCGCCATCGCCGCGGCGCTCGAAAAAAGAAAAAGCTACTATCAGATATATGTCGCCCGGCCGATCATTCCCTTGTCAAACAAAGACATCGGTTACCTGCCCGGCGACATCGATTCAAAAATCGGTCCCTACATGCAGCCGCTGCATGACAATCTGGCGGTCATCAGGAACCAGTTTTCCCAGAACGACCGGAATGCCAAACGGATAAACGAAATGCTCGATCTGGAAAAATTGCAGATAACGCCGCTCGCCTATATCCGGGGGCGAAGCCTGGTCAAAGTGTTCTTCATCGTCGACGAAGCCCAGAATCTGACGCCCAACGAGATCAAAACGATCATTACGAGGGCGGGCGAAGGGACGAAGCTGGTATTTACCGGTGATATTTATCAGATCGACCATCCCTACCTCGACAGCCATACGAACGGGTTGTCGTATCTGATTTCTAAAATGAAAGGCCAACGGCTCTACGCGCATATCAACCTTGAAAAAGGAGAGCGTTCGGAACTTGCGGAGATCGCGGCGAATCTGCTGTGATGACGCTCTTTCGGGTTCACGAACGCCATAAGGTCCATTATCATATTTGTTGTATTTTATCACCTGATCTCCGATTGGATTTCCAGGGAGTGATTTCCCGAACGACCCTGCGCTTCACTCATAACCATCGCGGCAATACGGAAAAAAATGTCAATTCTCGATAAACTGGTATTGAACCCGGTCCAGCGCGAGGCGATCGTCTACAACGGCGGACCGGAACTAGTCTTTGCCGGCGCCGGCACCGGCAAAACGCGCGTCCTGACCGCAAAGATCGCCTGGCTGATCGAACGCGGCTTCTATCCGGCGCAGATCTTTGCCGCGACCTTCACCAACAAGGCGGCGGGCGAAATGCGCGGCCGCGTCGAGCAGCTCACTGGCCTGCCCGCGCAGGGTATGTGGATTGGCACTTTTCATTCCCTGTGCGCGCGGATCCTCCGCCGGGACGGGTCGCACCTCGGCTACCTGCCCTCCTTTACCATTTACGACCGTGACGACCAGATCATTGCCATGAAGAAGGTGCTGAAGAGCCTCCAGATCGACGACCGCAGCATGCCGCCGCACGGCGCACTCGGGGCGATCTCGAAATACAAGAACGCCTGCATCCCGCCCGAAAAGCTTGACGGCGCGGACAAGGGGTTCTACGGGCAGGAGATCATTCGCGTCTATAAGGCCTACCAGAAATCGCTCTTTGAGCAGCAGGCCATGGACTTCGACGACCTGCTCGCTAATACGGTCTACCTGTTCATGCGTACGCCGGAAGTGTTGCAACGGTACCGAAGCGCCTTCAACTATGTGCTCGTCGACGAGTACCAGGACACCAACGCCGCCCAGTTTCAGCTCGTCAAGCTTTTGTCGCAGGTAAACGGCCACGTCTTCGCGGTCGGTGACGACGATCAAAGCATTTACGGCTGGCGCGGCGCGCAGATTGAAAATATCCTGTCGTTCGAAAAGGAGTTCGAGGGCACCAGGGTTTTCAAGCTCGAACAGAATTACCGTTCGACAATTTCGATTCTCAACTTTGCCAATGCAGCCATCAGCGGAAATGCGGTGCGCGCGGACAAGAAACTCTGGACCGACCGCAGGCGCGGCGACGCGGTGGTGGTGAGCCGCTACCGCGACGACCGGCAGGAGGCGGACAGCGTCGCCGACCGGATCGAAGAGGTGTTACGGCACGGGGTGAAGGGCGGTCAGATCGCCATTCTGTACCGCACCAACGCCCAGTCGCGCGTGTTCGAAGAGGTGCTGCGCCGCCGTAAAATTCCCTACATCCTTGTCGGCGGAATGAGTTTCTATGAGCGGGCCGAGATAAAGGACTGTCTCGCCTACCTGCGCCTCCTTGTCAATCCGAAGGATAACGTGAGCTTCGAGCGCATCTTCAACCTGCCCGCCCGCGGCCTCGGCGATAAGGCATACGAGACGCTCGCGGCCGTTGCGGCGGACAGGAAGTGCTCCCTGCTCGAAGCGCTTCTGGATAATGGCGCCGAAGCGCTGCCGCCGCGATATCGTCAGGGATTTTCCGAAGTGCGCGAAATTTTCACCCTGCTCGGCGACCTCGGAAAACAGGCGGAGCCGCCCTCCACGATCGTGAACGAAATGCTCAAGTTGAGCGGGTACATGGACATGCTGACCGATGACGATTCCGAAGAGTCGGCGGGCAGGATCGATAACATCGCCGAACTTGTCAACGCCATCGCCATATGGACAAATGAGCATAAGGACGCCCCTCTTGCCGCCTTTCTCGAAGAGGTCACGCTGGCCGCTGACGTTGACACCTGGGTGCAGAAGGACGCGGCAGTTAACCTTATGACCCTCCATAGCGCCAAGGGACTCGAATTCATGTGCGTGTTCATGGTCGGCCTCGAAGACGGAATCATTCCCTCCCGCCAGAATTTCGACGATCAGCGTAAAATCGAGGAGGAGCGCCGACTCCTGTATGTCGGGATCACGCGGGCCATGCAGATCCTCGAATGCTCGCATGTCGACTACCGCCGGCGTTTCGGCGATATCATGCCCGAAATCCCCTCGCGGTTCCTGGAGTCGATCGGCGCGGATCTCTACACCCTGCGTGACAAGAGCAACTATTTCGGCATGCCATCCGTTCCGGTAAGGGAAAAGACTGAACGCAAACCCTCGACGCTGTCGCGGCCTGCCTACCAGCCGACGTTTGCGGCGAAGCCTTCCTTCTCCCCGGAGATGTTCTCGCAGGAAACGGTTGAGTTCCGGCAGGGGCAGCACGTAAGTCATAAGATCTATGGACAAGGGAAAATTGTACAGATCAGCGGCTTCGGCGAAGACATGAAGCTCTCCGTCCTCTTCAACGACGGAACGCGAAAGAAACTCATGGCCAAGTTCGCCAATTTCGAATTCTAAAGGAGCAATACATGATCGACCGCGAACAGGTATTGCGCGTTGCGGAACTCGCCCGCCTCAGGATCTCCGAAGAGGAGGTGGAAACATTCACCGTACAGCTCGGTTCCATCTTCGAATTCGTCGAACGGTTGAAAAACATCGATACCTCGGCTATCGAACCCACCTGCTTCGTGGAGCCGCTTCAGGACCCGACGCGACCGGATGTCGAAAAGCCGTCGCTTCCGCGCGATGAACTGCTGCAGAACGGCCCCAAGGTGAAGAACGGGTTCTTCGCGATCCCCAAGGTGATCGGTTGACAATGCCCGCCATGCGGCCCGATGACTCGGTAGCCTGTATCATTCCGGCGCGGTACGGCTCGACCCGCCTGCCGGGCAAACCCCTCATCGAAATCGATGGTCTTCCACTCGTCATGTGGGTCTATTCCTGCGCAAAAAAAGCGCAGGTTTTCGATCGCATCATTGTCGCCACCGATGACCGCCGGATCGCCCTTACGGTTGAACGCCACGGCGGGGAGGCGATGATGACCGCCGCCGATCATCGAAGCGGAACCGATCGAGTCTTTGAAGTATCTCAAAAAATTCCCTGCGGGTATATCGTCAATTTGCAGGGAGACGAGCCGCAGATACCCGTATCGCTGCTGGCCGACATGTGCGTTGCGGTGCGCGGACTCGACGACTTTACCGTGCTCACCGTCGTTGCCCATGCTGCCATAAAGGGAATAGATAACCCCAATATCGTAAAAACCGTCCTCGATGCCAAAGGCGAAGCGCTTTACTTTTCCCGGTCGCCGATTCCCTATGACCGTGATAAAAATGGCAGCGCACTGTTTTTCCGTCACATCGGGATGTATGGCTTTTCTCAAAAAGGGTTGCAACGTTACTGCGCGTTACCAGAAGGAACTCTTGAGCGGCGTGAAAAACTCGAACAACTTCGCGCTCTGGAATTCGGCATGCGGATCAAATGCATCATTCACGACTTCGAACCGGGGGGAATAGACACTCCGGAAGATCTCGCCGCCTTTCGGGAGCGATCACTCCGCTCAACGCCCGGCTCCTCAGGGTCGCCGACGCCTTCAAAACCATGACTGATCCGTGATGCTTCCTGCTGAATCCGGAAGGTAATCAAAGAAATAAAGAGATATACATCCCATTTCAGAAAATGATATTTTATATGCTCGCACAAGGCGGCGACCCGCGTATTTCAGGATGCTTTCGCCACCGTTGAGGACTATGAAGCACAATACCGACTGTTTCTGCGGAATTGATTTTCAGCGGGACTACTTCAGCGCCGTCCAGTACTCCCTTAAAGAACGGGCGGTAACGCTCATTTCCATCCAGCCTTTCCCGGCAGAAAAGCAGACCGAGGAGTGGAAGGTCTGGCGGCGCGAGTTAAAAAAAAGCAGATCGCGTCTCAGGCTTTTCTGCCCATCCATCTCCAGCGCTATTCCGGCACAGTACGCGGTTATTAAACTGTTGACCGTCGATGCGAATGAACCGTCCGTCGAAGATGCGCTTAAGTGGGAACTCACGCAGCATCTTGCCAGCGAACCGGATGACTTTGTCTTCGATGCGCAGGAGATGGCCGGCATCGCCACCGAGAGAACGCGAACCTTCCTTCTTGCCGCCTATCGGCGTACCCTCGTCGAACAGACCGCGGACATGCTACGTAACTCCGGCTTCGAGCCACTCGCCATCGGGCTGGATATCTTCGGCCTCATTAACGTTTTTGAAGCCAACTACCGGGAATGCCTTGCCGCGCCGTGCCTGCTGGTCCATTGCGAAGAGGCAATCACTAAACTTGTCCTCTCCCGTGGCGGGGAATTCCTCGAATTCCACAGTTTTAACAATCATGACGATGCCACCGATGGAAAAAACTTCGCTGCCGCAGTGGCTTCCGAGATCAAACGCTTCTGCCGGGACCGGACGCCCGAGGCAATTTACGCAACCGGTTCCTGGTTCCAGCAGATCCCGCGGCAGGATACATTTTTCGAAACGGTAAAAGGCGCAGAACTGCTCAACCCTTTTCGTAAAGTTTCCTGCCAGATCGCAGTCGACGACCAGCAGCTGAGGGAGTACTCCACGCAGCTTGCCGTGGCGGTCGGTCTGGCGCTTCAGCGGGCACATGCCACCGCCGAAGCAGGGCTTGCGGTGACGAAGCCTGAAGGGCTGGAGGTTGCCGCATGATCTCCATCAACCTGCTCAAGCAGATCTCCAGCAGCACAAACAATACCGGACGGCGCCCCAATGGTTTCCTCAAGACATTCATCGTTGCAGCGATCGGCGCCGGAATCATTGTTGCGGGCGTTAAAATCATGCACTGTTGGCGCGAAGCTTCCTACCGTTTGTCCGCCATTTCCTGGCACAAAGCCGAAACCAAAGTAACCGGTGCAATGGATACCGTGGTCGAGGCGGGCGGGCAGAAAAATGTCGTCACGGCCGGGACGCCGGCGGCGCCGGATACCGCACGCACCGATACGGTCAAAACGAAATCTTCCGCCGGCGCCGCACCGGCCATTGTTGCTGCGGTAACAGAAAAGGTCGAACCGGGACCCGGTGAAAGAACCGCGTATGAAATCGTCTTTGCCGACAGGGTTTTCTCAATGCTGGCCGCGGTTATTCCCGACGACATTGCGTTCACTTCAATTTCACTCGATTCTTTCGCCCGGTTTTCGATGGTCGGACAATCGTTGAATCGCGAAAGCATCGGCAGGCTTTTTGGCAGTTTACCGCAGGACATTTTCCAACTGGATCCGCCGCCACGCTCCTTTATACGCCCGGCGGACAGCGCAGGGTATTGTTTTCAGATCGGGAGCAATGTCACATATAGTAATACCCCGCCCGCCGACACCGTGGGGCAGGAAAAGGTTCCGCCAGAGGTTGCAGAATTTTCCGGTCTGCTGAAAACGAACGACATCGCCATTCGCAAGGAGCTCTCGCTCCTCTCTGCCGAAAATGCCGGTGAATACCGGCGGTTCCGATACTCCCTTTCAGGGTCCGGGACTTTGCCGGACCTTATCGCCTTTGTTCACGCCGTGCATGAAGCGCACGTTCATTGTTCATTCCGAAGGCTTCACCTCCTTGCCGCAAGCAAGGGAAAGATGTCGATCGACGCCGATGTCGATTTCATCACTCGTCATTAGCGGGAGGCCATGAAGTTACGGATCGTATCAGGCGCCCTGCGGGGAAGGTTCATCCGCTGCGGAGAGAAGAACCTTGCCTTCAGGCCGACGCTCGAGCGAACCCGTCAATCGATCGCCGACATGCTGTCTCCGGATCTCCCCGGCAGCCGGGCTGCCGACCTCTGCGCCGGCAGCGGCGCATTCGGATTCGAAATGATCAGCAGGGGAGCCGCATCGGTCGACTTCATCGAACAGGATCGCGCCCTCATCTCCCTGATCCGGGAGCATGCGGCCCGGTTCGGCGTCCTTGACCGCTGCCGCTTCGTCGTTCAGGATGCGGCGCAGTTTATCCGATCGTGCGAGAGGCGCTACGATATAATTTTTTTTGATCCGCCCTACGATGACCGGGCCATGCCTGCGTTGGTGCCCGCCCTGAAGCATCTTTTGACGCCCAGGGGCGTGCTTCTGTTTCAACGACGGCGAAAACCCGGCGCTATCATTGACAATAACGATACTCCGGCGAATGAGATAAAAACGTTCGGCGAGACCGTCGTGGAGTGCTATCGCCTCCACGGCGGGCGCGTTGCCGGGGAATAGAAAGGAGTCTCCTGCCATGCCGGTTGCACTCTATCCGGGCACCTTCGATCCCATTACCTTCGGGCACATCGACATTGCGGTGCGTGCGATGAAAATATTTTCTAAAGTCATTGCGGTGGTGGCCGAGAACCCCGCCAAAAACCATCTTTTTTCCGCGGAGGAGCGGGTCGAAATGGTGAAGGAGTCCCTGGCCGGCCACCCGAACATCGAGGTAATCAGATATCACGGCCTCATTGTCAATTGTCTGCGGGAGTATAAGGCGACCGTGCTTATCCGCGGACTGCGGGCGATCTCGGACTTCGAGTACGAATTTCAGATGGCTTTTACCAACAGGAATATGCTCAGCGGCGCGGAAACGGTTTTCCTCATGCCGAGCGCCAAGTACGTTTACCTGAACTCCACCATGGTAAAGGAGATCGCGAAGCTCGGCGGCGACGTGATGCCGTTTGTTCCGGAGTGCGTCCGGGCGCGATTCAGAATGAAATATCCCCTCGCCTGATCCGCCATATCATGCAATCACCGTACCCTTTTTCTCGCGGCGTAAAAACGCTTCTCTTCGCCACCGGCGGCGTGTACCTTCTGCAGCTTCTGCCCGGCGCGGGGCCCTGGTTGTTGTCGCACTTTGCCCTCTCGCCCTTTGAGGCGTTCTGCCGCGGACAGCTCTGGCGGCTTGCGTCCTACATGTTCCTGCACTCGACCCATGATTTTTCGCATCTCGCGCTCAATGCGCTGGCGCTCTGGATGTTCGGCGGCGAACTTGAGGAGCTGTGGGGTACGAGAAAATTCATCCTTCACTACTTTATTTTCGGCATAGGAGCCGGAATCTTCGGTGTGCTCTACCTGCTTCATCCGGCGATGAGGTACATTCCGGTCATCGGCGCCTCGGGGGCGATTTTCGGCCTCCTCACCGCCTACGCCGTGTATTATCCGCATCGGGAGATCCTGCTTTTTTTCGTGCTGCCGGTAAAGGCGTGGATGCTCGTTGCCGGCTATGCGGCGCTGTCGCTCATGTTGTCTTTTACACAGGGGACAGCGGTCGCTCACCTGGTCCATCTCGGCGGCATCGCTGTGGCGTTCGGGTATCTCAAGGGAGCTCCCGGTCTCGATGCGTGGTACCGGAGCATATGGGAACGGATTGATGAGCAAAGAATGCGCCGGCGCGCCGAAAGCGTCGCCATGCGGACGCGATTTTTCGCCGAACGGGTGGACCCGATCCTAGACAAGATCTCCCGGCAGGGGATGGCGTCTTTGACAAAAGAAGAGAGAAAGGTCCTGTCCAGAGCGGGACAATCCGCGCGAGAGCGGCTGAAAGAGAGAAAATTCGTGTCGCTCGATATTTTTAAAAGGCTTCGATAAGAGGGTCCTTTCAACGTTCCGCGTGGTCCATGTGCCTAAGGCCATAGTATTTTTTCTCAATATCTCTGAGTTGTCGTATCGTTTTCGAAGGGCCCTGATGAACTTGCAGCGAATTTTCTTTCTGTCAATTACCGTTTTCGTTGCCGCGCTCCTTGCCGATACCGGTCCCGCGGGCAGGCTGGTGGTTCATTTCTTCGGCTCGGCCACCTGTGAAGAGTGTCATGAAGTTGAAACACTCCTTCTGCAACCGCTCACTGAAAAATACGGGGATCGGTTGGAATTAAAAATCCACGATCTGGAGACCGACTCCGGCCTTCAGCTCGCGACAACTATGGAGAAGCATTTCGGCGTTAAAAAGCCGTCACCGCAAGAGCTTTTTTTGCCGGATACCGTTCTCCTCGGTCATGACGATATCATGAAATGGGGCAGGCTTTTCATCGAACAACGGCTGAAGAATCCGAATGGTTGGAAACTATCCGGTCAAACAGAAACGTCATCGAATGCAGCTGTCAACCTTAATACCGCAATAAAGAAAAGGGTGAGCACGTTCACCTTTTTTGCCCTTTTTGGGGCAGGATTCCTGGACGGAGTGAATCCCTGCGCCATTGCGACGATGATATTTCTCATATCGTTTCTTGGCACACAGAAGCGCAAGCGTCTTGACGTTATTAAGATTGGTCTGGCGTTTTCCGCAACGGTATATGTAACATATTTTTCCCTTGGGCTCGGTGCATTCCGCATCCTGACTCTCATGGACCAATTCTTCTGGCTGTCGCTCGGCATTAACATGGCAGCGGTATGCCTCTCGGTTTTTGTCGCTCTACTCAGCATTCGGGATGCCGTGGTATTTTACCGAACGCATGATACCGCTGCAATGAAGGTGCAACTTCCCAAGCCGATAAAACTTCTGATCCACTCGGTTATCAAGGACAATTTATCGAGCAATAAAATCGTGGTCGGCGCCATAATCACCGGGTTCATCGTCACGCTGCTTGAAGGGGTGTGTACTGCGAAGATCTACCTGCCAACCATCGTGGTTATGACCAAGGCCGTGGGGTTCCGCTTTCTCGGCTGGTTGCTTCTTCTCTTCTATAACTTCCTCTTTGTTCTCCCTCTTCTTATCGTCATGATTGCCGCCGCTTACGGCCTTAAATGGACGCGGCTCTCGAAATTCACGCAGAACCACCTGGCGCTCATGAAAGTGTTCCTGGCGCTGGTGCTTTTCGCGCTGGCGACGTATATCACGATGCACACCTTGCCCCCTCATTTTTTGCACAATTTGCAAAACCTGTTCTACTCCCTCCGAAGGTTCGGGCACTTTGTTTAGAACATCGTTTTATAAATTCGGTATTGTATGTGCCACCGCTCACCTTGTCGAAGAGTGCGTGGATGCTCATGAAGCAGCCCCCTTGGCGGTCGTGTTCCTGGCGCTGGCGACGTTTAGTTCGCTGGGGAAATAAACACAACGACTATAATCATACCATTAAGAACTACAAAAGCTATAAGGGGGACGTTTCACTTTTTCACTCACATGATCCCAGCTCTTTTGTTCCACTTTCCTTAGCATTCTCCCTTCTCTCAGAAAAACTCCTTTCCGCATATTTGTGAACGTCCCGAGCCGGACCATCTTCCTGCGCGTTATTGCCTGAAAAGAGGCCGGATCGAACCCCTCTCCTGCCGCGAACAACAGCTCATAATCCTCCCCGCCATGAAGCGTCCACTGCTGCCAAGGCGTATCGAGTTCTTTGCTCAATGCAACCATGTCCGAAGGCGCCTTTAAATGTCCAAGCGATAAATCGAGGCCGAGCTTACTTTCGTGGCAAAGCGTGGCGCCATCCTTCGAGATGCCGTCAGAGAGGTCCATCATGGCATGGACCTCGGTGCATGCGCCGAGCATGAGGCCGAGAGAAACGGGCGGATGAGGCAAAATATGCGCATCAGCCAGGCTCCGATAGCGTTTCGGCAATTTTTGGCGTCCCCACGTGCGCAGCGCAGCCAAGCCTGCGGCACTCCGGCCCGGGAAGCCGCTCAACCAGAGCGCATCGCCGTTCTTTATCCCCTTGCGAGTCAACAGCCGGCCGTCAGGGGGCGAACGTCCGATTAACGTTATCCCGATTGTCCAGCACGGGCCCCCGGAAAGATCGCCGCCGATGAACCGAAACTTCCATTTCCGGCACGCCATTGCAAAGCCGCGATAGAGGGCCTCACTCTTCCTTTTAATTGACGAATCACCTGTGGGAAATACGAGCTGCACGAGCGCCGCCTCGGGCACCGAGGCCATGGCCGCGCAGTCGCTCACATTCGAGGCCATGCACCGGAAACCAATCTCCTCAAAATTCATGGTATCGGTCGTAAAATGGACATTCTCCACCGCGATGTCGGCGGTGAGCACCAGCCGCTCGCCCGCTGCGCAGAGCCGCACGGCGGCATCGTCGCCGAGTGTCAATTGATAGGGGCCGCCGCGCCGGGCGGCGCTTGCGAGAATCTTTCCGAGCCCGGCTATCAGTTCGTATTCCCGGGAGGGATAATTTTTATTGGCCATAGTATCCCGTTTTATGCGCAAAGGGATACCTCCATGAGGAAGAGCTGGTTATGAAGTCCGAATGGATAATGCCGTGAGTCGAATGGTTCAAACGGTCGGGTTGTTCTCCATCGAGCCGGTTTGGGGGAATCTCCAAGACTTCGAAGCGGTCGTCGCTCATGCTATGCCCTTTTGCAAAGATGGCCGTAACGACACGAGCCCGAAGCGCCGTCAACATGATACCGAAAAGCGGCTTTTTATCCCACAGTGTCTTCAATGTTTGCACGGCTCCTTCCCTGGTAATGCAACGAGTCAAAGAAAATAAATAATCCCGCCTTGTAACGAATAACTCGATACCTTTTCCCCCCACCGGGAAGGCGGTTTAAAGCGGCCTTGTTCTCACGAGGAACTATATTTTTCGATCATGAAATTCTATGCCGACCTGCACATTCACTCGCCGAACTCGCGGGCTACGAGCAGCCAGCTCTCGCTGGAATACTTGCATGCTTTCGGACAGATCAAAGGTATCCAGGTGATTGGAACCGGCGACTGCCTCCACCCGGCGCGCCTGGCCGAGTGCCGGGAAAAGCTGAAGGACGAGCAGAACGGGCTCTTTTCGCTCAAAAAAAAGTTCGCCGCCGAGACAGGCGATCTGGTGCCGGAAAGCCGGTCGGGCGATGTGCAGTTCATGCTGACCGTAGAGATCTCAGGAATTTACAAAAAGACCGGCCGCGTCCGCAAGGTGCACAACGTCATCTGCTTCCCGTCGTTTGACGCGGTAGAAAAAGCCCGGACCCGTCTCGAAAAAATCGGCAACCTGAACGCGGACGGACGCCCGATCCTCGGGCTCGATTCGCGGGATCTTCTCGAAATCGCGCTCGAAGCCGATCCGGAGATAATCCTCATCCCGGCCCACATCTGGACCCCATGGTTCTCGGTGCTGGGATCAAAGAGCGGCTTTGATTCAATCGGAGAGTGCTTCGGCGATTTAACAAAAAATATTTACGCGGTCGAAACCGGTCTCTCGTCCGATCCGGCAATGAATCGGCGGCTGTCGAGCCTCGACCCGTTCGCGCTGGTCTCCTTCTCCGACGCCCACTCGCCGTCCAAACTCGGGCGGGAGTGCACCGCATTCGATACAGAACTTTCTTATGGAGCAATTTACAAATCGTTGGCAGACGGAAAAAATCCGGGGCTTGCCGGTACAATTGAGTTCTTCCCCGAAGAGGGGAAGTACCATGTCGATGGCCACCGCAAGTGCGGCGTACGGTTTACTCCTCGCGAAACCATCAGGGTAAAGGGCCTCTGCCCGGTCTGCGGCAGGTCGCTCACGGTCGGCGTACTGTCGCGCGTCGAGAAGCTTTCCGACCGGGAAGAAACCGCCGCCCGGAGGCGGGTAAAGCCCTATACCAGCCTGATCCCACTCCGGGAGGTCATCGCCGATGCGCTCGATTGCGGCCCTGAAACCCAGAGCGTAACCAAGGTGTACGAAAGGCTCATAGCGGAGGTCGGCAATGAGCTTTCAATTTTGCTCGATGCCCCGATCATGGATATCGCCCGGATGGGCGGTGACATAGTGGCGGAAGCAATCCGGCGTATGCGAAAAGGCGAGGTGCAAATTAATCCGGGGTTCGATGGAGCGTTCGGGACTATTGAGCTTTTTACGGAAACGGAAAGAAAAACATTCAAATCCAGGCGTCCCGGCGCGCCTCCATAGGGGGCGATACGACGCGCTTCGCGGCTTCATGCCGGGGGAAGACAGCGAAGCGGCGCACCCGCCAAAAATTCTGATTTTCGGAATTTTAAAATTTTACTTTCGGCGCTTCCTTCGCCTCGTCCGCCGCCTCAAAGTACGGCGCTTCCCTGAAGCCCGCCGCCACCAAACTATACGGAAATTTCCTTCTTGTCGCATTATATTCCTGCGCCGCGTCATTGTACCGCTGGCGGGCTACAGAAATCCTGTTTTCGGTTCCAGCGAGTTCATCCTGCAGGGCCATGAAATTCTGGTTGGCTTTAAGATCCGGATATTGTTCGACCACCACGAGCAGCCGTGAAAGGGCGGAGGTAAGTTGGTTGTTCGCGGCCATTTTTTCCGGCACCGTCGAGGCGCCGCCCACGCTCGCGCGCGCCCGGGTGACCTCGGTCAAAACCTGATCCTCGTGCTTCGCATACCCCTTGACCGTTTCAACGAGGTTCGGGATGAGATCCAGCCTTCGCTGCAACTGGCTTTCCACCTGAGCCCAGGCGCTTTTTGTATTTTCGTCGAGCCCGATAAGTTTATTTTTCCAGCCGACGTATTGTCCGATGCATACCAGCGCAACGACGACGATGACCCCGATGGTAATCAGTATCGACCACAATGCTTTCATGCCTGCTCCTTTATGGGAAATTGATCCACAGTAACTATCAAGGTTTTGATTGCCTGCACATAAGCCGGGAAAATGGCAACCATCTCTTTTTTATTGCCGCTCTTGACCGCCTCCATTGTTCGGAGAAGCGCGCCCTCTTCCAGGCCATAGTTTTTGGTCACCTCTGCAAAAAGAGATTTTCTTTCAGGGAAAACCGTCTGATTTTTAAGATGCAGCAAAGCCTGAAAAATGGCGGAAAAATCCCTCATGGAACTGTGCAGTAAACTTCTGAGCAATCGCGGATTCCGTTTCGCTACCGGCCATTCCCGCAGGAGATGGAGCCATTTCCCCCGCAGCTCCCGTTCGACCTGAATCTGCAGCTCCCGGTCATCGATTCGTATATCTTTCAGGATATCCTCGCCGAAGATAACAATGTAGCTCCCCTTCATTGCGAGGAACTCAATGGGAAAAGAGTCAAGGGCGGAGTTTATGTATTCCTTGTCCATGAAAAGCAGCCGGGCGAATCGCTTTTTCATCCACTTTTCCTGAAATTTTTCCGACTTATCAATCATCGGCAGCGTCATTTTGGTGAGAAGAACGAGTAGATTAATATCCGACTTTTTCGGGTCGAAATGCCCGCCTGCCGCGCTCCCGTAAATGATTAATGAAAGCAGGTCGGCGCCGTAACAAATTTTAAAATCCTCCGCCGCCTGACGGGCGACGGCAATCGGATCGGTTATCGTGCTCATAGTTCAACCTTTTGTTTGAAGGCAAAAGAGATCTTACTATTGATTTTTCCCCGGTTCTCTTAAAATCCCCGTGACGCTCCGCCGCCGCCGCTCATGCCGCCGCCAAATCCCCCGCCAAAACCGCCTCCCCCGAACCCGCCGCCGAACCCGCCGCTAAAACCGCCTCCTCGGGCGCCTCTTCCTCCACCGAGGAGACTCGATAGAAGAAACGCCCAGAACAGGGTGCGACCGAACCTCGTTCCGAACAGCAATGACAGCAGGATGGCGAGCAGAATCAATTGCGGCCACGAAAGTGCGGGAAGGGAGGGATGATCAGACGTGGTAAAGCTATTTGCATCGTTAAGCGTGATCCCCTTTTCATGGGCCACGATTCCGCCAATCGCGCCGCAAATACCGAGCAGACCGGCGGAAAAATCACCTTTTTTAAAATTTGGAGTGCCGTATTGATCAAGTATCCGACCCGCCTTGGCATCATTGAGGTACCCTTCGGCCCCGAGACCGACTTCGATTCTTACCGTGCGCGGATCGAGCGAGAGCAGGATCAGCGTACCTTCATCCGCCCCCTTATTTCCTATACCCCACTGTTTATAGAGTTGAGGGGCATAGTCATCGATCGTTGCGTTTCCCATTGATGGCAGGGTAGCTACCACAAGGGCAAATTTCGCCTGGTCCCAAAGCGCTTGGGCCAGCGTGGTTATTTCCTGCCGGGTCGGCTCGTCGATAATACCGGCATAATCTGCCACCGGTCCGGACGGGCGGGGAGGAAATTCTCCGGCAGAGAGAGAACTACAGAGCAGGAGTGTGACCGAGAGCACTTTGATAATGTCATGCCATTTGACATAGGATTGAATTCGGTCGTTCAATGAGTTTCCCGCCTGAGACAGTTGTTTTTTCAATCGAGTCGTTATCAAAATATACCTGTTATTACTACCCGTCCTTCCAGATGAGAGCGTTGCACGAGTACGAGACGTTTGATGAACCCAGGCATCACCGAATAATTTTTGAGGAGAGACTTCCATATCTTAGATTATCTTCGTCAACATCGAAATCGCACTAATAATTTCACATCATAAAAACCGGGTCCACATCGATTATAAGCTTTATCCGTTCGTGAGACTTCCGCTGATTTTCCCGGATGGTTGAGAGCACGGATGCAAGGGTTCGAGGCGAAGCCGACTTCAGAAGCAGCGAGTAACGGAACTCATGGCCGATTTTTTCGAGCACCGCCGGAGACGGTCCCAAAAGGGTAATCGCGGGAGCCAGACTCCTGATAGTGATCGCGATCCTTCTGATTTCCGATTCCACCCGATCGATTCGAGGACCGGCTACAATTATACGCGCCAGTTTGGCGAGCGGCGGGTAGCATAGTTCCCGACGGTGCGGCAGTTCATTTTCATAAAAGCCTTCGTAGTCATGGCGGCTTGCGGTGACGATCGCCGGGTCGGCGGGGTAACTCGTCTGGATCACGACTTCACCCGTACTGTCGTTGCGTCCGGCGCGGCCGGCTACTTGCGTAAGGAGTTGAAACGTCCGTTCGGACGCTCGAAAATCCGGAAAGAGCAATCCGGTATCGGCCTGCAGTACTCCAACTATCGCCACGCCCGGAAAATCGAGCCCCTTGGCCACCATCTGCGTCCCGAGCAGAATATCGGCCTCCCTGCGGGCGAAAGCTTCGAGAATGGTGTGGTGCGACCGTTTGCCCCGGGTGGTGTCATGGTCCATGCGTAGAATCTTTGCCTCGGGGAATTTTGACCGCAGCAATTCCTCGGCTTTCTGGATGCCGATGCCCTGATACTTCATCTGTTCGCCGTGGCAGAGGGGACACACATGCGGAGCCGCCTCCTCATAGCCGCAGCAGTGGCACTTGAGACGGAACCCGCTGCGGTGATATCGCAGCGGCAATGAACATGCGGCGCATCGGTGCGTGAAACCGCATTCTTTACACAAGAGTATTGCCGAGTAGCCTCGCCGATTAAGGAGCAGGATGACCTGCCGCCCATCCGCGAGCGCCCCCGATATCAAGGTTTCCAGCTGTCTTGACAGGATAGTCCAGTTTCCGCAGGCACGCTCTTCGCTCATGTCGACAATGCGTACCGCGGGAAGACGCGCCTCCCCGAACCGCTGCGCAAGTGTCAAAAGGTGATATTTGCCGGTTCGGGCGTTGTAGTAGCTTTCAAGGCTCGGTGTTGCACTGCCCAGCACCACCAGCGCCCGCTCGAAAACACCGCGCATGATGGCGACATCGCGGGCATTGTAGCGCGGTTCGGTATCAGTCTGCTTGTAACTCCCGTCGTGCTCCTCATCAACGATGATGAGCCCCACGTTGTCGAGGGGGGCAAGGATTGCGCTCCGGACGCCGATAACAAGTCGTTTCGCGCCGGTTACGAGCGCTTGCAGGCTGTCGCGGCGTTCGCCGTCCGACATCCGGCTGTGGATAACGGTCACCACGTCGCCTACTGCCGCGCGGAAATGCATTATTGTCTGCGGGGTCAGCGAGATTTCCGGGACCAGGACAATGGCGCTTCGATTAAGGGCAAGTACTCTTTCGGCAAGTTCGGTGTAGACATGGGTTTTTCCGCTCCCGGTGATGCCGTGCAGGAGAAAAGGCTTATCCGGTGCGCTATGATGCGCCATTATCGCTTCGACGACATCGCGTTGTTCGTCGGTCAGTGTTACCGCAATTTTCACGGTCGGGATGGTGATTGCAAAATCTTCGCGAACCACCGGTGTCCTCTCCGGCAGCACTAATTTTTTGCGACAGAGTGCGGTTATTACCGAAGTTGAGATGCCGAACCTATCGAGCTCTTTTTTGGTCATAGGTTCATCGCGGCTGCGGATCACCTCAAGCGCCGCCTTCTGCCGTGGCGATAATCCAGGCGGATTGCCCGGGGCAGCGGCGCCATCCGCCTGAGCGGGCCGATACACAACGATCTTCTTTGCCGTAGACGAGGAGATGCCCTTGCCGACCAGCGGACGAAATACGCGACCGAGGTCGCACTGGTAGTAAGCGGAAATCCACTTGTAGAGAGCGATGAGCGAACGGCTGCGGTCGGTCCAGTGCTCGGTTCGGATGGCAAGGATTGGTTTCAAGATGGAGTATGCGGATTCCGACTTCTCCGCTACCACTACTCCCCACAGCGCCCGGCCTTTAAGATCCACCTGAACAGGCACTCCTGCAACTACTTTTCCAATAAATTCTTCGGGGATGCTGTAGTCATAGATGCCCTTGACCGCAATGGGAAATGCAACGCTGGCGACATGACCAGGCTCTGAACTGTTAAGGGAATTTTCTGAGTTTGGCCTGGATGTCATAATGGATATTGCCGGGGTTTCATCATCGGGATAGAGATAATAAACACCATGGACCGGGGAAACGCAAGGAGTAGACTTGGACTAATAAGGGGATTTTAGCTCCCACGTACCAGATTCAAAATGGCGAAAACCACCGGTACGACGTGGAAACCTGCGCGGTCGCCCCCACGATGATCCTGTTACCGCATCATACAATCGAGATTGGCTGAGGCGCCTAAAAATGTTTGAGCTCGCCTTTCCCGATAGGAAAGACATTGAAACCAAGCTTGAACAGCGCCTCATGGTCGAGAATGTTCCGGCCGTCGAAGATGAATGCCGGTTTTTCCATACTTTCAAAGATGCGCCGATAATCGAGATCTCGGTAAAGCTGCCATTCGGTACAGAGTGCTATGGCATGCGCTCCCTTAGCCGCCGCGTAAGGGTCGTCGTTCAATTCGATCTTCGAAAGATGATCTACGAGGTCGATTTTGGCATTTTCGAGCGCTTGCGGATCGGTGATGACCACCTGCGCACGCTCTTCGATGAGCTGCTCGGCAACGCCGATGGCGGGTGATTCACGGGTATCGCCGGTATCGGCCTTGAAGGCAAAACCGAAGAGGGCGATACGCTTACCCGCTACCGTGTTGAACATGGCGCTTACCATGTTGCTGACGAACCGGCGGCGCTGATAATCGTTCATTGCGACCACGTTTTCCCAGTAACTCGCTGCATTGGTAAGCCCGTAGCTTTGACATATGTAAACAAGATTCAGGATATCTTTTTTGAAACAAGAACCGCCGAATCCGATGCTGGGAACAAGAAAACGCGGCCCGATCCTGCCGTCCATGCCAATGGCGCGCGCGACCTCCATGATGTTTGCAGCTGTCCTTTCGCAGAGCGCGGTAATCGAGTTGATCGATGAAATCCGTTGCGCAAGGAAAGCGTTCGCCGCCAGTTTGGAGAGCTCGGCGCTCCAGACGTTACTCGTGAGGATTTTCTCCGCTGGTACCCAGTTTGCATAGATTTCAACGATGATATCGCGGGCGCGAACACCCTGGGGCGTTTCCCGTGCGCCGATGAGAACACGGTCGGGTTTATCGATATCCGCAATGGCGGTCCCTTCGGCAAGGAATTCCGGATTTGAAATAACCTCAAAATGAATCCCCTTATCATTCGCGTTCAATATCCGTGACATAGCCGCTGCGGTCCTGACCGGCAGCGTGCTCTTCTCGACAATGATCTTATCCGAAACGGCTTCACGCACAATCATGCGCGCAGTCCGCTCCCAGTGCTGCAAATCGGCGGCCTTGCCCGCTCCTTCGCCGAACGTTTTGGTGGGAGTATTAACCGATACAAATATAACCTCGCCTTCGCGAATGGCCGCTTCAACTTCGGTTGAAAAGAATAAATTGCGCCCGAGAGCAGTTTTAACCACATCGAGAAGCCCGGGTTCATAAATCGGCAGAGTATCGGAATTCCATGCCGCAATTCGCGCCGCATTGGTATCGACCGCCGTTACCTTGTATTGTGGACAGCGGGCAGCGATCATGGCCATGGTCGGGCCGCCGACATACCCGGCACCGATGCAGACGATATGCCGTTTGAATGGTGATTCCTGGCGCATTGCTTCTCCTTGCTTGGGTTACCCTAGGTGTTCGAAAACGATGCCGGGGATTTCCCTGATACAAGCGGTTTCTTTATTACACAACAAAGAAGCGCCATATGCTTTCGCATTGTTCCACCCAATTCGACATCGTCGTCAATTATCAATACCCTCAAAATGGCTGGACCGGAAAATAATTGCAGTGAGTCGCCGTCGCCAATTATTATCTGCGGGCGGCAGAAAAAAACAGTCAAATAAATTACGTTCTGCCAGTGGTCGCGGTCGGTAACCGGGCTGAATTATTTTTTTCGGGCGCTGATCGATGCGGAGTTTTCTTCAATTGGGCAGATCAGAACGGACAATATTTCTTTCGAAAGCGACTTCATGGTTGCTCTGGGCATCGAAACCTCCTGCGATGAAACCTCGGTAGCGCTGCTCGATGATCAACGCATTCTTGCAAGCAAGGTTTACTCACAGATGGAACATGCCGCCTATGGAGGCGTGGTCCCGGAGGTCGCATCACGCGCTCATCTTGAAAAAATTGACCATCTCACCGCCCGCGTCCTCAAAGAAGCTTTGTTCCCGATTGAACACATTGGCCTTATCGCCGTAACCGACAGCCCAGGTCTTGCCGGTGCGCTCCTGATTGGCGTTGGTTTCGCTCTCGGCCTCCACGTACGGCACGGCATCCCTGTCTGCGGAATCAACCACCTTGAAGGGCATATCTACGCGATTTTTCTGGAGCATCCCGACCTCGCTTTCCCTTTCCTGGCTATGGTAGTTTCCGGCGGTCATACGGCGATGTATCGTGTCGACGACATCGGAAGCTATGCGTGCCTTGGTCAAACCGTCGACGATGCGGCAGGCGAAGCGTTCGATAAGGCGGGCAAGATGCTTGGCTTCCCCTACCCTGCCGGCAGAGCGATTGAAGAGGAAGCCCGGCTCGCGGGCACTGCCGCAGGACCGGATTTTCCCATCGCATGCCTGCGCAGCGCTCCCCGTAACTTCAGTTTTTCCGGTCTTAAAACGGCGCTGAAATACTATCTGCAAAGTAGGGATGACGGCAAAGCATGCGCAAGCCGGCCCGTCATCTGCAGGGCGTTCCAGGATGCGATAGTTCATTCTCTTGTCAATAATTGCGCGGAGGCCGCCGAAGCGACTGGCCTCCGTCGCATCGCGCTGGTCGGTGGCGTCGCCTGCAACGGACGGCTCCGCGAAGAGATGCTGCGATATTTCGGGTCGCAGGTTTATTTTCCGCGCCCGTCGCTCTGCACCGACAACGGCGCGATGATCGCCTGCGCGGGAGTCAACCGTTTCAAACGGAACCTGCTTCGTTTTCCCCGCATGGATCCGAGCGGAGGTCTTTAGACTTTACAGGAGAGCGAACGGGGAAGTGGCGGTACGAATGGAGCGGTGAAAAATAAAATGTCGTTATTGTTATGGAATTAAATCTTTCCCAAAGATTTATTCTCCACCCACCCCGCCGATCCATTCGGCAAGCTTACCAGCGACCAGCCTTCCACGGACTTTCTAATCTGAAATTTTGTCCCTTCATGGGCGGTAAAAAGGATCTTGGCGCCTTCGGGCTCGTTACGCGCATCGGTTGAAGCATCAAGCAGAATGGCATAAGAAGTTGATTCGGCATCGACGATTTTCACTATCATGGAGCCCCCCGAGGCCACGAGAATGAGACCGAGGAGCACCGACACGTATATAAGCCACAACCGCCGGTTGCCGGATGCGTAGAGCGCCGATGAGCAGAGGATAGCGATGCACAAAAGCACGGCAAAACAGAACCACAATTGCGCACGCAGCGGCATGAGGAAATGGAGCCGATCCACTACCACCTCAATGAACCCTCGCGCCGGCTCGTCAACGCGGTCGACGATGTTCGAGGAGAGGAATTTTATATTTGCCGCGACATCCGCGTCGGCCGGATCGAGCCGGGCAGCCTTTTCATAGGAAAGACGGCACATACCCAGTTTTTTCAACCGGTAATAAGCGTTGCCGAGATTGAAATAGACCGCCGGCGAGGTCATTCCCGATGAAACGATTTTTTCGTAATAGGCAACCGCGCTGTCATACGACTGGGCGGTATAAAACCTGTTCGCCTGCTCGAACCAGAGATTGACTGGAGCGGCGGAAGTCGCCCTGGCGACGAGCAGGAGCGATCCCAGAACAAGCAGTGCCGCTGGAATGTTCAGCGATTTGCCTCCCCTCTTTGCGCCCCTTTCCAGGCTTGCCGCAAAAGCAATCGACTTATCAAGTACTGCCGAGCGCGACTTTTCATCGAACGACGCCCCGCCAAAACGGTAGGAGTCCAGGAGTTCGATGAATTTCGTGAGATCGTTCACGATCGCCTCGTCGACGTTGCGCAGGAGCAATTCGGCCCTGAGATCTTCGAGCGTGCGACCGGTAGCGGCGAACTCGAACTTCTGGGAGAGATATCGCTCGATGGTCTCGGCGACCTGGCCGAGAAACCGCTCGGCCGACAAGGATAATCCCTGCCGTCGCAGCCCGTCGAAAGCCCTGCGGGCGGATTTGAGAGCCCGGGCCCGGACGTAAAAAGCGGCATTGGTTTCGTGCCGTTTCGATTGCACCTTATAAAGAAACGATACGAAGAACATGATGAATGGCAAGGGGTAGAGCAAAAGGAAGAGCGGCTCGCGATAGGGTTTTTCGGAAACGTTGCGGAGCGCGACATCGGTCTTGATGTACCGGATATCGGACCCGAGCTCATGGATCTCTTCCTGCGTGAGATAGCGGGTCTGCGGCTTTGAACCGCCCTTTCCCGGCGTGACCGTGAGGGAGATGGGGCCCGATGAGGCGGTCTGGTAGCTCCCCACGGCAGGGTCGAAATAGATGACCGCTATCGGCGGGATGTCAAGCTGCCCCTCCTGGCCGGGAATCAGGAGAAACTTATACGCCTTCCTGGTCGTGATGCCCTCGGCGGTAGTATCGACCTGCGTGTGTTTTTCCGGCGTGAATATTTCGCACCCGGCAAGTTTCGGCGCCGTCACCTCGGCGACATTGCCCGGCCTGGTCGCCGCGCTCTCGAGAACATTGAGCGTCGCCGCTTCGCCGGCGGGAACCACGGCGGGGGTAACGGCAGCGGTCAGGCTTATCTTCCCGATGGCGCCGGCGAACCCCGCCGGCGGCGGCGGAAGATCCTTTGCATGGATGGTCAGCTCGTTGGAAAATGCGGTGCGTTGAATCTGTTGCACACCCCCTCCGAATGCGCCGCCGAAAAAGTCGTTGAAAAACGGATCGCCGCCCTGCTGCCGTACCTGGTGAAGCTCAACATAGGAAAAGGGAACCGCGGGAATGGCGGTAGTCCCTGCAGCCAGCGGAATAATTGCATAGCGGAGGCTGACAGTCCGGTACATCTCGCCGCCGATGCGTTCGGATCCGGAAGGCAACTGATTGGAAAAAAGCCGGGTAAGAGAAAAATTTTTGGAAAAGGATTTCTCAATTGCATCGACAAGCGCATTATTGATTCCTCCATCGATCTGCACCGGGGCGTTTCCGCGCTGTGCAACCTTGAAGGTCAGCATCGCCTGCTCGCCGACAAAGAGCGTCGATTTGCTGAGCTGCATTGTAACGCGGACATCGGCGTTTTTCGCCGGCGGCTGGGAAGCAGCGGCAACATTGAAGGAGATCGGCTCGGTCGTATAAGAGGTATTATCGATTGTCACTTGCAAGGAGGGAAAGGTGAACGCACCTTTTTTCTGCGGAACGATCGTATAGTAAAATACGTAATGGATCTCATTGGTCTGCGACATATGGCCGTTTATGATCTGGATGGAAGAGGAGGAAGACTGATTCTGCCGAACATTTGCAACAGTGAATGCATCGTTTGGCGCCACGGGCGGGGGCGCCGCTCCCTTGAGTTGTTTATCGACCACGAGTTCGGCGGTGATCTGAATCTGCTCGCCGGGCATGACGTTGGTATGATCGGTGTTCGCCGTGAACCGGACATTGCCGAACGTGACTATAACGTTCACGAGAATCGCCCCGGCCCACAGGTACGCTTTCATACAAATCGTTCCTTTACCCATGAGGTGACCGTGGAACAGACGGCAGTGAAATGCGCCACCGTTGAATAGCTGTGGTCGGCATCACGAAGCACGTGCATCGTCGTTTCAATGTTCGCCGCACGGGCAGCGCGGACATAGCGTTCTGATTCCTCCACCGCAATTGATTTGTCACAATCGCCCTGTATGAGCAGAAGCTTGCCCCTGAATGCTCCGGCAAGACTCCTGGCGGGATCGATGTCGCGCAGCCCATCGAGAAATTGCGGGTTGAGTTCGTGCGGTCCGTTCTCGTAAAACCCGCGAAGATTGGGACCGGTTTCGATCATGGCTTTCCGGCGCTGCATGAGTCCCAGCGGTTCGGCAATCGGCGACAGGAGCACTATCCCCTGCGCTATTTCGGCGACAAGCGCCGCAATCATGCCGCCCAGGCTGTGACCGATAACTACCATTGCCGACGAATTATGCTCTTTTCGTACAAGGTCAACGGCCGACAGCAGGTCGGCCTTCATGGTAGCGACGGTCATTTCGGCGAACGTGCCGTCGCTGTTGCCGCAGCCGCCATAATCGAACCGTAGCGACGAAATTCCCGCCGCTGCAAGCTCGCGGCTCATGCGGGCAAAGAGATAACCCGGACCGAGATGGTGACCGGTGAAACCATGACTGAAGATGCACCACGGGGTCGGACCGCCGCCTCCCTGCGCGGAAAGCGCGGCCCCGCGCAAGATCCATCCCCCCCGATTCCACTCGATAAACCTGAAAACCGGTTCCGTCATCTACCAGTCCTTTTCCGGCTTACGGGACATGAGTCCCTCGGCTTTCTTTTTCGGCGGTTTATTCAGCGAATCAGCGTCATCGGCATATTGGGCGATTATTCGCTTCGCCTCTTCTTTTTTCATATCCTCTTTATTTTCATCAGGGCTTGGCTTCTGACTGTTCTGTGCATTCTGGTTCTGATCCTGCGGGTTCTTACCCTGATCCTGTTTGTTTTTATCCCTATCGTTCTTGTTTTGATCCTGCTTGTTCTGATCTTTCCGGTTCTGATCTTGCTTATTCTTGTCTTTCTTATTCTGATCTTTATTATTTTGATCCTGTTTATTCTGGTCTTTCTTATTCTGATCTTTATTATCCTGGTTTTTCTGTTGTTGCTGCTGCATTTTTATTCTTCGCTGCGTCAACTCCAGATTGAATTTGGCATCCTTATCGTCAGGCTTCACGTCGAGCGCTGCGATGTAGTGCTGCAGGGCGGCTTTGTACTTTTCGTCGGCGCCCTGGCCGCCGCTTCGCATGAGCTGATCGCCCTCTTTGAAGAGGATGTTACCGAGGTTGTAGTGAGCGTCGGCCTGTTTGCGTTTGTTCTTTAACGTCACGGCGTCGGCATAGGTGCTTTCGGCCTCATCGAACCTGCCAAGGCGGTACAGCGCCGAACCTTTATTCATGCGAAGCAGCGTATCGGTCGGCGCGGTCAGAAGCGCCTCGTCGTACTCCTTGTATGCTTCGTCGTATTTTCCCTGCTTATATAATTCATTCCCCCTTGAGTTTTTCTCGTAGACCTCATCGCAATATGACCATTGAACGCACAGGAAGAGCATTCCAGCAACGATGGCGATACAGCCGGTAGCTGTTGCATTAATATTCACTCTTCAAACCTCCCCTTCCACACCGCTTTTCTTCTGACCCGATCCGGGATAAAAAACTCAATGAGCAGGAGCGCGATGGCAATAAAGAGGAAAATCTGATACCGGTCTTCGTAGGAATTGAGCCGCGAAGCGCTGAGCTCTTTTTTGTCCATCTTTTCAATTTCGGCCAGAATGCGGCTGAGATCAAGATCGGTTCCCGCATGGAAATATTTGCCGTGACCGGCGATCGCGATTTTTTCGAGGGTGACCGGATCGAGGCGTGTCATGACCAGATTTCCCTCCCGGTCTTTCTTATACACTACCGTACCGTTCCCCTTGGACACCGGGATCGGAACGCCGTCCTCGGACCCGACGCCGATAGTGTAGATAACGACCCCTTCCGCAGCTGCCGCCCGGGCCGCATCTTCCACGTCGCCCTCGTTGTCCTCGCCGTCCGAAATCAGGATCAGCACCTTGTATTTGTGCTCCTTCGAGTGGAACGCCGCCGCCGCCTGTTTTATCGCATCCGCGATCGCGGTCCCCTGAATCTGCACCCACCCCGTGTTAACCACGTCGAGGAACATTTTTGCCGCCCCGTAGTCGAGCGTCAGCGGACACTGTACGAAGCTCTCGCCCGCAAACACGATGAGGCCCACCCGGTCGCCCTTGAGCACGTCGATAAACTTGCCGATTTCATGCTTGGCGCGTTCGATCCGGCTCGGCGCGATATCTTCGGCGAGCATGCTCTCCGAAATATCAAGCGCGACCATGATATCGACCCCCTTGCGCTCGAACAATTCCATCTTCACGCCGAAGCGCGGCAGCACGAGGGCGAATACGAGGAAGCAGAAGAAGGCAATGAACAGGGTCCACTTGATGACCTGCCGCGAGAACGAGAAGCCGGGCGTCAGTTTCTCGACCAGCTTCGGGTCGCCGAAGCGGGCGAGCGCGGCATTTCTGCGCTGATGGGTCCACATGAAGAGGCCGATGAACACCGGGATCAGAAGGAGCAGGAAAAAATAGTAAGGATTCCCGAAGATCATTTACGGAATCCTCCTGAAGCGGGTGTAGTGAAGCAGGAATTCCAGAAGCACCACAAAGAAACCTGCCCAGAGCCAGCCGTAAAATTTTTCATCGAAGGATGAATACACCTTCGTCGTTATCACCGTTTTTTCCATCTTATCAATCTGATCGTAGATTGCGTGGAATTTGTTCGCGTCCGTCGCCCGGAAAAACTTCCCTCCGGTAAGATCGGCGATATTCGTGAGCAACTGTTCATTGAGATCCGACTCGAACATCTGCATCTGGCGGACCACCTGCCCGGAGAAAGGATCCTGCACCTGAACCGGCATGGGCACCTTGCCCGGCCTGCCGATCCCGATGGTGTAAATCTTCATCCCGAGCTCTTTGGCTGCCGAGGCGGCGGTAAGCGGCGGAATGTCGCCGGCATTGTTATCACCGTCGGTCGCGAGAATGATGATCTTGCTCTTTGCCGGAGAGTCTTTCAAGCGGTTTGCGGCGGTGGCGATGGCGGTGCCGATCGCGGTCGCATCGCTGAATTCAGTAAAATCAACCTCGCTCACCAGGCGGTTGAGGACGTCGTGGTCGAGCGTCAGGGGGCATTTGGTGAACGCGCGAGCCCCGAATACGACGAGGCCTATCCGGTCATTATCACGCTTTGCGATGAACTCCTGCATGGTTTTCTTCGCAACGGTGATGCGGTCCTCCGGCGCGAAATCGAGCGATTGCATGCTGTTTGATATATCGAGGATGAGCATGATATCCACCCCTTCGGTGGTCACTTCCGACCCGGAACGTCCCTTCTGCGGCCGCGCAAGGGCGATAGTCAACAGGATAAGCGCGACTATGCGCAAAACGACGATGCAGTGACGCCACCGGATGAGGGCCGACCCCGGCAGTTTATTAATTATCGACAGATCGGAAAATCTGACCGTGGCGCGCGAGTGACGTTCCCGGTGGATATATACCCAGACCATCGGGACCGCGAAGAGCAGGAGCAGGAGAAATTGGGGATCTTTGAGTCTCATTTCCTGCCCTCCCCGCTTTCGACCATTCTGCCGGTTTTATCGGGGTCTTCGGAAGGAGCCGCTGCAGCGTCGCCAACTGCCTGAACCGACTCGCCCTCCTTTTTGACCTCGACAAGGGGCTTCGTGTTCTCGACAAATGCCCTGGCCTCGATGCCGAAACGGTCGATCGTGCCCTGGTCGGGAAGGTATTTGGCGAACTTGACCGGATCGGCCGCCCGGTAGAACCACTCCATGGCATAGCGCTGCTCTTTACCAAGATTCGAAACCGAGAGCCACGCCAGCATCTCTTCGGTCGTGAACTCCGCCGCATTGACGCCGAATCGGCGTTCGCTGTACCGCTTGAGAATTTCGGAAAGCTCGAAGACATACTCCCGGATCATCCCTTTCATCGGATACTGCTTCGCATCGAGCGCGGCAAGCGCCTCCATGGCTTCCTCGTAGGGAGGCTTGGGGGGCGGAGGCGGAGGCCCCTTGCGGTGTTTCCGAATCAGGGATCGAGCAAAGAATATGGCTGCCGCTAACGCTATAAACGTAAGACAGCACCACAACCAGAAAAGCGAACGTTTTCCGGTCACTTGCTGCGGCTTGAGGTCCATGATATCGGCGCTATCGATCTTGCACAGCGCGATTACCGTAAGGGGGATGCTGTCGGTTCGGAGCGTGTCACTGCGGTTTCCCGCATTGAGGATAAAGGGCAGCTGCGGGATAGCGCAATTCTCGGCCTTATAGGTCGTCAGCTCGTAGTCGAATACGATGCTGTCGGCGTTCTTGAGCGGAAATTTGCGGTTATTCCACTCCTTGACCGTCAGCGGGTCGAAAGCCGAGGCGGGATCGGGTGGCTGAGCGGTTGCGCCCTTTGGCGCCATGATCGTGACCGTAAAATTAATCCGGTCGCCGACCGATAAATCCCGCCGGCTCACGCCCGTATAGATGACTGCTGACCACGCAGCGGAACAGGATAATAAAAACATCGCCGCTGCGACAATATGGCGGTAAAGTTTATTCATAGAGGCTGACTGTATGTAAATTCAGCTATTTAATACGAACATCTTTTGAAATTATTTAAGCCATGCCTGGGACATTTCAGGCATAAAGAAGAGTGGAAAAATACTCGATACCCTCGCTCTATTTCATGGAATCCTCAACTCTTATGGAATCTGGTCCAAATCCCCCAATCAGAAGTATTTTCCGGTCAATGGCACTCCCCGCCCACGGCCTGAGTAATTCGCACGAATCGGAAATGCAGGTTAAAATTTTCCCGAAACGACTGATCGCCCGCTCCTTTGGCCGAAAAGCTGCGACCTACGGGCGTTATGCAACGGTTCAATCCGAGCTCGTCCGGCTGCTGGTGGCTAAACTCGCAAGGCTTCCGGATCGGGATCGGGGCGCATGGATTGATGCCGGGTGTGGCGCTGGAACGCTTGCTGAGCAGTGCCGAAAAGCGGGAATATCGAGCAAAATTATCGGCCTCGACATCGCCTTCGAGCCGCTGTCGGCAAAGGGTCGCCTTGCCCGCAGCCTGTCGCCGGCAGTCCAGGCCGACATCGATGATCTTCCTTTCAAATGCAACTCCTTTGACGGGGTGATAACCGCATCCACATTGCAATGGCTCGTTGACCCGCTGTATGTCCTGCGCGGTATTACCGGCATTTTAAAGCCGGAAGGGTTCCTTGCACTTTCCGTATTCGTCGCCGATTCCTTTATGGAGTTGTTTACGATCAGGTCGCATTTTGGCTTATCGAATATTTTGCCGTGCATTGAGTTGTCCGCTTTTATTACGATATTGGATGAGGCAGGTTTTACCGGCTTTGAATATGATCTGCTAAGAAAAAAGGTCTATGCGCGAAATGCGTTCGCGCATTTAAAAAGCATCAGCGGCATCGGCGGAACGGCAGTCACCGGAAAACGGCTGACCCGAATGGAACTTGCTGAATTCTGCAAAGAGTACGAGACCCGTTTTCGCACCGACCAGGGAGTTCCCCTTACCTATTGCACTCTCATTGGCATTTGCAGAAAAGGGAGCGGGCCATGAAAAACGGCGTCGGCCGAGGGGTTTTCATCACCGGCACCGACACCGGGATCGGCAAAACCTATGTCAGCCGGCTTCTTGCCGAAGGATTCGCCTATTCGCATATCGTAAACTATATGAAACCGGTGCAGACCGGTTGTACGCGGAACACGTCCGGGGATCTTTCGGCCCCGGACCTCGAATACGTACTGGCAAGCGGGAAAATCACGGATCAGGAGTCTGGCGATAGCGCCCCATACCGCTTTGAACCTGCCTGCTCCCCCCATCTCGCCGCCTCCCGCGCCGGCGTGACCATATCGATCGACCACATTCGTGAAAAATTCAATCGCATGGCAAACCGAAAATCGATAACGATTGTCGAAGGCGCGGGCGGAGTTCTCGCCCCCCTTTCCGAGACCGCCACCATGGCAGACCTCATGCTGCACCTGCGCCTGCCGGTCATCGTGGTCGCCGAACCCCGCATAGGAACACTGAACCATACGCTCCTCACGGTCGAGGCTCTTACCAGACGAAACATCGGGATTGCGGGCATGGTACTCAATAATCTCCATTCGATGGCAAAGAACTACATTTACCACGATATCGTCCGCGTTATTCGCAACCATGGTTCGGCCGATCTTCTTGAGCTGGAGCACGACGCGACGTGCAATGATCGCGTAAGGGAGTTTTGCGATGCCTTGTTCGAGCGACTTTGACCGCCTCTGGATGCCGTTCACGTTCCATGGGGACATGCGGGACTTTCCGCCCAGAATCATCGAACGCGGCAAAGGTCTTTACGTCTATGACAGCGCGGGCCGGAGGATCATGGACGCGGTAGGCTCGTGGTGGGTAAGCAGCTTCGGCCATTGCCATCCCCACATCGCGGCCGCCGTGCGGAAACAGGCCTCCCGTCTCGACCACGTACTCATGGCTGGGTTCGTCAGCGAGCCGACCATGCGACTGACCGCCCTTCTCGCCGACCTTTTGCCGAAGGAGTTGACGCGTATTTTCTACTCGGATGACGGCTCGACCACGGTCGAAGTCGCCCTGAAAATAGCCCTGCAGTACCATGCCCTGCGCGGCAGCAGCCGCTCGGAGTTCGTCGGCCTCGGCAACGGCTACCACGGCGACACCCTCGGGGCCATGTCGGTGAGCTCGATTCCGGCCTATCACACCCTGTTTCACGAACGATTCAGAAAGCACCATTCGGTCGATTCTCCCTACTGCTACCGCTGTCCTGTCGGTAAAGATGCGGCTACCTGCGACGCCGAATGCATGGACTCGCTGGCGAAACTTCTGGAAGAGCGCGGCGATAAAATCGCAGGCTGCATCTTCGAACCAATGCTGCAGGGCGCGGCAGGCATGCGTGTCTATCCGGCCAAGGTGCTGAAAAAGATCTTCGCCCTCTGCGAGCAGCATCAGACGCTCACCATTGCCGACGAGGTCGCCACCGGGTTCGGCCGCACCGGCAGGCTTTTTGCCTGCGACCACGCCGCCGCGACTCCGGATATCATGTGCCTTGCCAAGGGATTGACAGGCGGTTTCGCGCCCATGGGCATCACGGCGGTCAAGGAGCATCTCTTCGAGGAGTTCAAGGGAGAGCCGGGAATGGCGCGCATCCTCTGCCACGGCCACTCCTTTACCGGGAATCCCATCGCGGCGAGCGCGGCCTGCGCCACCATGGAGCTCATCAGGCGTCACCGCATCCCGGCATCTCTTGACAAAATATCCGCCTGCTTCCGGAAGCGTCTCGAAGGGTTCCGCGACTGCGAGGCGGTCGGTGATATCCGGTCCATCGGGCTCATCGGGGCCATCGAGCTTGTGCGGAACCGCGCGACCGGGGAGCCATTCCCCCCTTCCGCCCGCATCGGATTCTCCGTTGCGCAGGCGGCGCTCCGGCATGGACTCCTGCTCCGGCCGCTTGGCGACGTGCTCTATTTCTTTCCGGCATTCATCATTACCGAAAAACAGATCGACGAAATGTTCGGGATCCTCCATCGTTCGCTGAAAGAAACGCTTCATGCCGCGCCCGCTTGTTGACCGGCTTTCGCGCGACCTTGCGGAGCGCCGCGAACGGCACCTTCTGCGCGCCATTCCCGGGCCGTTGCCCGACGGGGCGCGCGGCCGCATTGACCTCGCCGCCAACAGCTACTGCGGCCTTCACGAAAACGCGGCAGTCGCGGATGAGGCGCGGCGTCTCGCGGCGGGGGTAGCGCACGGCAACCTCGCCTCCCGGCTCATCCGCGAAACCTCGCCCCTTGCCGGGGCGCTCGAAACCGAACTTGCGCAATGGAAGCAAACCGAGGCGGCGCTCCTGTTCAACTCCGGCTATGCGGCGAACGTCGGCATCCTGCAAGCGCTCTGCACAAGAAACACCGAGGTTTTCTGCGACCGGCTCAACCACGCCTCCATCATCGACGGCATCCGGCTTTCGGGAGCGAAAATGCAGCGGTACCGTCATTGCGACATGGCCGATCTGGCACGGCGTCTCGCCGGATCGGCCGCCGGGGAAAAAATCATCGTGACCGACGCCGTGTTCAGCATGGACGGCGACCGCGCGCCGCTTGCCGCCATCGTCGATCTCGCCGAGCGGAATGACGCCTGCGTCATGGTTGACGAGGCGCACGCGGCGGGAGTTCTCGGAGCGCACGGGAGCGGACTTGCCGAGGAGACCGGCGTCGCGGCCGCTATCGACATCAGAATGGGAACGCTCTCCAAGGCGGTCGCGGGCCTCGGCGGGTTCTTCGCCGGAAACGCGCTGCTGCGCGAATACCTTGTCAATCATAGCCGGAGCCTGATCTACTCCACCGGGCTGCCGGCCGCGGTCATCGCCTTCGATCTCGCGGCGGTCCGGTATCTCCGCGCCAACCCGCATCTCGGCGCGATCCTTCTTTCGAAGGCCGCCTCGTTTCGCGAAAAGCTGCATCATCTCGGTTTCGATACTCTCGGCTCGACCACGCAGATCGTTCCCTGCCTTACCGGCGACGACGGCGAAGCGCTGGCGCTTTCGGCGTTCCTTGCCGGACGCGGCATCGACGCCCCGGCCGTGCGGCCTCCCACGGTGCCGTCGCGCACGGCGCGAATCCGCTTCTCGGTCACCCTCGGCTTTACCGAGGAGCACGAAGCAGCCGTCATCGCGGCTTTGGCCGAATGGAAGTCCGGCCATGGTTGACCGCTGGATCGTCTTCGGCGGGTGGGCGACCCCGCCTTCGACACTCGCTCCTCTGTTCAGGGAATCGGCAGAACTCATCGACATCAACGGTTTTATGCCGTCGCTCGTACGGAACGACATGCTCCGCGCCGACTGGGAGACGGTCGTTATCGATTCAGTAAAGAACCTCGCGGGCAACCGGCATTTCGGGTGCGCCGGCTGGTCGACCGGCTCGCTTTTCGCGTATGCGACGGCGAAGCGGCTGCAACCCAGGGCCGCCGTGTTTCTCTCCGCGACCCCGTCGTTCTGCAGGAGGCAGGGCTTTCCCTGCGGCCAGAAGGCGGCAACCCTTCGCGCCATGCGGGAGCGGCTCGCAACCGATCCGCAGGATGTCATGAAAAATTTTTATGCCCGGAGCGGCATGCCCGCCTCGCCCCTCAGTCTCTTTTCGACCTCTCCCGCCTCACCCCCCAATCCCCTCTCCACTCGCCTGGCTGCCGGCAGGCATGGTGGAGAGGGGAAGACGCGATGGCAACAATTGATCGAAGGGCTGCATTTTCTCGAACAGGCGACACTGCTTCCGCTAACGCCGCTCCCCTGTCCGTCGCTCTTCCTGCACGGCAGGTCGGACCTCATCGTTCCTTTTCCGGCAGGAGTGCGGTTTGCCGAAGGCGCGGGCGGACGCTTTGAAGAATATGAGGGCGGGCATGCATTTTTCAGGGGGCGAGAGGAGGAAGTGGCGGAGGTGATTGGAAAATTTGGGGTGCAGTCTAAATAACAATACAATTGAGACATTCCCCTAATGTTAAAGTTTATTACGAAAGAGGCATGCATATGATGGAATCTTGCTTAATTTGCAACGATCCAATTGCCAACATTAATAGTAGTGGTGATGGTTTGTATTATATAAATTGTAAACGATGCGGATTCTATAAAATATCACCAATATTAATGCACCAGATTGGAAAGGAAATTGAATTAAGGGGCTTCTATCATTTGCTTCCATCATCCATAATTCCATTTTTATCCACATGGATACGCGAAAGAAATAATCCTTATAATCCAATTGAAATCAAATATGACGTGTTGGAAAAAGCAGCGAGTATTGAAAAACTGTCTTTCTCTGAAAGAGCAGACCGATTACTTATTCGTATTTCAGAACAACTTAATGATTTATCAAGTACTTTTGAAATTATTCTTCCTGCTATTACCGATAAGGGTAATATCGATTTTAAAAATAGCCCTGGGATAGAAAATATATTTGATTTATTGGGTATTGCCCAAATAGCAAATTATCATGATTTGATATATATCATTAATAATTTTCTCTTCGAAGAAAATCATTTCCTTCTTACAAATATCAACAAACCTTCTGGTAATATTAATGCTATTCAAATATCTCCGCTTGGATGGGAACATCTTTCTCAAATCGAGAAAAAACGTCCTTTCGATCTGTGTTTTGTTGCGATGTCATTCAAAGACGAATTTAAGCCGCTTTATTTTGATGTCCTTGAACCAGCCATCAAAGATTCCGGTTGGAAGCCATTTTGCTTAATTGATAGAATACACAATGAAAATATTACGAACGAAATTATTTCAAATATTCGCAAAGCTAAATTTGTAGTTGCTGATTTCACTGAAAATACTCTGGGTGTTTACTATGAAGCGGGATTCGCAAAGGGTCTTGGTGCAGAAGTAATTCATATGGTCCGAAAAGATTATTTAACTGGAGATGAAGGAAATAAAATTCATTTCGATACAATGCAAATCAATCATCTCGTTTGGGATAATGATGAGCCAAAGGAAGATATAAGAAAAAGGTTATTTGCCTGGATCACCGCAACAATTGGGTATGGACCCCATTACCAAGAAAGCTAAATCTATCCTTGATATTTGATTGAATCGTCCTTTAATAGCATAATCTTGAGATTATTTCATTAAGGAGCATAAGTGTACTTATGAATTATTTCCACAAAGCCGATTCCTTATCCGAATCCGCAATCTCCGGCTCAATTTCTGAATCCGATCTTGATGTTATAATTTCCTGGCCGCTCGTTGAACTGCCAACCCTCTTTGCCGCCGCCGACCGCATGCGCCGCCATTTTTTCAAAAATTCCGTCGATGCCTGCACGCTTGCCAATATCAAATCCGGCGCCTGCCCCGAAGATTGCGTTTTCTGCTCGCAATCGGCCCGCCATGCCACCGGCGTTCCGGTGACCGGGCTGATGCCGGCCTCCGAGATCCGCAAGCGCGCGGAACACGCGGCCGCGAACAACCTGCCGTTCTGCGTCGTGTCCAGCGGGCGGCGGCTGAACCGCGCGGAGGTAAAACAAGTCGCCGACGCCATCGCCCCCTGCGCCTGCGAAAAGCACGCTTCGCTCGGCATCCTCGACGCGGAAGACTTCGCGGCTCTCACAAAGGCGGGCGTCGTCTGCTACAACCACAACGTCGAAACCTGTCGGGAATTTTTCCCTTCCATTGTAACCACGCACTCCTACGACGACCGGATTGCCACGGTAAAGGCGGCGAAAGCCGCCGGGATGCGGGTATGTTGCGGGGGCATTGTCGGTCTCGGGGAAACGTGGAAGCAGCGAAAACAGATGTGCCTGGAACTTAAAGTGCTCGACGTGGATACGGTTCCGATCAACTTCATCATCGCGATACCGGGAACACGCGCTGCCGCGCCGGCCGAATCGCCGCTCGAATTTCTTAAAATCATCTCCCTGTTCCGGCTCGGGCTTCCGTCAAAAACGATCAAGGCGTGCGGGGGCCGCGAGGCCGACCTCGGAATTCTGCAGAGCTTGATCTTCTTTGCCGGAGCGAACGGGTATGTGACCGGGGGCTACCTTACCGCCCCCGGCGCGGGAATTAACAAAGACGACGCGATGATCGCCGGGTTGCAACTGGCGCGAAACGGGTGAGAAGTCCCGCGCCATTAAGAATTGACGAGTCCCGGCAGTTCCCCTACTGCTTCTTCCGCTCCTGCCACTTCCCCACCGTCGACAACTGCGACGCGGTGCCATACACGTCGATGGTGGACGGATCGAACTGCGTGCTGAAATACGCCAGGGAGGGCAGCGAGAACAGCCACGCGCCGAGCGCCAGTTTCGACTCCAGCCCGTCGATGAGAATGGCGCCCTGCTGCTTGTCGCCGATCTCATGCGTCGACATGAACAGGTAGATATAGTCGAGCAGTTGCTTCACGTCGGCGCGTTGCGGGGAGTTCTCGGCCAGATCGAGCCGGAAAAAGTTCTTATCGGCTTCAAACGAGTGGGCGTCGATCACCTGCTGTCCCTTCGGATCGACCGCAGTCTGCAAATTGATGCGGTGGGTGCTGAAATCGGGCGCACGGAGGAAAATATTATACAGGTCAAACAGGAAATTGTTGCGATACCCGCTGACCGGCACCAGGACGGCATCGTAGTCGCCGCGGCCGATCTCGTCGTTCGAAACCGCGGTGACCTTGATTTTGCCGTGGAACATGGAGGGATCGTTGAGAATGTCGACAAGATCCGACAGCTCCTCGCGGAAGTCGAAGTTCAGGCAGGTCTGGATCCGCACGGTATCGGGCAGCGTGGAAAGATCGCCCTCGGGCTGCTCGGTGAGCGGTTTCACCACCTTTTCCTCGACATAGTAAGAGGTCGAGGGGAAAACGCTGTAATTGAGGCACTCGTCGTAGTTGTCGCCCGCGCCCCGGTAATTGGCGATATGGCGCTGCTGCGGGGTGCCGACCTTGAAGAAGCGGTTCATGACCGCGCGGTTATCAACAAGCTTCCGCACCGCCTTGCGCTGATCGAGCGATAGCCGCTGCGTGTTGAAGTACAGCGCGAAGTAGGTCGTGGCGATGCTTGACTTGTAAAAGAAATCGGAACTGTCGCGCAAAATGGGCGAAATGGCGCCGAAGGGGGTCGACAGCAGCACGTTGATGTTCTTGTTCTTGAGTTCGGTGGTATAGGTGCTGTTATCGATATATGGATTCAGGATGAAGTTGGTGATGTTGGCCGGCCCGCCGGGCATTTTCTTAAAGTACAGGACGTCCTCGTATTCGCCGCAGCGCAGGTAGGGACCGGTGCCGATCGTGTACTCCGCGGCATCCATCTCGGAGTTGGCGGGCAGAATCTTGAAACAGAGCACCTCCTTGATGTCGTTGTCGGTCCATACCCGGTCGCCCCTGAATTGGAACTTTATCTCCCCGTTGTCATCCGGGCCGGTAAAACTGAAATCGGGCACTGCCTGCGAAACGAGAATGTAATCCGGCGACAGGCTGCCGAGCGACTGGATCCGCCGGAGCGTGAATTTGAGGTCCGCCGCCGTGAAATCGACCTCCGAGGCGGGTGCAATGGCGATTTTCTTTTTATCCATGGTGACGGTAAAACTGGAATGCCACTTCCGGTTCGGCTTGAGCCGTATGGAAACGACGCCGTTTTTATCGACGCCGAGATACTCCCCGAGGCCGTCCTCATAAACGATGCCGCTGGCGCTGGCCCTGACGTTGAAGAGTCCGTCGAATACCACGTCGGCAAGCTTGTCCGCAAGCGGAACCGAGCTGGGCACATGCGGATCTATTCGCGGTTTTTGATGAGCGATATAGGGAATGACGATTTCATCGGTCAGGTTTTTCCTGAAAACGAACCAGTACAACGTTCCGCCGATGACAAGCACGACCAGCGCGATCACGACTCCAAGAATCGATTTTTTCATTGCTCGCTCCTCCACGTAAGAAAAGGTCAGTTCTTCTTGATAATGGGGTTCTGAACCATCACGCTGATCTGCAGCACCTTGAATGCATTGTACCGGAAGACGATTTCCAGCACATTGGCCTGATTCTTGTTCATCTGCACCGGCGCTATCTGGCACTCGTAATCGTTCGCGGCGGTCGGCGCGATAATGGAAAAGCGGCCTTCGTTTTTCAAAGGAACCTTGTTGCAGGTGATTTCATCGTACCACTGCGCCGATGAAGCGTTCTGGGCCACCTCCTTGGGCAGCTTGATGTTGACTTCATAGACGGGAAATACCGCGTTGGTGGGAATGTCGATGTTGAAACGCACGACATACTTGTTCTTGCCGTGCGGGTTATCCGTGATCGGCACGACGAACACCCTCCGCGGTTCCTTGGCTTTCGTGATCCATTTAGGGGTCAGCGGGTCGGCCTCGGCTATCCGCATTTTAATCTCTTTTTCGCTGCCCGTATAGTGTTTCCCGTGGGCGACAATGGCCCGCGCCTTGTACACGCCATTGTCATCCGGCGATTTAAGCAGCTGATCGTAGAGAAGACGGATGGATTTTGCAGGAAAATCCGTCTCCTTTATTCTTTCGAGGTCCGCGGCAAGCTGGCTCTGGCGCGCAACGAGATCGGCCCTGCCGCCGGAGGTGAAGGTAATGTTGTACGCCGGCAGGAATACCGAATCGGCGTACAGCGAGTCGATATTCTCATACGTGGCCACGTTATCGTTGCAGAATTTATCCACCCGGCCGCGCGTTACGCGCTCGACCTTGGAGTACAGCGAATCTTCATAACTCCGGACCGCGTTCTCCTTGGGGGGGATGGAAGTCGGATCGAGAAAGTCCTGGTCCGCGAAAAGTTTTCGCAGGTTGGTTTCCGCGGCGCCCCACTTGTTCGCCGCCAGCGCGGCGCCGATGGCGTTTTCCTGTTGCTCAAGAGAAAGACGATCGAGATCGCGATACTTGTCGATAAGAAAGCTCAGATTCGGGTTCTGCTTCAGGAGCACGATCATGGCGGTATAATCGTTCTGGTCCTTCAATATATTCAGCTGCATGACGAGGTTCGCGGCATCGCGGTAGAGCGCGGCGAGTTGCAGGAGCGTCGTATTGATCGTTCCCAGATCCTGGTTGAGCCGTTTTGCGCACGGATAATTCTGGTAGTCGCCGTAAGAACCGTCGATCCCGGTCGGCACGCCGTTCTGAAGCGCGCCCACCCGCGTGCAGATCCCGTTAAAGAAATCGACCGGCGGCATATTCGGGCATGCCTTTACCTGATTCGCGATACTATCCATCGTTGCATGAATCGCCAACCGCACACGGGTCTTTGCGTCGAAATCGATCATGAATTTCACCAGCGCCGCGACATCCGGACTTACGGCGACGCCGGCCACGGCATACAGGCTGTCGACCTTGCGGAGCGCGCCCATGCGAAAGTAGGCGGTATCGAACGGGTCCACGTCATCCTTGGCCTGAATCCGCTGCGCGAGAAAGGGGGGGACCTCGGAAAATCGCTTCTGTAAATAGGCCTGGCTCTCCTTGACGATTGGTTCCGGCATATCCGCCTTGGTCGCGAAATAGCCGATGAAATCGTCGATATCCCCGAGATAGGCGTACGGGGTGTTCTTGGTCTGATTTCCCCGGTAGAAAAAACCGAGGGTATTCACGTAATTGGTCTGGAACAGGAGCTCGTCATCGAGGCTCTTTTTCAGCTCCTGGTAATTCTGGTAGGCTACGTCGTACGAGTTCACCACATTCGGCGGGAAAATGCTTTCGAGGTCGGCAAGATCCTTCTTGAGCCGCAGGAGCTCGCCGGTGTGCTTAGAAACCGAATCCATGACCAGCGTATAGTTGAAATCGTCGAGGTGCATGCTGACGCCGATGGCATTATAAACGGTGCGATCCACCCGGTTCAATAACAGGGTCTGACGGTAGGAGTCATAGTTGTGCTCGAACTTGAAGCGCCATTGCGGGGCGTAGCGATACCGCAAGGTTACCTTTTCAATTTTCTTCGGCACCTGCTGGATCAGCCAGTAGTAGGCGCCATGGCTTTTATCGACCGGAAACACGCTCATGGTATCGGCGGCCCAGGTCTCATCGGCAATCAGAGTTCCGGGTTGTTTCTTGGC
>Ga0187851_10000277_pt1 | contig 53068 bp, 35 predicted proteins | sample June2016WEW_6_10_FD_132997 | JGI IMG/M metagenome (GOLD analysis project Ga0187851, IMG submission 132997) | Peatland microbial communities from SPRUCE experiment site at the Marcell Experimental Forest, Minnesota, USA - June2016WEW_6_10 | ecosystem: Environmental > Terrestrial > Soil >... | reverse complement strand
CCACAGCCTTCAAACTCCGCCTAGTCTCCCACCCCGCGGACGAAGACCTGTCCGCGGGGGCCCCGGTTTGGCACGATTTTCGCTCGCAACGCCAGCCGCCCCAGTAGGGTTAACAGGCCCTAGAGGGAACCCTTGCGCTGGATAAGCCTCATCAAGCCGCGACCCGACGCGCCATTTCCTGCGTGGATGATCTTTCCGGTCATCTTCGCCGCGCTCTACCTTACCCACTTCAACCTTCTCACTTTGCCCTACTACTGGGACGAAGCCGGATACTACATTCCCGCGGCCCTTGACTTCTTTCACTCCGGCTCGCTGATTCCCCTCACTACGCCGACCAACGCTCATCCGCCGCTGCCCAGCATCTATCTTGCGCTGTGGTGGAAGGCCTCGGGCTATCTTCCCGAGGTGACGCGCGAAGCTGTGCTCATTGTTGCCGCCTTCGGGCTTACGGCGATATGGCGATTGGCAATGCGCCTGGTGGGCGTGCCAGCAGTCGCCTTCTGGACCGTTGTGCTCACCGGTATTTATCCCATCTGGTTCGCCCAAAGCTCGCTCGCACACGCTGACATCTTCGCCGCCACCTGCACGCTCTGGGGGCTGGTTTATGCGCTGCCCAGCCGCGACCGCAGGCCATGGGCCGCCGCGGTGTGGTTTTCGCTGGCCGCGTTATGCAAAGAGACGGCCATCGTCATTCCGCTTACACTGGCCGTTGTCAGTTTGGTTGAGAGCCTCCGCGCGTCTGGAATGGCGCGCATCCGGCTGTGGCGTGAGTCCGCATGGCTCGCCAGTTGCGCGCTGCCGCTGTCCGCATGGTACGCGTACCATTACGTCAAAAAGGGCTTCATCTTCGGCAATCCTGAATTCCTGCGCTACAACGCCGAGGCTAATCTCTCGCCGCTGCGCTTCCTGGCCGCCTTCGTCCACCGCATCCTCCATCTCACCGCGCACATGAACCTCTTTGTGCCGGTGCTGATCGCTGTGGCCGCATTAATCCTTGAGCCCCGCCTCGACGCGGATGAGCACGGAGTCGAGAATCAACTGCGTCCCGCGATCTCACCGCCAGCCTTGCGCCGCATCTTTCTAGTCCTGCTAGTCAACGCGTTGCTGTTCAGCGTCCTGGGCGGCGCGCTGCTCACTCGCTATCTGCTGCCCATGTACCCCCTGGTGCTGCTCCTTGTCGTTACCACCTTCTATCGCCGCGTTCCTTACTGGCACGGCCTGGCCGTCGTCTCCGCAGCGGCCTTCATTCTGGGACTCTTCATCAATCCGCGCTACGGCTTTGCTCCGGAAGATAATCTTGCCTACGCGCGCGTCATCCGTTTCCAGCAGGCCGGCGTCCATCAGCTTGAAGAGCGCTATCCCGGCGCTACTGTGCTCTCGGTCTGGCCTCTCAGCGACGAGCTCAAGCGTCCGGAGTTGGGTTACGTACATCAGCCGTTCGCGGTCTATCTCATCGACAACTTTTCCGAAGCGCAGATCGCTCGCGCCGCTCAGGAGCCGGAAAAATACTCCGCTGCACTCGTCTTCAGCACCAAGTACGATCCGCACTCGCCGCTTTTCACGCTGGGGCCAAAGAGCAGGGCGATGGATGAGCGCTATTTCGATCTGCACGAAGACATGCAGCCGGAAGCCATAGCCCTCGCGCTCCACGGCGAGCTTGTTTGGAAGCAGGAAGACCAGGGCCAGTGGATCGCGCTGATCCACTTCAATCGCCAGTCCGGTGCGCAGTTGGCTGAAGCGCGGCCCTGATCCCTGTTCCCTGATCCCTGTCGTCTGCTACACTCGCTGCAAACATCCCTCATGCTTTTCAAAGCTCACAGCGCGGCTGTCTACGGAATCGATGCCAACCTTATTGATGTCGAGGTGGACTATAGCGGCGTGGTCGCGGAAAAAGACGTCTTCCACACCGTGGGCCTGCCCGACGCGGCGGTGCGCGAGAGCCGCGACCGCGTCCGCGCCGCCATCAAGAACTCCGGTTACTCGATTCCGCCCACGCACATCACTATCAACCTGGCGCCCGCCGACCTCAAAAAGGAAGGCTCGGGCTTCGATCTGCCCATCGCGGTCGGCATCCTCGGCGCTTATGGCGCGCTGCACACCAACGACCTGAGCCGCTTTTTGCTGGTGGGCGAACTGGGCCTGGACGGCTCCATGCGCGCCGTGCCGGGAATGTTGCCGGTGGCCATACTGGCGCGCGAAAAGAATATCCCCAACCTTATTCTGCCCGCGGCCAACGCCGCCGAGGCTGCAGTCGTCGAAGGCGTCAACGTTTATCCCGCATCCTCGCTGCTCGATGTGCTGGAGTTGCTCAACACCATGGTGGTGGGCGTGATTCAGCGCGAGCCGTATCGTGTCTCGACTGAAGCGCTGCTCGGCGAGCTGCAGCATTTTGCTGTGGACTTCAAGGATGTGCGCGGCCAGCAGACAGCCAAGCGCGCTCTTGAAGTGGCCGCGGCCGGCAGCCACAACATTCTCATGATCGGCCCGCCCGGCTCCGGCAAAACGATGCTTGCCAAGCGCCTGCCCTCCATTCTCGCGCCGCTTACCTTTGAAGAGGCGCTGGAAACCACCAAGATTCACTCCGTGGCCGGCGTACTCGACGCGGCTGCCGGCCTAGTCACTCAGCGGCCTTTTCGCTCGCCGCACCACACCATCAGCGATGCTGGTTTAATCGGCGGCGGCATCATCCCGCGCCCCGGCGAGGTCTCTCTGGCTCACAATGGGCTGCTGTTTCTCGATGAGCTGCCAGAGTTTCCCCGCAACGTGCTCGAGGTGATGCGCCAGCCTCTCGAAGACCATACTGTCACCATCGCGCGCGCCTCCATGTCGCTCAGCTTTCCCGCGCGCTTCATGCTGGCGGCCGCAATGAATCCGTGTCCTTGCGGTTACTTCAACGACAAATCCCGCGAGTGCATGTGTACCCCGCCCATGATTCAGCGCTATGTGGCCAAGATCTCGGGCCCGCTTCTCGACCGCATCGACATTCACATTGAGGTTCCGGCGGTGAAATACAAGGAGCTCCGCGGCTCTGCTGCCATCGAAGGCTCGGCCGAAATTCGCACCCGCGTGCTGGCCGCCCGCGAGCGTCAGCGCGCGAGATTCCGCAAATTCGGCGAGAAAATCTACTCCAACGCGCAGATGACCACCCGCCAGATTCGCGCCTATTGCGAACTGGGCGAAGACGCCGAGCGACTGCTGGAGCGCGCCATGCAGCAGCAGGGCCTGACCGCCCGTGCCCACGACCGCATTCTCAAGGTTGCCCGGACCATCGCTGACCTGGAAGGCGCCGAGCACCTGGCCGTTGCCCACCTGGCCGAAGCTATCCAGTACCGCACCCTCGACCGCAGTTATTGGGCGTAAAAGGGCAAGGAATAGGAAATAGGCGCCATTTCCCCGAAATAAGGCAGTCTGTTTGCAGGTAACCTTCCTTGGAAACCCAGCGGAAACCATGCAAATAGAGCCAGTTACACCACTTGTGTGTCGATGCTTTTGCCAGCCTTGTTCCTTGTTCCCTGTTCCCTTTTCCCTGTTACCTCCCGTTAAATAACTATTGACCTACATGTCAACTCGTTATACATTCATTATTGCTATCCATTAAAGAGCAGAGATTTTGGTTTATCTGTGTGCGCTCTTCTGCCGTTTCCCGCATCATATTGAGCTGAGGCTCATTCGTTGATGCCCCGGTGCGTTTATCTCGACCGGAATGGGAACGCGGGGTGGATGGCTCCCAAGGCGGCAATTTGTATCACTGGTAATTCATGAGGCCTGCTCCAAATCTGTGAAAGTGCGTCAGAATTTTGAACTTGTTGCTCGATTTGTGCGTCTAAGCCTTGGAAGTGGAAATTTGGGGGCGGTCCGTGTTTTTTGTCGCCCCTGCTGCACCGCCGACGACCCTTGGGGTCCGGCTGGAGCCAATTTGCTTTAAGGAGATACTAAAATGCGTTCTGATTTGGTTTTTGGGGCACTCTCTCATGTGTCCAATCGCTACCAGCTCTGTCAACTGGCAAGCAAGGCAACCCGCATGCTGCACAAGCCGAATACACGGCTGCAGGATACTACCAATGAAGTTCTTGGCCGTTTCCAAACTTCTAACCCCGGCTCTGCGGTGTCCCACGTGGCGTCCGCTCACGAGCCGGTCGAAACCCGCCGGGCCGCTTGATCTCGGGATCCCGCAAGGTATAGTTGAGTCAGGCAGCAGTTTCTGGCGGTTTGCTTTTCAAGGCAGCCGCGCGTCTCCGATGTCCTGTGTTCCACTTGATTTCGGGATAGTTTTCCAATGCGGCGCAGTCCGGCCGCCAGCCTTGAAGTCCCGCCCGTACGTTCCCGGAACACTTCCCCATTCCGGATACTCCCACTCACATCCTCACTCTTTCGCAGGTGAACATGACCATTGCAGAACTAAAAGAAAAAAACATCACTGAGCTGACACGCATTGCTCGCACCCTGGAGATTCCAGGCACCAGCGGACTTCGCAAACAGGACCTGATCTTCAAGATTCTCCAGGCACAAAGCGAAAAAGAAGGCCACATCTTCGCCGAAGGCGTGCTGGAGATTTTGCCCGACGGCTACGGCTTCCTACGCTCGCCCGACTACAACTATCTGCCCGGTCCCGACGACATTTACGTCTCGCCTTCGCAGATTCGCAAATTCGACCTCAAAACCGGCGACTCCATCAGCGGCAACGTCCGCCCGCCGCACGAGGGTGAAAAGTATTTTGCCCTGGTCAAGATCGAGGCCATCAACTTCGAGTCGCCCGAGGAGACGCGCAACAAGATTCTCTTCGACAACCTCACCCCGCTCTATCCCCAGGAACGCATCAAGCTGGAGACGGTGCGTGAGGGCATCAGCGGCCGTGTGATGGATCTGTTGACGCCAGTGGGCAAAGGACAACGCGGCCTCATCGTCGCTCCGCCGCGCACCGGCAAGACTATGCTCTTGCAGGCGCTGGCCAACTCCATCTCCACCAACCACCCCGAAGTCGTGCTGATTGTGCTCCTCATCGACGAGCGGCCCGAGGAAGTCACAGACATGCAGCGCTCGGTGAAGGGCGAGGTCATCAGCTCCACATTTGACGAGCCTGCCGCCCGCCACGTGCAGGTGGCCGAGATGGTCATCGAAAAGGCCAAGCGCCTGGTCGAGCACAAGCGCGACGTGGTGATTCTGCTTGATTCCATCACGCGTCTCGCGCGTGCCTACAACACCATAGTGCCGCCCTCGGGCAAAGTGCTCTCCGGCGGCGTTGACTCGAATGCTCTGCAACGGCCCAAGCGATTCTTCGGCGCAGCGAGAAACATTGAAGAAGGCGGCTCACTGACCATCATCTCCACCGCGCTGATTGATACCGGGTCGCGTATGGATGAGGTCATCTTCGAGGAGTTCAAAGGCACGGGCAACATGGAAATCATTCTGGACCGCAAGCTGGTGGACAAGCGCGTGTTTCCGGCCATCGACATCCAGCGCTCCGGCACGCGCAAGGAAGAGCTGCTCATTCCGAAGGAAGATTTGCAGCGCATATGGATTTTGCGCAAAGTGCTCAATCCGCTCTCCCCGGTCGAGGCCATGGAACTGCTCATCAGCCGCCTTGAGAAAGTCCGCAACAACGCCGAATTCCTTGCCAATATGAATCAGTTGTAGGGGCAGGCGAGCGGGAGCGGTAGAATACGGCTGTTGAGAAGGGAGCAAAGATCATGATCTTTGGAGCCCACGTAATCGTATTCAGCAGGGATGCGGCTGCTGATCGCGCATTCCTCCGTGACGTCCTCGGATTCAAATCCGTGGACGCCGGCCACGGATGGCTCATCTTCGCTCTGCCTCCGGCTGAAGTGGCAGTTCATCCTGCCGAAAAAGAAGAGAGGCACGAACTCTATCTCATGTGCGACGATCTGCGAACCGAGATAGTGGCGCTCGGGACAAAGGGCGTCCGGTGTTCGGAAGTAAAGGAAGAAAGCTGGGGTTCGGTTACCCGGATTCCGCTTCCCGGCGGAAGTCAGTTGAGTCTCTACCAGCCAAAGCATCCAATGGCATTGGCTCGCATCACAAAGTGACGCGCAACGCCCAAGCGGCGGGCCCTTCCGGAATAGGGCGCTCGCTGGTAAGATAAGAATGTCGTGGGGCTGTAGCTCAGCTGGGAGAGCGCCTCGTTCGCAACGAGGAGGCCAGCGGTTCGATCCCGCTCAGCTCCACCATCTCCTTCCGCTTTTTATCTTCCTCAGTTCTCAATCCGCGCATCCTGGCCCACAGCCTTTCCCAACGCCTTCAGGTACGCATCCAGCATCGCCGTCTGTCCGATCACAAAGCGCGAAACAAACCGGAAGACCGGGTTGTAGACCTGCCCATCTTCAGTGATCCGCACTTTTGTTCCTCCATCGACCGGTTCCAGCGTAAAGCTCCACTTTCCGCCGTATGGCAGATTCTCGGTCGCAATCCGCCGCTCAATGGCGAAGGGAGGCCTACTCCCCTGCAACTCGTAGAGAACCGTCTCTCCGCGCCGCGAGGTCTCCCGCTGAAAATGCCGGCCTGCTTCTCCATCGATTAACTCGCATGACTTCACCTCCGGCCGCCACGTCTGGCTTCCAGAGATTAAGGCGAACAGCTGCACCGGGGTTGCCTGAATGACGGCCCTGCGTGTTGCCACGTGCTGCTTGGGCAGCATGGTCCCAATCACCACCACGCACGCCACCATCAGTCCCAGGACTCCAAGCACAATCAGCACAATCCTCATTCGTCCCTCTTGCTTTCTGAGCTTGAAAACTTCGCCTTCATCGGGGTTAGATGCGCCCTGCCGCGCGCAGCTCTCCAATCTCCGCGCCGTCGAAAATCCGTGAGCGGATGAGAAAGCGCAGACCCTCGGCATTGTCCAGCGAAAACATTCCGCCGTGGCCCGTCACCACGTCGAGCGTCAGTTGCGTATGCTTCCAATACTCAAACTGGCTGCGGCTCATGTAAAACGGCTCGCCGTCTACCTCGCCCAACTGCACATCCGAATCCCCTATCAGAAACTCGCCGCGCGGGTAACACATCGGGGAGCTGCCGTCGCAGCAGCCCCCCGACTGGTGAAACATCAGCGGTCCGTGCTTCGAGCGCAACCGTCGTATTAGCTGAACGGCCTCATCGGTCGCCAACACTTGTTGAGGAAGTTCCGTCATCGCCGCACCGCCTAAAAGAAGCCCAGCTTCTTCGGGCTGTAGCTCACCAACAGGTTTTTGGTTTGCTGGTAGTGGTCCAGCATCATGCTGTGCGTTTCACGGCCAATGCCCGATTGCTTGTAGCCGCCGAAGGCTGCGTGCGCCGGATAAGCGTGGTAACAGTTGATCCAAACGCGCCCCGCCTGGATGCCGCGTCCCAGCCGATGGCACCGGTTTACGTCGCGGGTCCACAAGCCCGCACCCAACCCATAAAGCGTGTCGTTGGCTATCTCCAGCGCGTCGGCCTCGGTCTTGAAGGTGGTCACCGAAACCACCGGTCCGAAGATCTCTTCCTGGAAAATTCTCATGCGATTGTGGCCGCGAAAAACGGTAGGCTCTATGTAATAGCCGCCTTCCAGGTCGCCGCCCAGGTGAGCGCGTTTGCCGCCAGTCAGCAACTCGGCACCCTCTTTGTGCCCAATGTCGATGTAGCTGAGAATCTTTTCCATCTGCTCGCTGGAGGCCTGCGCGCCGAGCATGGTGTCGCTTTCCAGCGGATTAGCCTGCTTGATGGCCTTCACCCGTTTCAGTGCCCGCTCCATAAATTTGTCGTAGATGCTCTCCTGGATGAGCGCGCGGCTGGGGCAGGTGCACACTTCTCCCTGGTTCAGCGCGAACATAACAAAGCCCTCAATCGCCTTGTCGAAGAAATCGTCGTCCTCCTGCAGCACATCGGCAAAGAAGATGTTCGGCGATTTTCCGCCCAGTTCCAGCGTCACTGGAATCAGATTCTGGCTGGCGTATTGCATAATCAGGCGGCCCGTTGTGGTTTCCCCGGTAAAGGCAATCTTGGCCACGCGCGAACTTGAAGCCAGTGGTTTGCCCGCTTCCAACCCATAGCCGTTCACAATGTTCAACACGCCCGGCGGCAGCAGATCGCCCACCAACTCAGCCCAGACCAGAATGCTGGCGGGAGTTTGCTCGGCCGGCTTGAGCACCACGCAGTTGCCAGCGGCAATCGCCGGCGCCAGCTTCCAAGTGGCCATCAGAATGGGAAAGTTCCATGGAATGATCTGTCCCACCACGCCCAGCGGCTCGTGATAGTGGTAGGCGACGGTGTCCTGGTCGATCTCTGAAATCGTGCCTTCCTGCGCGCGAATGCAACCGGCAAAGTAGCGCCAGTGATCGACGGCCAGGGGCATATCGGCCGCCGTGGTCTCGCGAATCGGCTTGCCGTTGTCCCACGTCTCGGCCAGCGCCAGCACATCGAGGTTGTCTTCCATGCGCTGCGCAATCTGGTTCAGGATAATGGCGCGTTGTGTGGGGCTGGTGTGCCCCCATGCTTCGCGCGCCGCGTGCGCCGCATCCAGCGCCAATTCAATGTCCTGCGCGTTGGAGCGCGGAATCTCGCAGAAGGGAACTCCGGTGATAGGAGTGATGTTCTCAAAGTATTGGCCGGATGCGGGCTCTATCCACTTTCCGCCAATGTAGTTGCCATAGCGCGGGCGAAAGCTCACCTTCTCGCTGAGCTTGCCCGGATGCAATTGTGTTGCCGTTGCCATGTTCGTATCCTCCTCGGGGAATTTCTCGCGTTGCAGCCCAGGAGCAGTTTCAAACTTCCGAACCCTCAGACAGAAATTCTCGCCCCGTGGCGCGCACGGGCTATGGCTTGGGAGAGCAGAACTCTGAAAACTGCGAAAGGGGTCGCAGTGCAGAAATGATACACAAACCGAGGCACGTTGGGCAGTCCCCGTCGCACGTCGTGTGAAGAATTTCCTCAACCCGTCGCCGTCCGTAGCCGCTGGCCGCCGGAGTGTTCTGTCATATACGCCAGCTTCCGACCGCGTATCCTATCGATGAGGAATCACTTGCACCTTCCAACGATTGACCCGCTCGGGAACCCGCCGGCGAAGATCTCTTCCGCGCGCGTGGCGATTGCGCCCGCATGGCACACCATCGTTCTGGTCCTGGCCATCGTCGCGCTCTCCATTCACGGGGCGTCGCGCCTGTCAGCCATCCATGGCTCGATTGACCGGCTCGCGAGCTATGGCTTCTCGGCCGCGATGGAAGTGCTCATGCTCGCGTGGGTCGTCCTCGGATTGCGGCTCAGGAGAGTTCCACTGCGCTCGCTGCTCGGCTCGTTCTCCTTCGACGCTCGGTCCATCGCAGCGGATCTGGTCTTCGCGCTGGTCTTCTGGTTCTGCTCCTTGATGTTGCTCGGCACGCTCGGCATAGCCTGGTCGAGCGTTGAAGCGGCGCTCGCTCATCGTCAAACAGCTCACGTCGTTGGGCAAAATGACCAGACGGGAAAAGCAGAAAAAGCCCTCGCGACCGATCCTGAACAAATTGAAAGACTGCGTGCGCTGGCCGTATTGGCGCCTGCCAACGGAAGAGAAATTGCAGCATGGGCGCTGCTCTGCCTGCTCGTTGGTTTCATAGAGGAGATTGTCTTTCGCGGCTATCTGCAGCGCCAATTCATCGGCTGGGCGCGCGGCGGCGTGGTGGCGGGCGTACTCGCTTCCGCCTTTTTTTTCGGCTCTGCTCATGCGTATCAGGGCGTGCGCGGAATGGTCTTGCTCACTGTCTTCGGTGCGCTCTTCAGCATGTTGGCGTTGCATCGTGGCAGCTTGCGCGCAGGCATCTTCGCGCATGCCTGGCATGATTTGATCGCCGGTCTCGCGCTCGCTTTGCTCAAATCGAAGCACGTGATCTGATCCAAAACGTGCGAAGCCCTTTTCCGCGCTCCAAAAAATTGTTGACTATTTTTCCACTGTCATGTCGTTTTTCTCTTGACACTTGCGATGCAAGATTCTATACATTCTTCAACTGCAATAACATTTGCAGAACCGGTGCTAAACGCATCGAAAGGGAGAATAGGAAAATGGCAACCAAGAAAGCAGCTAAGAAGGCGCCCGCGAAGAAGGCCGCAAAGAAGAAGAAGTAGCGGCAATCCAACCAAAAGGCAACACATCAGGGGAACGCTTCAAGCGCTCCCCTGATGTGTTTTTGGGGAAAGATTAATTTTTCTGGGAAAGGGATTACACTGGTAGGCGCATGGGACGGAGAGATCGATGACACGCCGCCGCTGGATTGCAGAGCATTGGGACGAGGCCACCGCAACCCTTGTGGGTGCGCAGGCCGAGCACATGACCCGCGTGCTACGCGCGCAGCCGGGCATGGAAGCCGACGTGGTGGCGGGCGGCCACGTCTTTCACGCGCAGGTGGCCGCGGTCGCCAACGACGAGGTCCGCTTCAATCTGATTGCAGAACTCGAGGCCGATCCAGCGCTGCCCGTTACTTTGGTGATGGCCGTCTTCAAGTTCGATCACATGGAGTGGGCCATCGAAAAAGCCACCGAGCTGGGAGTCGCGGCCATTGCGCCGGTGATCGCGCGGCGGACGGAGAAGCATCTGGCTGCGGCGGCAGGGAAGCGAGCGGAGCGCTGGCGGCGCATTGCGCATGAAGCCGCGCAGCAGGCGCGGCGCTCCGACGTGCCCATCCTCTTCGAACCGACGCCGCTGGCCATTTTTGTGCGGGCTGCTTCAGAGGCCACCCGCGCAGAATCCGGCACTACGTGCATTGTGCTGGCCGAGCAGGAGCGTACCACCACCTTGCGCTTCGCAGTGGAGGAAGCCATAGTCGTGGCTGGAACGGAAACGCCCAAACTGGAAATTGCCATCGGCCCCGAGGGCGGGTGGGCTCCTTCGGAAGAAGCGCTCTTCGACGCCAACGGCTGGCGAGCCGCATCGCTCGGCCCGCGTATCCTGCGCGCCGAGACCGCTGCCATCGCCGCACTGGCGGTGGTCGCTTCGTATTTGGAATAGTGAAAGAATTCTCTGGCCGGATGAATCGTAAAACAAGAACACCAGAATCCTCTTCATCTGTCAGCCCCTACGAGACGCAGAAGGGGACACCGGTCTGGCGGATCGTGGACAATGCTATCAATGATCTTGTGAATAATGATGACTTAGTTGAAGCGACTCGCCACGACTATATCGTCGGATATGTTTGCAAAAAGCTACAGCCCATACTCCCGACTTCGAGTGATTGAGCGTTCTCGGTCATAGGTGCACAATCCGCTCGCGCCCCACATCTCGTTCCAGAGATGTGGGATTTGTTCAACGCCGCTTCCGAATCTTCGCGTTGCCTGGCCTGAGCGCCGTTCTCAAACTAAAGCCGGTCAGGACAAGCGCGCTAACCCAATGCATCAGCGGACTCCAGTCGAAGATGTTGCCGATCATCACGCCGGCGGTAAAGGCTGCAACCGCCCACGTAAGGCTTCCCGCACAACAAATCCATGCCAGCGGCCGGTCCGCTGGCCTCTGTACCCGCAGCAGGTTTATGGCGGCAATCAATAGCGTCAGCACCGCCGCGCAGAGCGACCACAGCATGGTCATGTGTGCGTTCTTGTACATTACAAACGATCCCATCCCATGCAGCAGGCCGCCGAGGATGAGAATCAGCGAAAAAATCCGATCGGCGATCTTCATGCAATTGCCCTCAGTAGAAACCTTCCCGAGAAACTTTTAATTGAGTCGCAGTCGCTCCGCGCGCCCCACATCTCGCGTCGAAACGCGGAGTTCATTCGGTGATTTGCGGGTACCCTATCCTTTCGCCGCTTTTTGGCGAAAAGGCGGAAGTCAAGAATCTACAAATGCGCAAACCGCACCAGCACCCCAGCAAGCGCCCCGCCCACCAACGGTCCCACAATCGGAATCAGCGCATAGCTCCAGTTCGATCCGCCTTTGCCGGGAATCGGCAGCAGCCAATGAATCAGCCGCGGACCCAGATCGCGCGCCGGGTTGATGGCGTAGCCCGTGGTCCCGCCCAGCGAGAAGCCGATGCCCCACACCACGCTGGCCACCAGCCACGGCCCCATTCCCGCCACCGGACCGTTCGCGGCAACTCCGTGCGAGAAAATCGAGAAGGCCACCACCACCAGCACCGCTGTGCCCAGAGCCTCGTTCAGAATGTTGACCCACGGGTTGCGCACCGCCGCGTTCGTGCAGAAGATGCCAAGCTTGGCCGCGGGGTCGGGCGTCAATCTCCAGTGCGACGCATAGTGCGCAGCCATCAACGCCGCGCCGCCCATGGCGCCCAATAACTGCGCCGACCACAAGCTCGCCAACTGCGAATAATTTCCGTTGATGATCGCAACGGCCAGCGTGATGGCCGGGTTCAGATTCGCGCCGGGGCTGCCAAATGCCTGCGCCACCAATACGCCGCACAGTACTGCCAGCGCCCACCCTGTAGCGATCGCCATCCATCCCGCGTCGGCTGCATAGGACTTGCGCAGAGTGACACCGGCGCAGACTCCGTTGCCCATCAGCACCAGAACCAGCGTCCCCAGAAACTCGCCAAACCAAACAGAATGCATCCAGTCTCCCTTACGCCTCCACAGCTGCTGCGAGCACAAAAAGCCGGAGCGCAACCGATTATAGAATTTGCAGAACTCATGCATTTTGCACTATTCGCCCCACAGCTGCCAAGAACCCCGCAGCTGTTCATGCGCAGCGATTATGTGTTTGCGGCTGACCTGAAAGGGAAGATTTTGCTTAGACTCTGCGTGGTCCTGCAAAAGAATATAGATAGTCTCTTATAACGAAGTCGAAGCTGCACCGTTTGAATATCAGCCCCAGCGGCGGGTTCCCGTCGCTGGGGCTCAAGTTACTTTTGCGGCAGCGGAGCCGGCGCGGGAGCCTGCGGAGCTGCGCCCAGCGTCTGGTCGGCGCCGGTGTCTTGCGCAGGGGTCTTCTTCTTGTCAGCGAGACGGGTCTTGTCGCCCGTCGTCGTAGCCGTCTTTTTCTTCTTCTTCGATGTATCGCCGGCCAAGCCCAACGGGCCCGCCTGCGTCTGCCTGTCAGCCACTTCGGCAGCGTCAGGCGCTTCGGGAGCCAGAGCATCTACCTTCGGTGTTCCTTTGGGTTGCTTGGCTTGTTTGGCCTGCTTGGCGCGCTCGCTGAAGCGGGTCTTCTGCGTCGGCCTTGCCGGTTCCAGCGGATTCACCGGCTCCTGGCCGGAACTCGCTGTTTGTGTTGGCTGCTCCTCACCCGCGCCCGCGTCTTCAGTCTTGGTTTGCGGCGCGCTGGGCAGGGTTTTGATTGGCGCATGGCCAAGGCGAATCTTTTCCTTCTTGCCCGGCTTCTGCTCGGCCCGCTCAGTTTTTGAGCCCTTCTTGCCCTTCTTCGCATGAGCCGCAACTGGTTCGGGAGCCGGCGCGGTTTCAGAGACAGGTTCCGCGTGCGCCTTTTGCCGGTAGCTGCGTGTGTTTTCGCGGAAGCGCGTCCGCTGCACCTTCTTCTTCTTTTTCGGCGCGGGCGGCACATAGGCGCTGTAGATCGGCTTGGTCTCCTTCGCACTGGCGCCGCTGTCGGAATAGCCGGGCTTGATGTCGATGAAGGCCTGCTCACGCATAGTGGTCAGATAGCCGCGCATGGCCGGTTCCATCCGCTGCATGTAAAAGTTTTCCTCCACCTGCTGTTCTACGTCCTTGTATGCTGGTACGCCGCCGGGGATATGCTGGACCACCTTGAGAATTACGAAGCCCTGCCGCGTGCGAATCGGCTCAGTATACTGTCCGGCCTTGAGCCCGAAGGTCTGGTCTTCCAGCACCTTGGCCAATGCGCCGCGGCGATATTGACCAAGATCGCCGCCCTCGGCCGCGGTTTGACCGTCGCTGAACGACTTTGCCAACTGGCTGAAGTCGCCGCCGGCATGAAGTCTTGCTTCGATGTCGCTCGCTTTGGCCTGAGCCGCGGCCAGCGCTGCCGCTTCATCCGGCTGCGCAGCGCCCGGCGTTGCCGAAGCGGCAGGCGTGGCGGTGCTGACAAGAATCTCAGCAAGGCTCACGCTTTCCGGCTGCGCATACTCCTGCTTGTGCGCTTCAAAGTAGCGTTCGGCCTCGCCGGGGGTAAACTGAATCCGCTTGCCCACTTCCTGGCGCATCACCTCCTGGGTGATAATGCCGTTGCGGATGTTGGCCTTGAAATCCTCAAACGAAACTCCCTGCTCCTTGGCGGCCTTTTCCAGGTCCTCCATGGTCTCCAGGTTGTATTGCTTGCGGATCTCGTTCAGGCGGTTCACCAGCTCGGTTTCGCCGGTGATGCCCAGTTCCTTGCCCTTGGAGATCCAGAGCTGCTGGTCGATCAGGTTGCGCAGCAGATCCTTGTGCGCAGCGGAAATCTCCTGCATCGATCCGCCTTTTTGGCGCGCCTCCGCATCCAGCTCGGTCATCGCCCGGTCGTAATCTGAGCGCGTGATGATCTGGTCGTTGACACGGGCAACGATCTCTTCGACCGTGGTGCCGCCATAAGGGCTCTGCGGCGCGGCCGGGTGCGATTGCGCCAATGCGAAACCTGCGAGCAGCAATGTGCCAAACACGAATGCCGCCGAATTGCGAAAAAGTCTAAAAGTCATAGGGTCAGGACACCGCAGGGCACCACGAATTGTTCCCTGTTGCTTAGACCTCATTGTAAATGCCACGGGAGCGGCAAAGCGATTCTGGACGCGCGAATCCACCCTCGCCGGCGCACTTATTTCCTTAAAGCTCCGGGTTTTAGCCCGCCCCGCGGCTACCGGAACCCCCTCGGCCAGCGTCAAATGCTCCAGTGGTATACTTTAGGCCTAAGACTGCCGTTTTCCGGCGCTTTCCGAGCGTATGCCGCACCGCAGTCCGGAGGTTGTTCCCGCATATGACTCCCCGCGCCCGCCGCGCTCTTTTCACAGTGGTCCTCTTTTTTGCCGTCTGCGCCGTCGTGGGCAGCGTTTTGCAGCGCAAGGTGGGAGCTGAGTCCTCGGCAGACGAAAGCCAGCTCCGTGACAGCCTCAAGTCTTTCACCAACGTCTACGCGCTGGTTGAAGAGAACTACGCCGAGCCGATTAGCGGCGACAAGGCCGACACCGCCATCTACGACGGGGCAATTCCCGGCATGCTGCGCGTGCTCGACCCGCACTCCAACTTCTACGATCCAAAGGCCTACGCCCGGATGCGCGAGGAACAGCGCGGTCATTACTATGGCGTCGGCATGACCATCGTGCCGGAGAACGGCAAAGTCTATGTCGTTTATCCCGCAGAAGGTGCGCCCGCGTTCAGGGCTGGCATCCATCCCGGCGACGTTATCTACGCGGTAGACAGCAAGCTGGTCTCCGTAGATGGCAAGAATCCTGACGGGCTCACCACTTCTGATCAAGTGGCCAAGGCCCTAAAAGGCCCCAAAGGCACCCACGTGCAGGCGACCATGCTGCGCGAGGGCCAGCCCAAGCCGCTGGTCTTTGACCTCGTTCGCGATGAGATTCCGCACCCATCCGTTGATCTGGCTTATCAAATTCGCCCGGGCGTCGGCTATATTCACCTTTCGCAGTTCCAGGAAACCACTGCGGAAGAAGTTGACAACGACATCGACGGCTTCGGCAACCTGAAGGGGCTGATCTTTGACCTGCGCGGCAACCCCGGCGGTCTGCTGAGCCAAGCCGTTGAAGTCTGCGACCACCTGCTCGCCAAGGGGCAGGGAATCGTCTCGCAGCGCGGGCGCGCATTCCCTGACCAGGTCTATACTGCTAACCACGGCAACGGCGGCAAGACCTTCCCCATCGTCGTGCTGGTCAATCGCGGCACGGCCTCGGCCGCTGAGATCGTCTCCGGCGCATTGCAGGATCACGACCGCGCTCTCATCGTTGGCGAAACCACGTTTGGCAAGGGCCTTGTGCAGACCGTCTACGATATGGCCGACCACTCCATGGCGCTGGCGCTCACCACGTATCACTACTACACGCCTTCGGGTCGCCTCATCCAGCGTAACTACTCCGGTGTCTCGCTCTACGACTACTACAGCCACGGAGGCGCGCAGCCGACTGACGCCGCCAATCGCGAGGTCAAACTCACTGATTCCGGCCGCACTGTCTACGGCGGCGGTGGCATTACGCCCGACGAAAAAATCGACAGCATCAAAGACAACCGCTTCCAGGATTCGCTCCTTTATAAGGACGTCTTCTTTCACTTCGCCCCGGTTTATCTGGCCAATCGCACTGTGGACAAGAACTTCCAGGTTGATGCCTCGGTGCTGGCGGAGTTCAAGAAATTTCTCACAAGCCAGGACATACGCTATACCGAGGCTGATCTGAACAGCTGCATGGACTGGCTGAAGATCAGCATCAAGGACAAAATCTTCACCATTCAGTTTGGCGAGTCTGAAGGCCTGCGTAGCCGCGCCGACTGGGACCCTGAGATTCAGAAAGCCCTCACGTACCTGCCCGAAGCCCAGGCTCTCGAAGACCACGCCCACAAGGTGCTGGCCGAGAAGGCCATGGCAAGGAACGAAGCGAAATAAACGGCTAGTCGCTTACAAACCAAGAGGCCATCCCGCCGGGGATGGCCTCTTGGTTTGTAAAGTCTTTCATTCACCGCATTGCTTTGAATTCAACTCCTCGAGGCTACTTCTTTGTCTGCGCCTCAGACATCTCCGCCAGTACGCTCACGAAGATATTCCTGAACTGCTCGAAGAGCTGTTCCAGTTTTCCGACCTCATCGTCGGAGTCAGTCCTGATTGGAGTTTCGAAATCTCCGCCAACCAACCGCGTGGCCGCCGTAAGGATGCGTTGCAGGCGTTTGAATATGAAGTGGTTGAGCAATAGCAGCAGCAAAACAATGCCGCCCACAAGAGAGACAAAAGTCAGGCCAAGCAGGATATTCTGCGTTCTCCGCATCGCGGCGTAAACGTCTGAAATGTCCCGAACGACAAACATCGCGCCTACGGTGTTCCCCGCGGCGTCACGGATTGGAAAAATGCCGCGGACAAAGTGGGAAGCTCCGTCCTGATACTGCTCCAGCACCGTGCCTTGTTCGGGTATCGTGGCCAGGTCTCCCTGGAACTGAATGATATTGTCATTGGCGGTGGTCTTGCCTTCTATCACAAACCCCGCATGGTCGTCCCAATTATCGCGTCGCTTCCAGGTAGCGCTCGAATCCGCCCAGAACTGCCTGTCCACAAATTTCTTGTTCAGCAGGAGTCCGTATTCGTTTCCGGTCTGGCTTTTCAATGCGCGCATGAACGGGTCGAGTTCTTCACCAAGCTCGACATAGCCAGTCACCGCGCCTTTGGAATCATAGACGGGCCGGATAATTCTCACTGCAAAGCCGGCCCTGGCCAACTCGTTCCCGGACACGAGGGCATGGGTGCGTGCGACTTCCTTGTCGAAAAACCGGTTCAGGTGGTCGCCGAATTTGGCGGGGTTGTGAAGACGAAGGAAGACGGTCATATCAGGCTCTGGAGTGTGAAACATCCAGTTCGTAATGCCTTCGCTCTTCAATTGCGGATAGAGTGGCGCCGTCAACGCCAGCAAACGGTCGCGATCTTTGGCCGCGAAGGCATCTCGAACCTGGGTGTTCGCGAACAGAGCATCACTCACAGCCGTCATCTTGCTGATTTCTCTGGCTTCCAAAATCGTGAATAGCTTTTGTGAACCCGTGGCCGCTTCTACGCCCAGAGCTTTTGAGTTTTCAACCGTGAAGTAATGCATCAGTCCCACAACGCAGCCCGTGCCAAGTACACCACAGATAACCAGCGCGATTAAGACCTTTGCTTGAATAGACTTGTAATTCATCCTGAGACTCCTCACGCGCTGATATTCAGCACATCTTTAATAGCTTGTTTGAGTTTTTCCACGCCCGCCGGGTCATCTGGAGTCGTGGGATTAATAAACGTCAGCAATCGACCTGCCTTGAGCGCGATCTTGCCTCGCACATCCGTCGCGTCCAGTCCCTTGGCCGTAATTGTTGATTCGATTAGCATTTTCAGATCGTATGTTTGGCTCACTAGACAAACTCCTTAATCCCGTTGAAGACATCTTTCCACTGAAATGCGGACAGAGGATGACTCATTCTGAACACTTATCGGCCGAATTGCCGATTATTTCAATTCGCAGTTCCGAATCGCCCATATTGAATTGATCTTCTCGGCATCAACCTTGTTTCCAATTGATTGCGCGGATACCACACTCAAGCTTGAAACCGATTCAAGCGAATGCCGATATGGGTGCAACTGGCAGTCATCTGAGGGTTGCGGCGCAGGTGAACGGTCGAACGCACGATGCCCAATACAGCGCATCGCAAACTTCTACATTTTTCACTGGAGCGCAAACGATGAAGCACCTCTTACAAATAGTTCTGCGGCATACAACGAAATTGGCGACGGGCACGAAGGCGAACCTGTTAGTTCTTTCACAGTTGGCGGGCTGCTTGTTTCTGGCCCACGGGGCAATCGCTCAACAATCGGCCTTGAACAGTGCGTCACTAGTCTATATGGAATATCCACAGCCCATCAGCAGGGTAGAGCCATTCAAGTTCAATAACTTTCCCAAGTGGGCAACCTTGGATATGCAGTTGCGGGCACGCGAGGAAAATCAGAGTTCCGACACCTATACCAAGGGCAACGACGCGGTATACGTCCTGACGCGAGTCTGGGGCGGGCTGGAACTGCGGCCAACCAAGCATCTTACCGGGTATCTCCAATTTGTGGACGCCCACGCGCTGGGCCTGCCGATATATTGGCAGTCACCTAATCAACGCGATGTATTCGATGACCGCCAGGCATTCCTGGAGTACCACAACAAGGACGTGAAGATCTTTGCCGGACGGCAAGAGCTAAGATACGGCAACGAGCGGCTGGTGGGTATCAGCAACTGGACCAATGATAGCCGCACCTGGGATGGATTTGTAGGGCGCTTCGGGGACAAGAACCGGCTGGATCTGTTCAGCACTTCGGTTGTCGCTGTTGCTCCATCATCTCTGGATAAACACGGCGCTGGTTTGACCTTTCACGGCGCGGTAGGGACCATCACGACTTGGGTCCCGCATACGGTCGTTCAGCCCTTTGTGTATTACAAGTCCCTTCCCTTGGTAACGAGCCAGCAGGGCATAAAGGGCACTCTGGAAGAAGCGACACCGGGCGCCGAAGTATCGGGAAAATACCTGGGCGGGATCTACTTCGACGTGCTGGGAGCTCTGCAGCGCGGCAGCTATTCGAACGATTCGATTAGCTCTTCCGCAAGCGTCGTGAAGGCCGGCTATAGTGCGGAACATATCGACTGGAAGCCGCGTCTGGCAGGCGAGTACGACTACGCCTCTGGAAATCCAAATAAGACATCGTCCTCGACGAAGATAAGCACCTTCGATCAGCTGTATCCAAGCAACCACAACGCCTTCGGCCTGATCGATTTGTTCGGCTTTGAGAACATCAAGCAAGAGAGAATCAATCTGGACATGGCGCCGGCCAAACATCTGGCGGTGCTGTTCCAGCAAGAGTGGCTACAGGTCGCCAGTCTCCATGACAGCGTGTATAGCGGTTCGGCGTCGGCTAAGGTAACGCCGGCGGCTGCAGGGTTCAAGAGCGATGACATCGGCAGGGAGTTCGATGCATCGGGCCAGTATGCTTTCCTGCGCAACAACATGACGCTGAATGCCGGTGTAGGTCACTTTACGCCGGGCACGATGATGATCGAGAGCGCTACATTGGCGGTGAAGAAAAACTTCGGTGCTCCGTTGACGTTGGCGTATTTGGGGCTGACTTACAAATTCAATGTGAATCGAAAGGACTCCGCTAACTGAGAGTCTGTTCTGAAAACACCGGCCGACGCCGCGGACTCTACAGGTTTCCGAGTGCGGATGCAACCGCATACTTCTAGGTTTTTCACTGGAGCGCAAACGATGAAGCACCTCTCAACAATCCTTTGGCGGGGAATCTTCGGAGTCCCTGTTGGACGTTCAAGATTCGCAATTTCCTTTTGTCTTGTCGCACTCTTTGCGGGGACGCCGCTTGTTGCGAATGCTCAGGCCCCGATCGATAAAAGCGCTCTCCTCGATCGGATCGAGAAGCTTGAACGGGAAATTGCCGACGTGAAAGCGCAGCTGCAAGCCGCGCCCGTCTCCGCATCAAGCGCTTCGTCAACCGCGGCAGCACAGGAAGAATCAGCTCAGCGAGATGCTTCAGCACTCAAAGCTGCTGCCGCTCAGGGTGCGCCGGAAACCGCCCCAAGTGCCAGCGCACAGCCAAAGTCTCAATTGATAGGTAATGCGCAAGCTCCCAGTCCCGCTGCCCCGGGTACCCGTCCCGGTTCAACCACGCCATCGGCGAGTGGAGTTGCTCCTGATGCTGTCTACAACCTGACCCTCGGAGCCAAGCTGCCGACGCCCAAGGAAGAGGCAAAGCATAAGTTTTTTGAGAGAAAGCCGGGCAGAGACCTGACCTTCTACACCAAGGGCGGAGAAATTACCGTCTACGGTAATCTGGATGTCTCGTTTGACGACGCGACCAAGGGGTTCAGCCATCTCAACGGCGCAAATCTGGGCAGCGCCGGCGCTCCTCCGGTGGGCGATGGTGGTTGGATGGAGGATATTTCCACCAACCTGGCCTTCATTGGCGTGCGCGGAATCCAAGGGACCGATTTCGATGGCGTCAACTTCATTTATCAACTGGAGACTGGGATCAATATCTCGACCGCACCGGGACTCCACGAAAGCAACAGCCAGGAGCAGGACACTGTAGACGGCACACTGTTCACACGCAACAGCTATATCGGGCTCGGGAAAAAGGGCTGGGGCGCGATACTGATCGGCAAGACGGACCCGCCGTACAAACAGTCCACCTCGCGCATGAATCCCTTTTCCGGCATGGAAGGCGATTACGGCGTTGTCATGGGCAACACCGGCGGCGACAACCGGGTGGAATTCGGCTACCGGCTCGACCACTCGCTCTGGTATACCTCACCCAACCTGCACGGAATTAACTTCAACGCACTCTTCTCGCCGGGACAAAACCGCGCCGGCGACAGCGACAATATCCCCGCCGGTGAGCCCGATTGCAACGGCGGCGACAATCCAGGGGACGGCGGCCTCTCTCCCATTGGCTGCAACGACGGCAGCTTCAGCGACGTGGTCAGCGGCAATGTGTCGTATACCAAGGAGCCGTTGTACATCACCGCGGCCTATGAGCGCCACATGAAGGTCAATCGGCAGAGCGATCTCACCGGCCTTTATTCGGGCGCTTATCCATCGCTTTACTCCGGGCCGATCACCACCAATGATCCTTCTTACAACTTGCAGCCGGGTGACACGTTTATCTCCGAACCCTCCACTTATCTGTTTTGGGTGCCAACTCCCTTCTACAACGGCTCTGTGGCCGACGAGGACGCAGGCAAGATTGGAATCCAGTATGGATTCTTCAAGAAGAGGACTGTGGTCAGCGCCATCGTCGAGGATATGCACCGCTATGTTCCGGGCTATCTGGAATGGCAGAATGAACGGCAGCGGCTGGGTAGCTGGCTCGCGGTCACACAGGCCATCGGAAAATACGACAGCTTCTCTATCGGCTGGGCGCGCGCCTACCGCACGCCAGGCGATCCCTGCCAGCACGCCGATTGCCTCAACGAGGCGCCTTATGACGCGGCGGGTAATGATATGACGGCCGGCCGGGGAGTAAACAACCAGTCCGACATGTACACCATCGCCTACAGGCACCGCATCGGTGACGGTTTGGTGCTTTATACCGACTGGGCGGGAACCTACAACGATGAATATGCCCACTTCGACCTCGGAGCAGGCGGGCGCGGCGTAACGACGGACTGCCATGATGCCTCCGATACTGCAGGCAACGAGGACTCCAATCCTCACTGCTGGACCGGCGTTCACCTGAAGGCAGCTTCGATCGGACTGCAAAAGAGGTTCTAATTCCGGCGGCCGGGGGAAATCCTTAATCGGCGAGTCTTTCCTTCGGCCGCCGGGTAAGCAGTTGAAATTGCGGTGTTGACCGAAACCGAGTTTAAGTGGACGAAAGGCAACAAGCCACTCAAGGGGAACCGAAATATGATAACCCTACGGTTTCTACGGCATGCAACAAAAGCGGCAACGGCAACGAAAGCGAAGTTACTGGTTCTTTCAAAGTTGGTGGGTTTTTTGCTTCTGGACCCCAGCGCGGCTGCTCAACTTTCAGCGCTGAACAGTCCGATGCCGGTCTACATGGAACACCATCAGTCCACCAGCGAGGTAGAGCCATTCAAGTTGAATAACTTTCCCAGGTGGGCAACCGTGGATATGCAGCTACGAGCGCGCGAGCGACGAGGAATTTCCATGATGCTTCCGATGGCGCAGGCAACGAGTACTCCAGTTCTTATCGCTGGGGCCGGCAGTCATTTGAAGGTATTCTCTTTCGGTCTTAAGAAGGGCTTCTGAGGACTCTCCGATTCAGGTATCAAGGGAGAGATCCTTAGACGACGAAGCTTTCCCGCGGTCGGCGTGGAAGCTCGTGAAATTGATGGGTTTTGAAAGGGCGCTGCGTCTGCAGCGCCCTTTATTTCGGATACTGATAGATTTTGCATGCTCCAATCCTGCGTCAACTCCTATTCCATTCTCAACACGCGCATCGGATCGGTGGAGGCTGCGCGCCGGGCCGGCACAATCGAGGCGATCACGGCGGCAAGCAAAAGCAACAGTACGCTGCCGCCCACTGCGAGCGGGTCCATGACGGGCGTTTGATAAAGCAGACTGCGCACCCAGCGCAGCGCGATCAGCGACATCGCGAGTCCCACGCCTGTGCCAAGAAGAACGGGCTGAGCTGCCTGGCGCAGCACCAGCCCCATCAGAGCGCTCTTGCCAGAGCCCAATGCGATGCGAATGCCGAACTCCCGCCGGCGCAGCGAGACTGAATACGCAAGAACGCCGTACACTCCGAGTAAAGCCAATAACAGCGCCGCCGCGCCAAACCCGCTCAGCAAAATGGTTTGGAAGCGGTCGGCCGCCACCGAGTCGCTAACTTGGTCGTCCATCGACTTCAGCGTTGGAATGGCCACCTGCGGATCGATCTGCCAGATCGCGCGCCGCATCTCCGGAATCAGCGCATTGCTCGGCTGCGAACTGCGTACCATAAACGACGGCGTCCACGGCGTAAAAGCCCAGTAAGGCACGTATGCCATGGCGGCTGTATCTTTAAGCCCATTGATGCGCGCATCCGCCACCACTCCGATGACGGTCATCGGGTGGTTGTCGTCCGGAACGAGGGCGCCGATCTTCTTTCCCACCGGATCTTCCTCACCAAATGCTTCGCGCGCAGTCCTCTCCGAGATGAGCACGACATACGGATTCGCTCGGTCAGCCACGGAAATGTTGCGCCCGGAAATCATTGGAATCCGCATCGTTGGCAGGTAGTCCGGGTTAACCCAACGCACATTGATCGCTGGCTCCTGCGCAGGTGGTACAGGATGGTCGGGCCGGGAAACAGTATCCACCCACGTTTCGCCGGTCAGCGGCGCAACGCTGGTAAGTGCCACCGATTGCACGCCGGGCAGTTGATTCAGAGCGGTCAGTGTCCGGTCAGTAAAGCTCAGCTTCATGGCCTTCATTTTGCTTGAGGAATCGGCGTATTGCGGTGCGAACAGATCCACCTCCGCGAGCGTCACGTGGCTGGAATCGAAGCCGCGATTCTGACCCATAAGACGGGAGAAACTGCGCAGCGCCAGCGACGTGACGATGAGCAGCACCACGGTGCATGCCACCTGCGCGGCCACCATAATGCCGCGCGTGCGCTGGCCGTCTTGCGTATTGGCCGCGCGTGTTTGGTTTCCCTTAAGCGCAGTTAGCGGCGCAACGCGAAGCGAGCGCAGCGCCGGCAACATGCCGAACGCGATTGCCGCTGCAATCGACAAGCCGGCGCTGAATGCAAGTACCGGCAGGCTCACCCTTACTTCATCGAGGCGCGGAAGATTGGCTGGCGCCAATGCAAGCAAGAGACGCACGCCGGCAAACGCGAGCACTGCTCCGGCCGCGCCGCCTGCCAACGCCAGCACCAGGCTCTCGGTGAGGCGCGACCTTACCAGTTGGCCGCGGCTCGCGCCCAGTGCGGCCCGCACCGCGGTTTCGCCTTCCGCGTTCACCGCGCGCGCCAGTTGCAGATTAGCCAGGTTCACGCAGGCAATCAGCAGCACCGCGCCGACTGCCGCAAACAGCAGCCACAGCGCACCACTTACGCCGGAAGCCACATCCTTGCCAAGCAGCGTCAGCGCTGCGCCCAGATGAATGGGCAGATGCGCTGAAAGCGTGTACGCCTTCTGCAGCCCATCCAATTCCGCGTTGGCCTGCTGCAACGTCACGCCTGGCTTGAGCCGCGCGATCGCCTTGTAATTGAAGTTGCCCATATCTGCGTTCAGGTCGCGCTCACTCGGCGCCCACGGCTGAAACAAGAGAGCATCGCGCGCTGTCTCCTGAAATGCGATCATTTGCCCCATTGGAATCTGCGGGAACCGCACGCCCGGCCCCAACACACCGATCACCGTGCTCAGCTCGCCGCCAACCCGCAACGTTTGTCCCACCGCTTTTGGGTCGCCCGCAAAGAACGTTTGCCAGCCTTCGTAGCTCAACACAACCACGTTATCGGAGCCCTTCTGCGCATCGCCGTTCACAAAGCCGCGGCCCAGCATGGGCTGCACTCCGAGCACTGCAAACAGATTGGGTGAAGCCTTTACCGTGCCCACAATGTGCGGATGCTCGCCCGTCGGCGAAATGCTCATTCCCCACTGCTGAAATATCGCCGCGTCCTCGATAGTCTTGGAATCGTTCTTCAGCCGCATGAAATGACGGTAATTGTCGGGAATCGATACGCGTTCGCCGCGCTCCTCGTCTTGAACCTCGCGCATTACCACGAGGCGTTCCGGCTCGCGAAAGGCGAACGGTTTCAGCAAAACCGCATCAACCACGCTGAAGACCGATGTAGTGGCGCCGATACCCAGCGCAAGAGTAAGAATGGCGGTGAGCGCGAAGCCGGGCGACCTGCGCAGTTGGCGAACGGCATAGCGGATGTCGCGAGCGGCCTCTTCGACCAGAGGCAGGCCGCGTTGCACACGGTAGCTCTCGCTGATTTGCGTGATGCCGCCAAACGCGAGCAGAGCAGCCGTGCGTGCCTGCTGCTCGTTCATCCCGCGCAGGCGATTCTCTTCCGTGGCCATATCGATGTGCGCGCGCAACTCTTCATCCAGATCGGCATCGAGCTTCTTGCCGCGGAAGAGCGCCGCGCAGCGGCTGAAGAGCATGCGAGTCCAATCCATATTCGCCTCCTAATTCGACGGTGCAAGAAAGCGCGCCATGGTGGCGGCCATGCGCTCCCAGTTTTCGGTCTCCTGTTCAATCTGCTTTCGTCCGCTGCGCGTCAGCGAGTAGAACTTGGCGCGGCGAGCGGTTTCCGAAATGCCCCACTCGGCCTTGACCCACCTTCGCTGTTCCAGCCGCAGCAGCGCAGGATAGATGGTTCCCTGGTTGAGACTGAGCGAGTTCGCACTTACTTGTTCGATGCGCCGCGCGATGCCGTAGCCGTGCAGCGGTCCCATCGACTCCAGCGTCTTCAGCACCATCAGATCAAGCGTTCCCTGCAAAACATCCGATTTGGTTTCCGGCACAGCCGCCCTCCTGTTGATTGTCCACCTATAGATTGGCGCATCATAGGCAGAATGTCAACAGGTTCATTGTGGTAAATGCCAAAACTCACCACCCTTATGTCAAGGCACGACTTCACAGACTGCGGAAATACTCATTGTTTTGAAGGGGCAAGATTTCGATCGCGCCGAAAGAGCCAAAAGACAATGGGCTTTAGCCCCGGGAAGACCATGTAGCGAGGAGAAGACATTTTCGTCATTCAGAATCTTGTTGCACTGCATGCACGGACTAAGGCAACCACTCGAGCACTCAAATATCACGTTCAAGGAACAAATCCGAACACCCAAGCGTAAGTAAATAAAGAGGACAAAACCATGAAAGTCAGATTTTCCCGCGCTGCTTCCGGCTTGCAGCTCGTTGCCCTTTTTGCGCTTCTTGCGTGTTCGCAGGTCTTCGCTGCCGAAGAACCAAAAGCCGATTCGATCCTGCCCGCCCCGCCCCTGAACCAGCGTGTCTATGTGGCCAGCAGAGTCTATGCATCGCTGGAAAACTTTGCTCATTCTCAGAACGCCCCGAATCTTGACGTGGACGCAGCCTATCGCGCTTACCTGGACAAGGCCATCGCCAGCCAGGACCGCAAGACATTCAGCCTGGCAGGGATGGAGTTCCTTGCCGCTTTCAAGAATGCTCACACAGTGTTCATCGATATGGCGGTGGCCCAACAAGGCGGCGAGCTGCCGTTCCTCGCTCAATCGGTTCACGGGCAGTGGGTGGTTACTGAGAGCATGAGTCCCGGCCTCAACCCCGGCGACGTGATCGACAAAATCGGCGACCGCACATTTGACCAATTTGTGCAGGACTGCGGCCGCGTGATTTCCGCCTCCACCGAAGCGGGAGCACAGCATCTGCTGTTTGCGCGCATGACCATCGTCACGCCCTATGCCCACCTTTTCCCGCAGCAGTTCGTTCTCACCTTGTCGGACGGGAAGAAAGTATCCATCGATCGACGCACTCTCAAGGGCGCGTCGCTCGACACCGAGGGCCGCTGGCTGGAACCCGGCAAAGTGGCTTACATTCGCATTCATACCCTCCTGGGCCCGGACTTTGAAAAGCGCGCAGTCGAGCTGGCCAATGAGTACCGGCAAGCACAGGCGATTATTGTGGACGTGCGCGGTGAACCCGGTGGCTCCACTCCTTCGGATTTGACCTCATTCCTGATGGACCGGCCTTCTCAGTGGTGGACGGAATCGACTCCGGTTGAAATGCCCTATTTTCGCTTTCGTGCTGCGGAGGGCAACGGGGCTTACCAGCCTTTCGAGCGGTCGACTCTCACCTGGATGAGCCCGGTCCATCCGCCGGCAAAGGATGTCTTCACCGGCAAACTGGCCATCCTGACCGATGCCGGTTGCTACTCGGCTTGCGAAGACTTCGTGATGCCGTTCAAGGTGACACATCGGGCTTTGATCGTCGGCCAGACTACCGGAGGCAGCACCGGCAACGCTACCATGATCGACCTGGGGCAGGGAATGATGGTCATGGTTGGAGTCAAGCGGGTCAGCTTTCCCGACGGGTCGCCATTGGAAGGCGTAGGCATCAAGCCCGACGTCGAGGTTGAGCCCACGGTCGAAGATCTGCGCGCCGGAAAAGACACGGTGTTGGAAGCTGCGCGCGAGCGACTGAGCCAATAGTGGTGCAGTTTGGATTGCCGGGCCAGGTTCCGCCTACCGCGAGGTTCAGAATCACGAACTGCGGGCCTTGATCGAAGGGCCAGATTCCGGTTTGACTGGTGGACGTGAAAGTCTCGTAGACTTTCACGTCCACGTAATACTCAAATTGTCCGCTCTGCTGCCCGGCGTGGAAAAACGGGAATGCAAAGCAAAGGTCCACTGTCGCGCAAATTCATGCGGCGTTCCGCAACTCAGCGAACTGTGAGGCCGATCAAATTGATAATCCAGCCGCGATGCAGTGTGCCAAGCAGCATCTACTGGGCGTGGATGGTGATAATGGCCACATATTTGACCATTTTATTATCTTTCGGTCAGTTTTCCTTGTATAATCGGTATCGTTCGAACCACCGTTTTTCCAGATGTGCCCGAGGCGCCATGCGGCAAAGAGATGAGTTGTTGCTGCTGAGCAAATTGCCTGAAACTGGCGCATTTACGCCGCGGAAGACCATTTAGAGAGAAGGATATTCATGACCGCCAGGAGCACGATCAAAGATGAGCGGTCTAACCGCCAGCATCCTGTCTCGTGGGTGCCAACCCTCTACTTTGCCGAAGGCATCCCCTTCTATGTAGTCAACTTCCTGGCGCTCGTCTTTTACAAGAAGATGGGCGTGGCCAACACGATAACCACACTGGTCATCAGCATGTTGTCCTTGCCTTGGACTCTGAAGCCGCTGTGGAGTCCGATGCTGGAGATGTACAAAACCAAGAAGTTTTTCGTAGTGGGCACACAACTGCTGGGCGGTCTGAGTCTGGTGCTGCTTTCCCTATCTTTGAGCATGCCGGATTTTTTTCGCTACTCGGTGGCCATCTTCGTGGTGATCGGGTTCTGTTCCGCGACTCACGACATTGCCGCCGACGGCGTCTACATCGCTTCGCTCACTTCAAAGCAGCAGGCAGCTTATATCGGCTGGCAGGGCGCATGCTACAACCTGGCGCGGGTCTTTTCGATGGGCGCCTTGCTGTGGCTGGTCGGCCTTTTCACCGATAGATTCGCGCGTGCACACGCCGCTGCCCCGGTAGTGCACGCCTGGATGATAGCCTTCAGCATCGTCGGGCTAGTACTGTTCGCGCTTAGCCTTTATCACGCGCGCATGTTGCCCGCGGGCGGAGAAGAAAGAAAAACTGAATCCGTGGCCCAGATGGCCGGAACCTTCGGCGACGTAATTGTTAGTTTTTTCAAAAAGAAGAACATATTTCTGTATCTGATCTTCATCTTCCTGTATCGTGCGGGCGAAGGCCAGGTGATGAAGGTCGGCCCGCTCTTTCTTGTTGACAGTGCCAAGGGCGGCCTGGGGCTGAGTCCCACGGAGGTAGGAACAATCTACGGCTTTGTCGGCTGGGGTGTCCTTCTCGGAAGCATCGTCGCCGGATACTTCGCCGCTAAGCTGGGCTTGAAGCGCGCCTTGACATGGCTTCTGCTTGCCTTGGCTTTGCCGTTGTTCTCCTACGTTTTTCTGAGCCAGGTGTTGCCCACCAATCCATGGGTGGTTGCCGCGGCTCTGGCGGTGGAACAGTTCGGATACGGCTTCGGCTTCGTGGGCATCATTCTGTTGATGATGCAAGAGATTGCGCCCGGCAAATACCAGACCGCTCACTACGCCTTTGCAAACTCGCTGATGAATTTCGGCTTTATCGTGCCGGGCGCGGTGAGTGGATGGATTCAGAGCCGGCTCGGCTACCAACACTTTTTCATCTGGGCGGTCTGCTGCTCCGTTCCCGCGCTGGTTCTCTCGCGCTTCATTCCGATCACCGCTGGAGAACACGCGCAGCCGCCGCGATTAGCTGAGACGCAAGGGTAGTCCACGGCAAGACTCATGAGGAGTATCGCAATGATCAAGGAGCGGGAAGCAGAAACGATGAACCCCATATCCGTCGGGACCCATGCAGGCCTGAAGGCCGTTATTCTGGCGGCAGGCAAGGAAGCTATCACAGCCAACGGCGAGCCGCTGGTGCTGCAAACGCTGGGCGAGCGCAGCATTTTGCAGTGCGTCGTACAGAATGCGCTGCAGGTTGTTCGGGCCGAGGACATTTATGTGGTAGTCGGCTATCGCCAGGACGATGTGCGAGCCCATCTGGGCCCGAAATTCAATTACATCGTTCAGGAAGAGGCGCTAGGCACCGGACATGCGATGCTGCAGGTCTCCCAGGTGCTCAAGGATTTTCCGGGCAATTTGTTGATCCTCTACGGCGATACACCGCTGTTCCGGCCCGACTCGATTCGCGGGCTGCTCAACCGGCATAGATTGCAGAAGGCCGATCTCACTCTGCTCTCCGCGAATGTAGACCGCGCGCTCCCCTACGGGCGCATCATCCGCGATGCCGCGGGTCAGATCATCGACATCATCGAAGACACGGAAGCATCGGCGGAAGTTCGCCAGATTCACGAGTTGAACGTTGGCGTTTACGTAGTCAATGCCGGGGTCATCTCTCTTGCGCTGGAGAGCCTGACCCCTTCGCCGCGCGATGGCGAATACCGGCTGACCGACTGCGTCCATCAGTTGATCCGTTCAGGTCTTCGCGTGGTTAATTATCAACTTTACGATCAGGACGAAGTGCAGGGCATCAACACGCCTCAGGACCTGGAACATGCAGAGTTCATTCTGCAAAAGAGGCTCTTTCGCCCGCATCGGCAAGAAGAGCAGAACCTGGTGGCTTTTGGGACCGGCGGATGGCGCGCCATCATCGGCGAGGGTTTCACCATGCACAACGTCCGGCGCCTGAGCCAGGCTTTGTCAAATGAGATAACCAGGCGCAGAGACGAAAAGCACGGAGTTCTTATCGGCTACGACCGCCGTTTCCTGTCAAAACAAGCAGCCGAAGCATCCGCGGAGATTTTCGCCGGCAACAACATTCCAGTCATTCTGTTGAGCGAAGATGCGCCGACGCCTCTTATCACATACGCCACCGCGCTAGAAGGCGCCGTCTACGGCCTGGTCTTCACCGCGAGCCACAACCCGCCGGAATGGAATGGGCTGAAGGTCTTTCGCAGCGACGGGTCGCTGCTGCTGGACGATGAGACTCGCCAGATCGAAACAGAGACCAACGCATTGACTCCAGTCGACGTCATCAAACTAGAACTCGACATCGCGCTTGAAGCCGGCGTAGTGAGGCGAAAGGACTACACCAACCAATACGTGAATGCCGTCGAGGCCCTGATTGACCTGAAAGCGATTCGCGACGCCGGCCTCAAGGCAATTGTCGATCCCATGTACGGCGTGGGCCAGCTCACCCTGGGTATTGTGCTGACCGAAGCCCGATGCCGCGTCACCTTCATTCACGAGCGTCACAATCCATTGTTTGGGGGACGTTCGCCGGCTCCGAGTCTCGAAGGGCTGCGCATGCTGAGTTCGCAGATGCAAGAGGACGGCTATGACGTAGGCCTTGCGATGGACGGAGACGCCGATCGCATCGCGATTCTCGATGAGCAGGGCCGGTATATTTCGGTCAACGATCTCCTGCTGCTGCTCTATTGGTATCTCCATGAGGTGCGCGGTGAACGCGGCGGCGTGGTGCGCAACCTGGCAACCACTCATTTGCTCGATCGTCTCGCCCGAGCCATGGGCGAAGAGTGCTATGAGGTCCCGGTCGGTTTCAAGCACATTGTCAATGTGATGCAGCAGCACAACGCCCTGCTGGGCGGCGAGTCGTCGGGCGGACTTACCATTCGAGGACACATCCTGGGAAAAGACGGCATATTCGCATCAGCCCTTGTGGTGGAAATGCTGGCGCGAACCGGCCAGAAAATCTCCGAATTGCGCGACCGAATATACGCTATCACCGGGCCGCTGTACGACCTGGAAGAAGACATTCCAGCAACGCCCGAGATGCGGATAGCGGTTCCGCGCCTTCTGAAAGAGGCGCCTACCAGCCACATCGGCCGTTATCCCGTCACACGGATTTCGCACGCCGATGGCACCAAGCTCCTCCTGGAGAACGACAACTGGGCACTGCTGCGTTTCTCCGGAACCGAGCCTGTACTGCGGCTCTGTGTGCAAGCCGATACAGAGGAGAAGGCCGCGGAGCTGATCCAATGGCTGCGGCAGTTTGTAACGGCCTAGAGGTAGAGGCCTCGCGCTGGATGATCGAGGATCGCGGAATCAATTCAAGTTGGAATCCTGGTCCTCGTTGACTAAACGCTTCGATCAGAAGGTCACGGTAATGTCTTCAAAATTTTCTGTCTTCCTTGGAGGAACTTCGTGCGCTACGGCTATTTTGATAACGAGAACCGCGAGTATGTGATCGACCGCGTCGATGTGCCAGTTTCATGGACCAATTACATCGGCGTGAAGGATTTGTGCGCCATCGTTTCGCAAAATGCGGGCGGCTATTCGTTCTACAAGAACGCCGAACATAAGCGCATTACGCGATTCCGCGCCAATGGCGTTCCCCTCGATCGCCCGGGACACTATGTTTACCTTCGCGACGACGATACCGGCGAGTATTGGTCGGTGTCATGGCAGCCCGTGGGCAAGAGCCTGGACCAGGCCAAGTATGAATGCCGGCACGGTCTGTCTTACTCGAAATTTTCCTGCGACTATCAGGATATCCATGCCGAGCAGACGTTGTTTATCCCGCTCGACGACGACGTAGAGCTGTGGGAATTGAAGATCAGGAATACAGGCGCGAAGCCGCGCCGGCTGAGTGTCTTTGGTTATGTTGAATTCTCATTCCATCACATTGAGATTGACAATCAGAACTTGCAGATGAGCTTGTACGCCAGCGGTGCAAACTGTCAAGACGGCGTGATTGAATACGACTTCTTCTATGAGCCATCGACTTTTCACTATTTCACCGGCAGCTTCACCCCTGACAGTTACGACACTATGCGCGACAGTTTTCTCGGCAGCTATCGCACTGAAACTAACCCTTTAGCCGTCGAACAGGGAAAGTGCAATGGCAGCGCCGAACTGGGCGGAAACCACTGCGGAGCATTACAAAAAAGGTTGACGCTCGAGCCGGGTGAAGAATCCCGCGTGGTCTTCATGCTCGGCGTGGGCTCACGGGAAAAAGGACAGGAGATTAGAAGCAAATATTCCCTTCTCACAAATGTCGACAGGGAGTTTGCCGAGCTGAAGAGCTACTGGCAGAAGAAGCTCTCCGTTTTCCAGTGCAAGACCCCTCATCAAGGGCTCGACACGATGGTCAACATCTGGACGCTCTACCAGGCAGAGACCTGCGTCGTCTGGTCTCGCTTTGCATCGTTCGTTGAAGTCGGCGGTCGCACCGGGCTGGGTTTCCGCGACACCTCGCAGGATGTGATGAGCGTAGTCCACACCAATCCTCGAAAATGCCGCCAGCGCATCGTGGAATTGCTCAAGGCGCAGGTTAGCCAGGGCTATGGTCTGCACTTGTTCGATCCCGACTGGTTCTATCCTGAGAAGCAGAAGGCGCCGGCATTCAAATCGCCCACCATTGCACATGCGCCCAACGTCAAAAGCATGATTCACGGCATCGAGCACGCTTGCTCCGACGATGCGTTGTGGATCGTCGTCACCACCTGCGAATACGTCAAAGAGACTGGTGACGTAGCGCTCTTCGATCAAGTCTTGCCCTTCGCCGACGCGGGCGAGGCTACGGTCTATGAGCACCTAAAGCGCTCACTCGATTTTTCCGCAGAACAAGTGGGCCAAACCGGCATCTGCAAAGGCCTGAGAGCTGACTGGAACGATTGCCTGAATCTCGGCGGCGGGGAAAGCGCAATGGTGTCGTTTATGCACTACTGGGCTTTGCGCGCTTTTGTCGAGGCTGCGCGCCACCTAGGCCGCAGGAATGACGCCGAGAAGTATAGCGCGCTCGCAGAGAAAGTCCGCGCTGCGTGTGAAAGGGAATTGTGGGATGGAGAATGGTATCTTCGCGGCCTCACGGCCAATGGCTTGAAGGTCGGCTCGCATGAATGCGAAGAGGGAAAGATTTTTCTGGAGAGCAATTCCTGGGCGGTAGTTTCCGGCGCCGCTTCTGAGCAGCGCGCCACATCCTGCATGGATGCCGTGGATAAGTATCTGTTTTCCGCGTATGGTATTCATCTTGCATGGCCGGCATTCTCACGGCCCAATGACGATATCGGCTTCATTGGTCGCGTCTACAAAGGCGTCAAGGAGAACGCCGCCATCTTCAGCCATCCCAATCCCTGGGCTGTCATTGCCGAATGCAAGCTGGGCCGAGGCGAGCAAGCGATGAAGTTCTATGACTCCATGCTTCCCTATAACCAGAATGACCTGATCGAGATTCGCGAGGCCGAACCTTATTCCTACTGTCAGTTCGTCATGGGGAAGGACCACACGGCGTATGGCCGGGCGCGCCACCCGTGGTTGACCGGCAGCGGCGGTTGGAACTACACGGCCGTAACTCGCTGGATCCTCGGAGTGCGCCTGAGCTTTGATGGAATGATTGTCGATCCCTGCATCCCCGCCGGCTGGAGAGAATTCAGTGTCATCCGGCAGTGGCGAGGTGCGACTTTTGAAATCACCGTAAAGAACCCGGATGGGGTGCAAAACGGCGTGATCGCTACTACGCTCAATGGGGAGGCAGTCCAAGGCCCGATCGAGGCGCAGCCAGCGGGCTCGGTGAATAAGGTTCTTGTGGTGATGGGGTGATACCGCTTGCCGCAAAGCCATGGTGCAAAATCCATCTGATGGGCCGATGCGCGATGGTTCCGTGCTCTACCGGTGAAGAACAAACGAAATGAGGAGGAGTTTGCCATGCCCAAGTACTTGCTGCCGCGCTCATGGAGAGTGACTTTGATGATTGCGCTGCTGTTGCCAGGGTTCTCGCTGACTTGCGGCGCGCAGCAACAGCCTCATGGCAAAATCTTCGGCGCCTATTTTGAGGAGTGGAATATCCATTACTCCGGCCGCAACATTGCGGATCTGGAGAAAAATGGCGTAGCCGGTGAACTTACACACCTCATTTACGCCTTTGGAAATGTGACCACAGCATCGGCGCCCGTCTGCGCAATAGCCGATCCCTTGGACGCCTACCAGGACCCGGCAATTCCTGGTGTCGGCGGCAAGCCCTTCACCGCGCCGCTCTATGGAAACTATGGCGCCATCCAACAACTCAAGCAGCTTCATCCCCATCTCAAAGTGCTGATCTCTTTGGGGGGACAGTTGGGCGACTCTGCCGGCTGGGTGACAGCATCTCAGACCGCGGCCGGCCGCGCGGCGCTCGCTTCCTCGTGCATCGATATGTTCGTCAAGGGCAACTTCGCCCCAGGTGTTCAAGCTCCCGGTTTGTTCGACGGCTTCAATATCGACTGGGAGTTTCCCGCCGCCGCTGACAAGCAGAACTTCACCGCCCTTCTCAAAGAGTTCCGCACCGAACTCAACGCCTTATCAAAGACTACGGGCAAGAAATACATCTTGTCGTTCGATTCGCCCGCGGGTCAAAAGAACTATGTAAACATCGACCTGAAAGCAGCTGCTGCGCAAGTGGACTTCCTCACCATCGATGGCTATGATTATGCCGGAACATGGGATAAGCAAACCAATGAGCAATCTCCGCTGTACGAAACGGCCGACAACCCATTGCGCGACCAGGCGTTCAGCATCGATGAGACCGTAACGGCATATCTCAAGGCCGGAGTGCCGGCGGCCAAATACACCATGGGACTCCCGTTGTATGCCGTCGGATGGACAGGTGTCCCCAATGTGAATCATGGTTTGTACCAGAACGTAACATCTGTTTCGCCGGTTCTTCTGGCAGATGGATCGGGCCTGTGTCCAAAACCAGACAAGGTCGCTCCGTCGCCAGGCTGCGACACGTTGTTGACTCCGGGATTCCTGACCTACTCGACAATCGAAAACCTCATCAATAAGAACGGCTACACTCTCTGGCACGTTGCGGCACGGGGCGGCGCGACGCTCTACAATCCGGTCACCGGGACCTTTTACAGCTTTGACGACCCCACTTCGATAGCCGCGAAGACGGCCTACATCAGAAAGAACAAGCTGGGCGGCGCGTATGTGTGGGCGTTGAATCACGACGACGCTAACGGCTCTCTGACTAAGGTCATTGCGGCAGGCCTCAAGTAACTGACTGGCTAGGCCAACTGTGGATATTTATTCGGAGTATCCAAGCCAATGTATTGAGACTCTGGCGGTCAGTCGACAATACGCGGAGAGGTCTTTCGCCTGTAGCGGAAAAATTGACTTGAGCTTTGCCGTGCTCGCCGTTACAGCGGTTCTCCAATTGCTATACTCCGAAAGCACATATGCTGAGTGGCTTTTTCCTTAAGAAGAAGCCACCTTGCGACGAGCTGGCAAGGCCACGTGAATGGGAGAACCGCTCTAGTGCTGCAGTAATGAGATTGGCGCCCGGCATCCAATATGCGGCAACCAATTGTCTGCCAGAAATGCCGAGCGCGGAGTTCTTTCGCAATGCACAGATCAGGGATGGGCAGTCTTAAGAGCTTTCAGCCTGGCCTGCGCCAACTGATAGGTGCTAGTTGCGCCGATGCGTCCCTCCGGCTTTTCCACCTTTTCATAGGCCTCGATGGCTGCGTCGTCGATGCCGTACTGTTCGTACAGGCTGGCATAGCCGAACCAAACCTCTTCATTAGGCACTGCCATATTGAATGCGAGCATGGTTTTCAGCAACAGATCGCGCGCTTCTGCCGTCTTGCCTTGGGCGGCATAGAGGCAAGCAAGCGTATGCAGTTCACTGAAGCTGGAGTTATTGGTCAGTGTTGCGCCTTGGCGCGCTACCTTGACGGCGTCGTCGCTAACGCTATTGTCAAAGAGCGCAGACCAGGCATACCGGTTATAGTCCGTGGCCGTTGCTTTGCCCTTGTCGAAGAGAATTTGAAGAGTGGCGCGAGCAGCGGACCAGTCACCGTGCGCCTCGTAGTAACTAGTCTTCATCCGCAGGAGTGATTCATCGCTGGGATGCTTGGAAAGTTGAGCGTCCAGCATCTGCTTCCAATTGTCCCAGTCTTTCAGCATCTCGTCGGCGCTGGCGGCCAGACCGATCGCGGTATAAGAGTCCGGGTAACTTTTGAGGATTTCGCCTGCAATCTCTTTCAGGTGAATTCCATCTTCCTCGGTGCGGTAGGCATTGGCGAGAAGCAGGGCAAAGTTCAACCGCGTATCGATTCCCGAGGCATTCTCCCAGGCCGAACGCAGATCCGGCGTAAGATCCTTGATCGCCGAGTTATCGGCGACAAGCGAAACCGCAGCCCAACGCATCGCGGTTCGGTCAGCTGGATCGCCGACAGTCCAGAATCGCGGCAGGAGTGACCCCGACAGTGGGTCGTCGCCGCCGCCTTTGTGCATGCTGTCGCGCATCCATTCGAGCAGTGCGTGAGCTTCCTTATCGCGACCGCTCTTCAACAGATAAAGCGCATAATTCCCGGCCACTGAGTATTTGCCGCCTTCACCAGCCAGTACGAGGAAGGCGCCGTTCTCGCGGGTAACAAAATACTTAGCCGACTTTGACCCCAGACTGTCGGCCGTGATCCGGTAGCCGGACTCGTCGTCGCCTTCTGCCGTCAGTTTGAGATTGCCGGCGATCACGTCGAGCAAAGTGGCCGAAGGCACACTGGAGCGCTTAGCTCTGACGTGCAGTGCGCCGCGCGATTGCATCAACCGCTCGATGTTGCGCTGCCATTCACCTTCGGAGGCATAGGCTTGGCGCACCAGAAGCAAGTTGGCTGCAGCCTCGGTAAAGGTGCCCGTGAAGCCAGTTAAATAGAACCGCTGCACTGCACTTCGTGGATCGCTTGCGGGCAGATACTCGCCCTTCCACGGAGCGAGTTGGCGGGTGAGGGCAATTTCCTGCGCTGTACTCGCAGAATCTTCTTGTCCCTCAACCGCAGCGGAGAGAATGCCCGCGGTTTCAGGATAGAGCCGCATGTGCAAGAGTTGATTGCCGGCCGTTGTCAGTGCCGCGGTTCGCTCGCTGGCATTGGCGGAGAGGCGGTCAGCCCGCTCGATGCCGGCAGCAATACCCTTCGCTCCGCCTTGAAGTGCAACGGTGGATGAAATCACCAGTCCCCGCCGGGTCGCCGATGAAGGCAATTTGTCTAGTTCGTCGAGCAGTTCCTGATAATGACCGCTATAAAGCAGATCGAAAAGGATGTTGTCCTGATATCTTTCCCCGATGGATTTGTCCTTCTGCTTTAAAGCGCGGAAGCCGGCGACTGCATCGGCAAGATGCGCACCAGTCGCGTAGCGCTCGCCGTCGTGGTCGTATTCATCGAGAACAGCCAGGTCGATAGCGTTGGTGGAATCATCAGGATCAAGTTCCAGCGCTCTTTTCAGAGCATTTGCTGCGCAATCCCAATCGAAGCCCGGCTCTAAGAGCGCGCCGATCTCGTTGTACTCGCATACTAATCCGAGCGCGCGGAAATTGATTGCGGACTTGGGATCGAGGCGCGCGGCTTCCGAAGCTTCTTTCCGTGCTCTGGCGCCCAAGCTGGCCTTGAGATAGGCGTAGGCGATCTGTGCATGGTAAATGCTTTTATTTGGATACTTGGCAATCAGACTTCGATCAACAGCCAAGGCCTCGCGGATTTTTCCCGCGGCCATTAGCTTAGAACCAGTTTGATCGAACCAGATTGAAAGCGAGTCCTGTTTATAGGAAGCGAGTATGGCGTCACGCAACGCCAGGGCCTCATCGGTGGTATACCGAGTCTTTGCATTCTCAAATCGGAACGAGGCAATTATCTTTGCATCCGCGCCTGCATCAAAGTGTTGTGTAAATGTGGCCGGCCCCATTTGGAATGTCCTATTTTCCGGCAGAGCGCGAACGTTAAAACCTTCAGGCGGTGTAATGGTATAGCGCCATTCGGTGGTGAAGGGATGGCCATCATACTCGGAAGTCCTCGCCGCCACGGCGCGCTTGCGATTTTCTTCCTGCTGAGGCGTGAGCTTTTCACCCTCGGTTTTGGGGTCGGTGCGGAACCATTCCGGAAGTCGGTAGAAGATGCTGGACAAAGGTATCGTTACGACTGCGTCGTCAATGCCAGTGTCGCCACGCTTGGCCTCGGTCATATCCAGCCTGAGCGCGAATGGTTTGGTTAAATCGTGCGCTTCGCCGTGTGTGATACCGGCTAGCGCCTTTGCCTCGTACATATTCTTGGCGTATTTTTCGAGATCCTCTTTTTGTTCACGAGATAATTCGCCGTAGGCCGAACGGTAGGAAGCATCTCTATCGCCGTGAGTCATAGAAGTCTCGACAATCCTGGCCGGGCCATAGTCGGCAAGTACAACATCCCGTAATTCTGTAAGGCGGTCGTCGTCGGGTTTTGGCGTGGGCGTCATCGTCAGACCCGTAGTTCCCTCGGCAATAATCAACGCCTGACGCCCTTTGTCCATCTCGGGCAGCGTTCCCACTTCGAAATATTCCGCGGTGGCGTCGATCCAAAGCGCATCGCTTCCCTGCGCCGCTGGCACGTAGACGATAGCATGATCGAATTGAATTCCCGGAAGGTCCGGCTCAACATCCCTGCCTGGTCCCGTATTCAGCAGGGCCATATCGGCATCAATACCTGCGGCACGCAACATGGCGACAAGCAGCGCAGCTTTGTCCTTGCAATCTCCATAGTGGCGCTTGAGGATTTCCGCGGCAGGCGTCGGCTGTAAGCTAGCCTCGCCGAATTCGATGCCCGTATAGCGAACCGCTTTCTGTAACACGGCAACAATGCGCGCTATAGTTTCCATCCTGTCGGCGCCGGGCTTTGGAAGCAGGTTCTTTACCTTGACGGGATCGATATTGGTCTCAGCCAGTTTGCGGTAGGCCGCCGCAACCGAGGCCCACGAGTCGCCGGTTGAAAAACTCGTACCATGACCGATGAAATTATGCGTGGGAAGAGAAATGTCGGATTCGAAATAGGCAGGGATATAGCCCTGTTCGATCGAGTAGTGGCGCATGTCTCCGACAACTTCATTCTTTACTTTGGCGTCGGGCAACGCATTTACCTTGATGCGGAAATTGACTGAAGCGGGCACATCAACGAGCAGTTGGCCCCGATGGAACGGCACATTCCACGTAAAGCTGTTGCCATAGGCGATCCCGCCGGAAAAGTTGGCCTGCCTATCTGTTCTGACGGTCTCCTGCTCAACTATGACCCCAACCGCCGAGGCGGGAAGCGGGACCTTGCGAATGCGCGCGTCCGTGTAAGTATCCTCGCTGTCTTCGCGCGCCGGACCGTCGGTGATCGTCTTCGGATCGAGAACGGAGACCTTTCCGTCGGGCGCAATGACACGAGCGCGTATCTCTGGCGCATCCTGATACCACGGAGACCAGCCTAGGCGAATCTCGGACCAGTTTTTGACACCATCCTCTGTTTCAATCCGGAAGATTAAATCGTGCCGGTAGATCACGCGGCCGTCCGCATCAAGAGTGAAAGAGTCGCGTTCGAAGAAGACCGTTGCTTCGGTAAGAGGTTCGGCAGGGACTTTGGCCGCCGCCGCCTTAATCTCGTCTGGTGAAGCGGCAAAAGCCGGACCAGTAACAGGCCAGTCAGAAGCTTGCGCCAACCCAACGGTGGAAACGAGGCAGGAGAAGATTAAAGCGGTAAACCACGAGCGCAGGAGACCTGAGAACATAGGTGAGCCTCAATGGAAATGGAATTGCAATTATGGTATATCAACTGGCCGGCCAGAGTCTCTTGGCGATCAATGACTCAACCGATGGCTCGTCAGTAACTACTTGCGCACTACCCAACGCAGATCAGGCGCTGTGGTCATGCTGGGAGCCGCAAAATTGTAGGTGGTAGCAGCCGGGGCAGAATTGATTCCAGCCGGAAAGCTCGCCAATACATGCAATAGAAATAACTAAATACCGATGATATTTTCTGTTTGTTGCAGGTCTTCTCAGAACTACTTCCCGAATCTAGGCGATTGTCGTGGAACCTGTCAGATTCCCTCTGAATGACGGGATCCTAAGAGTCATACGGCGACGAGCAGGCTCTCGGCAAACTGCCATTCACCGTCCACCCATTGCGCAACGCACTCGAATCCTGTTCGGCGGCCCATTTCTGCGGGTTCGGACCTCTTGTATTTATGGCAACTTTCAGTCCAGATTGTCTCATCGCATCGAAACGCAAAATTGGTTTTGTCGATGGTGACAGTCTGGGTTGTAATGGAGCGGAGATGCATCTCGATTCGGCGCTCGCCGGCGTTGTAGAGAGCGACATGCTCGAATTTGGATAAGTCGAAATTCCCTCCAAGCTCACGGTTAATGCGCGCGAGCAGGTTGCGATTGAACACCCCAGTCACACCGAGAGAGTCATCGTAGGCGGGAATAAGTTGGGCCAACGGTTTTTCGAGATCCGTGCCGAGCAACAAAGTATCGCCAGGCTCGATCGCCTGACGAATCTTTCGCAGGAACTCTTCGGCTGGCCCACGATCGAAGTTGCCGATCGAACTGCCCAGAAACAGCACCACAACGGCATCTCCGGGTTTGCGGCGAGCTACCGCCTTGCTCAAGCCGTCAAGGTACTCAGACTCAAACCCCAGAATGCTGACGTGCGCCAAATCATCGAGTTCGCGCTCGCAACTCACCAGAGCTGAAGAAGATATTTCAATGGGGCAGTATGTCATCGACTTATGGTGGGCAAGCGCTTCGAGTATCTGGCGCGTCTTCCGGCCGCTGCCGCTTCCAAGTTCAACCACCATGCCATGCGCACTGAGGTGCTCAGCTATGTCGTTTGAGTGCTCAAGTAGAATCCGCTCTTCCGCTCTTGTCAGCCCATACTCAGGAAGCTGGGTGATCGCTTCAAACAAGGCGGAGCCGAGTTCGTCGTAAAGATACTTTGACGGCAACTCCTTTTGCCCGAGTTGTCCCAGCCCATTCCGCACGTCGTCGGCGAATGAGTTTACGATAAGTGTCGACCCACCACGAATCAGCATTTCGGCTCCATTCAGCGCTCTACACAGCGGAAAGAGGCGTAAACAAAAGGATAATGCGGCTGGAACCAGTTGCGGAACGAACGCCGCAACATCGACGCCGCAGTTCGCGGCGAAGCGCCTTTGACGACAAAGTGTTTTCCGTCAAAGAAGTCAGCCGAGTAACCGCGATAAAAGGGAAACGGCTCAAAGCCTGGGTAGGGAGCAAAGAGAGAAGAGGTCCATTCCCAGCCGTTACCGAGAGGTTCCTCCAACCCGAAGGCGCTACGCCCATCGGGAAAGCTCCCCACTGCGACCGGGTCCCAACGCTCGAAGTCAAAGTTGCCGCGGCGGGCGTCGGGAGGCGCATCGCCCCATGGATACTCGCGCTCCGTGCCTTGTTGCGTTCCGTAAGCGGCGCGCTGAAACTCAGCTTCAGTTGGAAGGGACATGCCACGAAAACGCGCATAAGCCGCGGCTTCCGCGTGGCTGACGTATGCCGGCCAATCGAGCGGCAACGGCAGCTCTTCAAACATGGCCCGATAGAACCACTGGTTCTGGCGCTTGAACCACAGACGCGGATGGGCGATATTTTGTTCCTTGGTCCAGGCCCAATCTGCAGCGCTCCAGAACTGCTGATCGTCGTATCCGCGTTCGAGTACAAATTGGAGGAACTCTCCATTCGAGACCTTGTGCGCGCTAATCACGAAGGCAGGCACTTCAACGGAATGCGCTTCAAACTCGTTGTCCCAGCCAAACACATCCCCGCCGCGCAGAATTCCATGTGTCACCGTTCCCGCCGGAATATTGATCATTCGGACAGCAATTGGCAGCCCGGATCGATGAGAACCCACGGTGCGATAACCGTGCGGCATGATCTTCCGATCCGAACTCAGTTGATGCAGCATGTATGCCAGCGTCTCCGCGTGCATCAATCTATGTTCGATCGCCACATTCAAGATGACTTCCTGAGGGTGTTGCCAATCGCTCGCCGGAGCTCGTGAATGGCTCTTGAGAATGTGATCGATTTCTTCCCGGACGCGCAGGTTATAAGCATTGACTTCTGATAGGCGAGGCCAATCGGAAGGCTTGTCCTGCGGCAAGCCGCCATCCACCGGATCGATGCCAAAAGCGAAGAGGCGATCCAGCTCCTTGTTACCGGCGCCGAGGCCGAGCGCGTAACCTGCGATCAAATTCCAGTCGAACGCCTCGAGGTGGCCGATGTAGAAAACAATTCGGTGTCTCTCCGGAATCGGCCTGTCGTAGAGCGCGTCCCGACGCACAATCCGAAACAAGTCGTCAGTTATCGACCGTGCCTCTTCCAGACGCAGCAAGAGCTGGTCCCGAATGTCTGGGTGGCTTGCCGTCGCATTCATCTCGCGCATCCTCTCTCTTCGATTTCAACCTGCTCCGGCCTCTACGAAAACGGTTCAATCATGACGTCGTCTATGTAACACCATCCCCAATCCTCACCCGGTTCAAGAGATCGCATGATGGGGTGCTTTGTCTTCTTGAAGTGCTTGGTGGCGTGCCGATTCTTCGAGGAATCACAGCAGCCGACGTGGCCGCAGATTTCGCAGAGGCGCAGATGGACCCACGAATCGCCCATCTGCAAGCACTCCTCGCATCCATTGGTCTTAGGGGATGGGTTTTGTATCTGGTCCAAGTGTGAACAAGTTTCCTGCATCGTCTCCCTCCATGGTTCCGACAACTGGGCTCTTCGGCTGAGTTAAGGGCAAAAACACCTGGAAACGCGTGTCGCCCGGGTGCGAAGTAACGCGGATCTCGCCATGATGATTCCTGATGATGCGCCCAACGGTATCCAGGCCCAGGCCTGTTCCTTCGCCAACTCCTTTGGTTGTGAAAAATGGCTCAAAGATGTGAGACAGAACTTCAGGCGGGATTCCGGGTCCGTTGTCGCCAATCTCGACAAGCACACGGTTGAGTTCCTGTGCGGTATGCACTCTCAACTCGCCCTTTCCATGCATGGCCTCGATGGCGTTCACCATCAGGTTTGTCCAAATCTGATTGAGCTCACCGCCGAAGGCGCAGATCCGCGGCAAGTTTTCATAATACTCACGAATTACTGTTATTCCGGACTTGAATTTGTGGTTCAGAATCGTGAGAGTATTTTCAAGCCCCTGATGAAGGTCGACTTCCTTCATCGCAGCTTGATCCATATACGAGTACTCTTTGACTGCCTCAACGAGATACGAAATGCGCTTGGTGCTGATTTCAATCTCGTCGATTAGCTTGGCGATGGTGAGCAGCGACGCGATGCGAATGAGGGCATCGGACAATACCTCGGCACCAATCTGGCCCGCAAGGCATTCCAGCTTCGGGACCTCCACGCAGGCGTCGGCAATGGCCGGCGCAATCTTCCATGCATCGGGCACATGACGCGCTTCGAGCCATGTGGTGATGCTCTCTTCGCGATCGCTCTGGGCCAGAGGATCCGCGGAAGCACTGGGGGCGCGCTGGGCCTCCCGTTCGAAGCGGGTAATCATCTCTCGTTGATCAGCGGATAGGGCGTGGCGGGCCAGCCGGATACTTGCCTCGCGCACGGTTTCAAGCGCTTCGCGAAGGCTTGCTGTTGCGCGTTGGGCGGCAGCGGCGGGGTTATTCAGCTCATGCGCCAAACCCGCGGAGAGCTTGCCGAGCGCCGCTAGTTTGTCGCGCTGCGTTTCGATTCTCGTGGTCTCGCGAATGCGGTCGGCCATGAGAGAAACCAGTCGCTGGCCGAGCAAGGGCATTCGCTGGAGCATCTCAGGGATGAGGTTTCTGTGAAGGTAGGCGACGCGCGTGCGGAGCACGGCCCGGCTCGTGCCGGTGTAATGCGTCAGCCGCGAGTACGGAAGCAGGCCGGTAACCTGGCCGGCAAAACCCCTGAAAATGACTGCATCCGTGCTGTTTTCACGTTGTAACCGAATCTCTCCTTCGAGAATTACGGTGAGATAGTCCAGAGGTTCACCCTCGCGGCCCAAGATCTCTCCCGGCTCAAAATTCATTACCTGAAGATGTTCCGCCAGCCAGTCAAGTTGCTCAGGAGGCAAGTCCGCGAAGACCGCTATCTTGCGCAGATCATCGATTGAAACTCTTGCCGTTGCGCTCGCAGGATTCTGCGCCAAGTTACACCTCACTGAGATATTGATGCGTGAACTGCACGGCAATCGAGCCTTCGCCCACGCCTGATGCAACTCGCTTAACTGAACCGTGGCGGACGTCGCCGGCCGCAAAGACACCAGGAACGCTTGATTCCACCCAGTACGGGTTGCGCTCCAACCGCCATCCCTTCGGCTTTTTTCCGTCGCGTATCAGGTCGGCTCCAGTCAGGATGAATCCGCGCTCATCGCGCTCCACTACGCCGGAAAGCCAATCCGTGTTGGGCTCCGCGCCAATGAAAATTGACAGCAGGTTCGTGGGTACCGTCGAGGTATCACCGGTCTCAGCACAATGAATGGAAACGGCCTCGAGGTGTGTATCTCCGTGAACTTCCACGACCTGACAGTGGGTTTCTATCTTGATGTTTGGCGTCTTCTGGATCTGTTCGATCAGGTACTGCGACATGGTTGCGGAAAGCGATGGGCCACGGACCAGCATCACCACTTGCCGTGCGAATTTCGAAAAGTACATTGCGGCCTGGCCGGCCGAGTTTGCGCCTCCGACGATGTAAACGTCCTCACCCTGGCACTCCTGCGCCTCGGTCATGGCCGAGCCATAATAAACGCCGCACCCTTGCAGCCGATCAGCGCCAGGCACATTCAGCTTCCGATAGGAAACTCCCGTCGCAATCAGCAACGCCTTGCAGCCGATATCGGATCCCGTCGCCAGCTTGACGATCTTCGAGGGGCCCTCCACAACGAGACCGGTCATCTGCTGAGGACTCAGAATCTCCACTCCGAATCGCCGTGCCTGTGCCACGGCGCGCCGCGCCAGGTCGCCACCGCTTAATCCGGAGGGAAAGCCGAGATAGTTCTCGATCCGGGAACTCATGCCTGCCTGACCGCCAGGAGCTTCCATCTCGATCAGCACGGTGCTGAGGCCCTCCGACGCACCATACACGGCTGCCGCCAGGCCCGCAGGTCCGCCGCCTGCGATCACCAAATCGTAAAACGCCGCTTCCGGTCGAATGCGCAGCCCAAGCCTTTCAGCCAGTTCACCCACGCTCGGGTCTGACAACGATGTGCCGTCAGCAAAGAGCACTTTTGGCAAGCTGGCGGCTTCGGCTCCGGCCGCTTCCACCAAGCGGCGCACTTCGGCAGATTGCCCCGCCGTCTCCACATCGATCCATTGGTACGGCGTCTGATTACGCGTAAGAAAATCTCGAATCGCATAAGAATGAGGAGACCATCGCGTTCCGAGAACGCGAACTCCCTCGAAAGGAGGCCGATACGACCCCATCCAATCATCCAAAAGGTCATCCAGCACCGGGTAGAGGTGCTCCTCTGGAGGATCCCATGGCTTCAGAAGGTAGTGATGGATGCTCGCGTCGTTGATGGCGCGAATCGCCGCATCGGTGTCAGCGTAGGCGGTCAGTAACACGCGTTTGGCGTTGGGGAAAATCTCCATCGCCTGGCGCAGAAACTCAACTCCCGTCATCTGAGGCATACGCTGATCTACCAGCAGCAACGCCACTGAATCACTCCGCCGCTTGAGTCCGCGAAGCGCCTCCAGCGCCGTTGCGCCGGAGTCCGCGCGCAGTACTCGGTAGTGCTCCGCATAGCGGCGCCTCAGGTCACGCTCGACGGCGCGCAATACTTCAGGATCGTCATCAACCGTCAGCAGTACAGGTTTCGCCATTTATTTTCCATTGCACGGGGGTACAGAGAAGCAAAGGGGGGACCGTCTCTTACTTCCTGACTTCGACAGACCGTTAGATGAACGTCAACCTTGATCGGTTTCACTCATATTGCTCGGGCCGGTCCCTGGCTGGTGCAGCACGCCACGGCAAATGCAGGACTTGTGATGGAAACGTAAGAACAGGTTGAGAATAGTGGACAATAAACAACTTTTTGCATCGCCTTTTCGGCTAGGATACAGTGATTGGGAAGAGTGCAAGAAGGCTATCGTTTGCCCCAGGAGGAGGAAGACAGATGCGGGCTCTTACTCTTGTGGCTGGTGTTGTTTGCCTGTTTGCCGTGCTGCTCGATGCCTTCCAGACGATCATTTTGCCGCGTCGCGCGTCCGGCCGTTTTCGTCTTACGCGAATGTTCTATGTGATTACCTGGACGCCCTGGGTGTTCCTTGGCAAGCGGCTTCGCAGTCCGCGCAGACGCGAGACCTTCTTCAGTTACTACGGCCCCATGTCTCTCATTTTTCTTCTCGCGGTGTGGGCCGGCGCGATGGTCGTGGGTTTCGCACTACTTTTTTACGGCTTAGGCAGCCCCTTCAACGACGGGGCGCAAGGAGCGAGCTTTCGATCTGATCTTTATGTAAGCGGAACCACCATCTTTACATTGGGGCTGGGAGACGTGACGCCGAGCAGTGCCTGGGCGCGCGAGCTCGTTATCCTGGAAGCAGGAATCGGGCTGGGTTTTCTGGCTGTCGTCATGGGATACTTTCCGGTTCTCTACAGTGCGTTCTCGCGCCGCGAGGTGAGCATTTCGCTGCTTGACGCGCGTGCGGGATCTCCGCCGACCGCCGCCGAATTGATGCGCCGCCACTCTTATGAAGGCGGTGAGAGCGCTCTCTCGCTACTGCTGCTCGAATGGGAGCGCTGGTCGGCGGAACTACTCGAAAGCCATATCTCTTATCCGCTTCTTTGTTACTTCCGCTCGCAGCATAACAACCAGAGCTGGATCAGCGCTTTGACGGCCGTGCTGGACACTTCAGCACTGTTGATTGCCGATGTGCAAGGAAGTGAGGCGCGCCAGGCTCAGTTGACCTTTGCCATGGCACGCCACGCGATGGTCGACCTGGCGCAGATTTTCTCGCTGCCCCCAGTAAAGGATGCTCCAGACCGGCTCCCACTTGAGCGTTATAAACAGCTCTTCGATCTGCTCTGCAAGAGCGGCATAAGCGTCTGCCGCGACGGTCACTCCTACGAGAGGCTTCGCGATTTACGTGCGCTCTATGAGGGTTATGCCGAAGCGTTGGCCGGTTATCTTCGTATGCCGCTGCCGCCGTGGATTGCTGACCAGCCGCACAAGGACAATTGGCTGGTCGTGGCCAAACTCCGTGGCCAAACCGAGGCGGCCAATGCACATTCGAACCATGGAGCGCAGGTCGAAGACGGGTCCCCGGCTATTGTCACGCTGCGAGACGAGCATCACGATTTTTGAATGAAGATGTAATTCCGAAAGGCTACCTGGATCCAACCTGTACTTCCACGTTGTAACCAAGCCAGTGGTCTCGTTCCGGCCAGCGCAGAGTCCATGACAAACTTCCCGTTTGGTCTGGCGCTGTGGCAATGTCGGCGCTGAACCCTGCGCTGCCCAAACTTCGGCTGGCAGTAATGTGCGTGGTCTGCCACTTATCGCGGGACCAAGTCAGATCGAAGTGGTTCTCGTCCAAAATGCGCAAAGTGTCTCCTGCAACAATCCTCTGAATGGGCCGCCGCAAACTGTATATCTCCAGGTTTCGCCGTGTCCGGCTTCGCCCCTCGGGTTCGCAATACCTCTCATACACGAGATTGATGCGATCAAAAACCTTGCCATCCAAAGCCGAACGCAGCAGCTTCAAGTATTCAGCGTGTGCCCAGACCAACGGAACCGCCGAGCCGGCAGGCTTTCCCAGCCGCATACTGGTGTTCGGCAGGTCTGCCTCGTCCCAAACCTGCTCCGGTAGCATCTGTCCGCAGGTAGCAAAGTTCTCGTATGTTTTGATGAGGGCGGCAATATCTTTGCCCGCTGCCAGCTCATAGTGTGCGCGCTCGCCTGTCAGCAGCGGCCAAACGCGACCCTGGCCCCATCCCTGAAACGGCCCGCCATCCGGTCGTTGCCCGTAGCCGTCCCAGTTATAGCGCAACCATCCAGGCCCCTGCGGCAGCTCGCGCTTCAGCACTGCGTCTACAACTCGCAACGAATTCACAATCAGCGGATCATCTGCCCGCCGCACACCATAGCGTACAAGTTCCAGAAAACCGGCATCCACAATCTCCCGCGCCGCAAATTCGGTGCGCGTACCAGGCGGCCGGTTGTTCACCCTGATCGTCTCCGTGCCACAGCTTTCGCACGCATAAGCCTCACCTTTCTCAGGCGGCCGGATACGCATATAGTGTCGCCGAATCTCGGGGTGCAATACCCCCTCGTTGGTCACAGTCCAATCTTCGATGTGGTGTTCGATCCAGTCAGCAAACTCCTCTAGAAACGTCGCCAACTCATCCGAATCATGGACGCGAACCATCTCCGCCGCGCAGAGCAGTCCGGCAATTACCGCCGCGAGAGTGGAGGGTGAATATCCTGCATTCTCTTCCCACCGTTCTTGTTGAGTGATGGGAGCATGATGCACCAGGAATCCGGCCGCCGATTCCACAAACGGAAAGATGTCCATCTCGCCCAGCCCATCGGCCTTCCACAATCGCCAGGCAAGAATCAGCGGAAACGCCACTTCATCCAGTTGCACTCCAGACCAATACGGCCTGCCATCCACCCAGAAATTCTGGGCAAAACCGCCGTTTGGTTGCTGCGTGCAGGCCAGGTAGACCAAAGCTCGTCGCGCCGTCTCCACTCGTCCGCAGGCTAACAAGGCCGTAGCCGTATGCACCATGTCGCGCGTCCAAACCAGGTGATAGCCGCCAAGATCATCGTCACCCATCACCTGTCCCCATGGAATCGAAGCCGAAGCGACAAACGCTCCTGAGAATGTTTTGTCTTCGTGAGCCAACACGACGTTGTGGCTTGCCCTCATCAGCTTGCCGCCATCGCCAGCCTTGACCGCCAGCCACTCAGGATTCGCGGCCCGCTGCCACTGTGCGATGAATCTGCTGCGATGTTCCTCAAATGGCGTGGTTAGTGCGCTCACCGTTTTTTGCAGCGCCGTGTGATGTCCTTCGCCGATACCGATGGCGAGCGTAAACTCGAGGCCCTCGGCCGTAAGTTTCTCTCTTAAATCCAACTCCCCCATCAGCGCGATGTTTCCGTCTGTGGCCGAACCAAACTCCCAGTCCATGCGGAAGTTTTCCGTCAGGTCGCGCCAGCCGTCGCTTGCACCCACAAACCCGCAGCTTAAACGCGAAAAGCCGCAACTGGCTGCCATGGCCAGCGACCACTCGTTCTTCCATGCCAGCAACATTCTGTGTCCGGCAATCTCCAGTGCGCGCGCCGTGTTGCTTGCCCCGCCGTCGTCCAGGTGCGGCGCAAGAAGCGCATACACTTTCAGCCGCCGCAAGAGGCCTTCGTGTCCTTCAAGGCGCACCCGCGTCAGCACCACCGAATGGTGCGGATCGCAAATAATTTCCTTGGTCAACGCGTACCTTCCATCTGGGTCGCGATTCACATAACGAACGCCAAGCGCCTCCGGATGGATGTACTCGAAGCTCGATAGCAGGTCGCGTTTCTCTTCGTGGACAAACGTCTCCCCATCAGTCACCAGGAACTCCATATCCCGCACCTGAGCCCGGTCGATTGTTGGGTGATAGATTTCGTTCAATATTCCGTGCGAAGTCGTGAACCACACTCGGCTCGATGCGGAATAGGCTGTACCCACCGCGTCCTTCACACTCGAGGTCCAGCGCGGTTCCATGCCTGGCGTGCCGAAGGCCTCGCCTTGCTGGACAAGCCAGCGGTATTTGGGCCAATCGAAGTGGGGCTGCTCTCTCATCTCTTTACCAAGCGGTCTAATCGGGGAAATGGAGACACTTTCGTCTGCTCCCACTTCGATGCTCCTGAAAGCAAAAAGTTTCCTGTGACGAACGCGATGAACGCTCGACCGCGAAGTTTGGCGCTCCTGGTGTCAGGCGAAATCAGCCGCGCGTCGCCTCGAATAAGAACCAGCTGCGGCGCTGTGATTGGTCAATCCAGTTTTCGAGAAGACTCGCTGTGGCAACATCGCCCTCATCGTCACAGAGTGCATGGACTGCACGCACGCTCAGTGTCAGGGCCTTTTCGTCCTCATGAAGCTCGCTCAACATGTCGGCGGGAGTAACGAAGTCCGCGTCGTTGTCGGGGATTCGCTGCAGACGAGCAATGTGCCCGATGGAGCGAATCGTGGTGCCGCCGATTTTCCGAATGCGCTCGGCGATATCGTCCGTCATGGCAAAGAGTTGATCTCCGTGGTCGTCGAGCAACAAGTGATAATCACGAAAATGAGGCCCGCTCATATGCCAGTGAAAGTTCTTCGTCTTGAGGTAAAGGCTAAAAACATCTGCGAGGAGAGCGTTGAGCGCTCCGGTTATGTCCTTGACTGCTCTTGGCTCGATATCTGAGGCCGTTGAGAGAGGAGCTTTCTGCCGAGCAACGCGTTGATCAGTGGTTGACATGTGGATTCTCCTATTAATGGTTGAATTGGTTGGCCAGCAAGAAGAGGTAATCTTGGATCCCCCCTTGAATCAGGGCTTAGGGAAGTTAAAAGATCAATCAGCCGTGGCCATATACAGGCACGGCCGCCCCGTGAATTGTTTTTGCGGCGTCACTGGATAAGAACAGAACAACTCGTGCGATGTCCTCAGGCTTAGGCCATTTTTGAAAGTCAGAATTTGGCATTGCCTGACGGTTCGCGGGAGTATCGATGATGCTTGGAAGAATCGAGTTCACTCGGACTCCGGTGCCCGAGCAATCCGCTGCAAGCGAATCCATAAGCGCGACGGCGCCGGCCTTTGACGCAGCATACGCCGCCGCACCTGCTGCGTGATCGATCGCTGCCTTCGCTGCAATGTTGACGATGGACCCGCGCCCAACTTTCAACATTGACGGCAGCACAGCGCGCGCCAGCGCGTAGCCTGAACGCAAATTAAGCGCCAACATGCGGTCAAGAATCGTCGTCTTCATATCCCACAATTTCACGCCGCCGGCATAACCGCCTACTGTATTCACGAGAACGTCCAGCGCACCACGCAGCGCGAGGACTTCATTGATAAATTCAGCGGTAGCTGATTCATCAGTGACGTCAACTTGGCGTCCTTCCAAAGAAGACGGATTGAGAGCAGCGGAGTCCTTCAACGCAAGGAATTCCTCCTCTTTGCGATAAGTGACGAACACCTTTGCGCCTTCTTCGAGAAAAGCGAGGCTTATTGCTTTCCCAAGGCCACCCGTGCCCCCTGCCACAACGACCACACGTCCAGAAAAGTTGATATTCACTCTGCCTCCTCTGCTCTGGGCCCGACGCGATTGAAGTAACGTGTTCCAGTCCATCAATGGGAGATTGCATCGCGACGCCCCTTCTGAGAGTAAAGATCAATTTTGTTGGACAAAGATTCAAGATGTCGGGTGACAACTTCTTGCACACTCTCGTAGGCCGGTGACGAACCGCTCTTTTGCAATGACAAGCTTGCGTTCTCACAGAAGCCTGGCAGGATTGGTATAGGCAAACGCCGCCGGGCAAAGGTATGCCTCGGGTGGACGGAGAGCGCTACATCACCCTCGCGATGCCGCATTTCAGTACCAATTCGAGAGCGGTTGGCGACCCCTCTAACAGCGGTTGGCGCAGGACGGCGGCTCAACCCGTTCAAATCCATTCAGTGGCGCTTATGCTGCGCGCGGTGCTCGCCAGATGTAACGTGAGCGTTATGCGAAGTACAGGTATCGCGAAGTTAGTGATGCCGAGCCCCGTGGCAAACATAAGAAGTACCAAAGAGTCGACTTTTGCAGATGTGACATCTACTGTGTTTACTTAACTTTAGGGCCAGTGTCTCTACCGGCACGCCGCGGGCTCGCAACCCCTTGACTGCTTCAATTCGCTGCCTTATCGCGTTCACCCGGCGATTCACGCAGAATCGTCTCTTTGTCTTCTTTTCTGTGCGCGAGAACTATTCCGCAAATGTGATGCACATCACGGGAGTACCCACGTCGTCTTGAAAAGTGGTTAATATTGACCGGTTTTCCACTATCATAGTTTCAACTTTCCAAACGAGATGTTTCTGAGTGATCCTCAGACCTGCTCGATTCGCTTTCAGCGCAAATAGGGAGAGTTCTATGATCGGATCGGTCAACAACGCCCTGCCAATGCCCCCAAACCGGGGCTGAAGCTATAGACGAAATTCCAATCGGCAGATTGCCCTCTAGACTTGCCACACTCGGTGTGGCTTCACTGGCCAGGGAAAGTCCGTTCTGAGGACGGAGCTTCTGATTCGCTGGATCCTCGACTGAGGCGGCTAACAAATTGGGAACGATCGCTCACATCATTCGTGGCAGGGTTGCGCGACAGATTTATGTCGTAGTTGCGGTCACGCTTGCCCTTCTGCTGCGAGTGACACTGGCGGAGCATTCGATCGCATTACCGACCTATATCACTTTTTTCCCCGTTGTATGTCTAGCCGCGGTGCTCGGAGGTATCTGGGAAGGCATTCTTGCCACAACATTCTCCGCGTTGATGGCAGACTATTTTCTGTTTGAACCAGTAGGCCAATTCACGATCCATTCGGCCTCAGATTTCGCTGGCCTGGCTGTCTTCTGCGCCTTCGGAATTACCGTCTCCGTTGTCACTGGACTCTACCAGCGCCGCCGCGAGAAACTTGGCTCTTCCAAAATCGAAGCTGCCATTCTGGACGTGCGCAGGAATGTGGAAGAGTCGGAGGAGCTGGCGGAGACCGTCCGCGCGGAGCGCCTTCGATTCCTCAAGGTGCTTGAATCGCTTCGCGCAGCGAGGAGTTCGAGGGCGCGGTCCGAGGCTGTCCCAATCAGTAAAAATTTCAGTGAGACTGGGCATGAATTGAGGCTCCCAGCTCTGGATCAGAAAAAACTCAAAGCTTTGCTTCGCTGGACATTAGTGTTTCCACTTCTGGCCGCGCTGATTCTCGCCGGAGCCATGCTTTGGGCAGCTTCCGACTTGACCGCCTCGATGCAATGGGTCGATCACACGGACCAGGTGATTGGTCAATCCCAGCGT
>Ga0187851_10000273_pt1 | contig 53273 bp, 41 predicted proteins | sample June2016WEW_6_10_FD_132997 | JGI IMG/M metagenome (GOLD analysis project Ga0187851, IMG submission 132997) | Peatland microbial communities from SPRUCE experiment site at the Marcell Experimental Forest, Minnesota, USA - June2016WEW_6_10 | ecosystem: Environmental > Terrestrial > Soil >... | reverse complement strand
GTTCCTCCAAGGAAACCTGCTCGACGCACCGACCGAGGCTGTGGTCAACACTGTGAACACGGTCGGGGTCATGGGCAAAGGCATCGCATTGATGTTCAAGGAGGCCTTTCCCGGCAACTTCCGCGCGTATGAGGCAGCGTGTAAGCGCAAGGAGATTAGGGTCGGGCACATGTTCGTCACCGAGAACCTGGCCTTCGAGGGCCCGCGCTGGCTCATCAACTTCCCCAGCAAGAAGCATTGGCGTCAACCGTCGAAGCTGGAATGGATAGTCGAAGGCTTAGGAGACTTGCGGAGGGTAGTGGAAGAAAAGGGCATCCGGTCTGTCGCATTGCCGCCACTGGGGTGCGGCAATGGCGGTCTGGATTGGAGCGATGTGCGGCCCGAGATCGAGCGCGCCCTGGGATCGCTGGACAACGTAGACGTTCTGGTATTCGAGCCGACTGCGAAATATCAGAACGTGGCTAAGCGAACCGGCGTGATGAAGTTGACGCCGGCGCGAGCGCTTGTGGCCGAGATGGTGCGCCGGTATTGGGTACTCGGCATCGAATGCACCTATCTGGAGGTCCAGAAGCTGTGTTGGTTTCTGGAGCGCGCAATCCACGAAGCGGGAATTGACGATCCCTTGGATCTGAGGTTCGTGGCCGACAAGTACGGCCCGTATTCTGATCGCCTTCGCCATTTGCTCAACGGGCTGGATGGCAGTTATCTTCACTGCGACAAGCGCCTGAGTGACGCGGGCCCGTCAGATACGATTTGGTTCGACGAAGAACGGCGACCATATCTCGACGTTTTCCTGAAGCAGAGCGATGCACGTCCTCTGCTGGCGATACTGGACCGTACCGCACAGCGGATCGATGGGTTCGAGTCACCCTTGGGAATGGAACTTCTCGCGACAGTGGACTGGCTGATCGAACGTGAAGGCTGTGGCCGGAGCGTTTCAGAGATCCGAGATGGATTGAGCCGATGGCCGGCGGGTCCAGATGCGGCCGACCGAAAGCAGCGGCTCTTCGATGATCGCCTGATCGGGATGGCGCTTGAACGGTTGGCATCGTGACCGACACCGATAGGGTGTCCCCCAGAGTCCCCCCAAATTGACGCAATAATCGACTTTTTGCGCGTCTAAGTCTTGTGTTTGCAACGTGCGGCGGCTACAAGCAGGTTTGCTGTTAACCGAAGGGTTGTAGGTTCGAGTCCTACCTGAGGAGCCAAACTGTTTACGGGCTCTACGCCAAAAACGGGGGCAGACCCCGATCCCAAACCAGTTGAACCACATAACACCGGCGGCTTCGTTCTAGCCGCCAAACGGTCGAAGTGCGCATATTCTCGTGCATGACGCTGTGGGAAGCGAGAGCTCTTCCGATATTTCGAGATATCGGTCAATTAGCATCCGATTATCAAGAAAAGCGTATACTCCTAGAATATGAGGCGAGCGCTTCTGGCAATCCTGGTGGCGGCGACTCATGGATTAGCTCAAGACACAATTCACGTTCCCGCGGACCAACCCACAATTCAAGCCGGCATCAACGCCGCGACCGACGGAGGCGTCGTTCTTGTCGCCCCGGGCACATACAAGGAGACCGTCAACTTCTCCAAGAAAGCGATCACCGTTACCAGCAGCGGCGGCCCGTCGGTGACGATTATCGACGGCGACTATACCGGCACGCCGGTAACGTTCAACCAGGGAGAAACCAACACCTCCGTGCTCCAGGGCTTCACTATCCAGCACGGAAACGGCGGCGGATCTACAAACACGCTTGGGGAGGGTGGAGGCATTTCCATCGAAGGCTCGTCGCCCACGATTACCGGCAACATCATCACGAACAATTCAGCGTGTTACGCCGGATCGGGCATCGGCGTCGGGTTCGGAAATCCGATCATACAGGGAAACACGATCACCAACAACGGCAGCGCCAGTTGCGGCAGTTTGGGTGGAGGAGGAATCTCGTTCCGCGGCGGGTCATCTGGAATGGTGATCGGCAACATCATTACGGGCAACGCGTCGAATCAAGGCGGCGGGATCGAATTGTGGGCGGGCGGAGCCGTGACCATCCGCAACAACATCATCATGGGAAATACCGCAAGCTCCCAGGGCGGCGGAATAGACACCGTTAATGAGGCGCCGGCCATCATTGTGCAGAACCTGATTGTCGGCAACACGGCGCCAGAGGGAGCGGCGATGTTCTTCTCGAATGCGCCAGCGTCGGCGATTAATAATACGATCGCCAACAACTCGAGCGCCGGGGCGCCCTCGGGCGCGGCCGTGGTCGGTCCCTTCCAAAAGGGAGAACGCTGGGTCGGCAATTTGATCATCGCGCAGTCAAATCAGATCGCGCTGTCGTGCAGTTCCTTCGGCGCCACGGCGATCACGGGAACGTTTCAGAACAACGACGTTTATAGTCCAACGGGCGCCGCCTATGCATACGAACAGGGCTGCGGTTCGCAAACAGGAACCAATAAGAACATCTCCGTCGACCCCATCTTTCTCGGAAACGGAAACTATCACGTGCAAAGCGGGTCGCCGGTGATTGGCGCTGGAGATCCCACGGCGCCCGAACTGCAAAGCACGGATCTTGACGGGGATCCTCGTTTCATCGACGGCAAAGTGGACATGGGCGCGTACGAATATCAGGGACCTACGACGCTGACGGCGACGCCGCTCAGCTTGTCGTTTCCGGAGCAGGCGCTCGGCGCAAGCAGTTCGGTTCAGGCCGTGACGATCACCAATACCGGCAGCGCGCCGCTGCAAGTGGCGAGCGTATCCATCACCGGCGATTTTTCGGAGGTCAACACGTGCTCGCCCGCCGCGGGCGTGCCGGCGCTTTCGAATTGCATCGTCAGCGTGACGTTCACGCCCACCGCGCGCGGAACGCGCACCGGAACTTTGACGATCGCATCGAACGCCAGCGGCAGTCCCACCACAATCGCCTTATCGGGCATAGGCATCGGCGCTGTGGTTTCCACTCCGGCGACGCTGACTTTCGCGAACCAATTGGTGGGCAACACCAGTCCGCCGCAAGTGCTGACACTCGCCAATACCGGCGATGCCCCTTTGACCTTCACCAACATCTCTGTCAGTGCCAACTTCGGGCAAACCAATACCTGCGCCGGAACAACAACGCCGATCAACGCGAGCTGCACGATTTCCGTGACCTTCACGCCCACCACGCCGGGGACTCTGACAGGAACGCTTTTGCTGAGCGACTCCGCGACGGGAAGTCCGCAAACCATCAATCTCACCGGCAATGGCCAGGCGGCCGCGCCCATGCTCAGTGCTGTGTCGCCATCCACAACGACGGCCGACGGTCCCGGCTTCACGTTGACCGCAACCGGTTCCGGATTCAACCCCACGTCGGTGATCCAATGGGGCGGCGCCAATCGCGCGACGACCTACGTGAGCGCCACCCAGTTGACGGCCGCAGTCACGGCGGCGGATATCGCTAACGGGGGCTCGTTTCCGGTGACGGTCTCGAACGGACCGCCGGGCGGCGGCGTGTCGGGTGCGGTCAACGTCACGGTCGACAATCCAGCGCCGGTCGTGAGCTCGCTTTCGCCGGCGTCGGCTCTGGTCGGAGGGTCAGATTTCCAGTTGACCGTAAACGGCTCGGGTTTCGTGACGGGATCGACGGTTCTTTGGAATGGAAGTCCGCGCAGTACGACGTTCGTCAGCCGGAATCAGTTGCGCGCCTCCATCACCGCCACCGATATTTCACTGGCCACGACCTCTCAGGTGTCGGTGTTCAATCCGGTACCGGGCGGCGGTACGTCGGGATCGTCGACCTTCACGGCGGTCGTGCCGACTCCGACGCCGAGTCTGTCGTCGATTTCTCCAAACACCGCCACGGCCGGAAGCGGCGCCTTCACGTTGACCGTCAACGGCAATGGCTTCGTTTCCACGTCGGTAGTGCTGTGGAGCGGCTCCGGTCGATCGACCACGTATATCAACAGCGCACAATTGGAGGCCGCCATCCTGGCGACCGACGTCCAGTATGGAGGAACCGCCCTGGTTTCCGTGTCCAATCCTCCGCCGGGCGGCGGCGCGACTACGACAGATGCGTTCACGGTTGTGGGCAGTCCGTTGCCCGCGATTTCTTCCGTCCAACCTTCGTCGCTGAGTGGGGGCAGTGCCGGAGCGAACATCACGGTCAACGGAATCGGGTTCACCTCCGCATCGGTCGTGCAATGGAACGGACAGGCGCGCGTTACGACCTTTGTCATTGGGACGCAACTGACCGCTGCGATCCTGGCCTCGGACCTTAGCGCGGTCGGAACCGGCCAGGTCACGGTGCTCAACCCGCCGCCCGGCGGAGGCGCTTCCAATGCGTTCTCGGTTTCGATCACGTCCAATCCGGTTCCGGTCATTCAGACAATCACTCCGGCGTCGCTGCCGGTGGGCGGGTCCGGGCAAGCGCTTCAGGTACAGGGTTCCGGCTTTAGTTCGTCCACCGTCGTAAGATGGAACGGACAGAACCGCCCCACCACGATGGTCAACAACTCGACGCTCAGCATCCTGCTGACCGCGGCTGACCTCGCCACACCGGGTTTGGTGGACGTGACCGTCTACAATCCGCCGGATGGAGGAGGCCTTTCGTCTCCGCTGTTTTTCGCCGTGACGGTTCCTTTGGCGCCGCGGGGAATGGCTTACGACGCGACCCGCGGGACGCTCTGGGTTTCGGTGGGAAGCTCCGATCCGACGTACGGCAATCAGGTTGTGCCTGTTAATCCAACGACTGGAATCGCTGGACCTGGCGTTTTGGTGGGCAGCAATCCCTCGAAGGTGGAGATTTCCGACGACGGCAGTTACCTGTACGTCGCGCTCGACGGCGCGGCCGCCGTTCGCCGCGTGAATCTCGCCACCCAGACGGCCGACCTGCAATTTCCGGTCGGAGCCGATATCGACGGCACGCTATACGTCGACGATATGGTGGTGATTTCGGGGAGTCCGCACACCGTGGCGATTTCCCGGAAGTATCTGGGAATCAGCCCAAGTTTCGACGGTGTCGCGATCTTCGATGACGGTGTGCAGCGTCCCACCATCGACAACGCGTACTATGGTATCGACAAACTGGAGCCTTCCGCTTCTCCGACCACCCTGTACGGTCTGGACACGGATACGACGGGCTTTGAATTTCACACGGTAACAGTGACCGCCAACGGAGCGGTCGACGCGAAGTCGGTCGGCGACGCGCCCCTGGGCGGGTTTAGTACCGACATCAAGTTTGTCAATCCATACATCTATGCGCTGAACGGCGCCGTCTACAATCCGCAAACGGCTTCCGTGGTTGGCACGTACTCGCTCGGCATGTCCGGCCCGTATTCGTTGAGCGGAACAGGTGTCGCGCCGGATCCCGCCAATGACCGGACGTCGATGACCTTAGACGTCTTCGGCAGTGGAATTGCGCATTCCCTGGCGGTCTTCGATCAGACCACGTTCCTCCAGCGCGGGGCTTTCACCATCCCCGCGTTCACCGCCGCGGCCACCGCCGCCGACACGATCATGCGCGTGGGGGCCAACACGCTCGCGATGCGCGGCACGGCTCAGTTGTTCCTGCTGCAATCGATCGGCCTGGTTCCTCCCGCGGTGACGGCGGCGGGTTTAGTGAACGGTGCGAGTTTCGCGGCGGGCCCCGTCGCACCCGGATCGCTGGTATCGCTGTTTGGCACGGGGCTTTCTCTCAACACGCTCGCCGCCAACAGCGTGCCGCTGCCGGTGTCGCTGGGCGGAACGGCCGTGACCATGGACGGCATCGGCGCTCCGATCGTGTACATGTCCTCAGGGCAGATCAACTTCCAGGTTCCTTGGGAGGAAAACGGAAAATCCACGGGGCAACTCGTTGTCGGCGCGCCAGGCTTCACGGAAACGCCGGTCAAGCTGCCTTTGGCGCAGTATGCTCCGGGAGTTTTTACGGTGGGATCGAATAATCAGGCGGCCGCGCTCGTCGCTAACACCGCCATCCTGGCCGCGCCGGTGGGGACTGCTACGGGGTCGCGGCCTGCGAATCGCGGAGAATCGATTTCTATCTACTGCACGGGTCTTGGTCCGGTGAACAATCAGCCACCGACCGGAGCAGCCGCACCCGGAGGACCCGCATTCGCGACAACCCCAGTGAATCCTATGGTCACGCTGGGCGGCGAATCCCTGAACGTGAGCTTCTCCGGGCTAGCGCCGGGCTTCGTGGGATTGTATCAAGTGAACGCGGCGATTCCCAGCGACGCGACCACCGGTCCGGCGGTGCCGTTGATCATCTCGATCGGCGGTTCGGCGTCAAATACAGCGACGATCGCGGTGCGGTAAGGGTCTAGCACGTGCGCCAGCATCCGAGTATCACCTCAGGATGCGCGCATAACCTCTTCTGCTCTGTTCGCTGCGTTCTCGGGTATGGCCGCAGTTCAAAACGTCCACGTCGAAGTGTATGCGTACTTGCCGGCCAACTTCCTCCATACGCTCGCCTCCCGATCGTTTCAGCATCTCGGCGTGAGACGTCTCCTCGCAAGCTTCCCGGCGTCCTTGCTCGTTTTGGAGGATTCGTGATTCGGCCGACCGTTCGACCACGGCGAGCAGCAGACCCCGAGATCAGCATTTGCCCGCGAATAACTCGGCGCCAGAAATCTCGCGCAAGCAGCGCGCCAACTTCAGCGGGTCTCTTCGATTCACGCTCATGTTGTTCTCCCGAGACGCCAGGTATGGCTCACCACGAATTCGACTATCTTGAATCTAGGTCATGGCCCGATTCTGGATGAGAGGCCGAGCCCAGAAGCCGATTCCGAGGAATCCAGCCGAAAGTCAGGTAGAGAAGCATCATGCCGGCCCGCAGCCCCAGTGACAGAACGTCCGGCGCCCGTGGCGGGGCTCATTCCGTCTCCGTGATCTTGGCGGAGCGCTCGAAACGCCCGGGCTCCTTGTCTCTGGCCGCCGCCAATGCCAGGGTCATCATCTCGACCGGGAGGATTTCTATGAGGGGCCGCATTCGATCCGAGGCGTGGGGAAGCCCCAGTACGCCCTCAGCGGACGGCGAAACGACGGCGGCGCGACCGCCGGCGACGCAGATGTCCGCCGCCAGTTTCCGGCTCAAGGGGGCCGCGCGCCCGTCTCCTTCCAGGATCAGCACAAACACCGCGTCGCCGAGCATCTCCAGGGGGCCGTGGCGGAAAGCCGCCGCGCTCATTCCCTCGGCATGGCAGTGGGTGGATTCCTTCACGATCAACCCGCCCGTTCCGGCGGCGGCCACCGAAGGCCCGCGACCGACAATGAAGAAGTGGCGCGCTCCATCAAGCACGGGTATCAACTCGGCAACGTGGGCAGGCCATTGGCGAAGGTACGTGCGCATCGGCTCGACGACGGCCCGCGCTTGATCCGCAAGCGAGGCGTCGGCGGCGCCGCACAGCGCATCCCCCAGCCATTCGAGCGCCAGAAGGGTGGCCACGTAGGTCTTGCAGGAGACGGTGTGCTCAGCTCCGGCGCGGGTCAGCAGTGCATACGCGCTCTCCACGCCCAGGGGCGAGTCCGGCGTATTTGTGACGCCAAGGACTTCACTTTTCCAGCGCGCCAGTTCCAAAAGCCTGACGATCTCCGCGCTGCGGCCCGATTGCGAAACCGCTACCACCAGGCTCCGCGGATCGAGCCAATCCAGCTCGTAGTGAATCAACTCCGATGTCTCCACCATGACCGGCGTAAACCCGGCCGAAAGCAGGCGCAGGTACAGAGGGTGGCAAGCCCAATAGGAAGATCCCATGCCGGTGAGTACGATGCGGCGATAGCGCCCGGCGCGCAACCCATCTGCGTACGCGCCCAGCGAATCCGTCTCCTTGAGGCCGTCCAGCGTCCTCGCCACAGCGCCGGGTTGTTCGATCAGGTCCTGCAAATAAGAGCAGTCTCGCCACTTCGTCTCCAGGTCCACTCCATTTCTCCTTTAACGCACCGATATCATCGCCGGCCACACCGCTGCCGCCAGACGCGGGCGGCTCCCAGCAGGCCCGTATCCTTGCCCAGACCGGCGAGGACGATAGACGTCTTCTCGGCAGGGACCTGCGTGCATGTTCTCCGCACCACCTCTAGGGCGCCTGGGAGGAACAGATCCGCACTCAGCATCATGCCGCCGCCCAGGGCAATGACGTCCGGGCAGAAAATGGTCACCATGTTCGCGAGACCCAGTCCGAGGTAGTGGGCTTCCCGCCGAACGGCCGCGAGGGCCAACGTGTCGCCCTGTCGGGCCAGGTCGCAGATGCGCCGGGCGGTCACTGCTTTCTCCTGGAATTGCCCGGCCGGAGCGTTGGCGCGTACCCATGCCTCCATGGCGGGACCGCTGGCGAGCGATTCCCAGCAACCGTTGGCCTGGCAGTAGCAGGCAGGGCCGCTAGCGTCGATCACCTGATGGCCGATCTCCGGGTGGGCTCCGCCGGCGCCGCGATAGAGCCTGCCGTCAATAATCATGCCGACGCCGATCCCCGTGCTGATGGTGACGTAGAGCAGGCTCCCGGCGCCCCGGCCCACGCCCCAGGCGGCCTCGCCCAGCGCGGCCGCATCGGCGTCGTTCTCCACCGCTACCCGGATTCCGAATTCCCGCTCCAAATCTGCTGCCAGGGGAGAGCCTTGCCAACCCGGAAGAGTACCCACTTCGCCGTAGACGCCTGTTTCGGGATCGATAGGCCCCGTGCTCCCGACGCCAATACCATCCACGCACCGGCCGCACTCGCCGATCACGCTCCGCAACGACGCCTTGAGGCGCGCGAGAGCGGCGGGGTAGCCGCATTCGGGCGCGGTGGGGATCTCGGCGCGCGCCAGGATGCGGCCCTCCGCGTACACCACGCCGACGGCGATCTTGGTCCCGCCTACGTCAATGGCGCCCACCGCGACTTCGTCCGTCACGGCGCCTCCTGGTATTCGACAACCGCGAGGATCGGGAACTTCACCATAGCTATCTCAGCGCCTCCCTCGTCGGCCGGCATCCTCAGATCCTCTGGTATAGCACGCCGGCCGGAGATATAGCAACCGCTTGCGCGTTCACGCCCAGGATTTCGGGAAAACCACGGCGGCAGACCGCTTGACACGTCGAAAACCACATGTTAAATTCTTGCTGAGCAAGCGCTTGCGCGGCCGTGCGCCGCCGTGAGAGGACGAACCCGGACGCGCCTCATTCTCCGGCCTTGAACGTGACGGTGCACGAAGCGGTGGAAGCCGCCTACGAGCCCATTGGCGCCGGGCGGGCAGTGAGTCGGGCCGCACGGTGACGACCCAAGGAGATTCCTGCGAATGACGTCCAAACGAACGGTCTTTATGGTCTTGAGCCTGTGCATGACGGGCTCCGTGATTCATGCCGCCCAAGCCATCCGGGCGGTATCTCTCCCCGCCGCGGCGAGCGCCAAAGGATTCGACGAAGCGGCGGATGGCGCGCTGGCGGCCATGCGGAAGCGCGCCGGCGAACTGGGCATCGGCGGCGTGGCGGTGGTGGCCTGGTTCGAAGGAGAAAGCATCCGCTCCTGGACGTCCAAAATGGTGGTGGTGGGGCGGTACAAAGACGAACCGTCGCCAGGCAACAAGGGCTCCAATTTGCTGGGTATCGCCTACGCGAAAGCCGCTGAAATGGCCGACACGCTCAAGAATAGCGGCAGCGGCGTGCGCCCGCCCATGACCGGCGAATTTGGCTGGCCCGGCGGCGCCATTGCCCGCGGCAAGACGGGATACTGGATTGCGGCGTTCAGCGGCGGCAAATCCGAAGACGACGTGGAAGTATCGAAAGCGGGACTGGCCGAACTTCAAAAGTGACTGTAGCAGGGTCTTATGAGAATCTCTGGAATCTTCTTACTGATCGCGCTTGCTGCCGGTCTTATAGGACAGACGCAGCCGGGCGCCCCCTCTCCCGGTTCGCCGGTCGAGCCCCCTACGTTGGAACACATCGCGGCCGTGGCGCCGGACATTCTGGCCATCGAAGTCCAAGCCGGCCGGATCGTGCCGATGCGGCAAGTACCCTACCAGAAAGAGGCGGGCGACGTCGTTACTCAAACGGCGAACTCACAGACGGGCGAGATTCGCGAGATTCGCGTGGTGCGCAACGGATATCCCCTCGGATGGTTGATTGGAAAGGATCGCAACATCCTCGTCCTGTACGACCGCTTGGTGGGCACGCCGCTCGATACCTCCGTGGCGGACAATCCGCGGAACTACATCATTCGCTCGGTGGACGACCCGGCCTATGCGCGCGGCGGGTCGCCCAACGCGGTCTGGCGCAAGAGCAAGAGTAACGATTGGACCGATGCGGGCGACTATTACGTCACACGCCACTATCTTTACTTAAAGCTGCCGGCCGCGCTGAAATCCGGCAAGGGCTACACCGTGCAGTTCGGCGCGTTGAAGCTGAATGTCTCGTCGGCCGGGTATGTCCACGACGACGGCTCGAACCGCAGCGAGGCGGTGCATGCGTCGCAAATCGGCTACCGGCCGGACGATGTGGCGAAGAGCGCGTTTCTGTCGATCTGGCTGGGAACCGGCGGCGCGCACGCCTACCCGCCGGGGCTTACGTTCTATCTAAAGGACGAGGCTACCGGCGAGCGCGTCTATACCGGCAAGGTGGCGCTGGCGTGGGCGGCAGCCACTCCCGAAGAGATCGGCCGCAAGGTGAACAACAACAAGACCGACGTTTATCGGATGGACTTCGGCGAGTTCCAGCGGCCCGGCGCCTACAGCGTCTGCGTGGAGGGCATCGGTTGCAGTTACCCGTTCGAGATCGCGCCGGACGTTTGGACCAAGGCCTTCGCCCTTTCCATGAAGGGCTTCTACCATCAGCGGAACGGCATCGCTCTGACCGCGCCGTACACGGATTACATCCGCCCGCGCGGGTACCATCCCGACGACGGCGTCAAGGTGTATCAATCCACCTGTCCTCTCATGTACAGCGGCAATGGGTTAAACGCGCTGGGCCTCGATCGCAGCAACTTCGGCTGCCTGACCGCGGGCAAAACCGACCAGATCGTCGAGAACGCCTGGGGCGGTTACATGGATGCGGGCGACTGGGACCGGAAGATCGAGCACTTGAGCGCCAGCCGCCTTCACCTGGAACTGATGGAGCTGTTCCCGGAACAGTTTCGGGCGGTCTCGCTCAACCTACCGGAATCCGGCAATGGGCTGCCGGACCTGTTGAACGAGGCTCTCTACAATATCGATTTCTACCGCCGCCTGCAAACGCCCGAAGGCGGGATTCGCGGCGGCATCGAGCAATCCGAGCATCCCTACGGCGGCCTGGTTTCCTGGCTAGACACGCAGGTGTCCATGGCGTATGCGCCCGATCCGTGGTGCAGCTACATTTACGCGGGGGTGGCGGCGCGCGCGGCCCTGGCGCTGGAACGCCTGGGTTCGTCCAAGGTGGCCGGGTATCGGGAGAGCGCGCTCAAGGCCATGCGCTGGGCCGACGCGGAGTTCGCCAAATGGAAAGCCGGGCCGGACTTCGCCAAGGCGCGCCGCGCCGCGAGCGCCATACCCAATGAGCGCGCCCTGGCCGCCATCGAACTATACCGCCTGACGAAGGACAAGCAGTGGCACGAGGCATTTCTTGCCGATGGCGCTCCAGCGGGCGCCGATGGGAAGCGCACGATGCGCAATCTCGATGCCGCCTTCGTGTACGCGCGGCTGGAGGATTCGCTGGCCGATGCCGCCATCCGGAAACTGGCGGTGGAGACCATTATGCAGCGCGCCGACGAGGCCGTGAAACTGTCGAAGGGCAGCGCCTTCGGCTTCACCACGGCGGGACGGTCTCTGAGTTGGGGAGCGCTCACCGTTCCCGCCGACACGGCGCTGGTCCGCGCCCATGTGTTAACCGGCAGACCGGAGTATCTGGAGACCATTCTGCGCTCGGCGCTCTATTCGGCCGGCGCAAACCCGCTGAACATGACTATGACAACGGGCCTGGGGCACGATTGGCCCCGGCACTTGCTGCACGAAGACAGCCGGCACTTCGGCCAGCCGGCGCCGGTGGGCATCACCATTTACGGCCCGTCCGATCCGGGAGCGGCGAACGACAACAACGCCTGGGGATTCAAGCGGCTGCAGACCGAGTGCACGCCCCCGGTGCTCCAGTGGCCGGCCATGGAGGCATACTTCGACGTCTACCAGTGGGCCGAGCAGAACGAATTCACCGTCAACCAGACCATGGGACCGAGCTCCTACGTGTGGGGTTACCTGGGAGCGCGGCGATGAGAATGATCCACAAAACCGTTTGGGGACTAGGATCGATCGATCGGGTTCACACCGGCCGGAACATACGAACTGGAAGGAGCGATTACCTTGAACGGCAAGAAAGGCGCCCAGAGCGCGCCGATCGTCATCCAGGCTCAGGGCAAAGCAATTCCGCGGGACGGCGTTCAGAAGATCGCCGTCTGGCAGGGCATGATCGACATCCGCGGCACGGAGCCGTACACTCAGGAGATCCGGCTGGAGGACTTTCGCAGGGTCTTGCGCCGCAAAGAGGCGCAGTGACTCATTTCTCCCAGAGATTGAAATCGCCCACGGACGGAAGCCGCTCCCGCAAACGCGCAAGCGCTTGCCGCCAAGGCCTGGCGTGCTATCCTGCTATAGTCGATGGCTTGACCAAACGTTTTCAGACGGAACGGCGCGACCTATGATTCGGATGAAGGACGTTGCCGAGCGCTGCGGCGTGTCGGAAACCACCGTGTCCCATGTCGTCAACGGCACCCGGTACGTGGCGCCGGAGACTCGCCGTCAGGTGCAGCAGGCGATCCGCGAGCTGGGATTCTACACGAATGCCGACGCGCGGCGGCTCGCGCGAGGCCGCAGCGATTTCCTGGGGCTGGTGATCTCGGACATAGAGAACCCGTTCTTCCCCGAGATGATCAAAACCTTCGAGGCCGCGGCGCTCAAGCGGGGGTTCGAGATCCTCCTCTGCACCACCAACTACGACCCTGAGCGGACGCGGGCCGCCATGCGCAAGATTCTTGGAAACAAGGCCCCCGGCGTGGCGATCATGACGTTGCAAGTGGGCGCCCAGGTAGCGCAGGATCTGGCGGCCCATCGCGTGGCGTCCGTTTTTCTCAACTCTCCGTCGGTTCAGATGTACCGCAGCAACATCGCCATCGACTACGCCAAGGGCGCCGGCGAGGCGATCCGTCACCTGCACGAGCTCGGGCACAAGCGATTCGCCTTCATCCAGGGCCCCCAGCACCGGCCTTCGGCGGTAATGGCTCGTCAGGCGATACTCGACGCTGTGGCCGCCTGCGGTCATTCTTGCGCGGTACACCAGGGCGAGAACACCATCGAAAGCGGAGCGGAAACGGTCCGCCGCCTGATGGCGGCTGGAGAACTCCCCACGGCGCTTCTCTGTGACAACGATCTGGGCGCTCTGGGGGCGCTTAGCGCGCTCAAGGACGCCGGCGTCGGCGTTCCCGAGCGGATATCCGTGGTTGGGGCGGACGATATTCCATTTGCCCGCCTGGCCAGCCCTCCCTTGACCACCATCCGCGTGCCGCGGGACCTGGTGGGAGAGCTGGCGTTCGAGGCGCTCGACAAGATGTTGCGGTCCAAGCGCCACTCCGGCGTCGAATACCATGCGGAGACCTCGCTGGTCGTCCGGCAATCGACCGGCCCGGCTCGCTTCGAGCTGGCGCCTTCCGTCCGGAAAGGAGCCAAAACCAGATAGGCGGAGCTCCAGTGCAGCGTTTCACCGGACCGGGGGATCCTCATTGACTGAGCGCCGCCGGTGTGCTGTTTTCGGTGTGCCAGCCGCTTGCGCAAGCGATTGGCTCATCGGCCCGCCGGCCTGCATGCCGGCCGAGCCCGACTCATTACGAGGAGAATCCGATGTCACTGACTCCAAGGATGGGAGATTCGTCGCGGCGCAGGCGGCGATCGATGGCGACAGCGTGGTTGTTTCGATCCCCGCCGTTCCGCAGCCTTTGTTCGTGCGCTATGCGTGGGCGGACTATCCCGCCGCCAACCTGACGAACCGCGAAGGACTGCCCGCGGCGCCTTTCCGAAGCGACCGGTAGCCTCGGGGATGGAGAACCAGGGGATATAGTTTGCATAGGAGCCCAAATGGAAATACGAGGTAGCTTATGACAACCCGGGTACGGGTCCTGACTGCCACTCTGCTGTGCGCCGTTGCCGCGCTGGCAGCCGACCCAGTTTTCCGCCCCGGCCAGCTCTGGCCGGACAACCACGGCGTCCACATTAATGCCCACGGGGGCGGCATGCTCTATCACGAGGGCGCCTACTACTGGTTCGGCGAGTCGCGCGACCGCGGCACGCGCGGCGTTTCCTGTTACTCCTCCAAAGACCTGTACAACTGGAAAGACGAAGGCCTCGCTCTCGACGTGGCGCAGGCCGACCCCGCCAGCGTGATCTCGCGCGGCAACGTGATCGAGCGGCCCAGAGTGATCTACAACCGCAAGACCCGCAAATTCGTAATGTGGTTCCACACCGAACTGCGCGGAAGAAGCTACGACGCGGCTCAGACCACGGTGGCCCAGAGCGACAAGGTAACCGGCCCGTACGCCGTGGTCCGCTCCCTGCGGCCCGACGCCGGAACGTGGCCGCTCAATATGCCCGCGGGCCAGAAGGAAGGGCCGATTCCCCAAGGTGTGCTGGTCCAGACTACTAAGCCGTGGCTCGATGCCGCCATGGACGGCGGCATTGTCCGGCGCGACATGAAGGGCGGCCAGATGGCGCGCGATATGAACTTGTTCGTGGATGACGACGGGACGGCGTATCACATCCACGCTTCGGAAGAGAACGCCACCCTGCACATCTCCCAGTTGAGCGACGATTACCTGTCGTTCAGCGGCAAGTGGATTCGCGCCCTTCCGGGCGGGCACAACGAGGGGCCGGCAGTCTTCAAGTGGAAGGGCAAGTACTACATGATCACCTCGGGCTGCACGGGCTGGACGCCCAACGCGGCGCGCTCGGCGGTGGCGAATTCGATGCTCGGCGAATGGCGCTCCCTGGGCAACCCGGTGCGCGGTTCCCAGGAGCAGGCCAATAACACCTTCGAGAGCCAGAGCACCAGCATCTTTGCGGTCGAGGGAAAGCCCGGCGCCTTCATCTTGATGGCGGACCGCTGGCGGCCGCAGAACCACGCCGACGGAAGATACATCTGGCTGCCCATCCAGTGGGAAGGCGACAAGCCCATTCTGAAGTGGATGGACGAGTGGTCGCTGCAATTCTTCGATTGATAGGCGCTAACATTGCTCCAACCTGTTATGAATTTCCAAAGCCGTGCGAGCCGCGGACAACTGCTCGCGCCGCAGCTACTTGCCTGCGCGGCCCGGCACGCCGCCGCCGATCGGTTCCATGCGGAATTTGTAGCGGTATTCGGTGTTCGCCCGCAGCAGGAACTGCGCGAGGGGCCTGGCGCCCCAGCCGTCGTCGCCGCCTATGCCCATCTGGCGGTAGTCGATGTTCACTGTGATGTCGTCCGCCATGCGGATCTCCGAAGGATGTCGATGGGCCGCGGCGCCGGCTGCCGGCGCCTGGTCCAACTCCGCCATGCGGAATGGCCATGCGCTGAAGTAAAACGTCGGCGCGCCCGAGATACTCCAACCCACTCCGGCCGAATTGGTAAACGTCACCCAGCGAGTATCGGTGCGGTTGCCGGTCTCCTGAGGCTTCACGTAGGGGAACCATAGATCCGCCACGGGCGCTTGGTAGCGGCCAACGTCCGCCGCGGTATTGCGGTCCCAGTAGTTCTCCATGGGGCCTCGGCCGAACCAGGTGGCGATTCGGAACTCGCCGGGAATGCGGAACTGCGTTCCCACCCTGGGCATGTCGGGCAGGCTTCCGCGCGGCGTGGTCGCGCTTTCGATCTCGATGGAACCGTCGCCGGCTACCGTGTAGACGTACTGCTGGGTGGATTCGCCGGCCGGCAGCCGGAAGTTCGCGGTGATCCGCACCGCGCCGCCGGCGGCCTCGGCTTTCACGCCGGTGGCCGCGCGCGTGGGCCCTGCATCGTGCCAAATGCCCATCTGTTTCGCCATTCCGAAGCCGCGGTCGTCACTGGTCTCGCTGCGCCAATAATTGGGCGCGGTGGGGCCGGAAAGCAACTGCTGTCCGTTCCACATGTAGGATTCCAAGCTGCCGGATTGCTTGCCGAACGTGGCGGCGAACCGCTCCGTGGAGACCACGAACGCCGCGGCGGATTCTACCAGGCGCGGCGCGGGCGCGTTCGAGACCCGCGGCGCGGCCGGAGGAACCGGATAGGGCATGGGAAACTGTTCCGTGGCGACGACGTAGCCCGCCGGCGCCCACAGCGTCTCGCGCCGCAACGCGAAGGCGAGGTTCAGGAAGTATTCGGCGCCGGGCTTGAGATTCGGACGCTTCACGGGCAGACCGACCTCCTGCGCTGTGCCGGCGGCGGTGGTGAGCGGTGGAAACTCGCCCCGCTCGATGGCTGTTCCGTTCTCTTCCAGAACCCAGCTTCCGCGAACGAAGGAGAGATCGCGGAAAACGTGCTTGTTGCGGATGCGGATCTTCCCCGCCGCCAAATCCAGCGGCTCCACGGCGATGTTCTGGTAAACCTTCTTCACCTCCGCCAGCGCGGGATGCGGCGTTCGGTCGGCGGAGACGATGCCGTTGGCGCATTGATCGTCGTCGTTGGGCTTGTCGCCGTAATCGCCGCCGTAGGCGAAGTACTCTTTCCCGGCGGCGTCCTTGCGGCGAATCGCCTTATCCTGCCAATCCCAGATGAACCCGCCGTGCAGGAAAGACTGCGATTCGAAGATGTCCCAGTACTGGCGCATGTCGCCGGTGGCGTTGCCCCGCGAATAGGCGTACTCGATCAGGTACATGGGCCGGCCCCGGCCCAGGCGCTCGTGCGTCGCAACCAGTTGCGTGGCCGGCGTGTACATGGGCGTCAGCGCGTCGCCGTGGACGCTGTTGCCCGCCTCGTAGTTTACGATGAGCTCCGGGTAATGCGTTTTCACCCATTCCTTGGCCGCTTCGAAGTTGCGGCCGATGCCGGCCTCGTTGCCCATGGAGAACGCGAAGATGGCCGGATGATTCTTGTCCCTCTCCACCGCCCGGCTGACGCGATCCACGTGCATCGCGCGGTAATCTTCGCCATCTGAAACCAGGGTGCGATTGTTGGCGCCGTATCCGTGAGACTCGATGTTGGCTTCATCGAGGACGTAGATTCCGTACCGGTCGCACAGGGCGTACCACTCCGGAGCGTTGGGATAGTGGCTGGTTCGAACCGCGTTGATGTTGTTCCGCTTCATCAGGCGGATATCCTGGAGCATGCGCTCGCGGGTCATCACCATGCCGAGGTCGGGATCGAACTCGTGACGGTCCACGCCTTTGAGATACAGCTTGCGCCCGTTGAACAGGATTTGATCGCCCCGGATTTCCGACTGCCGGAAGCCGACATCCCACGGGATGCTTTCCATGGTGAGGCCGGCGGCGTCCTTGAGGGTTAGGACCAGGCGGTAGAGGTTAGGTTCGTCGGCCGACCATTTCGCCGGGCTGAGCACGAGCTGGCTAAGGTCCACGGAGGCTTCGCCATTGGCCGGCGCCTCAACGCGCGCAGTCAGCGGCGCCGCGAAAACCGGCTTGCGCCCGGCATCGAACAGTCTCGCCTCGACGGCGGCGGCCTGGGGTCCGGCGCCATCGTTGCGCACGGCGATGTGCAGCTTCAAAGTAGCGTCTTTATACTGGGCGTCCAGCGGGGTCGTGACGTGGAAATCGCGGATGTGAACGGCGGCGCGCGATTCGAGCGTCACGCTGCGGTAGATGCCGCTCAGGCGCCAGGTGTCCTGGTCTTCCAGGTAACTCCCGACGCTGTAGCGGTATGCCTCCACCGCGATGGTGTTCTCGCCTGGCTTCACGCAGCGGGTGATGTTGAACCCGGCGGGGAGGCGCGAATCCTGGCTGTAGCCGGCCTTGCGGCCGTTCACCCACACGTAGAACGCGGAGTAAACGCCATCAAAAACCACGAACGTTTCGCGCGACGCCCACGCGGCGGGCAGCGTGAATGTACGCCGGTAAGAGCCCACGGGATTCCGTTCGCGGTAAGTGGTCCAGGTCTTGTCGTCCGGCTCGTCCATCACCCGCGGCGCGTCCCTCTTAAAGGGGTACGGGATGTTGGAATAAATGGGCGTGCCGTAGCCCTTCAATTCCCAGTTGGAGGGGACCTCGATTTCCTTCCATGCGGAGACGTCGAAGGCCGGATCATAAAACGCAACCAGACGCGCGGAAGGCTCGCTCACCCAATGGAACTTCCACGCGCCGTTGAGCGACATGGTGAACGCCGAAGAGGGAAGGCTGGTGTCCGCGGCCTTCGCGGCCGCGTCGCTGGGGTAGGGGGTAAAGGTTGCGTGCGCGGGCTCTTTATCGATGCCGAGCGTATGCGGGTCCTGGACCTCGGGCGGCTCCGAAGCCGGTTGCTGCGCGACGATCAAGGCGCCTGCCAGAACCAGCGGAAGGATAGCGATGTAACGCCGGATGCGGGGTATCATTTCGGAAGTAGAGTAGCACGAAGAATCCCGACCTTCGTTGTCAATCACATACGGCATGGCGCCTCTCCGCCAGAGGGCGCCGGCTACACATCTATACCGTGCACAACTCCACCGCCTGCCTCAGGGACGTCATCGGATCCCTGGCGGGAAGGAACTCGTGCCCCACGAACCCCTGGAAATTCAGATCGGCGATGGCTTTGGCGATGCTGCGCCATTGCAGTTCCTGGGTCTCATCCAGTTCGTGCCGCCCCGGCACGCCGCCTGTATGGAAGTGCCCGATGTATTGGATGTTCTGGCGAATGGTGCGGATGATGTCGCCTTCCATGATCTGCATGTGGTAGATGTCGTACAACAACTTCACCCGCGGAGAATCCACGCCTTTGATCACATCCACGCCCCAGGACGTGTGGTCGCATTGGTAGTCCTTGTGATCGATCTTGCTGTTCAGCAGTTCCATGCAGATGGTGACGCCCTGGTCTTCGGCGAACTTCTTCACCCGCCGCAAACCCGCGATGCAGTTCTCCTTGCCTTCCGCATCGCTCAACCCGGCGCGGTTTCCGGAAAATGTGATGACGTTGGGCAGTTTGGCTTGCGCCGCTGCCGTGATGGTGGCCTGCATCTGCTTTTCGAGCCGGTCGTGGTTCTCTTTGCGGTTCCACCCGCTGGGGATCGTTCCCGCTCCCGTCGTCATGGCGGGTGTCAGGCCGTACTTCAGCACAGTGGGCCAATCGGGAGGATCGACCAGGTCGATGCCCGCGATTCCCATCTCCGCCGCCTGCCGGCAGAGATCTTCAAGCGGAGTCCTGGCAAAGCACCACCGCGCCACCGACTGCTTCAGTCTGCCCGCCGAAGGGGCGCTCCGGCCGGCCGGCGCCAGCGCCAAACCGGTGGTCGCCATCAACGCGTCTCGTCGTGTCATAATAGCCGCCCTGTTCAATAGCCATGCGCTTGCGCAAGCGGTTGGCAAGTGAGAATGTACCATGCCGGAGAGAAGCCCGTCAATAGACTAGTCTGCTTTACTTCAGCTCGTGTAGCGGCGACGCTGGCGCGTTAGCTGCGTTTCCCCACTCCAGCTCATCGTATCGCGGTGGTCGCCGCCGCGCCGCCCCGCCTTCCGCGGCTCTCCCGGCGGCGAGGGCTTCAACCCACCTAGGCCGCCGCCCGGGACGGCGTCATGCTCCAGAGCCAGTCGCCGGAACGTTCGTTGTCCCACTGGGGGGTAGGGGCGAACCACTCCGCGCCCTGCGCCATGTGCTGCTTGCAGGCTTCCTCGTTGAGAGTGATGCCCAGGCCGGGCTTCTCCGGGACGGTGATGTACCCCTTGTTGATGATAGGTTTCTCGACGCCCTCCACCAAGTCCTGCCACCATGGTTGGTCCAGCGAGTGGTTTTCGAGGGCGAGGAAATTCTCGGTGGCCGCCGCGCAGCCTCCCACGGTGGCCACGCGCAGGTCCGTGATCCTCAGGGTCGAGGGACTGGAATTGGTATTCACGTTGCGAACCTGCGCCTGTTCTTCGGCTTGCGCATCCTTCCCCAGGAGTGATCCTCCCAATATCGCGGCCGACGTCTGGAAGAGTCCCCGACGGCCGATCATCCCATTCTTACGATTAGACATTTGTTCCGATCTGCTATTTGCTATTGTCTTGCGTTTCCAAGACCCGGGCCCATGGCGCGGCGCGAAATCCCTCAGCGCCCTCCCTTAGGCGCCCGCGGCTGCTCCCACTGCACATTGCCGGGATAGGCGTCGCGATCCGGCAGCGGGCTGGCCCCCCGGGCCCGAGGCATCGCGCCCTTATTCATGAAAGCGTACAGGCCGGTGCGGCAGGCCACCACGATGTCGTTTCGGCCATCGCCGTCGAGGTCTCCGACGCTCAGCCGCATGCCCACTCCCACCACGTAGTTGGGCGGCGGTTCCTTGTTTCCGGGCCGGAAATACGGATCGAGGTTGCTGTAGGAGAGCACGTGACGTTCGAACTTGCCATTGCGGAAGCGGTACCAGAAGACGAACACGGGCTCGGTGGCTCCCACGTCCCCGCCGTTGTGCGCCAGCAACTGCTTCCCGGTGATCAACTCCGGCCGGCCGTCGCCATCCAGGTCGGCGAGGGCCATGGTGTGAAAGGTCGGGTAGTCGGTCTCGATCCAGTGCTGCTCGAAGGTGCGCTTTCCGTTGACCATCTTCTGTTCGAGCCATGCCAGGCCGTAGCCGTGGTCGGAGCCGACGATGATATCGTTGAGCCCATCGCCGTTCACATCCACCACCAGCATGGGCAGGCCGGCGCCGCCGCCGTTCCCTGCCGGCGCGCCGTAAGAGGAGAAGTTGTAGTCGGGGTGCCAGATCCAGGGGTCTTCGGTAGGATGGGGCGGAGATTCAAACCAGCCGCTGGTAGTGACCACGTCGTCGCGCCCGTCGCCGTTGATATCGCCGATTCCGCTCCCATGGCTCACGCCCACGCCCTCCGGACCGAGGGTGTGCTGCTTGAACCACGGCGCCTGGTTGAGATGCTCGAACCAGATCAGGCTCCGGCCCGGCTTTCGCGCGAAGTAGTTCACCAGGACGTCCTTGCCGTCATGTCCCGCCAGGTTGCCCACCACCGCGCCCTCCACCCCGTCGGCCTCCACCAGGGCGTGCGACGGCCACTTCGCTCCAATGTTGCCTGGGTTCTCATACCACCACACGCCCTGTCGCAACATCCAGCCCGAGCTGATGATGTCCATCCGCCCGTCGTTGTTGACGTCGATGGTGGATTCGTAGTTGTCATCCACATCCGGACCGTTGGTCTGCGCGCCGTCGCGAAAATCGGAGTACTTGGTCCAGTTGGGCGCCAGATAGTAATTGCGGCCGGCGGCGATGTCGAGCTTCCCGTCGCCATCGATGTCCAGAATGGACGAGCACTCCGCGAACGGCCCGAACCAGTAAGCGTGCCGCGCCGGATCGTGGACCGGGCCGTCGATCTTCTTCACCTCGAAGAAGATTTCCTTCGGCGCTCCCGACAGGTCGTCGGTCGCCGGATTGCCGCTCGATCGCGGGACCAGGAACCAGATTCCCGCGCATACCGGAATCAGGACTCTGAGCCAATTCTCCATCGTTCACCTCCCCAAAATGCTGCGCGCTACGCATCATAGAGACCAGCCGGAACGGTACGGCGGATTGGTGACGCCCGGCAAGGGTCGCAGCGTTATCGTTCCCCATTGGGCAGTCTGTTGCCTGAAGCCGTGAAACCGTTCGGGCCGGTTTCCTCAAACGTCCGGCGTGCGCCGCGCAGGTCGTTGTTGACGAACAGCCGCTGGTCCGATACCCCGGTCTGGGAGACAAACGCGCCGGCTCCATCGCTGGCCCGGCAATCGCGAATGCTTATGCCGGAGCCGTTTCGCAGCGCCATCGCCGGGCGGCCGTTGGCGCCGCGGCCTTCGAAACCCTGGACCTCCACATCGCGGAATTCCTCGCCCTCGATGCCGTGCGTGAAGAAAGGCGGTATCGACTCGTCCCAGAACAGGCGGAATCCCCGAACGCGAAGCCCCTGGACATGGCGGAAAAAGAGACCGGGGACGTCGTGCTCGAACAGCGCGTGCGACAGGTCCCCGGCGCCCCGCAGATCGAAGTTGCCGCCGTAGCTCGGTTGCAGCTTGCTGTCGTGCATGCGCAGCTCCATGTTCTCGATCAGCACGTCCTCGATCGGGCTGTTCGGCGAGCCGTACAGGAGGAACGAGTTCTCGCTTTCGGCCAGGATATTGTTGAACCGGATGCGCCGGATATGACCGAGATTGGCGCCGGCGCTGGCGCTTCCCGGGACGGCGGACACGTTGGCGGGCTCGCCCTTGCCCCACCAATGGCCGGTAATCAGGCCCGTGCGCATGACGATGTCTGAGAAGAGCACGTCTTCGACCACGCCGCCGGCGCGCACGTTCACCTTCAGCCCGCAGTTCGAGTCGATGACCAGATTCTGAAACACGCAGTTGCGCGTTTCGCCGTCCGAATAACCGACGCGAATCCCGCCCGAGCGGGCCGAAAGGATGCAGTTCGAAACGGCCAGGTTACGTGAGCCGAACACGGCGATGCAGTCGTCGCCGGTGTGGATGTTGCAATCGGAAATGCGAATCTTGTCGCAGTCGCGAAGGTCCATGCCGTCGTCGTTCCCGATCCGGCGATCGCTGGCGTCGCTGTTGATGTTCACGCCGCGCACATTGACGTCTTGGCAGCGATTGAACTGAATCGTCCATGTGGGCGAGTTCTGCACGGTGACGCCTTCCAGCAGCGCCTTCTTGCAGTTGATGAAACGGAGCAGGTTGCCGGGGCGGTCGCCGTGGCCGAACGGGCCGGTTTCCGTGCCGAACGTGGGGTCCATGTACGCGTCTTTCTGCCGCGTATACTTCTTATCCCAGTCCGATCCCTGGTGGATCTGATTGGTGATCTGGAAGCCCATGCCGTTGCCGTCGATGACGCCGCGGCCGATGATGGCGACGTTCTCGGCGTTTAGCGCCGTCACCACGCCTCCGCGCGACGACTCGCCGCTGACGCGCGCCGATTCCGGCGGGTAATCGGCGAGGGCTGGGCTGCCCATAAGCACGGCGCCCGCGTCCAGTTGAAGAACCGTGTTGGAGCCGAGCGTCACTGGCCCGGTTAGGAACACTCCCGGCGGGACGTGGATGACGCCGCCGCCGGCATCGGAGCAGGCTTTCGTGACGCGCGCGAACGCGGCGGTATTCACGGTCTTGCCATCCGGCACAGCGCCGAAATCCAGTACATGGAACGCATTTCGCGCCGCTGCGATATCCCGGGCGGCAGGCGCCTGCGCCAGCGCTTCGGAAAGGCCGGCGCCCGCAAGCGCGGAACCGGCCGTCATGATGGACCTTCGGCTCAACATTTTCAATCCTCCCGTCAGTATGACTCTCTCCAGCCCCGGACGAGGCTCATTGTCGGTTCCAATGTCGCTTCCTTTTCGGGGATCAGATCCCAAGAACGCCCACGCGAGGTTGGCATGTTCTGGTCGAAGAAGTTGGCCGCGGTATTCCCCGGGTGAGGCCGGGGCCCTCGTTGCCGGCCTACCGCGTCAGCAATCCTCTGCTCCGCAGCCAGTTCGCCAGCAATACTGGCCATACGCCCTCGACGGGATCCTGAAAATCCAGGCCCACCCCGTGCGGCCCTTTTTCGAAAACATGCAACTCGCCGGGCACTCCGGCCTTCTTCATCGCCAGATAGAAGGAAATACTGTTCTCGGCGGGAACGCCCGTGTCCGCCGTGGTCGTGAACAGAAAAGCCGGCGGCGTCTGCGGCGTTACGCGGAGCTCGCTCGAAAGGTCCTCCACCAGTTTCGGGTCGGGGTTGGCGCCCAATAACGCATCCCTCGACCCGGTGTGCGTGTAGGGCGCGGTGAAGGAGATCACGGGGTATCCCAGGATCAGGAAGTCCGGCCGGCAGTTCTCGCGGTCCACCGGGTCCGCGGCTTGCGGGTTGCCGGCGTCGAAGTGGGTGCCGGTGGTCGAGGCGAGGTGGCCGCCGGCGGAGAAACCCATCATGCCCACCCGGCTGGGTTGAACGGCGAACTCACGGGCGCGCGACCGCACCAGGCGAATGGCCCGCTGCGCGTCTCCCAACTCGATGGGATGGTGGTACCGCGGGCCGAGGCGATACTTGAGCACGAACGTGGTGATGCCCAGAGAATTGAGGAAGTTCGCCACCTGCCGGCCTTCGTGATTCATCGCCAGGCCGACATAGCCTCCTCCGGGAGCGAGAACCACGGCCGTGCCCGAGCGCTGGGAGTTGTAGGCGGGATACACGGTGATGGTGGGAATGTCGCGATCTTCCGTGCCCTGTGCGCCCGGAGCGCCATTCTCCCAAAGCGGGATGACGCGGACGTCCTGGTTCTGCGCGAAGGCAGCGCCGAGACAGAAGCAGAGAATCGTCGGAACACGGCTGAGAGTCATGCAAATCTCCTTTTGTGAACGGAACCTCAAAAAGTAAGTTTGACCTTTCCCGATCGCAAGGGCCGCTGCTCGCCGCGCCGGACGACAGCCGGGGGGCGAGTCTCCGAACCGGCAGGCGGCTTCCCATTTAGGCTATTTCTCCGAAAACGCCAGTTGCCTGGCTTGGTATGGAATTGGGTACGCCGTGACCCACGCCTCAGGCTTCATATCGACCTCTTTGAACGCCGCGAGGGGGATTTCTCGTCCGCGCCGGGATAGACGGGTTTCTCCTGCCCGGTCAGGGCGCCGATCGCCAGAAAAAGGGCTGCTGCCAGAGTGCGCTTCATAGTGCGTCGTTCGAATGACTCGGCGTTCCGCTCACATCGCCTTGGGCGCCGCGCCATCCCACGCATAGCTCTTGCCGGAGCGGACCGACATCGCCGCTATCAAGCCGGCCGCCGTGGACCTGTAGCCGGTCACGATGTCGCAGTTGGGCTTCTGCCGCGAGCGGACGCAATCGAGGAAGTTGCGAATGTGCGGCGCCTCGCTCTCCTTGGCCGTGTAAGGCATCTTAAGTTCGAACGGCTTGCCGTTCTGTCCCGATGGCTTGACTTCGCAAACCTGACGGTTGACGTGCAGCATGCCCGTGTCGCCATAGACGTAGAGGCCCCAATCGCCCTCGGCTCGCGATGAGTAGGTCAGCAACTGTTGCTCGTACTTCCAGGTAAGGTCGAAGAACTCCGGCGTGCGCTCGGGCGGGCGGCCGGGCAGCGAGTATGCGGCCCCATACGTGATCGCTGGAGCGTCGGAATTGACGAACCACTGGAAAACGTCGATCATGTGAACGCCCAAGTCCGTGATGGAGCCCGAGCCGTAATCCCAGAAGGTGCGCCAGGAGTTCAAACGCTGAGGGTCAAAGGGATGCCGCGGCGCCGAACCCTGCCACATCTCCCAATCCAGTCCCTCCGGCACGGGCACGTTCTGCTGAGGCGCGCCGCCGCGCCGGCCGCCGCCTCCGCCGCTCTCGCCGCTCCAGTTCACCACGCCCCGTCGCACGCGGCCTATGGCATTGTCCTTCAGAAGGGCGGCGCCGTTCTTGAAGAGATCCATGCTCCGCTGCTGCAGGCCAATCTGAACCACCCGGTTGTATTTGGCGGCCGCGTCCACGGCCATCTTGCAGTCTTCCAGGCTGTTAGCCAACGGTTTCTCACAGTAGACATCCTTGCCTGCCTGGCAGGCCGCCGCGATGAGGGGAGCATGCCAGTGATCGGGCGTGGCGACGAACACTACGTCGATGTCCTTGCGATCCAGCGCCTGGCGGTAGTCGGCGTAGCCCGTCGCCTGGTTGCCCTGCTTGGCCATGATGGCCAGGCCGTTGTCCAGATTCCTCTTGTACACGTCGCAGGCAGCCACAAAGCGCAGGTCCGTTTGAAAGGATGAACCAGGCAGCAGGGCCCCCGTGCCCCGCGAGCCGCAGCCGATCAGCGCGGCGTTCAGAACCTCTCCCGCACCCAGTATCCGGCGATAGGATGCGGCTGTAAGCGCAATCGCGCCCGCGCGGAGGACTGTCCGGCGGCCGGTCGTAGTCGATAAATCTGTCATGAAACCCTCTTCGCTTCAGAACTCACTGCATCCGTATCAAATCGCGGCTCCATCTTGAGGAACGCCTCAAACCTGGTCGGGCTCGGGGTGTATCCAGGGTTGACGATACGGCCGCCTGAGCAGGCGGTTAGCTTCTTTGTCCGCGGCAATCCCCTGCTGCGCGGGATCTCCCACGCCAGCGTCCGGCCCACCGTCATCGACAGGTTACCAAGAATACAGCACGAAGCGGAGATGTAGCCCTGCTCGATGTCGGCAACGGGTCTGCCACCGGAGTCGATCGCCGCCAGAAAAGCGCTAACTGGACGTGCCGCCGGTACGGGGCGCGTCACGCTGGCTCCCTACGGCTCAACCCATCTTCGGGTCACGGTGAGCTCGTAACGGCAGGGAAATCAGCCGCGGTTCTTCTCTTGTCCACATCGCCGGACAAGATCGCGGATGGCGCTCACCCTCCGGGCCGGCATGCGCTAAAATTCCAGCGGAGAACAAGGCCTCTGGCTATGAAAAACACAGTTTTCTTTTGTACATTCGCGTGTCTCTGCCTGACGCCTCTTTGCGCTCAAACCGGCGGGATACCGGAAGGGTACACGCCGATCTTCAACGGCAAAGACATTAAGGGATGGCACGTGAGCCGTACCAACCATCACGGCACGACGATGAGCGCGCGGGTGGAGAACGGCATCCTGGCGATCGAACAAAACCCCATCGGCGAGGGCGGCATCCTGCTCACCGACAAGCGCTACAAGGATTTTGAGCTGTACCTCGAGAACAAGCCGGATTGGGGATGCGACGGCGGCATCTTCCTGCGCTCGAACGAGGAGGGAAACGCCTACCAGATCACCATCGACTATCTGATCCGCAACACGGTCGGCTCATTGATCACGGAAGGCATTCCGAATATGAGCGGCACTGGGCCTCGCCGGCCGCCCGACTGGCAGAAGATCTGGAAGCGCGACGAGTGGAATTCCTTCCGCGTCCGCATGACGGGGGAAGCGCCGCACATTACGGCCTGGATGAACGATCAGCCGATCATAGATTTCACCGACGGCCAGAACCACGCTTTGGGCGGAGTCCGGGATGGAATGATCGCCCTGCAACTGCATTTCACCAACGATACGACGCCGCGCAACATACCCCATGGTACGCACCGGTTCCGCAATATCGCCATCAAGGAGCTGAATTAACATGTTGGGCACGAAAGTTCTTATCGGCGTATTATCCGTTGCGGGGCTGCTCGCCGCACAGCCGAAAACACAGACCAACAGTATCGGCATGGAGTTCGTTCTGGCGCCGGCGGGCAGCTTCACCATGGGGAAGTTCGCGCCCACCTGCGCGCCGGTGGGGTATCAGGATAACGTCACCGAAGCCCAGCGCGCGGAGTGCTTGAAAATGGCGGCGGCCGCGGCGCGGCCGGGCTTCAGGGCTACTGTTCCGCGGGCATTCTATATCGGCAAGTTCGAGGTCACGCAGGAACAGTACCGCAAGGTCATGGGAACCAACCCGTCCTACTTCACCCAAGACAAGGTGGGCGAACCTACGGACCAGTACCCGGTGGATAGCATCGCATGGAAGGACGCCCAGGCGTTCATCCAGAAGCTGAACGCCATGGAAAGGACCAAGGTCTACCGGCTGCCGACGGAGGTGGAGTGGGAGTACGCCGCGCGCGCCGGAACCGAGGACGAGTTCCAGGGCGCCAAGCGGCAGGAAGTGGCCTGGTACCAGAACAACTCGAAATTCGCGACCCATCCGACAGGGAAATTGAAACCCAACGCCTGGGGGATTTACGACATGCTAGGCAACGTCTGGGAATGGGTCCAGGACTGGTACGACGAGCAGGTGCAGCCGCGTGGCCCTAAAGGTCCCGCCAACGGCACGGTACACGTTCTCCGGGGCGGGGCGTTCAATTCCCACGAGAAAAACATCCGCGTCTCTGTCCACGCGGGTGGCCCGGGCAGCGTGATCAACACAGGCTTCCGCGTGGTGCGGGACATCAAGTAAGTTCCGGGACCGAGCGAAGAAAGACGGAGAAACTCCTCAGACCTTTCCGCCTGACAGGCTGAGGTCGGGCAAGCGGCCCTCGCCCGAACCCGCCCGGACGGACGGACGCCGCGCTGCCATTCCTTCGACCTCCTCCAGCCGAGGCAAAATGGAATGGGACGCGGCCGCCAAGATATTGCGTGTGCGTTCAACCGCCAAAACCGTGGTCCTGGAGAAGTGATGGTCTCGGCGAGAGTCCCGGATTACGCGACTCTGGCGCTAGGAGCGCTGCGCACGTCGCCGGCAGCCTTCCCGCGATGATGCGACTCAGGAGACTGCGCGCCGCGCCTTTCTGTCCGCAACGAATTGTTTACCGGAACTTGACGCCGCGCGCGTACTCCATGCTGAACTTGCCCTCCGTGGCGTTGCGGATCGGCTTGCCTTGATATTTCAAGCCTTCGATGGTCACGTTCTCCACGGCGTGCTCTTCGTCAAAGCCGGCCAGGACGCTGTACGGCAGCGCTCCTTCGACCACGCGCAGGTTCCTGACGAGGATGTCCTTGATGTGGCCGCGGAACTTGGCGCGCTCGGGCTTCTCGGCGGCGGTGTACGTCTGGAGGCCGTCCCAGGCGCCGCCCAGGTCCATCCGGCGCAGGCGCTCTTCCTGGGTCTGGGGGCGGTCCAGACCGTACTGGGCGAACACCACGGCGAAATCGATAAGCTTGCGCCTGACGTCCTCCACGCGAATGTTGTCGAATACCACGTGCTCCACGATGGCGGAATCGTTGTTATGGATGCTGATAGCGGAACCTCGTTGCACGTGAATAATGTCGATGTCTTCAAATCGGATGTCGTGAACCTTTTGCTTCCTGAGTTCGAAACCGATCTCCACCCCATTGCCGCCGTTCGGCATGTTCCAAAACACTCCGCCCCGGACGGTGATGTCGTGCGTTTCGACGTCGTCGGTGTTCTTGACCACCACGCAATCGTCGTTGGTCCGGACGAAAACATTTTCGACGACCACGTCGGAGGAGGATACCAGGTCGAAACCGTCGTCGCCATAGTTGGCGCTGGGGTTCAGAATCCGGACTCCATCGATTCTCACGCCGTGCGAGTTCCTCGCGTACACCGTCCAACTCTGGCTGTTGAACACGGTGATTCCCTCGATCCGTGCGCCTTCGGTTCGTTCGAAGTAGATCATGTTGCGGGAACCGGGACCGGACCCGCCTGGAGCCGCGTTCGCACCGGGACCGGCGCCGCGCGAACCCGCTTGGCGCACCAGGAAGGAGCCATCCAGCACGCCGCGCCCGCGTACCGCGACGTTCTTCGTCCCGATCGAGCGCACGTTGCCGTTCACCCAGGCGCCCGGCGCCAGATACAGCGTTTCTCCGTCTTTCAATTCGATCAGCCCGGCGTCGTGGGTTCCAGGCCCGAAGTATTTCACGTTGGCGGCGTCAGGCTTCGGAGGGTCCTTTTCCGGCGCATACGCAAATAAGTGAAGCGCCTTCGCGAGATCGTCGTTGAACTCCACGGTGAGGGGCAGGGGACGCCTGATGGAAAACCGAACCGTGTTGTGACCGCTTCCCAGCACAGGCGCGATCGCTGCGGACTTGGGACGGATATCCACCCAACGGACGTCAAACGATGTCCGGATTTCGATCTCGGCTAGGCGGCCCAGCTCGAACTGTCCGAAGGAACCTTGGAGAAAGTCATGGAGCGGCAACGGTTGGCCATTCACTTTGACCGAGTACATCGGTTCGGGAGCAGGAGCAGTCGAAGCGCTTTGAAAGAACAGCAGGCCAAACAAGAGGAATGCAGCCGTCATTTGCACCACCGTATCACCTCCCATCTCCTGCTCAGCGGGTCGCCCGCGGGGCAAAGTCGTTCGGCCGGATGGGGCCCCTGGGAGCGGCCTCCCGCGACTAATGCATCACCCAGCCGCCATCCACGTTGATGGTTTGGCCCGTGAGGCCGTCGCTCCACTCCGTCGCCAGAAATACGCAGACTCGGGCGATGTCGAGCGGCTTGATCCGGCGCTCGAGACTCTGCAGCCGTACCCACTCCCAAGCCTCCTCCGGCGTCACCGTTCGGGCCTCCGCTTCTGTTTCGATGGCGCCCGGCGTAATGCAGTTGACGTGGACGTTGTGCGGGCCCAACTCGCGGGCCAGCGAGCGCGTGAATCCGATCAACCCGCCTTTGGACGCCACGTAGTGAGTCAGGCGCTGCAATCCCCAATGAAACGTAACCGAGGAAATGAAGATGATCTTGCCGGAGCGCCGCGCCACCATGGGCGGCGCCGCCAGACGCGTGCACCGGTATGCTCCGTTCAGGTTCACATCGAGGATGCCGCTCCACTCCTCTTCGGTCATTTCCAGAAAGGCGCGCCGCGGGTAGATCCCCGCGTTGTTGACCAGTACGTCAAGCGCCGGTGTCCGCTGGTGAATCCGGTCGAACGCCTCCGCGACCTGATCCGCCCGTCGCAGGTCCGCCAGGACCGGGAAAACGGAAGCTCCGGTTCCCCGAAGCGAATCATACGTGGCTTGCAGCCGTTCCGCGTCGCGGTCGAGCAGCCAGACTTGCGCGCCCTCGGCGCAGAACAGCCGCGCGATTTCTTCGCCGATGCCGGTCCCCGCTCCCGTGACCAGCGCGGTCTTTCCCTGCATCAACACGGAGGCCTCGCGAGAACCGCGGAGTTCGCTTTGATCGCCCCCGTTGATGAATCCATGCGCCTGATTCTCATCTCTCGCTCCTCTTGAACGCCGGCCACCCGTCGCGCCAGGCAGCCCTGCAAGAAAGATCCAGAATAGCGCACGAATTCGGCCTCAGCGCCAACTCTCGGCCAAGAAGTCCGGTTTCTTCTTTCCAACGCCTACCGCGTGTAGACGAAGGCCTCGCCATGCGTGAGTTCCCGGAATGCGACATCGGGAGCCTGTACGGCAAGACCGGCGCGGAACATTTGCGGGTCTCCAGCGTTGTCGGCGAACATGTCGTAATGCGATCCAATGGCCAGCTTCGGCTTCACATGTGAGGCCAGGCCGGCGGCTTGCCACGCCGAGAGATTGTTGAAGCCGCCGTTTATGCAGGAGATCATGAGGTCCGGCTCGAATTTCGCCGCGGAATAAAGCAGCTCGTGGGGAGCCGTGTCTCCGGTGATATAGATCTTCGGTCCCCTCCCAAACTGCACGACAAATCCCATATGGTTGAGATCCGAAGCATCCGTCGGCAACGCGAAGGCGCCTCGAATCATCAGATCGCGGTATTCGATTTCGCAATCGGGCCACGCCGGCGCAATTCGCCCCTCTTCCACCCCCTCCCGGCGGAAGACCCTGCAGCTTGGCATGGGTCCGGTGAACAGGGTTGTGTCTTTGTTCTTCAATCCGCGAATGGTCTCCGGGTCCGTGTGATCCTGATGATTGTGCGTGCAGGCAAAGACGTCGAGCGCTACGCTTTCCGGCGGCAACAGAACAGGCGTCCGGCGGCGCAGGTCGATTGCGTTCGTAAGGCCGGCGCAACTGTCGGTCAGATAGAGGTCGATGCCCAGTAGCGTGTTTTCGGGCGACTTGAAGATGAATCCGTTTTGCCCCAACCACCAGATTCCGATTTCGCCGGGCCGCACGGGGTGGGTGCGGATCGATTCCATGAGTCCCATTGCCGCCCAGTTTACGGTATTCGGAGCCGCTGATGGTAAACGCGCCATCCCGCCGCGATGAAGCGGATGCTTGGATTTATAATCGCTGATGACTAGGAGGCCAACATGGAATTTCTGGGATACCTGGCGCTCGTGGCAGCGCTTGTCATCGTTGGCTTTGGGGTTCTCATCGCCACCACCTTCATGGGCCGGCAGTCCATTCCGGATGGGCTCGAAATTAACGGTCTCCGAATCGTTAAAGACGGGTTCGTCAGCATTTGCGTGTTGCCGTTGGCTGGGGGCGACGTAGCGCTATTCGATGCAGGCATCGACAAAACGGGGAAGGCCATCCTCGGCGAACTTTCGCGCCTTGGGCTTGGGCGGGAGAGCGTCAAGACCATATTTCTGACCCACGGCCACCGGGACCATATAGCTGGGGCGCCGCTGTTCCCCAACGCGCAAGTCATGGCGTTGTCGGAGGAGGTGGAAGTGGCGGAAGGGCGGGCATCCTCCGGCGGTCCGATCATGCGGATGATGCCCGTCAGGCCGACCGGCGTGAAGATCAACCGGGCCCTCCACGATGGGGAAGTAGTGGATTTGGGGACCGCGCAGGTGCGGGTCTTTGCCGTCCCCGGCCATACGGCGGGCAGCGCAGCTTATCTGGTGAACGGCGTCCTCATGCTTGGCGACGCCGCTGACGCCGGCTCGGACGGCCACGTGAAGGGTTCTCCCTGGTTGTTCTCCAAAGACCAGGCGCAGGACCGGGCATCCGTGAGCCGGTTGGCGATGCGCCTCGCCAGCCAAGGGGGCGTGCAAGCCCTCGTCTTCGCTCATTCGGGAGTCTTGAAACAGGGCATCGAGCCGCTAACACTGGCCGCACGCGGCTGGTAAGACTTGCCATATGAGACTGTTCGCGAGTGGAGGCGCGGAACGCCCATTGCAGGTTGTACCTGCGGTGGACTTTAGCCGGTATGCAGGCAAATGGTATGAGATCGCGCGGCTTCCCAACCGCTTTCAGAGCAAGTGCGCGTCCGACACGAGCGCGATGTACGCCCGACGCGACGACGGCAAGATCACCGTGGTGAACGAGTGTCGGACGGCGGATGGGCGAATCACGTCAGCCACGGGCACGGCGCACGTCGCATCGAAGGCGGGTCCGAACACCAAGCTCAAGGTAACTTTCTTCTGGCCGTTCTACGGCGATTACTGGATTATCGACCTGGACCCTGATTACCGCTGGGCCGTCGTGGGCGAACCGGATCGCAAGTACCTTTGGATTCTGGGCCGCGACCGCCGCATGGAGGAAGGGCTGTTCAACAGCATCGTCGAGCGCATTAAGGCGCAGGGTTATGACCTTACAAACCTGGTAAAGACGAAGCAGGGCTTCTGAGGGCGGACCAACATGCACGCGAAGCCCGCGCCCGGAAAACTGCGCCAACTTCGGGATTCAGGCTTAGAGGGACGCACCTCCGAGTTTTCCCGCTTGTGTCGATTTTGGGGCCCACTTCACGGACTCCTGGAGGAGGTGGCGGGATGGGAAAACGTGCAAAGAAGGACTTCCGCGCCGCAAGCGGCGGAATACCGCGCGGGCCGTTGGATAATCCCATTGCGACCGGTCGCGGCCGCGCGATACAATCGTCGCTCCCCGCGCTGGTTAGGCCTTCGTGGACTGGAGGAGTGAAGTGGCGCTGCTTCGGATTGCGCTCATAAACATTGCACGCCGCCGGCTGCGCACCAGCCTCACGGTTTGCGGCATTGCCGTGGGCATCGCCGCCTTTGTGGCCCTGGTGGGTTTCTCGCAGTCGTTCGAGCGTCAGTGGCTGAAGCTTTACGAGAGCGAAGGCACGGACCTGGCCGTCGTTCAAAAGACATTTCTGAATACCACCGTCGACGAACGAGTGGGGGACACGATTCGCTCGCTCCCGGCGGTGGCTGAGGCGTCTCCGATTGTGCTCAACCTGATGGACCTCACGCCCGAGGTGAACGCGCTGGTCTACGGATTGCCGGAGGACTCTTATGAAATGGCCCCGCTAAAGATCCTGGACGGACGCAAGTTCCGGGGCGAGGAGGCGGAGGTGATGCTGGGGGAGATCCTGGCGGGCAACCTCGGCAAGAAAGCCGGCGACACAATGGAGATCCAGGGCGCCTCCTTCCGCGTGGTGGGCGTCTTTCGCGGCGGTTCGGCGCTGGAGACGGGGGCCGTCATGATGCCCATCCGGCAGTTGCAGAAACTCGCCGATCTGAACGGCAAGGTCACTGCATTTCACGTGCGCTTGCGCCCGGCGCCGGCCGGGCGCACCGCCGAGGAGTATATCCGCCAGGCTCGCGCCGCCATCGAGGAGGCCGTTCCGGGGCTGAAGGCCGTGCCCGCCGGCGAGCGGGCGCACAACAACCAGTTCGTTTCCTTTGCCCGCTCCATCGCCTGGGGGACGTCGCTCATCGCGCTTCTGGTGGGAACCCTGGGGATCGCCAACACCATGGCCATGGCGGTGTTTGAGCGAACCAGGGAAATCGGCATCTTGCGCGCCTTGGGCTGGAGGCGTTGGCGCGTGATTCTGCTGATCCAACTGGAGGCCGCCACGCTGGGCTCGGTAGGCGGGATCGTGGGGCTGGTCGCTGGATGGGGCGCGCTACGGCTGCTGGCGGCGCTCCCGGCGACCGCCAACGTCGCCGATGCCTCGATTTCCGCGCCTCACTCGGGAGAGGCTTTGGTGATCGCCGTTCTGATCGGACTCGCGGCCGGCGCGCTGCCCGCATGGCGCGGGGCCCGGCTTTCTCCGGTGGAGGCCTTGCGACATGACTGACGAACCCATGCTGGAGGCGCGGTCCCTGTGGAAGATGTACGACGACGGTCGAATCCAGGCGTTGCGCGGTGTCGATTTGCAGGTCGCACGGGGCGAGTTCCTGACCATCAGCGGGCCGAGCGGAAGCGGCAAGTCGACGCTGCTGCAATTGCTGGGCGGTCTGGACGCGCCTTCGAGCGGCGAGGTCTTCTACCGTGGCGCGAGCCTGTCCGGCCCGTTCGACCTGGATGCTTACCGGTCGCGGCGCGTCGGCTTCGTGTTTCAGGCTTTCCACTTGTTGCCGGCGCTGCGGGTCCTGGACAATGTGCAAATTCCCATGCTGGAAGGCCGATCCGGCGCCCGTGAGCGGCGCCGGAAGGCGGAGGCGCTGTTGGAGGAAGTCGGCATGACGCACCGTCTCCGGCAATATCCGAACCAGCTATCGGCGGGCGAGCGGCAAAGGGTGGCGATCGCGCGCAGCCTGGCGAACGATCCGGAGATTCTGCTGGGCGACGAACCCACGGGCAACCTGGATAGCGAGAACTCGGCGAAGACCATGGCGTTACTCTCCGGCATTCAGTCCCAGCGGAGCATGACCATTGTCCTGGTGACCCACGAGGCGGAGGTCGCGCGCATCGGCCACCGCAACGTGCACTTGAAGGATGGGCGCGTGGTGGCGGGATGAGACCGGGTTTTATGCGTTTTTCCGGGAAGTCCCTCGCGGCGGTTCTTCTCTGTGCGGCGTTCGGGGCGCGGGGCCAAACGGCGATGACCGTCGGGGAATTGAAGGCGCGGCTGGAGGCCATCCGGGCAGCGACGGACTTCCGGGCGAGCGGACGGCTGGTTCGCGTGGCGCCATCGGGCGAACGCCGAAGCTATCAGATCTCCATGCGCGCCCGCTGGTTCGCGGGCAGCGTGAAGCTCTTCTGCGAGATCACCGACCCCCCGCCCGCCAGGGCCCGATTGCTGCTCGAAATCCCGGCGGCGGGCCCGGCCTCCATTCGTACCGGCCATGCCGGAGACCCCCGGCCCGCGACCGTGCCGTTTGAAAGCTGGGGGGATGCCCTGCTGGAGACGGCCTTCACCTACGAGGACTTGCTGGAGAACCAGTTTCAGTGGCGCAAGCAGGCGCTCATCGGCGAGACCCGCTACGGCGCCCGCGCCTGTTACCTGGTGAGGAGTGCGCCGGATGGCGATGACCACTCGCAGTACGCGACCGTGACCTCATGGCTTGACCGCGAGAGCCTCTATCCGGTCCGCGTGGAGAAGACGCTCCAGTCTTCGGGGGCCGTCAAGGAGTTCCTTTATTATGGTTTGCGCCAGTCCAGGGGCGTCTGGTCCGCCGGTCAGATTGAGGTCAAGACGCCTGGCCAGCCCGGGTCGAGTCTGCTGATTGTCACTCGCGGCGCGGAGAAGGCCCATCTGGCCGCCGCCGAATTCGAAGCTGCCTTGCTGACCAGGCCGTGAGGGAATGCTCGGCGCTGCCCTGCTTGACGGACCGGAACACCATGCGGTACCGTCTTCTCTTGCGGTTGGAAGCCCGGTTGTGTTCTGTCAGGGGGCCCGCATTGGGTGAATCTCGTGGATTCTGATCTGAAAGCGTGGCAACGCAGCGCGATCCGGAATACGATGGCGAACTACCGTCACGCCCAGGACAACTATTACGTTGGCGGGAAGCCTCTGGTCGAATTGGAGGACGGCTACAAGGCGTTCTCCCTGCTCACCCCGCCGCTCGGCTCTCCCGCGGCCAGGCGCAGGGTCAAGCTGATCATGGAGAACATGCTCCGGCCCAATGGGGCCGCCGCCCCCGTGAGCTTCGCCTTGGCCGGACGTACGCCGCACGTCATCACCATGGCAGTCACTTATAACTGCCAGTGCGACTGCCTGCATTGCTCGGCGGCCGATTACCAGGAGAAGACCCGGCGGGAGAACAGCGCCCTCGCCTTCGAGGAGCTGAAAAGCGTCGTCGACCAGGCCCTTGATCTCGGCACGACTTGCGTCGTGCTTACCGGCGGCGAGCCTTTGCTGTACCGGAGAATCTACGACCTCATCGCCGCGGTCGACAAACACCGCAGCGTCTGCACGATCTTCACCAACGGCGAGTTCCTGATCGAGCGCTCCGTCGCCAGGCTCAAACAGGCGGGCGTCTACGGCGTGTTCGTCAGCCTGGACCACTTCGACGCCGAGCGGCACGACATCCATCGCCGGCGCCCCGGTCTGGCCGAGAAGGCGTACCGCGGGCTCAAACTGTGTCAGGATGCCGGCATCCTGACCGGCGTGTCCACTTACGCAACCAAGGAGAACATCCGCAACGGCGAGCTCGACGCCATGATGGACCTCGCCCGTTCTCTCAATGTCCTCGAGGTCTTCCTGTTCGACGTCATCCCGGCTGGGCGCCTCTCGGCTCAGCGCGACTGCATGTTAGGCGATGAAGACGCCCGGCGCATCGTCGAGTTCCGCGCGAAGTACACCGAAAAGCCCGACTACCCGCGCATCATCCACCAAACCATGTTTTCGAGCATCGCCTATCCCTGCGTGGCCGAAGGCTGTCCCGCCGGAATGGTGCAAGTCCATCTGCGCGCCAACGGCGACGTCTGTCCCTGCGATTTCACGCCCTACTCGTTCGGGAATGTCCAGAAGCAGTCGCTGAAGGAGATCTGGGAGTCCATGTCCGCGCATCCGCTCTACGCCGAACCTTCTGCGCGTTGCCGCCTGTCGCAGCCCGCCTTCTGGGTCAAGTTGTCGGAACTCGCCCCCGGCTCTTGAGTTTTCCGGGAGGCGGCGGTGGCAGCTTCCCGGCGGCCTTCCGGGATGATCCCGCTTACACGTCAATTCCAGCCTTGCGCATCACCGCCCGCGTGGCGTCGCACGCCAGCTTGGCGCCTTCTTCGGCCGGCATCTCTTTCGGAATACGACCTAGGGGTTCCGGACTCACCCCGTCCTCGTACCCGATGTCCTTCAACGCCTTGAAAAACCCCACCAGGTCGATCACTCCTTCTCCAGGCATGAGCCGTGCGTTGTCCCGCACATCCTCCGGCGGCATCTTGGCCGCGTCCGAGACGTGGACCGACACAATCCGCGCCTTCCCCGCCTTGTGGATATCCTCGATCGTCGCCCCCGCGTGATACCAGTGCCAGGAGTCCAGCAGTACCCCGTAGTCCGGCCCGCAGTCTTTGGCGAAGTCCAGCATCTCGTTCATCAGGCAGAGGAAGGACGGCAATCGCGACCGGGATTGCAACGACCCCATGAATTCGAGCCCGCACCGCACGTTGTACTTGGCCAGCCCCGTTCCCGCCGCCTGAAAACGTCCCACCAGCGTCTTTCGAAACTCCTCTTTCGTCGTCGTGGCCGGCGCCGCCCCCCACGCAGTGTAGACCATCCGCGGACACCCGATCGCCACTGCGAAACGCACTTGGTCTTCCAGCCCCTCCATCCCTCTCTTGAACGCCTCCTCATCGCGCGTCATCTGCAACGGAAGGACGCAGTTCGCCGGCCGCAGCTTCAACTCCGCCAGGAGCGCCCTGGTGGCATCCAACCCTTCTTGCATCGCCGCGCTCAGATTGATGTCCACACCCCCGAACCCGGCCTTCGCCGCAAGCCGCGCAGTCTCCGGCCACTGCGTCTTGCCGGCTACCAACGAGCTGTGGAGTGAGATGTACATGCCGGTCGCAGCGGCTGCCGCGCGGTTGGCCAGGCCCAGCGCCGCGCCGGCCGCCCGCAGGAATTCTCTTCGCTTCATGATCTTCTCCGGCGCGGGGCGGACCCTTGCCGTGAGCCTGCTCCGCCGCCCATTAGGCTAACTCCGCGCAACTGTCCGTGTCTTGTCCCAACTGCAGGATCTTCGGTTGCTCAATGCCCCGCTTCGGCGCCGAGGGGCGCGGCTTTGATGTAGGCAATGCCCTTGAAGAGCGCGACCAACTCCCCGGCGTCGTCCGTGACGCGGATCAGACATGTCGAGAGCTTGCGCGTGCGGGAGACTTCCTCGGCCACGGCGGTCAGCTTGCCCGACCGGACCGCCTTGAACCAGGTGACATCGGCCTGGCAGGCCACCGCCACCACCCCGTGAGAATTCGAAGCCACGGCAAAGGCCAGATCGGCCAGGGTAAACAGCGCGCCGCCCTGCAGGATCCCCACGCTATTCAGGTGGCGCGGTTCGACGGTCATCTCGGTACGGGCGAAGCCGAGACGGACTTCCGCCACCCGGATGCCGTTCTCCTGTGCGAACCGGTCTCTCTCGAAAAACTCCGCGATATGCCGACCTTCCGGCCACGCCGCCGTTTCCATCAGTCTTCCTCCAACCGAACCACCATCCTAACAGCGCGGCCAGCGAGAGGCGCCGGCCGGCTGATCGAAGGTTGCGCCGCCCCGGCCTATCGGGCCATCTGCTATAACAACAGCCATGGGAAATGCCTTCACCCGCCGTGACGCGCTGCTGGGTTTGACTGCATCGACCAGCTTCCTGCTCGCCGCCGCGGCGCCGGCGACGATCGAGACCCACGTTCACCTTTTCGATCCTGGGCGGGTCCCCTATGCGCCGGACGCGCCCTACAAGCCGGCCGCCTACACGCTGGAAGATCATGTAAAGGTGGTCGAGGCCGCCGGCCTGGCGCACTCGATTATCGTTCATCCCGAGCCCTACCAGGACGACCACCGCTATCTGGAGTACTGCTTCGCCCATGAGCCGAGGCCGGGGTATTTCAAAGGAACCTGCCTGTTCGATCCGCTGCGCGAGGATACGCCTCGCCGGATCGGCGCCCTGGCGGAACGCTGGCCGAAGCGCATCGTCGCCCTGCGCATTCACGAAATGTCGATGACGCCCGAAACCGGCGGCCCCATTCGCAACCGCGATATGAAGGATCCTCGCATGTTGGCCTGCTGGCAGGCTGTGGCCTCGATGGGGATGGCCGTGCAGATGCACTTCATACCGGGGCAAGCGCCCAACATCCGCTTGTTGGCGGCGAAGTTCCCCGAAACCACCGTGATCCTCGATCATATGGGCCGGCCAGGGCAAGGTACGGAAAAGGAATACGAGGAGGTGCTGAAACTGGCGGAACTGCCGCGCGTCATCCTGAAATACTCCAATTGGGCGGAGTACAAAGGCGACCTGAGCCGGCTGACCAAGCGGCTCTACGACGCCTTCGGCCCGGAGCGCATCGTCTGGGGCATGCTGGGCGGCACGCCAGCGGAATACCGGCAGCAGACGGCGCGCTTCGAGGAGTTGCTGGCGTTCGCTTCGGAAGCCGGCCGGGCGAAAATCCGGGGTGACAACGCGCAGAGGCTGTTCTTCAACTGAATCCGCTTGTGGAGCATGCGCTTTGCCGCGATTTCAGGGGCGCGGTTGCCGAAAGCTGTCAGGCGACCTCAGGCTTCCCGCTCAGCGGCCCCATGAACACCCATAGAATCGTGGCGCAAATCAGCGGCAGGACGCCGAACCCGAAGAACACCGGCCTATATGAGAAATGGTCTACCGCCCATCCCGTCATCAACGTGAACAGCATACCGCCGAAACCCGAGCCCATACTCGCCAGTCCCCAAATCGACGCCACTGCATTCTTCGGAAACACATCCGCTGGCATCGACAGCATGTTGGCCGAGGCCCCCGTATAGCCCAGCATCGCTACCGACACCAGCGCCATCGAGAGCCACGCATCGGTGACCAGCACCGCCGGAATCGCCGCGGTCATCAGCGCCGCGAAAAAGGTCACGCCCGATTTGCGAGTCGCCGTCACCGACCAGCCCCGCCGCAGCCAGTACCCGGAAAGCCAGCCGCCGGCGTAGTTCCCCACGCCGGCCGCCATGAATGGGATCCACGAGTACTTTCCGATCGCCGCCATATCGAAGTGGCGCGCATTCTTCAGGTACTCCGGAAACCAGAAGGTGTAGAAATACCACACGGGGTCCATGAAGATCTTGGAGATCGTCAGGCTCAACACGAAGCGTGAGCGCAGCAGTCGCCGTACCGGCATCGGCGCCGCGGACTCCGCTTTGGCGCCCGCCGGCGTACGGTAGACAGGCCACCAGAAAATCAGCCACAAAAACCCGAGAAATCCGACCGCAACGAACGCCGCCGGCCATCCGTACGTCAGCAGGATGTAGGCCACCGCCGGTGGCGCCAGGATCGCCCCCACCGCCGACCCACTGTTGAAGATGCCCGATGCCAGTGCGCGCTCCTGCTCCGGGAACCACTCCGCCACAACCTTCACGCCGCCCGGCCAGTTGCCGGCCTCCCCCATCCCCAGCAGGAAGCGCGCCGCCCCGAGGCTCACCGCCCCGCGCACAAACGCGTGCAGCACCGCCGCCGCCGACCACCACCCGATCGACAGCGCGTACCCGAGTCGTGTCCCCAGGCGGTCGATCAGCGGCCCGGAAACCCCGTTCATGATCGTATAGGCCAGCATGAACGCGAACACCACTCGCGAGTATTCCGTGTTGCTCATGTGGAATTGCTCGCGCAGCACCGGCGCCGCCACGGATAAGGTCTGCCGGTCCATGTAGTTGATCACCGTCGCCCAGAAGGCGAAGCTGATCATCAGCCAGCGGCGGCGCGATCGGCGGGTGGTAATCAACTCGCGCCCTGGCTCGGAACCGCTGCTGGGGACGCCCACGGGGCGAAGCCGGGCACTTTGAGACGGCGGGCGAAAACCTGCGTCCCGTCAGTCACGTAGAGTACGTCAAAATGCTCGCCGGCAAAGCAGAGGCTGCGCACGGGTCCACATGGCGTGGGCAGCGGCAGGATGGCCCGCACGCGGCCGTTCTGGTCGCAAACCTGGATGCCCATGCGGGTCGCCACATAAAGATTGCCGTGCATGTCGACGGCAAGATCCTCCGCGCCGCTCTGGTTGGGAATGTCCGTCATGTGCAGCCAGAAATATGGTTGTTTGTCGCCCAACGAGCCATCAGGTTGAACCACATAGCTATAGACCCATTTGGTGGTTTTCTCGGCGGCGTAGAACACAGAGCCGTCAGGCGAAAAGGCGACTCCTGAGGCGGAGGCAAGTCCCTGGTCGACCACCCTTTTCTTGCCGCTCCTGATCTCCCAGACGCGGCTGGGCATATCGCTGTGCGCACCCGGTTCGCTCACGTAAATCGCGCCATCGTGCGTGACCACGATGCCGCGGGCCGCAATGCCTTCGGCAACCGTCCGGCTATGGCCCTGCCGGCTCACTGCGATGATCTTCTTTTCGGTGGGGACTACGCCGTACAACTCTCCGTCCGGACCAAAGGCTTCGCCGGCGATGCCGGCTCCTTGCCGGAGGAAGACGGCCGGCTTGCCGTCGCCTCCGATGCGGTAAATACTGGTCGCGAGCGAGTCGCTCAGATAGACGTCGCCCCTGGCGTCGGCCGCCAGCCCGGCTGCGCCGCGGAAGGATTGCGGTATCTTCCGCCATGACTCGCCGCGCAACGTGATTTCCTCGAGCGTGCTGTTGTGTGAGACGCCGCTTCCCACCGGCGCCGGATAGTCGCGCCAGAGCCAGCGCATCACATCGGGAAATATCACCTGTCCCGCGCGGCCGTCATGCCCGTGCGCGCCCCACGCGTGAGCGACGTCATAGCCGGAGAAAGTCAGGGCCGACTCCAGATTCAGATTGGCATCGTACCAGGAGCCGAATAACGGGTTCCAGGCGTCAGTCGAGCCGTCTTCCAGGAAAATGCGAATCGGCTTGGGATCGGTCTTGCGAATCAGCGCGGGGTATTCGTTGCCCCCGCGCATCGCCACGAACGTTCCTATGACGGAGTAGACGCGCGTGAACTGGTCGGGCCGGCGCCATGCCAGCGTGAAGGAGCCGATACCGCCTGTGCTCGCGCCGGTAGCGGCGTGGTCGTTGCCGTTCCCGGAAAGCCGGATCGGTCTGCCATCCTGAGTCTTCAACTTCTGCACGGCTGGAAGCAGTTCGTCGAGCACATACTCCGGGAAATGATCGTTCAGGCTGTCGAACTCATAGGATCGGTTGAAGCGGGTCGCGGCCCGTCTGGGCGTTCCAGCCGGGTCTTTCCAGATTGTTCCCGGAACAATCCCGACCCCGATAATGACCGGTGCCTCGTTCCTGGCGATGAGGTTGTCGAGCACGGCGCCCTCATAAGCGCCCAGGCCATCGAGCTTGACCAGGAGGCAGGCCGGCTTGGCGCCATCGTACTGGGCGGGCACGTAAACCTGAAAGCCGTTCTCCGTGCCCGGATAGATCTTCGAATCGGTGATTGCGCCCTGTAGGAATTCGCCGTGCGGAATACTGGCGTCGGGCTTGCCTTCCTCGGGAGGGAAAGCGCCTGAGAGCTCGCCCTGGATCTTCCGTACCAGCGCATTAGGATCCACGGGACGCAGCGCTTGCGCGGAGACGATCGCAAGCGTGGTGAAAAGCAGGGCGGACGACAACGTGAGGAAACGAAGACGGAGCATGACATTTTGAGCATAAACGGCAAGGTTTGACTTGTCGAATTCAACATGGATCGGATGTCGATGCCGGAAGACGCGGTTTGTTCTAAAACCGATCTCAGGCGGGCTTGGCAATCCTTTGTGCGGGATCCCACGTCAGGGCGCGCCGTTCCCTCATGGACTGCGCCGACATGAGGCAAGACAAATGGGCGTTAAATACGATAGGCAAGTAAGCGATCGGCTTTTGTCCCGATTTGACGCAATCCAGCCAATTCGCCACGTGGGCGTCCTCGTACTCCCCTTCCACCCTGCCGAAGTTCTCGAGGAGGAACTCCTTGGGCTCGATGGGCGGTCCCTGCGGGCCCCTTCCACCCGCGCCGGCGAATCCGGCGCCCGCCGCGCCGCGCCCGGCTTGAGCTCCCGCCGCGGCCGGAGGCGGTGTGCGAGGCTGCGGAGGCGGTACTGGAATGTCAATCCGGTTCCTGCCGCCCAAAGTGGTCATGTAGGGTTGGTACTCCGACATCGGAACCACAATATAGCCGGCGCGATTGACCATAAGCTGGCCCTTGCTTCCAAAGAACGACGGTCCCTGGATCAGGTGCTTATGCGGAGGCGGCGTACAGCTCAGGATGGTCATCATGAAGTGCCCGAACTGAACGGTGGAAGACCAGGTATTCGGTACGTACTCGAGGTTCGGGTTATCCAGGAATGAGTAGTTGGCGGCCGCCGAGACGTACAACGGGGGCTTGGCGCCATCCGGGTCCAGCGCCATATGGACGATATCCACGTGATGGATGATCCAGTCGGTCATGGTTCCCCCGCCGTAGGCGTACCATGAGCGCCAGTTGCGCGCCCTCCCCGCGTTGTAGGGACGCTTGGGCGCGTCGCCCTGCCACATGTCCCAGTCGAAGCCCTCCGGAATGGGTTGCGGCGAGTCATCGGGATTGCGGGCGGCCATGCCTCCGGCGGGGTGGTCGACGATTACCTGCGTGACGGGGCCGATGCCGCCGCTCTGGATCAGCTTCACGGCTTCCTGAAAATGCGCGCAACTGCGCTGCATAGTGCCCACCTGTACCGCCCTGGTGGGGTATTTCTCCACCGCGGCGAGCATTTTGACGGCTCCCTCCACCGTGTTCGAGAGGGGTTTCTCGGTGTAAACGTGCTTTCCCGCGTCGAGAGCCTGGACCAAAATCGGGCTGTGCCAATGATCCGGGGTGGCGACCAGCACTGCGTCGATATCCTTGCGCTCCAGCACCCGCCGGTAATCGCCGTAGGTTTGGCAGTTGGGGCCGATGCCCTTGGCGAACGCCTCGCGGCGCGCCGTATCCACATCGCAGCAGGCCACGATATCGGAGGTGGGGTACCTATGGGCCGCCATCCCCATGGCGGACCCACGCGAACCCGTACCGATGATCCCCACCGTGACGCGGTCATTGGCTCCAAGCACGGAGCGCGGCATAGCCGCCGTCAGCGCGGCTGTTGCCTGCAAGAACCTTCGCCTGTTTTGATCCATGACAATCTCGATGCCTCCATGTGTCGAACCCGGTCGGTATGGCAACCCTTCCGAGATCAAACAGGATAACGCCAAGCGCGGGGTATCCGGCGCGCGACCCCAAGGCTGGGTTCGCCACGGCCTGTGCGCCGCCGCACCGATGCTGCGGGGGCGTTTATCTGGCCGCCTGGGAATTCCGCATCTGGCGCCGTGTTTCCAGCCAAATGGCTGTAGGTTCGCGTCCTATTTCAGGAGCCAATTTAAGTCCTTTATTAACAATCGCTTCTGGTTGACTCCCTTACGCGGCCGCGATCTGCTGGCAAGACGCTGGGCGCCTGGCCGTCTACGGCGTCTTTCAGCTTTGTATGCCGACTTGCTGAAAACGCCGATGGCTGTTTACCTTGAAATTGGCGGGCCGGCGATCGGTTCGGCGGAAGGAGATACCAGGATGACCCCTCAGGAACCCGCGGGAATCGGATTCCGAACGCTCGCTGACCGTCTGTCCGAAGGGAGAATGCCGGCGCCAGAGGCTCTGCGCTACGCCAGGCTGCTGGGAGAAGCTCTTCGCGAGGTTCATGGCGGAGGCAAGGTTCACGGAGCCGTTTCTTCGGAGTCGGTGGTCCTCACCGGCGCGGGTATCCAACTGAGTCCGGCGTCGGCGAAGTTGGAGAGCCATGCGACCGATGTCTCAACCGATATCTACGCTTTCGGCGCGCTGCTCCATGAGATGCTGACTGGCCGGAAGGGCCTCGGCGGAGGGGACGGTTCCGTCCCGGCGCCCACCGGTATCCCCGCGGCGGACCGCTTGATAGCCGGCTGCCTGGCCAAAGAACATCCCGCCCGTCTGCTGAGCATGCGGAGAGCGCTGCTGGAACTCAAGCTCGCCACTCTGGCCGCCCGCCGGGCCGAGGCCCCGGCGGTCGCGCGCAGCGGCGCGGCCGGCGTGGCGCTGCGCGCCGGAATGCAACAGTTGGAAGCCCGGCTGGCCGCGCGCCTTACCGCCCTGGAACATAGCATCGATGCGCTCGAGGTCAAGCAGGCCGCGGACATCCAGAGGCTCGGCGCGGATATCAGGGCCCAGGCTGCCATTACCAAATCCGTCCTCACATCTGTGGCGCAGACCGAAGACCTGGTGGAACGGGTAGTGGAAGCGATGGGCACGATCCAGGACAGCATCCTCGACCAGGCGAACACGCGTTGGTAACGGCAGGCCGGCTTCAGTAATCTCATCGGAGCCGGCATGCTCGGAGTCCCGGTATTGGCCGGATCCTGCGCTCACCCCATCGCGCAAGCGGCCGGCTGGGTTGGCTCGCTAGGGGTACGCCCTCCTCACGATCGGCGAGCTGGGGTCGCCTTTGGGGCGAAAATGCACCAAAGATAGCACCAATTCGGTCGATCCGGCGTACAATCGCCATGTGCGGGATTCCAAAGGGGGACTTTGGGTTCGCCACAACTTGCCTGAAGGCCGGGGGCAAGAAGGAGTTGTCGGCGGGGGGGGATGAAATGCGTCAATCGTTATTAGCGTTAGCAGTTTCATTGGGGTGCGCTTTGTCGGTTCAGGCTGGTGTGGTCCCAATCTTCTACACCCAGCTCGGCTCAACGGATGTCCTCTCGTCGACTTACAACACGGCAAATTTTCTGGGGACGGCATTAGGCATCGCCTCTTCAGAACAGGGTGCGGATGGCATCCTGCTCGGGCCAAACAGCACCCTGTTCTACGGGGGGGAAGCGAGTAACGGCGTGTTCCAAATAACGCAAACCGGAACGGATACGACGCCCTACCCGGCTTTCGGTACGGGAACCTCGGGTTCGTTCTTCCTGGCCATCAATCAGAACAACACTGGCAATGTCTTCACATTTAACAACCTGGGCTCTATCGCGGTCCTCCCGGTGCCGTCCAGCGGTCCGTCCAGCGGTTTGATTACCAACGGCGCCGTACACGCCGTGACCGGTGCGGATACAAATGTATCGGATCTGTTCTGGAGTTCCAGTAACACGGCTTACTATCTGACTGGAGCGGCGGGGACCACTGGCGATTTGGGCACAATCAACCTGTCCACATTCGTCACAACCCAGCTTTTCGCGGGTATAGCCACGGCTCAGGACGCGGTCTTCGACCCATTCACCGGCCTGGTCGTGCTTTTCGGCGACGGCGAGGTCGACACGTTCAACCCGGGCACGAATACACTGGGCACGGCGGTTACCCTTCCTGGCGCCACCGCCGGTTTGACTTGCGGTGGAGGGTCGACCGCGCAACTGGATGCGGGGACAGTCGACGGGGCCGGTCACGCGTACGTCGCTGGCTGTGGCAACCTCTATTACATCGACTATAGCGCGACCGGCAATATTCTCTCCGCCTCGGATGTGCGCCAGAGCGTGGGCGTGCCGAACGGCATAAAAGACATTGTCGTGAACCCGGCGGAAGCGACCCCGGAACCGCCCCCTCTCGCCATGATGCTCATCGGTCTCGGGGCCCTGACAATCGGGCGCTGGCGCAGAGCGTCGAAGCGAGTCTGATCGGCGTCTTCAGGCTGTCTTCAGCCGCCGATTTCGGGAAGCGATGAGGACGATCCGGGACGCCCCGGCTCAACCTGAATCCCGAGGTTGGAAGTATCAGGGCACGGCTTCAGCCGTGCCGCAAACGGAACACTCAGAGGGCTTTAGCCCCTGTCTTTTCAGGAGGATGAGAAGGACTTGCGCGCGGGGCTTGCCATCGCGGGGGCTAAAGCCCGGGAGATGCGTTTGTTCGGCACGTCTGAAGCCGTGCCCTGATACAATGCCTATCCTTTCAGAGTATTAGGTTGTGGAGAAGGTTGACCTCGGAATTCAGGCTCAACCGTCCAATTCGCCAGGCGTGATGTTATCGACATAACACCAGATCCAGCTCTCGCCTGGTTCGATGGAACGCACCAGGGGGTGCTTCGTCGCGTGAAAATGCCCGGTGGCGTGCTTGTTCTTCGAGGAGTCGCAACAACCTACGTGCCCGCACGACAAACAAAGTCGAAGGTGCACCCACGCATCGCCCGTCTTGAGGCAGTCCTCGCAGCCCTTCTTAGCCGTATGCCTTATCTTGATCTGGTCGAGATGCTTGCAGGTTTCAGACATGTTCAGGCCTCCAACGCCCCGCGGTCCCATTTGGCCAGACGCGCTCCCGCATCGTAGGTACTCTCGAGGAATTGGTACAAGGTTTCCTCCGGCGACTCCGCATGGCGGACGTCATCGTACATCAGAATGAACTCGGAAAGTTGCGCATTCCACCTCGCGCTGGCGGGGCGTAAAGGCTGAATCTCCATGCCGGGAGGTTGAGGCGCGGCATACGAGTAAAACGCCGGACCGTCCACGCCGCCGCCACCCGGCCAAAAGCCGGCGCTCGACACCTCGTGCGAATAGGCCGGGCCGCTGATTGCGCCTTTGCGCGGCGGCGCGGTTCGCCCCGAGAAACGCGTGCACGCCAGGTCAAAACTGCCCCAGAAGAAGTGGACCGGGCTGCATTTGCCGATAAACTTCGCTCGGAACCCCTGGAGCACCTTGGCGCTGGAGACCAGAATCCGCCAAAGACGATTCGCGTACTCGGGGTCGTAAGAGCAGTTGGCGAAGTCCTGGTCGAACGGAACGGCATCCGGGACCTCCTGGGGCCTGAGATTGATTTGCACCGCGATGCCCATCGATGCCAGAATCTCGAATAGGCCGCTGTGGAAGTTGGCGACTGACTCGCCTCGCAATGGCCGCGATGCGCTGGGACCGTCGCTCGAGGAGATGCTCACCTCATGCTTCTGGAAGTCGAATTGAATCTCGAACACGCCTGGCGCATACGGTATTGGTCCCGTCGTCAGCCCACGGGAGTTGACATATAGGGCGACGTGCCACCAATGATTCATGGGCGGGGAAAGGGCCATGCGGATCTTGCCGGCGATCTGTGTCCACATGTGAAGGGTGCGGTAGGTCGTCTGCCATTCGTTCAGCGGCAGGGGTGGCCAGCGCTCCGAGTGACCCATACGCTCCGTCCAGTCAGTCTACATCAAGCGCCAGTTAGTTCGTCATGGCGCTCCGCGCGTCGCAGTACGGAATCGTACGGTCGATCCGCGAAGAACGCCGGCGGCAGCCGCTTGCTATATACTGTTTGAAACCTGGGATGCCCAAATGAATCCGGAGTAATGTCGCCTGATGGCGGTCCTGGTCGAGTTTCTCGGCGTAAGTCGCCAAAATGGCGGCGGAGGTTGGCCGCGAGTTTCTGAACGAGTGAGGGGATTGCGCTATGGCGACACAAGCCGCGGCGAACAACCGGGCGATGCTTCTATCGCGGCTTTTCGAAGCGAGGCTGGAGACGGACGCTCTCTTCCGGATCATCCGGCCCCAAGCGCTGTATGACCGGCCCATTCCCGAGCGCCACCGCATCGTTTTCTATGCCGGCCACTTGGAAGCATTCGATTGGAACCTGCTCAAGGGGCCCTGCCATCTCACCAGCTTTCATCCGGAGTTCGACCGCCTCTTTGCTTTCGGCATCGACCCGGTGGACGGGGGTCTCCCGGCGGATCGGCCCCAGGACTGGCCGAGGCTTCAGGACGTGAACGCGTATCGGGACCGCGTCCGCCAAACTTTGGACCGCGCGCTCGAGACCGCGCCGGCGCCGGACGACGGCGGAGATTCATTCGGGCAACTGCTGCATGTCGCGATCGAACACCGGTTGATGCACGCCGAGACGCTTGCCTACATGTTCCATCAGATGCCGATCCGGCGGAAAAGGCGCCTGGCGGCGCGGCGCGTGCTTCAAGGCAATCTATTCACGCCGGGTCGCGTACGCGTCCCCGCCGGCCCTGCGACGTTGGGGCTGCGGCGCGATTCTCGCGTGTTCGGCTGGGACAACGAGTTCGAGGCCCACGTCGCCGCCGTTCCGGAATTCATGATCGACCGATACAAGGTCACCAACGGGCAGTTCGTGAAGTTCCTCGAGGACGGAGGCTACAACCACCGCGCGCTCTGGGCGGAGGCCGGCTGGGAGTGGAAGACCTCGCAGGGAATTTCCCATCCGGCGTTCTGGGCGCGGCGCGGCGATAAGTGGGCATGGCGGTCCATGTTCGATGAGATACCGCTCCCGCTCGACTGGCCCGTGTATGCCAGTCACGCGGAAGCGAGCGCCTACGCGCGGTGGGCGGGCCGGCGTCTGCCTACGGAGGCGCAGTGGCATAGGGCGGCGTATGGCGCGCATGGACTCCACGAACGCGAATATCCGTGGGGTGACGAACAACCGGGCGCCTGGATCCGGTATCCACTTTCCGACGCATGGGACCCGGCTCCTGTGAACGCGGGCGCTCTGCCGGCAAGCGGTTTCGGCGTCGAAGGGTTGCTCGCCAACGGATGGGAGTGGACCGCAACGGAGTTCGCGCCGTTCCCGGGATTCCGGCCCTTCCCTTGCTACCCCGGGTACTCCGCCCAATTCTTCGATGGTAAGCACTACGTTCTCAAAGGCGGAAGCGTGCGGACCGCTTCATGCATGCTGCGCCGCAGTTTCCGCAATTGGTTTCAGCCCCACTATCAATATGTCTACGCGGGGTTCCGCTGCGCGAGCGATTAGGATTTGGAGGAGATACTCGAAATGGCTGCACCCGCGAACCTCATGAACGACTCGGGAGCGCAGTTCGCCTCCGACGTACGCGCCGGGCTCTGCGGGTCCGGGCAGAAGGAGCTTCCGTCCAAGTACCTGTACGACCCGTTGGGCTCCACTCTGTTCGAAGCCATCAGCCTGCTCCCGGAGTACGGCCTTACTCGCGCGGATGAGCGGCTGCTCCGCCGGCACGCGAAGGAGATAGTCAAGCGCCTAAGGAGTCCGGCGCAGGTGTCCGAGCTCGGAAGCGGCAGCGGCAGAAAGACGCGCTGGATTCTCAGGGCCCTGTGCGAGCGTGAGCGCGTATCCTATTACCCCATCGAGATCTCGCGTGCGGCGCTGGCGTCGTGCGAGTCCGAGTTGGGCGGCATCGAATGCGTCAGCATCGTCGGCGTGGAGCGGGAGTATCTGGACGGTCTGCGCGAAGTCGCGGCGCTGCGGGCGGAGGGCGCGCCCCTGCTGGTGTTGTTCCTGGGCAGCGCCATCGGCAATTTCGATTCGGGGGCGGATGCCCGTTTTCTAAGCGAAGTTCGAAGAATCCTGGCGCGAGGCGATTGGCTGCTGCTCGGCGCGGATCTCTTGAAGGCCCGAGAGCGGATGTTGGAGGCCTACGACGATCCGCTAGGCGTGACGGCGGCGTTCAACCTGAACCTGCTGGCGCGGATCAACAGAGAACTTGACGGCGACTTCGATCTTCGCCAGTTCGAGCATGTCGCCCGGTTCAACGAGGCGGCCCGCAGTATCGAGATGCATCTTCGGTCGAAGAGGCGGCAGGTGGTGAATATCCGGCAAGGCGGCTTCGCCGTGACGTTCGATGCCGGCGAGACAATCTGGACCGAGAGCAGCCACAAATACACCCGGCGGGAGATCGCGGAGCTGGCTGTTTCCTGCGGCTTCCGTACCGAGGCGCAGTGGGTGGACGATGAATGGCCGTTTGCCGAGAACCTGTTGCTCGCTGTGTAGGGTGGACCGTTGGTTTCCGCGATCTTCCGACGCTTGCGAGGTACAGCGGCGCCGTTACTGCGCCGTTCCGGCGCGCTTCCTGGCGAATGCGGCGATGGCATCTTCCGTTGCGGAATTCAGTTCGGGAAAGCGGCTCTTCAGCGCCAGAATCATGTCTACCCGGGAAAGGTCTTTCCGCTCGATGGACCGCGCCGCAAACTGAAAGCCGGCGGGATCGCCAATCGCCATCAATTGCCGGGCGATATTCTGCGCCGTGAACCTTCCCGGCGAGCCGGCCAGCGTGCGCTCCAGATACGGTACCGCGGCATCCCCGTATACCCGGTACAGATCGTCGGCCAGAGTCCCCCCATAGGGATCGGTCAGCAGCGCGCCCAGTCCCGGCAGGTCCGCCGGATCGCCGAAAGAGAGCAGGCCGGACGAGACCTGGTTATGGCCCTTCTCCAGTAGGCTTTGAAGCAGAGCATGTGCGAGTGGGTCCTTGGTGGCGGCCAGCATCTGCGCCAACTCGCTTCCACTCTGCGAATCGGCGCGCGCGAGCACGTGTTCCGCCGACCGGAGCAGGGCCTCCTGAACCGCCGGATTGTCGCGAGACGCCAGCCGGAGCGCATCCACGGCGCCTCCCATCAGCACCGGCGAATCGGCTTCCAGATACGGCAGCGACGCTTCCACAATCTCAGCGGAGTCGCGGAACCGCGGCTGCATCGTCAGGAAATAGATCAGGGTATCGCTTGGCCCCTTCGTGTGAAGCAGGGCAAGGAGCTTATTCGAGGCGAATTCCTCCGGCCAATAATACAGCCCTTGGATCGCATAACGCCGCACGGACAAGTCCGGATGATACAGATAGCCGGTCAGAATCTCGAACGAAATGTCATCCGGCGCCCCCAGCAGGCTGGGCAGCGTATCGCTCAGAACCTCGGCGGCGTCCACCGGCGCGCGCGCCCGCATAGCCTCCAGCCATTGGGCGCGCTGCTTCGGCTGGGACGGAAAGACCTCGATGGGCGTCCACTCGGAGCGTGCCCTGAGCTCGGTTTGTGGCCCAAACCCGACAGGGCTTCCCCACACACTGAGACGGACTTCATAAGTCCCGGGCGCGTCAAAGCGATACAGGAGGTGCAGCGGCAAGCGGCCGATGTGGGTCAACGCAGAACCGGCGCGATAAGACCCGCAGATGTTCCCAGAGCCCCCCGAGCCATGTCGCATCCAGTCCGAACCGGGCGTCGGCGTGAGGAGCTTGCCTTCCCTTCGCACCTCGACCTGATTGCACCCGAACCCCGCCGGGCCCAAAACGTATGGGTACCAAATCGGGCCAGACTCAAGCGGCAGGTCGGCCTTCAGCCAGACCGGCATGCCGGTATAAGCCGGTTGTTCCAGGGAGATGGTGGTTTTCTCGAAGCCCGCCGCCATGTTCACCGGCGCGCTTGACTGTCCCATGTAGACCACGCGGATATCCACGCTGCCGCTCTCCGCCGAATCCTGCGGGATCTTGAAGTCGATCTGCCCATCGGAGACAGTAATCAATCCCGCCGCCTTGTCGCCGATGAACACCTGGACGCCGCAAAGCTCGGTCGGGAAGATCAGGGTATCGACAAACCTCTTATCCAGCCGCCGGGGGTTGAGTGTTTCGCGGAGCTGCGGATCGGCGGAGCCGTGGCACCCGGTTCCGGACGGCCCCAAATGCCGGCCTTGGATCGACATGCGAACGCCGGGCACAAGGATCTGGGCTGAAACGGAGCCGCGCAAGACGCGGGCAGCGGTGAATTCCGGCGGGGGATCGGCGCTCCAGGCGTACGCCGAGAGCAACAGGCCGAAAGGCAGGAGCGCGGCCGGCCGGAATGAGTTCACAAGGGCTTAGACGCCGATGATTTCCCGTTTGTTACCCGAGCCCTTCTCCCTGTAACTGTCTGCCGCGCAGCCTGAACGGACCTCCGCGGGTCAAGTCTCGACATCTCGGACGTGGCCGCCGCGGCGGAGCGCCAAGCACTGCCGTGCTATCGTCGTGACATGTTGTTCATGGTCATCGAGAGATTCAAGGGCCGCGACGCCAAACCGATCTACCGGCGGCTGCTCGAATCGGGGCGGCGGATGCCGCAAGGGCTGAAATACCTTGATAGCTGGATCGAGCCGAATTTTGACCGCTGCTTCCAGTTGATGGAAACCGACGATTTAACCTTGCTGCAACGGTGGATTCTGGCCTGGAACGACCTGATGGAATTCGAGATCGTGCCGGTAGTGCCTTCTAAGGAAACTCGGACGGTCGTCGAGACGGCGGCCGAAAGCTGATCTCCGGGGCAGTCTTTCGGGACGTTCTGATCGCCCTTCGGAGCGAACTGGCAAGCACCGGGCAAGCGCCATGGCATTCCACAGCGCCTTTTGGGCAGCGGCCGATCATCGGGATCGATCCGTAGAGCGGCCTTCCAGGCTGCCACGTCGGCATCCTTGCCGACGTTCTTCGAGGAATGCCGGTAGGAATACCGGCATGGCAGGCGGGACGCCCGCTCTACGGCGCGCTCG
>Ga0187851_10000270_pt1 | contig 53554 bp, 53 predicted proteins | sample June2016WEW_6_10_FD_132997 | JGI IMG/M metagenome (GOLD analysis project Ga0187851, IMG submission 132997) | Peatland microbial communities from SPRUCE experiment site at the Marcell Experimental Forest, Minnesota, USA - June2016WEW_6_10 | ecosystem: Environmental > Terrestrial > Soil >... | reverse complement strand
TTGAGAATTATTTCATGAGTAAGCAGTATGCTCGTGTTCAAGAACTGGGCGATAAGCTGGCTGAGATTGATCCGCTTATTGATTGGGAGGTTTTTAGGCCAATTGTTAGTGGAATGTATGATATCATATTGAACGCGGTGGTAGGCCTAATAATGATGAAATAGTTATGATAAAGATGTTGGTTTTACAATCGTGGTATGGTTTATCAGATCCTGAACTGGAAAGACAAGCTAATGATCGTATCTCCTTTCACAAGTTTTTAGGATTCCCTGAAAGGATTCCAGACCGTTGCACGGTCTGGGCTTTCAGAGAACGTTTAATCGATACTGGTAAAGATGAAAGAATATGGTAGAACTGCAAAGATAGATTGATTCCAAAGGATTGAAGATTAAAGAAGGTGTTATTCAAGATGCCACGTTCATAACTGCTGAGCCAGGTCACCAAAGGATTGATGAACCTCACGGTCCCGAAGCTAAAACTAGGCAAAATAAAGAAGGCGAATAGACTAAAAAAGGTGGTATCCCATTACTATATAAATTACACAGTAAAATGGATATTGAATTATGGTTTAATAAGGGAAATAGAAACCACACCTGCTTCGATTCATGATAGTCAAATTGACCTTACAAAGCCAGGAGAACTTGCATACCGGGATCGAGGATACTTAGGAGCATCTTGCAAAGGCCATAACGCCACCATGAATCGTGCAACACGTAGTCATCCACTAAGTACAAAGGATAAGAAGCTAAACAAACGCATAACTCGCAAAAGAGCACCTAGTGAACGGCCATACGTTGTAATCAAAAATATCTTCCACTCCGGCCATGTAAAAGTAACTACAACACTCAGAACACACACCAAAAACATATTTACATGCTTCTGCTACAATCTATTACAATTAATCACTCTTAAACAAAAAAACACAACCTAGCGAACACTATCAAAAAAAATTGGTAAAATAATCCAAAATTAAAGAAAAAAAAAGAAAAAAAGTCAAAAAAAACATTTAAAAATACCTGCCAAAAATCAAATAAAAAAAATCAAGTAAATTCTCTCAATGTATTTTTTTTTAAAATTGAATTTTTTTTATATAGGTTAAGCAAATTTTTACATAGATGAAGATGATGATAGTATAGTATGGTTAAAAATGGATATGAAGGACAGAAAGGATGGTTTGAAATTCCAGTAAAGAAAAGTGTTTGGACTGCCGTGAATGTTGGTGATGAAATTGAAGGTAAATATCTTAAAAGAGAATCTACACTTTTTAGAGGAAGACCTAATTATAAATATTGGTTGGAATCAAATCATCCATTGAATGATGGGGGTAAGGTTACTGTTGATGGTACTGATCATTTAAATAATTTAATGGAAGATGTGCCTATAGGGCATAAGGTTAAGATTATTTACAAAGGGGAAAGACGCAGTGCTGATCCCCAAAAAACTGCTTTTAAATTATTTGAAGTTTATTCCAATATAGTTGAAACTGAACCGTTAAATAAAAAATTCACCATTAATAATAATACTAATAAAAAAGGCCCTACATTGGCATTTGGTGAGGATCTTGAAGCAAAAAACATCATTGAACATTATAAGTTACTGTTGGAAGACCAGTATAAACCCATAACAGATGGATCTATCATTAAATTGGCGGAAAGTGATCCAGACATTACATCTAAAAATTTGATGCGAGTTAAAATACAATTGAAAGAAATGGTTAAGTCAAAGGAAATTAAATCAGGTTCAGGAGGCCAATAAATTATGGTAAAAATAGTCGCACATCCAGGAGATACCGTAGTTTTAGAAGATAAAAAGGGAAAAGAAATCCTGCACTCAACGTATAATAATATATTAGCTGTTTTAGGAGAAGACCTCAGCGGTGCAATAGATGATGATGATGAATTAGGTGATTTAGTAACTTATACGATCCCGGAATGGTTAGCTAATGATAAGGGTTTAAAAACTAAAGTTAGTGGCAGAGTGAAGAAAGAAACTAAAAAAGCAATTCTTTTAAAGATAGGTCAATCTCCTGAAACTGAGGATGTTTGGCTGCCTAAAAGTCAGATAACACTATATGATCCACCCAAGGATACATAAATAGTTTAATGGAAAAATAAAAAAAAGTATTCCATATTTGAATTAAAAAATTTTAATCAAATTTAACGACTGTTGTTACTGGTAGATGCCGAAGCCAGCCTAGGTCGCTTTGGTAAAGCATTCTTATATCTTTAATTCCTAATCGGATCATAGCTAATCTTTCTATTCCCAATCCAAAAGCGGCTACTGGAGTTTCCACTCCTAATGGTTCTAAGACTTCGGGTCGGAACATTCCAGATCCACCCAATTCAATCCATGACTCTTTTTCAGGCAGGTAAACTTCACATTCAGTGGATAAATACGTGTAAGGGAAGTATGCAGGTCTGAATCTTACTTCAAAACCTAATTTACGATAAAATTCTTTTAGAATACCAAGTAGATTCTGGAAGTTTATATCCTCCGCAGCAACTATACCTTCTACTTGATGGAATTCAGGTAAATGTTTATAGGTGATGGTTTCTCGTCGGAATACTCTGCCTACACTAAACATTTTTAATGGTGGTTTATTATCTTTAAGGAATCTAGCTGATACACAGGTAGTGTGTGTTCTTAGCACTGATTGTCGAGCCACCTCCTCATCCCAAGTGTAACCCCATCCTTCAGAGCCGGTGTCTCCACCATCAGTATGAACCCTGGAAACTCTTCTTACGAGTTCATCTCCAGGTAGTTTCGTTATCATGGGTGTTTGAATGTAGAATGTATCTTGCATCTCCCGGGCGGCGTGATCTTGGGGTTGGAATAAGCAATCGAAATTCCAGAATGCAGATTCTAAGATGGTTCCTTTTGATTCCTTGAATCCTAATTTAATGAATATATTCCTTACTTCTTCAATTATCCGTTGCAATGGATGTATTTTCCCAGGATAAACCTCGGGATACTCGGCATTAACATCATATCCCCTATATTGCAGTGACTTCCAGGAACCAGTCTTTAATTGTTTATGAGTTAATTGAGTAGCTTCTTTTTTAATTTCAAATCCAATATCCAGAATTTCCCGGCCTTTGGGTGTAATTTTGAATGTATAATTTGATTCTTCTTTAATTTTTATAATGCCTTTCCTCTTCTTCAGTGATTCAAATCCTTTTTTAAGATTTGAGGTTAAATTAGAAACCAGTAATCGCGATTCATGTAGGAGGGCCTCTAGTAATTCTTCGTCTGGATACTTACTATTTAATGCTTCTTCACCTCCACTAGTTAATTTAATGATTCCTTTATCCATAGTAGCCCATTTTTTACGCATTAACCAACCAATAGCTATTTTAACATCATTCTGATTAACACCTGATTTTTGGGTTATATCCTTCAGGGATAAGTGTTTATCTTCTTTTAATGAGTTTAATATTCTTCTTTCCGGTAATCCTTCTTTAGCATAACTTTTTCCATCATTAGATAAGCTTATAAATTTTTGAACATCCTTCTCTACTTTTATAATATCTTTTGATGATAGGGCGCCTGCAGCACTCATAACTTGTTTGATATCGAGATCTTGAGAATGTGAAACTTCTTCTGGTGTGGTTATGCCGTCAGCATCCTTAATCGCTTTCAATACTTTTTTCTCGTAGATGTGTAACTCGTTAATTATACTTTGAAGCATATTTATGGTATCCCCTTAAAAATTTATTGATAATAATTCTGATAAATGTGGTATTTATTTAATTAAAATTTTTTTTATAGTAAATTCCTCTAAAAATGCGACCATAATTGATGATGCAGTTAAATCTGCTGTTGTTCCGGGATTCAGTTTCTTTGATATGAGATTTTTATCAAAGTCTTCTAGTAAATTATATCCTTCATCATTTAATATTCCACCCATATCTATTATATATTTAGCGTCATTTAATACTTCCATTGCTATATCCGCCCCATATTTACGGGATATGAGTGTATCAGGAAATTCTGAGAGAATTGTGAGAAAAGTTTGAATGGTGGCTTTATTCATGCCATAATTAGTTTTAATATCCTTAAATAAGGGAAATCCCACTTCAAATGTCACCGGCATCTGATTTGTGAGTTCGAATGATAACATATCCCATTCAGATGATATATCAAGTACTTGGAACATGTTAATCTCATTTTTTAGAAGTTCTATTTTTGCCTTCTCACTTCCCACATCTAATTCATCTCTTTCACCCATACCACCAGCATCAGCAATATTAATTGAATCATAAAGATTTAAAGCATCCATTGGGGTGGTGGCTCTCATAATTTGATCTATGTTATCTCTAAGCTCCATGAAATTATTACTCATACCCGCTGCTGCTGATAATGGTGTTAGTAGGAGTATTATACCTAGATTAGTATTATTATCTATCCATTTATTAGTTTCATTGACAGCTTCCTTAATTAATTCTCCTAATCTAATTTTATATAATGAATCTGGTTGGTCTTTATATTTAGCACCTTTCAATGCGGCTTTCTTCATTACATCGCCAATGACAATTCCACTTATAAGGAAATCTTCAAATATCATATCCTCAAAATCTTGGGTGCGATGAACATTTCCAGGCTTCGGATATCCACTAACTTCTAAAACTGATGCAATTTGAGCAATTTTAGCCACTAAATCAGGATCCAATATAATCATTTACTCCAAAATTTTTTTTCATATTAAGCAATTATCATCTTGATTCTCTAAAAACCATGGTGTGAAATGACTTATGATTAAATCCGCCCCTGCTCTTTTAATGGAGATTAAAGATTCAATTATAGAGTCATTTGTCAAATAACCTAATTTGATAGCTGCCATAATCATTGAATATTCACCACTAACTTGATAAGCGGCTGTGGGCATTTTAAACTTATCCTTAACTGCTTTAACAATGTCAAGGTAGGGTAATGCAGGTTTAACTATTACAATATCTGTACCTTCATTTATATCTAATTCAACTTCTCTTAAAGCTTCATGCACATTAAATGGACTCATTTGATAGGTTTTTCTATCACCGAATGATGGTGCACTGCAAACTGCATCACGGAATGGTGCATAGAATGATGAAGCATATTTAGCAGCATAAGACATTATCAATGTATCATCTAATTTATTCTCGTCTAAAGTTTTTCTAATAGCCTTCACCCTACCATCCATCATATCACTAGGTGCTACTATATCTGCTCCAGCTTCAGCATGACTTAAAGCTATTTTGGAGAGATAATTAAGTGTTTCATCATTTAAAATTTTATCATCTTTTATTATTCCACAGTGTCCATGTGATGTATATTGGCACATGCAGACGTCGGAGATGACTACTAACTCTGTTTCATCCTTTAATTTATGAATAGTTCTCTGAATTATACCTTCCTTATCATACGCTGATGATCCCCTTTCATCCTTCTCTTTAGGCATCCCAAAAAGCAGGATACTAGATAATCCTAATTCTTCTAATCTTTTAGCTTCATTAACTGCATTCTTAAGTGAATACCTGTATTGACCAGGCATAGTGTCGATATGTTCCTTTTGATCATCTTTTAACGATTCTTTAATATAAAGAGGATAAATTAAATCCTCAGGATTGACCCTGGTTTCTCTTAGGATTTTTCTTATTTGAACATTCATTCTAAGCCTGCGCATTCTCGTTAAGGGGAACTCCATTTTAAATCACATTAAATATTTTTTTTTTAAATAAATTTTGGAATATAATACCAATGAACATACTCTATATCTATTTTTTGAACATCATTTAATAATTAATTTTTAAAAGTAATACTTATATCATAAATTTTTAGAATAAAAAAGAGAATTTAAATACAAAATAATTTTTTATTCTAAAGTAAATGAAGTAAATTAAAAGAAAATAGTTTAAAGTCTTCTTCTAGACTCAATTAAATCCTCTAATTTCTGCATATCAACTTCTCTTTCATATAATGATGAATCATCATCAGTATAAACATTTAAAGTCTCTTCAAATGTTCTCTTATCCTTGTTTATGTAAAATATTCCTAAAGGATATTTATCTTTTTCAGTGGCTCTCTTAAATGCTTCATTCTTGTTGTAAGGATCATATGAATCTTCAAGATAATAAGTATTGTCTTTAAACCATTGATAAGTATTTATTTTATTAAAGGTAACACAGGGTTGGAATACATCCACAAGAGAATAACCTTTATGAGTTATCGCAGCTTTGAAGGTTTCTTTCATATGCTCAGCATCTCCTGCAAAAGTTCTAGCCACAAATGATGCATCAAGAGCAATAGCAACTGCTAATGGATTAAAAGGTTCTTCTGATACACCTTCAACCTGATAAGATGTTCTCATTCCCCTTAGGGTTGTAGGGGATGCTTGGCCTTTAGTTAAACCGTAAACCATATTATCATGCACTATACAAGTTATATTAGGATTTCGGCGAATAGTGTGTATGAAGTGATTCCCTCCCTCCCCATACATGTCTCCATCACCAGTTGTAACAATAACTTTAAGGTCTTTGTTTACAGCTTTTATCGCTGTTGCCGGTGAAAGAGCTCTGCCATGAAGACTGTTATATGTATGTGATTTAAGAAAATGTGGAAGTTTTCCTGCTTGACCTATTCCAGATACGAGTACTAATCCACGAGGGTCAATTTCAAGTTCAGCTAAAACTATTTTTAAGTTACTAAGAATAAAAAAGTTCCCACAACCTGGACACCAAGAAACATCCGCATCTTTAATATCAAATACTTCTGGTTTCATACTAAACCACTTCCATGAAGCTTTTTAAGCTTTCTGTAACTTCTTCAACAGAAAAAGGCCTTCCATTATACTTTAAAATATTTTCATCTACTTTAAAATCTATTTGAAGTTTTATAAGATTAGCAAACTGTGATTCAGCATTATTTTCAAAAATAATTGTCTTATCAGCTTTATCAAGATAATTTTTAGTACTATCATGTAAAGGATAAACCTGTTTGAAATATAAAAAAGCAATATCCTCTCGATTTAAGTTATCTAAGGCTTCCTTTATGATTCCATAAGTTGATCCCCAACCTATAATTAGAATATTATAATCTGGTGATCCAATAAGTTCAGATGGAATTGAATCTTTTTTGATTCCTTCAAATTTTTTAAGGCGTTTATCAACCATTTTAGTCCTTATATCTTGGTCTTCATTTATATGTCCTTCTTCATCATGCTCATGTGGATCAACAACTACTACTCCATCCCCAAATCCAGGAATACCACGTAACGATATTCCATTATCGGCAAATTCATATCTTTTATAATTTTCACTAGTTTTAATGATATGATTTTCAATTTTAACGTTTTCTAGGTTGATTGATGGTAAATTGTAATATATATCTGCAAAATACTGATCTGAAAGTATAAAAACAGGAATCTGATATTTATCTGCCATATTAAAGGCTCTTTGTGATAGATAGAATGCATCTTCAAGTTTACCAGGGGCAAATATGATCTTAGGAGTTTCACCATGTCCATATAGAGCGAGATCTAAATCTTCTTGAGAAGTTCTGGTGGGCAGTCCAACCGCTGGACCAGGACGTTGCCCTAGATATATTACAATGGGAGTCTCGTTGATTCTGGCTAAGCCTACACCTTCTTCCATAAGTGCAAATCCACTTCCAGATGTTGCTACTAATGCTCTAGCACCTGCATAAAATGCTCCTAATCCCATGTTTATGGCAGATATTTCATCTTCGGACTGCTCAAAAATTATATTAAACTCTTCTGCGTATTTAGCTATAAAAACTTGAAGTGCGGATGATGGGGTCATGGGATAAGATGCCAGGAATCTGCAACCACCTGCAATGCAGCCCATTCCTACAACTTCTGTTCCATCTAATAAGAGTTCATCTTTAATTTGGGGGTCTTTATCTATTTCAATTTTGATTTTTCCTGAATTTAAAATGTCTTCCCCAATTTTATAACCTTCATCCCCCGCTTTAAGGTCTCCTTTAAGGATTTTTTCACCTTTTCTTCCAAATATGCTAGTTAGGCATTCATCAAAAATTTCTTTATCAATATTTAAAATCCTTGAAATCGCCCCGGCAGCTATTACATTTGCATATATCGGGCCTCCAATGTCTCTTGCAATTTTAAGAAAAGGAATTTTTATTACATCTTCTTTTTCAACGTATTTTAAAGTTTCTTCATCCCCAATTATGATAGTATTGTCAGATATCCTTTCTTTAAGATGATCTATGGCTCCTTTACTTATTGCAATTAATATGTCAATTCTATTGACATATGCACATATTCTTTTTGATGATACTCGTATTTCAGTGGAGTTTTCTCCTCCCCTAACTCTAGACATGTACTCTTTTGAGGAGCAAACATGGTATCCTCCAAATTTAACTGCCTGAATTAATATGGATTCAACTGTTTGAATACCTTGACCTGCTTCACCACAAAGGACTATAGAAACATCTTTTTGAAATAAATACTCAGACACGGTTTATCACCACTTTAATAAAATTCAGTTAGTTGTACATTTAATCATAGTTATCAGTTAACTTAAGTTTTAGCATCATAATTCAACAAATTTGCTAATAATTGAAAATTTATTTAATTAAATCCAGAATTTTTTATTTTAAATTGTATCAAATCTTTTTTTATAAATTTGATTGACATTTATACTCCATAATTTCAATCTTCAGTTTAGAGAATAACAATAATCTATTTTTTTACATAAAAGATTAATCTTTGAGGATCGTCCTTCCTTTTAAATAAAATTCATTATTACACATCGACATTTTTAAGTATTTAAAAGGGGATAATATAAGATGAATTATTGAAAATATAATCGATTTTCCCGCCTATTCAAATCAGACCATATTGGGATACCCTAAAAAAAATTTATATATTTTTTCATCGAATTATGTTTGTATACAAATAATTAGTGTTGGATATAAAAAGTATGAAAGATCTGATAAAGAATTTTGCAAAAGATGTTGGTGTTGATGATATAGGTTTTGCTTCGATTGAAAATTATAATAGTCCTAATACTCCTCCTATTAAAGAGATTTACTCCAAAGCGAAGATTATTATTGTTTTAGCTTTTCAGCAGCTTGATAATTGTGAAAATGAAAATATACAAATTGCTTCTGCAGGTAGTAAAATACTGTCAGATTTCGCGGATTCATCTACTTACAAAATTGCTCGTTTTTTAAAGCAGGAATTCAAAGCCACTGTGATAAGTATACCTAGAATGACTCCTGTAAATAGGGATATTAAAACTGGTTTGCTTTTTGCAGATGTTTCTTTACGGCACGCTGCTGTTGCTGCTGGTTTAGGATGCTTTGGTAAGCATAATCTAGTGATTCACCCTGTGATGGGTACTAAAGTAGTATTTACGGCAATTATTACTAATCTGTATATTGAACCGGATTCTCCGATTGAAGAAGATTTATGTATTGATTGTGATATCTGTTTAAATCAATGTCCTGTTAATGCATTGGATGAAGAGAATAGGACTGATGTTATGAAATGCATGTTTAATTGCAGACCATATGGATTTGCTGGATATATGCAGTTTTGGCTTAAATTCACTGAAAGCACCCCTAAAGAGCAGGAAATAATGCTCCAAGACCGCAAATTTAAGAAATTATATGATGAATTAACCTTAGGTTCGCAATATGTGTGTTTTAACTGCATTAAAAACTGTCCAGCAGGGCAATAAAAATTTTTATTCTATTTTTTAGAATCAAATCCAAAAATTTCTTTAGTAATTACTTAATTTGAGAATTTTTTTTGAATTCATTTAAAATTTTATCTTCATATGGTTTTCGATTGTAATATCTTTTAGCATGCTCTACAATTAAAGCATGATACTCCTGATAAACTGACACTTCACGTGGTAAATTGGATTCTAAAAGATTTTTTAACTTCATATAACTTATTTTTTCATCTATAATCTTTAGGTGACTAAAAATTCTTCTGGTATATGCATCCACCACAAATTCTGGTTGTTTATATGCATAAAGAAGAATTGAATCTGCAGTTTCATTACCCACTCCTTTAACTATCAGTAATTCTTTTCTTGTTGGAATTTTATCTTTTAATTTAATGAAGAATCTGGATATTTCCCGTAAATAGATTGATTTTTGATTTAAAAATCCCGCGCAACGAATCGCTGCTTTCAAGTTTTTATCATCTAATTGTAATAGTTTTTCAGGTTCTATTGCACCTAACTGGTTGAGATTAGTTAATGCTTTATCAGCTTGCAGCCAGGTGGTATTCTGTGTTAAAATTGAACCGAGAATTACTTCAAATATATCATTTCGTTCCCGGGGTAAATCATAATCTCCAGGGTGATAACCATTAGTAGAGACTGTTTTAGCTGTATTTGTTCCCTGATGGTTTGTTATAGGCCACCATCCCTGTGAGCCGTATAGTTCGTAGAGTTTTTTATATATTTTAATTACTATGTCTTGCATTTTTTCACATTTAATATTAAAAAAAAAAATTCTTGTTGTTTTTGGGTGAATATAATCAATTTTTTTAAAAGTTTGTTTTTTTTTTTAAACAGTGTTTTTTATATAAATTTAAATCAATATTAAAAATGTATGAAGCTTTTAAATGTAAATATTTAATCACCTTAATATTTAGAGAAAATTGTCCAAATTTTTTTGAATAAAAAGTACATCAAATGAAATTCGTGATTTATTTGGGGGAATAAATTTTTATGCAAAATCGAATGAAAAAAAATCAGTTAAACGAAGAACAAATAACAGAAATCTTAATAAAAGCATCTGTAGGTAATATAGCAACTATAAATAAAAATGGATATCCTTATGTAGTTCCGGTGCATTTCATTTATTATGGGGGTAAAGTTTACATTCATGGTTTGCTCATAGGAGAGAAGATTAGTAATATTAAGCTGAATGAAAAAGTATGCTTTGAAACTTATTACTTGAAAGGTTATATTCTTGATGAAAAGCCTTGTGATGTAAATACAGAATATGAAAGTGTTGTTATTACAGGAACAGCATCAATTGTTTCGGATTATAATCTGAAGGAAATCGTGCTTGATAAGATTGTGGAAAAATATACACCAAATTTAACTGAAACAAAATTACCAAGTAACATGATTAAAGGCACAGGTGTCATTGAAGTCATCATTAAAGAAATTACAGGTAAATATTATAAATAAAAAAAATCACAAATTTCAATTATTTTATTATTTCCTAATTATTAACCAATTTTTATTAGGAATTGATTTAATGATTTACAAATAATAATTAATAAATAGAAATAAATTCCATATAAATTATATTAACTAAGTAAGTAAAGGATGGTAATATTCAAAATGATAAAACAGCACCCTATGAAAAGAATATACGCATCTATTGCCTTAGGTTTGGGGTGGCTTCTATTTTTAGCCTTATGGTTATTTTATTATGCTGCAACTTATGGTATTCTTCAAAACATAGCAGTTTTTATAGTGTCAATTGTAGTTGTAACAGCGATAGCAATTGTATTATGGGTGCCATGGACTATGAAACAAGTTTGATTAAATTTAATTTAAACATGAATAAAAGGATGGAAAAATTTAATGTCAGGAAATACCACTGGTAAAGTTTTCAAAGTTACAACTTTCGGCTCTAGTCATGGTGTTGCTTTGGGGGCTGTAATTGACGGTTGCCCGGCAGGAATTGAGTTGAGGGTAGGAGATATTCAAAAAGAACTTGACCTGAGAAAACCCGGTATGAATAAAATTACAACTTCTCGCAGTGAAAAAGATGAAATTCAAATCTTATCCGGAGTATTTCAGGGTAAAACTGACGGTACACCTATTACAGCAGTGGTTTATAATCGTGAATTTGATTCATCTAGTTATGAATCATTACAAAGCACTCCACGTCCAGGTCATGGAGATTACACTTGGAAAAGTAAATATGGTAATTATGATTATCATGGAGGTGGTCGGGGAAGTGGTAGAGTTACCGTCGGTCACGTTATAGGTGGTGCAGTTGCCAAGAAACTTCTAGAATTATTAGAAATCAAAGTAGTTTCACATGTAACTCAAATTGGAGATATAAAAGCAGAAAAAGTGGATATTAAGCATATTGAGTCTATAATTAAAAGTAATCCTGTTAAATGTGGTGATCCTGAAGCCGCATGTAAAATGGAGGAGTTAATTCTCAAAGTTAAGTCTGAAGGCGATTCCATTGGTGGTGTTGTGGAAACATTAGTTTTTAATCCACCGGTGGGTTTGGGTGAACCAGTATTTGATAAATTGGACGCTGATCTAGCTAAATCTATGATGACTATTGGATCAGTGAAGGGAGTTGAAATTGGAGCAGGATTTAAAGTTGCTCATCTAACCGGATCTCAAGCTAATGATGAATACTATGTTACAAAAAATGGGGAAATAAAAACAAATACAAATCAATCCGGTGGAATATTAGGTGGTATATCAAATGGTATGCCAATAGTAGTTAGAATAGCAGTTAAACCAACCCCTTCTATATCAAAAGCCCAGAAAACTGTTGATTTAAATAGTAGTGAGAATGTTGAAATTAGAATAAATGGAAGACATGACCCATGCATCTGCCCCCGGGTAACTGCCGTTGCAGAGGCTTCGGTGTCTATGGTATTAGTGGATCATCTTCTGAGGGGTGGTTTCATCCATCCATCTAAGATTAAATAATTTATGATTATTAATACATACTTGAACTTAAATGATATTATTAAAATTTTTAAGTGAATTTAAATATGATGGAGGAATTTAATATGAATTGGTTTATAATAGCTAGATGTGATGCTTGTGATGAAGAGCGTATATTTGAAGTGGAGAGTGATCGTCCACCGTATGAACTTGGAGATTTAATCGAGGCGTGTAGTTGTGGAGGTAAATTTGTTGTGGATGAGATAAGGGAGATGGAATAAATATTTATTAGTTTAAAAAAAAAAAATTTTTTTTTTGTAAGCCTCGGGCGGGAATTGAACCCGCGACCTCAGGATTACGAATCCCGCGCTATACCGGGCTAAGCCACCGAGGCATAAGAATATATTTAAAGAATATAATTATGGGATATTATTTACTTTTATTAATTTACTTTTTATTTAATTATAATTTTTTTTATTCAAAAAATTAAAAAATAATGGCATAAATTTTTTTTTAGTATTCATCTAAGGTTTGTTGTTTTGTTTTAAAGTCATCTAAATTAAGTTTTAAACCATCACGGGCAGCTATGATTTTTATTCCAGTATTTTCCTGTATCCTCGCTGCTTCCTGTTCAGGATTGTTCATTATTAACTTCATTCCCAGATGAGTCATTATAGCTAATTTAGGTGAAACCTCATTAACCAGTTTTCCAAAATCATCAGCACACATGTGACCGTTTAATCTATCATTACCCGGTCTTATAACACTAGCGAGTAATACATCTGTATCTTTATGTTCACGGTGAAGATCCTTGAAGTACCCGGTGTCGGAAGTGTAGGATAATGTGAAGTCATGTAGTTGGAATTTAAAACCTACTGCTTTAGGATCACCATGTTTGGTTCTAGTTGCAGTGATGTTTAGTTTACCTGTCTTTTTAGATTCACCAGCCTCGAGTACGTTGACTTGTGGTTTGCTAAGATGGTAATTAGATATGCAGGGACCCCATTTTTCATATCCCATTATCACACTTCTACTTCCAATAATAAAGCCTTTTTTACGCGTCATTCCCTTAGTCATGGCTTCTATTAGGATTTCTGCGTCGGTGTAATGGTCAGTGTGACAGTGAGAAACAAGGACTCCATTTAAATTAAGGGGATTTAATCCAAACTGATAAGTTCTAACTAGAGCTCCAGGTCCCGGATCGATGTGAATATTCTTCCCATCTATATCATCTATTCTAAATCCGCCGGTCATCCTTTTTTGAGTTATAGTAGCGAAAGCGTCCGCCACCACTTCCTAAAAATGTTATTTTCATATAATTTTTCACCTAAAAAATTTTTTTAATCCATTATTACATTATTTATTTTATTCAGCTTTACATAAAATAACATTGCATTTCAAATCACATTTAGTTCGCATTATGCATAAATTTTCATTTTCAATAACTGCAACATCACCTATAGACACTAACTCCGGCTTCTCCACAGTCATAGTCACCAGTTCTCCTGATTTAACCTTTAAATTCCAGTCAGTATCCAGAGCTTCTACCCCTTTATTGAGTATTATTTCCACATTGTTACCCTGGATCTTCAGAATTCTTCCTACTTCACCTTCCTCCATTATCTTTGAAGCCATTTCTATACTTTTAGCCGCATTTACCATTTGATCCCTTAAATCACTTCGTATTTTCTCTAATTCTTTTACATCCTTTATAATAGTGTTTCTAATCAGTTCATTGGATTGTTTTATATTTAAGGATGGATATTTTACTAAGAGATCATATTCCTTGCTTACAGTTGGTGTGTTACTTGAAACTTCTTTGATTATTGATTTAAAAATTTCTGCTATAGCTTTGAGTGATATCTTATTTGTCAAATATTTTTTTAGGGCTTCATTAGTTATTTCTTTAGTTATTTTATTCCCAAAAACAATGATGGATGTTTCACCAGACTTCATCGTCTTTATAGTGGAGCCTAAAAGTTCAACTATACTATAACTGCCCGTAGTTGCATAAATTCTTTTTCTTTTTGTTTCAAAAGTTGTTTTAAATCTAACTTCCCCTACCACTACTTCTCCTATTTCTCGTATTTTCTGAGCGTCATCGATTATTTTAAGAGTTATATCTAATTCAGCTGCCCTTCTAAGCATTTCACCATATTTTTTAATTGATCCTGAGTATAGTTCTGCTTCTAACTGTTCTCGTTTTTTTTCATCTCCAAAAAAACCGATTCTACGTTTATCACCTATTATAACAGTTCCACGATTTCCAATATAACAAATAATAAGACTCATATTTGAATACATCTCCCTTAAAAAATATTTTATGGATTTAAATTATTTCACATATTTTTGTACTAAATCCATTCTTTAGACATGATATTTAATGAAAATATTTAATATAGCTTGTGATTCTTTCTAATTATTTAATTTTATTTTAATAAAATAAATTTTTTATATAATTTTCCGGGGATTTATTACAAATAACAGGTTATAAAATGGTTTTATCCTATTTTCTTAATATAAGTTTTTCAATTAATTTTTAATATTTATGGTCAAAAATGATGAATTTATTTTTTGTTATTTGTTATAATATATAGTTATGTATAGAAATGTTTATATGTGAATAGTTATATATTATAACTATGGGTGGATTGAATGAATAAATTTTCTACTCATAAAAAAAAACAGGAAATAGTGATAAAATGTGTGATGAAAATAAAAATGAACAAATGCATTCTCATATGAAAAAAGAATACGTTAATAAAATGCATGGAATGTGGGGACATAAACCCGATGAAATGCATCAAAAATTAATAATGAAGAAAATATTCATGAAAAAAATAATGGAACATCTCTCTGACGAGGATAAGAAAAAACTTTTAGTTAAAAAAATGGATATGAAAATATCTATGGCACAACAGAACGTTGAACTACTTAAAGAGAAACAAAAACTCGTTGCAACCAAAATGGATATGAAAGCATCCATGGCAGAACAGAAAATTGAACTGCTTAAAATGGTCCGCGACATGTTAAAAGATTAAATATTTAAAGTAAATTATTTTTTTAGAATAAAATTTTAAATATATCAGGTTTAATAAATCCTGTTTTTACAGATTTATTAACCCTATAACATATTTTTTTTTAAGGATTTTATTTAAGAAATTTTTATAATGTTTCAGAGAACCTTTTAGTTTAACGAATTTTTAGGAATTTTGAATAAATCCTTATTTATATTAATTACTAATATAATAATCTTATGATATTAATTTATACACTTTTAAGGACATATTAATTTTCAAGAAGTTATTTTTTTTATACTGATTTTATATTAAAATATTTATTAAAAATGGGTGAATTTAGGATGGATGAGGAAAAATTGAACAGAATGGTGGATGACTTATATTTATTTTTTCCTTTATTTAGAAAAAAACTTTTTAAATATAAAAAAAATTTAATGCAAAAGAAAATTCCACATTCTTATTATCACATATTAAAAGTGCTGAAGAAACAAGGTGAACTACCCATGTCCGAAATTGGAAGGTTAGTTTATATATCCAAATCTAATATGACTTCTTTAATTGATAAGCTTGTTGAAGAGGGATTAGTAGAGAGATTACCAGATAAAAACGATAGAAGAGTAATTAACATAGCACTCACAGACAAAGGAAAGGATCTTTTGAGGAATTGGAGAAAACACTCCAATAATGAAATTAAAATGAATTTATCCACTCTATCAGATGAAGACTTGGAAAAATTCTATAATTCAGTGGAAAATATCAAAGATATCCTTTTGAGAATGGATGATGGTTAAAAAAAAAAGTGTTTATCTTTGATATTCATCATTTTTCTAATTAATTATCATAAAATAATGAATTTATAAATCTGATATTCATTATTATAACATTTTTTTTCATCCTTGTTCTTTTAGGATATTATTAATATTATCAACTGTAAGCTGACTTTCATCGTCAAGTGGAATTAAATTTATTTCCTCGGGTGAATTAACTCCTATTCCTAATTCTACTGCTCTTTTTATCTGATCCTGTTCAAATATACGGCCCTTCATAACATTACTCGTGGCACCGTAATGTCTTAAAATAGCTACACCAACAGCATCAATAGCAACCCGATCCTTAGAGGCTAATAGAATGTTAGGATCAGTAACTAACCCTCTTTCAGGACCTTTATTTAAGAAAGCTTTCATACCATCCATTAAAACCAGATCAACCTTATAATGTTCATTAATCTCAGCTATCATCATTCTTTGATAAGGTGAAAGGTGTAATTCACCCATATAATTATAAACACTTCGAGGTAATCTTTTAGCAACTAAACCCACAGAATTTTTTAATGATAGGGTGAAGTGACCTCCAAATCTATGAGTTTTTAGACAGCAAGTTTGCACAACTTTATCAGCATCATGGAATATTTTAGAGATATAAAATCCACGCATCCAATGATTATCCTTACCATCAATCTTAATCCAAGCATCCTTCTCCTCTTCATCCAGAACAATTGCTTCAAAACCTAACTTATCAGATAAATCTAATACACCCATCTTCTCCAATACGCGGCGAGTATCACCCATACCACTACGCTCAGCCAGCACCACACTAGATGATCCTGCTTCCTGCAGATTCTCCACTAAATATTGAAGAGTTTGAATATGAGTACTCGCCGGAAAAGGGTCAGCACTATTATAATTAGCTTTAATGGCAACCTTTTTTTGATTAAAATCCTTTAAATCAAATTTATCCAGTAATCTCTTTATACCCTCATTTCTATCCGTTGTTTTTACCAGAAGAACATCACTTTCATTACTAACCATTTTAAATCCACCTCTAAATAAAAATAAACCTATTATTTTTAAGCAAAAATAAAATATTTAAAATGAAATACTCAAAAAAATCTTCTTTACTTATCATATGTTGATCTTAGAATATTAAATTTTCAGTTAATTTTATACTAAAATATTAAAAAAAGTGGATTTAAAATTTTTTATTTATTATTCCCTGATTCCTCTGATACAATTTCATCTACTACATCAAATTGTTTAATTAATTCATTATCACTTAATACATGTTTCAGGAATTCTCCAGTATAAGTTCCACTTAATGCAACTTCTTCTGGTGTTCCATTTGCAACTACCAATCCACCTTCATCTCCACCCTCAGGACCTAAATCAATAAGGTAATCCGCAGTTTTTATAACATCTAAATTATGTTCAATGACTATAACTGTATTGCCAGAGTCACGCAGTCTTTCCAGTACATGTAACAGTTTTTTAATATCAGCAAAATGCAAACCAGTAGTGGGTTCATCCAGTATATATAAAGTTTTACCAGTGCTCTGACGACTTAATTCCTTGGAAAGCTTCACTCGCTGAGCTTCACCACCGGATAAAGTAGTAGCAGGCTGACCTAACTTAATATAACCTAATCCCACATCATCTAATGTTTTAAGTTTTTTATGAATACGAGGAATATTCTCGAAAAACTCTAATGCTTCCTCTACAGTCATATTTAAGACTTCATAAATATTTTTATTTTTATAACGTACATCCAAGGTTTCCCTATTATAACGTTTCCCATTACACACTTCACAGGGCACATAGACATCAGCTAAAAAGTGCATCTCAATTTTAATTATTCCATCACCACTACATGCTTCACAACGCCCCCCTTTAACATTGAAACTGAATCGACCAGGCTTATATCCACGTTTTTTAGATGTAGGAGTTTGAGAGAAGATTTCCCGTATATAAGTGAATAATCCAGTATAAGTTGCAGGATTAGAGCGTGGAGTACGCCCTATAGGAGATTGATCAATGATTATTACTTTATCTAAATTCTCCCATCCCACTATATCATCATGCTTACCCCCGAGAAGGTTTTTATGATTAATTTTCCCATACAAACCCTTGTACAGCACATCATTTACGAGTGTGCTTTTACCCGACCCGGAAACGCCAGTTACACACGTTAAAACACCCAACGGAAATGCTACATCAATATCTTTTAGATTATTATGTCTTGCTCCCTTAACGATTATAGAATCTCCAATCGATTTTTTACGCTCACCGGGTACTCTAATCAATTCTCTTCGGGATAAATATCTTCCAGTTATGGATTCCGTATTATCCATTATCTCTGAAGGTTTTCCAGATGCTATAATATTCCCACCATGTTCTCCGGCACCAGGTCCAATATCCACTACATGATCAGCAGATAATATGGTTTCCTCATCATGTTCCACCACGATGAGGGTGTTTCCAATGTCTCTTAAACGTTTGAGGGTGTCTATTAACCTTGCGTTATCCCTTTGATGTAATCCAATGCTGGGTTCATCTAAAATATAGAGTACACCCACTAAACCGGATCCAATCTGAGTTGCTAATCGTATTCTCTGAGCTTCACCACCAGATAAGGTCCCTGATGAACGGTCCATGGTAATATAATCCAATCCAACATCCACTAAAAATTTAAGCCGCTCTTTAACCTCCTTTAAAATCTCTCGGGCAATATAATACTGCATATCAGATAATTTTAATTCTTCGAAAAATTTTTTAGACTCTTTTATGGGCATTTCCACTACTTGTGATATTGTTTTATCACCAATAGTTACTGATCGGCTTTCTGGTCTTAGTCGTGTTCCACTGCATACTGGGCAATTACGGTCACTCATGAATTTATTAATGTAACTTCTCATGTAATTGGATTTTGTTTCTATATAAATCCGTTCCATGCGGCTAACTACTCCTTCAAAGCGACGTTTAACTCGGTGATGCCTACCTTTTCTACTGAAGGTGAATTCCATTTTTTCAGGAGATCCGTAGAATATAAGATTCTGGTATTCATCAGGTAAATCTTGGAATGGTATATCCATGCTAAAACCGTAATGATCCGCGACCGCTTGAATCATTTGATAATAATAATTATCCCTGTTTTTTGATTTACTCCAGGGAAGGATTGCTCCCTCATTAAGAGTAAGATTCTTATCTGGAACCACGAGGTCTGTATCTATTTCAAGTTTACTACCTAAACCATTGCATTCAGGACAGGCTCCATGAGGACTGTTGAATGAGAACATTCTAGGGCTGATTTCTTCAAAATTTATATCACATTTAGTACAGGCGAAGTGTTCACTGAACACTTTTTCTCTACCATCACTGTATACTATTATAACTAATCCCTCACCCAATTCTAGGGCAGTTTCTATACTATCGGCTAATCTTCTTTTAAAGTCACGGTCATATCTTAAAGTTAATCTATCCACAATCACTTCAATAGTGTGTTTACGATTCTTATCTAAATTGAATTCTTCATCTAAATTTGAAACATTTCTATCTACTCTGACTCTTATAAATCCTTTCTTACTGAGGTCTTGGAATATTTTATGATGCTCTCCCTTGCGATCATTTATTACTGGTGCTAACACTTGTATTTTAGTTCCTTCATCATCTTTTAAGATGCTGTCCATTATTTGCCCTGCTGTTTGCTGACTTATCTCTTCACCACATTGATAACAGTGTGGTACACCAACTCTTGCAAATAAAAGACGTAAATAATCATATATCTCAGTTACAGTACCTACTGTAGATCTAGGATTCATTTTAGTGGTTTTCTGATCTATAGATATTGCAGGAGATAATCCCTCAATATAATCTAATTCAGGCTTCTTCATTTGCCCTAAAAACTGTCTAGCATATGCAGATAGAGATTCCACGTATCTTCTTTGTCCCTCTGCATATATAGTATCAAATGCTAAGGAAGATTTTCCTGAACCACTGAGTCCGGTAATAACTACAAATTTATCCCGTGGAATAGTTAAATCAATATTATTAAGATTATGTTCACGAGCGCCTTTTATAACTATATTTCCCTTCTTAATCATATTATTTTGATGCTCCTTCTAAAACTAGGATTTTATCCCTTAATCTGGCAGCATTTTCAAAATCAAGTTTAATTGCTGCTTTCCTCATTTCCTGTTTCAAATCTTTAATTAGGAGATATAACTCATCCCGTGGCATATTCTCCACATCATCAGTTAAAATTACATCTTCTTTCTTAGTTTTCACCTTAAGAGTTTTCACAGTACTACGTGGAGTGATTCCATGCTCTATATTATAAGCTATCTGCATTTCACGCCTTTTGTTAGTTATATCCACTGCACTACGTACTGATTCTGTTATCTCATCTGCATACATGAGTACTAGTCCATCCACATTACGTGCGGCACGGCCAATAGTTTGTATAAGACTTGTCTGCGATCGTAAGAATCCTTCCTTATCTGCATCTAAAATCCCTACTAATGATACTTCTGGAAGATCTAAACCTTCTCTTAAAAGGTTAACACCAACTAAACAATCAAATTCACCTCTTCGAAGATCATCGATGATATCAATTCTTTCCAGTGTGCTTATCTCTGAATGTAGATATCTAACTTTAACTCCCACCCGGGCATAGTAATCTGTAAGATCCTCCGCCATTTTCTTGGTTAGAGTAGTCACCAAAATCCTGTGATTATCTTTCACTCGTTTCTTTATCTCCCCTAAGAGATGATCAACTTGTCCCTGCACTGGCTTCACAATCACCCGCGGATCCACTAATCCAGTTGGTCTTATAATTTGTTGCACTACATTTTGACTTACACCTAATTCATATTTGCCTGGTGTTGCGGATACGTATATAACCTGATTTTGGAGAGTTTCAAACTCTTGAAAGTTAAGGGGACGATTCTCCTTAGCAGAGGGTAACCTGAAACCATAATCCACCAGAGAATCTTTACGAGCTTTATCACCGAAATACATTCCACCAATTTGAGGAACACTCACGTGACTCTCATCTATTATAGTTAAATAATCATCAGGGAAGTATTTCAGTAATGTATATGGTATTTCACCCCATTTCCTACCGGAGAGGTGCATCGAATAATTTTCAATACCTGGGCAATAACCCATCTCCTTTAACATTTCCATATCAAACTTAGTTCTCTGCTCCAGTCTCTGTGCTTCAACTAGTTTATTCTGTGCTGTTAAAATGGTGAGTCTATCCTCTAATTCCATTTCAATATTATATAATGCTTTATTTAGTTTGGATTCCGCTATCATGAAATGTTTCGCTGGGAAGATGGTAACATGATCCATACTTCTTCGAATGGTTCTCAGTAATGGGTCAATGGTGGATATTGCCTCTATTTCATCACCGAATAATTCTAATCGGAGTGCGGTTTTACCATGAGCTGGATAAACATCTATGACATCTCCTCTAACCCGGAATTTAGCACGGCTGAAATCAATATCATTTCTTTCATACTGCATTTTAACTAATTGGCTTATTATAGCCTCCCGATCTATCTGTTCACCCACATTTAGGCTTAATACTTCACCCCCATATTCTTCTGGTGATCCAATACCGTAGATACAACTTACACTGGAGACTACAATAACATCATCTCGGGTGAGTAATGATTGGGTTGCTGAGTGACGCATCATATCTATTTCATCATTAATAGAAGCTTCCTTGTCAATGTAGGTGTCAGAGTGAGGTATGTAGGCTTCTGGTTGGTAATAATCATAATAACTTACGAAGTACTCTACTGCATTGTCTGGGAATAATTCTTTAAATTCCTCGTATAATTGGGCTGCTAAGGTTTTATTATGGGACATGACCAGGGTTGGTTTCTGTACTTCTTGGATTACATTAGCCATGGTGAAGGTTTTGCCAGAACCTGTTATTCCTAGTAATGTTTGATGTTTTAAACCATTTTTTAGTCCATTGCTTAGCGATTTTATGGCTTGTGGTTGGTCTCCTAATGGTTTATAGTCTGATATAATTTTAAAACTGTTCATTTTTATTGAAATCCCTCTTTTTAGAAAAAGGTTAATATAAATAGTTATATTAACTTATTATTAATATTAATTTATAGTGTAATACTTTTGAGAAATAAACATTAATAATATATAAGATTCTAACATATAAAACTACTGCTAATATAATAATATAATATCAAAAACTATTTTTTATTTAGAAAGCCCACCAACCCAACAAAAAATTCGATTAAACAAATATCAAAATTGATTTAATCAATTAATTCACTAGGAGACTACGAAAATTGGCACAACAAAATCAAACAGAAGACCTGCCAGATAAACCAGGTATTTATCTCATGCGAGACGCTAAAGATAAAGTACTCTATGTAGGAAAAGCCAAATCACTAAAAAAAAGAGTTAGATCCTATTTTAAGGATGAATTAGACTCACCTAAAACCACAGCCATGATGAGGCAATTTCATGCTTTAGAATATATAATAACAGACACTGAAAAAGAAGCACTCATCCTAGAATCCAACCTCATCAAAAAATACTTACCACGTTATAACATTCGATTAAAGGATGATAAAAGATATCCCTACATTAAAATAACTAAAGAAGATTATCCCAGAATTTTAATAACACGTAGAATATCAGATGACGATTCATACTATTACGGACCATTCACAGACGTTTATGCCTTAAAAAGAATGCTGAAATTCATTAAATCACTTTTCAAGATCAGGGAATGTAAAAATATGAATGGACCCTGCCTTAATTACCAAATAAACCTATGCGAAGCACCTTGTGACAATAAAATAAGTATAAAAGATTATCAACAATTAGTAGATAAAGCAAATCTATTCTTTCAAGGCAAATATAACGACATCATGAGTATACAGAAAAAAATGATGACGGAAGCCGCGGAAAACCAGGAATTTGAAAAAGCAACAGTTCTAAGAGACCAGATAGACTCCATAAAAGGAATATTAGAAAGGCAGAAAATGGAGTTCAACCGTCAATTAGAACAAGATGTAATAGCCTGCTCATTAAACGAGGATTTCGCAACAGTAGTTGTTTTCTCAGTTCGTGATGGTAAAATCACAGGTAAAAATGATTTCTTAATGAGTTTTGCTGAACCAACCTCACCCGAAAAGGTTTTAACAGCCTTCCTTAAACAGTATTACACCGGTCCCCGGCAGATTCCCTCCGATTTAATATTACAATATCATGTGGAAGATGAAGAATTAATCATAGACTGGCTTAAAGAGAAATCAGACACAGAGGTAACTATTAAAGTTCCCGAGGAAGGAATGGAATATAGATTAATTAAAATGGTTGCAAAAAATGCTGATGTAATCAAGAATCATCAAAAAGAAGTTAAAGGAGCTCTTCTAGATTTAAAAACTTATCTGGGAATACCTAAGATTCCACGTCGCATAGAGGCTTTTGACATATCTAATATAAGCGGTAAAAATGCTGTAGCATCAATGGTGGTATTTGAAGATGGTGCTCCGAAAAAAAATAGTTACAGGAGATATAAAATAGAAACAACCGGTCCTGATGATTACGCTATGATGAGAGAAGTTTTAATGCGGAGATACAAGAAATTAATGCATGAAAAAGAGGAAGAGGAAAATTCTTTACTAAAAATTGTAGATCAACCGGATCTTATAGTAGTGGATGGTGGTAAAGGTCAGCTTAATATAGCCTTAACAGTTTTAAAATTATTAAATTTAACTAATATTCCAGTTATTGGACTTGCCAAGGAATTTGAGCATATATTTATACCAGATGTTTCCACCCCCATTATTTTACCTCCAAATTCCAATGCATTACATTTACTTCAGAGAATTAGAGATGAAGCACATCGTTTTGCAATTAATTATCATAAAAAATTAAGATCCAAAATGGTTAAAGATTCATTACTAGATCATATTAATGGAGTGGGACCTAAAAGGAAGATTAATTTATTAAAACATTTCGGCAGTCTTCAAGAAATAAAAGAAGCAAATGTAGAACAAATTTCCCAAGTGAAGGGTATAAATCAAAGTTTAGCTTCGAAAATCTATGAATACATTCATAAAATTTAAATATACATATATATAAATAATTTAAAAAAATTTCGTATAAATAATCTATTAATATATAATATAAAAGATTACAAATTAATTATAAAGGTAACAATGAAATGTCTAAAATAAAACTTCTAATAGTAGAAGATGAGAGCATAGTGGCTATGGATATAAAACACCGAGCTGAAAGCTTGGGTTATGAAGTCACTGCAATTACCCCCTCAGGAGAGGAAGCTATAGAATTAGTGAAGAAGAATCAAGTTGATCTAGTTCTAATGGACATAGTACTCAAAGGTGAGATGGATGGTATAGAAGCTGCCCAGAAGATTCATGATGGCTTTGACATACCGGTATTATATTTAACCGCCTATTCTGATGAGGAAACCTTAAAAAGAGCAAAAATAACTGAACCATTTGGTTACATTATAAAGCCTTTCGAAGATAGGGAATTGCATAGTGCAGTTGAAATTGCCATCTACAAAAATGAGATGGAACGTAAACTTAAAGAAAGCGAGAAATGGCTTTCAACTACTTTAGAAAGTATTGGTGATGCAGTGATAGCCACTGATAAAAAAGGTGACATTATATTTATGAACCCGGTTGCCCGGGAAGTTACTGGCTGGAGCCAAAAGGAAGCCATTGGAAAAAGTCTTAAAGATGTTTTCCAATTAATCAATGAAGATACTGGTCTTCCATTAGAAGATCCAGTCACTAAAATCTTACAAAAGGATATGATTATTGAATTAAGTGATCCAACTTTATTAAAAACTAAAGATGGTACCAGTTTACCTATAGATGATAGCAGCGCACCCATTAGGGATGAAAATGGCCGCGTTATTGGAGTAGCTTTGGTATTTAGGGATATTACTGAACGTAAAAAAGCTGAAAAGGAAAAAGAGGAATTATTAAAGGAAAAAGCTAGAGGTGAACTTTCTAATTTTGTTTTAAGTGCCCTACCAGTATTCGCATCTAATATTCCTCCGCAAATTCGCAATAGTATCGCTAAAAACTTTACAGATCGCTTTGAGAAAAATATGCATCCTCAATTCAAGTATGATTTAGATAATTGTCTAATGAAGAGTAGTGGAGAAAGAATTCCAAAAAACGTTTTTCAATGTTATATCTCCTGGTTATCAGCATTCCTCTCAAATCTCGGAATCGATGCTGAAAGAGAAGAAGTTAATGGTCGTGAATATCTTAAATTCCTTAACTGCCCTTGGATTGAAGCTGAAACCAGTCCCATGTTTTGTATGATATGCCGAGCTATTGTTATACGCAGCTTTACCTGGACTAATTTGAATGGTAACGTTGAACAAAATCATTGCATGGCTGATAACGCTGATTCATGTGAATTTGAATTCATGTTTAACTATAAGTAATAATTTATTATTTCAAATATAAAAATAAAAATTATATTAAAATAGTTTTAATAAAATTTGTATATTTAATGGGGTTGGATTGTTAATGGAAAGAATTAAAACGGGAATTAATGGAATTGATGAATTTACAGGTGGATTTCCCATTGGTAGAACTCTGCTTATAACTGGGGATGCCGGTTCAGGTAAAACCATATTAGGACTACAATTCGCATACAATTGCTGTCTACAAAACCTTAAAACAGTATATATAACCACTGAAGAAGATGCTGAGGATCTTTATACTCAAAGCAGCGCCTTTGGATGGGATATCCCCCATTATGTTGAGGACGGATTATTGAAATTCATAGAGCTCGGAGGAGTACGAGCTGAACTTACAGAAGCTGAAGTTAAAATAGAAATCGAATCCATTAAGGGAAGTTTCACTAAATTACTTAAAAACATTCCAGACGGTATTCAAGCCGTTGTAATTGATAACCTTGGTAATTATACTGCAAAATTAACTCCTTATGAATTCCGGGCACGTTTAGACCTCTTAGTGTATGAATTGAAGAACCGGAATATCACCACTTTAACCATACTGGACAGTGCCACTTCACAAGAATTTAATGAAAACGCCTTATATTCAGTATATGGTGCAATAAAATTAATGAAACGAGAAAACCCTTACACTGGCCGTCGTGAAAGAGTTATGGATGTAGTGAAGATGAGAAGCACTAAAACTCCCACACAATTTCTAACTTACGAGATAAACTCCAATGGAATAGATATAAAATCCATAATTAAACTTTAAAATATACATTCTATATTTAATATCGTAAAAGCTTCTTTAAACATAATATTAAGTGAATCTACTAATTTTTTTTATTCAAAAAATTAAATGATAAATTTCTAAAAATAATAATATAGTTTTCTCAATTTTTTTATTAACAAAAAATATTGCTTCCATAAATTCTTATGGTATTAATGATTCGCTGGAGGCAAATATTAAAGCTAGGAATCTCGTGCTTAAAACTAAGAAGTAAGGAACAATTATTAAGGGTACTATGAAGATTCCTACAAGTAATGTTAATGTAACTGTAGATATGAATACTGTTATAACTCCTATTATCCAGATTATAATATAATAAGCTAGATATCTCTTCCAGTTGATCATGGATATTCTCTGACGTATTTCACTGAAGTTAAAGGCTGCCTTGAATTCTCCATCATATAAAGCCATGTTTGCAATGCCGATGAGTTCAATAAAACCGATGATAAAAAATAGAATTATTTGAAGATTTGAACCAGTTACAATACCCCATAAATATAATGCAGAAATTGCTGAAATAGTGGGAAGTTGATTAATATTCGATATTAATGCAATTATAATAACGGGTATAGCATAGATTATGATGACCATTACCACTTTGAATCCGTCTATGAACATTTTCATCCATTCATTAAAAATGGGAAGTTCATCTGAACCGTTAAATGATGTTTTCAATATCCGGAGAAGATAACCTGCAGGTATAAATCCAATTATTAAAAAAAAAGATAGAAATATGTTAGAAATACCTATTAAAGCTATTAATGATATGAAACCCAACGCAATGATCTTCATCCAGTTATCAAAGGAGTACTTAACCGAACTTACAATCATTTTTTGAGAATCCAAGATAATTTCTTCAAAATCCATTATTTAATATCCCCACAAATTAATTTAATGCATCATATGAAATTTAAAATTATTTATTAAATATTAATAATTACTTTCAAATATTCCGTTAGCATCTTAATTCTTATTAATCTTATTAATTATAACATCGCATTTTTTTATTTATTCTTATATTAATGAGAGAATTAAGTTATTAATAAAATATGGAAATTTAATATTATCATATATTAATAAAGATTTTAAAATGATTTAAATTGAAAATCCTAACAAAAATTAATAAAATATTAGTTATTTTTTAAATGAAAAGTCTAAATAAAAAAATAGAAAAAAATAATGATTTATTTTTAAAATTTTAAATCCTTTTTAGTACGGCTAATATCAGTTTAACCGCGTTTTCCACATCATCAAGATTAACCACACTAACTGGGGTGTGTATATATCTTGAGGCTGGTGATATAACTCCAGTGGGTATACCTTCACGAGTGAGGTGTATAGATGTGGCGTCGGTGGTTCCACCATCACTAACTTCTAATTGATAAGGAATTCCTTCCTCTTCCGCTGTGGATATGAGTAGTTCTTTAACTTGTGGATGAGTTATAAGTCCCCTACCACTAGCATCGGTGAGTATGATTGCCGGTCCTTTACCCGCCTTAGATGGTGCATCCTCCTCTTTTATTCCAGGATGATCTCCAGAGATAGTTACATCCAATGCTAATGCCATATCTGGATTAATTCCAAAAGCACTGGTTTTAGCACCCTTAAGACCTACTTCTTCTTGAACAGTACCTACACCATATAAAGTTGCTTCACTTTCTACTTGTTTCAATACTTCAATAAGAATAGCACAACCTACACGATTATCTAAAGCTTTACCCATAACTAACCTATTATCCAGTTCTTTGAATTCTTGTTTAATAATAATAGGATCCCCAATGTTAACACGTTTTAGAGCATCTTCCTTACTAGAAGCACCTATATCAATAAACATATCTTCAAATTCAAGTATCTTCTTCCTCTCCGTTGCTTTCATCTTATGTGGCGGTTTAGAACCTATAACACCAGTTACATTTCCCTTTGCAGTTTGAATGTAAACAGTTTGATTTAGAAGCATCTGATCATTTATTCCACCAATTTTAGAGAATTTTATGAATCCTTTTTTATCAATGAATCTAACCATTAATCCAATTTCATCCATATGAGCAGCTAACATAACCTTTTTATTTCCAGGATCACCATTTTTTATAGCTATGAGATTACCCATGTTATCTACACGTATTTCATCAACATATTCATTTAATTCCAAAGTCATTAAATCTCGAACTTCATTTTCGAAACCAGATACACCCGGAGCGTTTGAGAGTTTTTTTAACAAATCTTTCATATTTTTCAGTCCTCTAAAAAAAAATAATTCCATTTTAATTTTTATAATAATTTATTATTCGAGTGTCTAAAATTTATATTATTATAATGATCTTATTAATATCAATAAGCCTATTAATATTATTACAATGGGTCCTGCCTCTTTTTGTACTAAATTGAAAGGTATAAGGCCTATATTTACTCCGTACCATAGTATACCTAATATTACAAATATGATGCCAATATAAACTCCCCATTTATTAATTTGTCTCTTCCTCTTTTTAGAGGTGTTTTCAGATCGACTTATATCCATATCATCCTTCATATCAAATATTCTCCTTATAAATCAATTCTTTTTATCCGGATATATCAGAAGTATTAATTCCTATATTATAAACGTGCTTACCAGAGGTTACTGTATCACTTGAGTCTGATACATTGTATCCTTGACTAGTTAAAGAGTTCATGGAGTTCATTACACTAATCATTAAATTCCCACTCTGCGCAGAGGTGATGGTGCCAGATAGATTAATAGTGATACTTATATATTTATTATTATCATTTGTATTATTCATGCTTATCCCGGTGACTCTAACAGGACTCATATTGGAGTTATTAATAGATAATTGAGTAGTACCATTATCCGCGCCTATTCTAGCATCAGTGGTAACAGTATTCAATTCGCTTTCATTTGTTACTGCTACTGCAAAAACAAGCATAATGACTATTATTAAGCCAAAAACTAATAAAATATATTCTGCTGAAATTTGTCCTTTTTGATCCATTTATATCATATCAATTCTTTATGTGAAGTAATCTATAACCTTTTTGTATTAATTATAATACTATTATTCTTTTTTTAAGATCTACCATATTAATGATCATATTGTTTAATATTATAATTAATGAAAAAATTTGATCAATTCAGACCAATTACAACTTATATTTAGTCATGTTTAAATATAAAGAATTCCTAAATAAAATCACTATAATATATAGGATTATTTAACGGTGGGGTGTAATTTTGGGATTTATGAGAGATGATCCACGGGGATTCTTAATTTCTATGGATTTATTATTTGCAATCATACCTCTTACAATCGTACTGGGCATGGTAGCAGCCGATATGGGTAATATCCTATACGAAATAGAGGGTACAATCTACCAAAGCTCAACGGATAGAATAGCTGAAGACACTCTGAATACTCTAGCGGAAACTTCTGGAGACCCGCCCACATGGGAGCAAACTGGATTACCTCCTAATATTGTGGGACTTGCACAATATAATCCTAGCTCAGGGAAACCTACTCCCAATACACTAGATCCTAATAAGCTTGCTCTTCTAACTAACTCTAGTGTACAGAATTTAATTGGAATTAATATTAGCAATAATACTTATACTTATTATTTAACCATCAATTCTATAAATACTACTAGTATAAATGAAACATTTGGAAATAATAGTGTAGCTGGAAATAGTAATACTAATATAAGTAATATCGTAAGAGTTGATAAGGTGGTGCTCTGCTCTAAACTTGAATCAGTGACATCCCTTGTAGGTCAAATATTTTATAGTGGTCAAACTAGAATTTACACAGTTCCCAGCTTTACTACCAGTTATTTCTCTACTCAACAATATAGTTATTATATATTATTTGCAAATACTAATGGTAATACTAATTCTTCAGCCACTGTTGATATCAATAATAACCCAATAAATTTAACTAGCTCCAGCATATTCAACGGTTATCCAATTAACTCCAATTTCCTAAAAACTAATTCATCTAACTCCTTACAACTTTTTAATAACACCGTAACTTTAAACATCACTACCAGTAAAATTGGTGACTCCATGAATTTCTATATAGTGGAAGCCCCGGAAAACACATCTCCTAATTATATTACCTATAGTAATGTTGTTCCTCAATACTGTAATTTAACGTTATATGTGTGGACGTGACAATGATGGATGATAAAGGTTTTATATTCACGGTAGATGCGGCATTAGCTTTAATAGTAGTATTCGTATTCACAGGTTCCATTGTAACCTATAGTATGCTCCCCATTTATCAAGGAGAAGACCATCAACATCTAGAAAGTTTAGCTAGTAGTGCATTAAGTGTTATGGATCAAAGCGGCACCTTACGTGAATCTGCTGTTGATTACTCATCCAATGACTCAGCGGATGCAGTAACAGCATTACAGTCACAGTTAAATATATTGATACCATTGGGCGTTGGTTATAGTTTGCAAGTAGGTTCAAATCCGCCTGTAACCAACAATGCATTTGGAGGTTTAAGCTACTCTAATGACACGGTTACCAAAGTTGAAGTTATATCTGGTCCACAAGAAGCATGGATGGGAAGATCATTCTATAAAATAGAAGCCGTTAACTTTACCACTGTGAATCAGACTACTGTAACTACAGTGTGGAATTTCCATAATTATTTAACGAACTTCATACCATGGAGTCAGACAGGTGGTTTGAGTACATATGATTATTGGGGTGGTAGTGATACACCAGCATCTGGAAAAACTAATCCTGCTCAAACAGATATACCTATAAATTTCACTATACCTACTTCTGGCCCTATTAATAGTGCTCAAGTATTGTTTGGATCAGCTTATCAGACTAGTGAGGGAACTCCTTACGCATTTAACGTTGGTTTATATTTGAATAATAATTTAGCTTTAAACGTACCAAGTGGAAGCTTTAATTTAACCAATTATACTACACCTTATTTATATGAGGGTTCTAGTTATTATGTTTTCAATTATTTAAGTAGCTTAAACACTACATTTTTCAATAGTAGTTACCCATCTAATAATAATTTTTATCTTAAATTTATTAATGCATCAAAATATAATTCTATGCCCTGGTTTTCAATTTTAGCGAATTACACTACTACTATAAGTGTGCCTCAGGGAGTAACATTCAACACCTCCAATTTTAATAATATTGCAGGAATAGGAGAACCAACTAGATGTATATTATATAATATAACTACTGGAACAGTTACAAATACAACCAGCCAGAGTTTATCTTGGAATAATTTACAGGGTAATGATAATTACAATTTAAATACTCCTTTTATTTTAACCAATATACCTAATGAAGGAACAGGAAGTGGTTCCGCAGTTATGAGCACTGCGAATGTTGTTTTACCTAATAATACAAATTTATTGGATGCTTATGTTGTATTAAACGCGTTTGGTGGTGAAGATGGAGCTATTGTTCAAGTCAAAGACCCAATCTCAGGAAACTGGACTACAATGTTTACTTCATTTAATACAGCAGGCGTTAGTACTACCCAGAGAACTGATGGAGGATACGGTAACGTTCCAGGAATAATAAGCTTACATGATTCAAACACCGACCCTAACTATAGCACTGCGAAGGATCCTCTTAAAGTAGGTAATAATACAGTTAGAATTATTATTTGGGATGATGTATCTAGTGGTGACTATGATTTAGTGGGATTACAAAATAGTTATGTTACCATCGCTTACAGTCCTTTCCTCATAAGATGGGATACCACTATTTTTAACAATTATCAAAATGATAGTAGTAGTGTTGATAAAACTTTAACTGAAAGCGAAAACTTTAATATCCTTACTGGTGCTCAGAATGTTTTTCTCTTCTTTGGTTTAGGAACAAATACTAGAAACGTATTAGTTAAAATTAGTAATGGTACATCTAGTGCCACTATTTACAATGGTCCTCCACAGTATGATTTAAACTTAACGAACTATGATAGTTCTACAAATCCTATTTTCACAACCAACACTAATGGTACTATAATGCCCTTACCAGGTAATTACACCTTGACTATAACTGTGACTCCATCAACAGCTTATGAATCGGGAGATTTAGCGACGAGCACTGGCAGTTATGGTGAAGAAGGTGATCCTGAGATATATTCCGGTACTAGGATATCTGTATTATATCCTCAATTCCTACAGAATGCATGGGCAGTTGGCTTTAATTCAACCCCTCAACTTGCTGAAGCAAATTCGTATAATAATTTAATGAATGAGTATCTACAACCTCTTATAAATCAAGGTTTTTATGTTAATACTAGCCTTATAAAAAATGAAACGCTTTATGCTGGAAATGTGCCTAATGCTATTCCAATAAGATTAGAGTTATGGAAGCAATCGAGTTTATAAATTATTTTGAAAGAAGATGATAAAATGGATGATAAAGGTTTTGCTTTTACACCGTTGACTTTTTTACTTTTAGTTCCAGTTATGATACTAGCTATTTCATATAATGGTATAATAAATGAAGTTAACACTATTTCAGCAATAGCTATTGGAGGTGATGTGACAATTAGTATTGCTAATAATATTGCAACTGTGATAGATGAGGATACAGGAGATGCTGGTAGATATTCAGCTCTTATTGCAGTGCAAACTGTTGTTAATAACACTAACTTGTTAGCTGGTAATGACCCATTCTTCAATCAGACCCCAGGAAATAATAGTACAACCTTCATAATTAATAATGTAGTGAGTATGCTTAATAATAATCTCACTAATACTTGTATAGATTTAGAAAATCAAACAGGAAGAACCATATACTTGAATAATATTCCTATTAACGCTAATAGCACAAACATTACTGTACTTAATTCATCGAATTTACAAATTTCACAAAATGATCCTTATGGTTTTACAATTACTGTTAGCAGTTTACCTATAAGTATTGTTCAAAATGGTCAAAATGTAACTATTTATACGCCAGTTGAAAATGCTTATGTTTCGATTCAAGGATTGGAAGATCCTTATATTTGGGTGAATACTAAGGAAAGGAATAGTTCAGTTATCTGGCCTTATCCTTATTATACTAATACATATAATACTGGAATTGCTGATTATCATTTCGCGGATCAAGTATCAGCAGGTAATCTAAATAATCTAATGGCATGTCTTGAAGGATCCAATGCATCTGGTAATTATATTAATCCTTATTACTTCCCAGATCCTCACGGACTTTCCTTCTTTGATAGATTAGAAAATAGAACAAATAATACTAGTGGAAGTCCTGCTTCAGCACGGATGAGTACATTTATAATTTATGATGTTTTAAGTACAGAGCACGGAAACCAACAATGCTCTATGATTGACCATGAATATTTCTCTGGTGTAGCAGGTTCCACGATAAAAGCTAAAGGATCAGTTGTTACAGTCCCAAGTTCAACCCAAGTATTTATAATTTCACCTACTTATGCAAGTTATCTTGGTCTTAATTTTACTTATAATACTTAAGGGAGATTAAATAATGTTTTTTGATGAGAATGGACAAGCCAGTGTAGAGTTCTTATTCATCACACTTATTGTTCTAATTCTAATAGGTAGTTTTACTAGTATAATAGCTAATGAGCAGAATCAAACATCAACCGGTAACCTTGCTCAAGCGAGGATTACTGGTGAGATGGCAGCTGAAGCTATTAACACTGTTTATACTAACGGAGTGGGTTATTCAGTTAATTTAACTGTTCCAAATAATATGACATTGTATATTAACAGTCCTCCAGGGTATGTTACAGTTGATTCATTATCATATGGACAAAATGTGAGTGTTAAATTTATACCCATAAATGTGCAAAATACTACTTTAACTACTGGTAATTATATTGTTAATAATACTATTAGTAATAATGATTATTTTATAACGTTTTAATTAAATGGTGATTTAATTTATCGATTTAAGTGATTTACCGGATGGTTGGGAAAGGACTGCTCTAATAATAGTTGGAGTGGTATTTATTATTTCAGTTATTTATGCATTTAACCCATTCCATGGGAGTGCGCCATCAAATGATACAAATATTACTCCTACTCAAACAGTTACCTATAATCAGCCAATTCAACCTCAAGTTGTTAATAACTCATCTAACTCCTCAACTACAAATTTAACCTCTAATATAACCGCTGCACAAGCTACAAACATAGCTATACAAAATAACCCAGGTTATAGTGTAGGGCAACCCATTCAAGGTAGTGTGATGGTTAACAACACTAATCATAATGTTTGGATTATTCCTTTATCTTTGAATGGATTGTCCAAAACCATATATATAGATACTAACACAGGGTTAATAGTACTTAGTACATAAACTACAATTCATATTTTTTCAGAGGAAGTTTCAATGGATACAGTCATCGTAATAGTAATGCTCGTATTATTTATATTTTTAATGGTTTTCGTATTCTCAATTGCGCTTTTAACACCCATTATTGGTAAAAAAAATCTATTATTTGTTTTATCTATAGGATTCGTGGTGGGATTGGTGGGTGGCGGATTTTTAATAGCACCGTTATATAATGATGTTCCAGATATTGCTCGTTCAATTTATACTTTGAATGATGGTGGAACTGAAATTATTAATGTTAATATTTCAACGCAGAATAATGTTGATGGTTTCATAACTGATACTGAAAAATTGAATGGAGTTAACAGTGTTCAAAGTAGTGCTGTTATTATAACTACAACTCCTTTTACTAATGATTGGGCTGATTCATTTCAAACACGTATACCGGAATCTAATCCAGGTATTGCTTCAGTTACGGTTATACCTAATAATACTATTATTTTAACAGTACAGAATAACAGTGACCCTTCAGCTATTAGTAATAATTTGGGTGATTGGTTAAACTTGGTTGATAATGTAACTCTATTAAATAGTAACGTTATGATTGCCGTTAATGTGGATTCCAGTCAGGTGGAATCAGTATCAAATAATCTACCCGGGAATGAATCAGTTGTAACTAATATTACAGGTCCTGTGGAGAATAATATCGCTAATTTAATGAAAACATTCCCTAGTAGTAATGAGATTATTCTTCTCTGTGGATTATTAGGGTTATTCATTGGTTTTGTTGGCTTATCAGTTGATGGTATGTATCAAGTCTGGGAGCGAATACGTAACTGGTTAATTAACTGGAAAAATTAAAAAAAATATATTTTTAAGGGTTTTCATTTAAATATATTTTTTTAAAAAAAAATTAAAAGATAATTAATGAAAAATATTTTATAAAAATTCTTTTTTTTTGAGGTGCAAAAAATTTTGATAGCAGCGGTTCTTTACTCAGGAGGGAAGGATAGTACCATGGCTACTTATAAAGCCCTGGAACACGGCTGGAGAGTCAAATATTTGGTATCTATGATATCTAAAAATCTCGAATCCTATATGTATCACTCTAGTAACATTCACCTCACAGAACTATCAGCTCAAGCTATGAATATACCTTTAATTAAAGCTGGTACTAAGGGTGAGAAGGAGAGGGAGTTAGAGGATTTAAGATTAGTTTTAAGTGATTTAAAAGATGATGGGGTGGAAGCCATATTCACTGGTGCTCTAGCTTCTCAATATCAGAAATCCCGTATTGATAAACTTTGTGATAGTCTCTCACTAAAATCATGCGCACCTCTCTGGCACCGTGACCCTCTTGAGTATATGGAGGAGCTTATAAAAGCTGATTTTGAAGTAATAATAGTCAGTGTTTCAGCTGAGGGATTAGATGAATCTTGGTTGGGAAGACGAATCGATGAAGAATTATTAGATGAACTTCTAAATTTACATGATAAATACGGTGTGCATCTTGCCTTTGAGGGCGGTGAAGCTGAAACATTAGTATTAGACTGCCCTTTATTCCAGAAGAAAATAAATATAATTGAAGCTGAAAATATTTGGCAAAGAGACAGTGGACATTACTTTATTAAAAAAGCTGTTTTAATTGATAAATAAAAAAAAGATTATTTTATTTGTGGTGCAATCCAATCCAAGAATACATCCACATTATCTGTTTCTATTCTAACATTTATCTCACCTAATGCAGATAAATCCTCACTTATGATATTAACTAATCCTGCGTAAGCGGCTTGTTTACTTAATTTAAACAATATAACATTATCATGTAATCCTTTCAACATTATTTTACGAGCAGTATTACGGATCCTTCTCTTCTCCAATGATTCCCGTAATCTTATAAGAGACTCTTCATCCCCTGTTACTGTAATGTAATTGTCATCTATTTCTAATTCATCATAATCTAGAATATTAGATAATGCTTTTAATACTTTATCCAGGTCTTCAGTTGGATTTATAAGGACTTTAGCTTTCATCGTGTATTTCATTCTGTAGTATACTCCTTACAATATTCTTAAATTTTTTTATTGCTCCTTCATTGACTACTATATAATCACTGTTGGCTATCACGTCGCCTATTCCAAAATTTAGTTCACGTTTGTCTCTTTTAAGGAATTCAGATTTTTCTGAGGAATCATCTAATCGCATTCTTTTTTTTAATCTGTTAAAGCGAGTATGAGGTGTGGAGTGTACTGTTATGACTTTGAAGTTGGGAAAATTCTCTTTAAATATTTCCACTTCAAAGGGGCTTCTGATACCCTCAATCATGTATAAATCATTATTATTTTGAGTATTTTTTATTTTCTCGACGCATCGTTCGGCCACGACAAATTCTCCGTATTCTTGTCGTAGTTTAACCGCAGTTTCTCCTATTTCAGCATTTCTAATGGTTGCTTCCTCACGGATTACGTCACCCATCCTAATCAGTTTAAAGCCTAGACTACGCGCTACTCCTGAAGCTACGCCTTTACCGGAACCAGGCATCCCTGTTACTCCAATAACTTTCATATTAATCAGTCTTATCAATCTTTTTTTCCTTTTTAGTTGTTATGTTTTGAGCTATTAAATCCAGAGAATCCTGCAGATTTAACTGGTTATCAAAATTGTTAACTATATTTCTAAGTTCAGATTTACTTGTGTTTTTTAGTTTATCAACTTCTCTTACTAGATGAGGAATGGCTCTTATTAGATTATCTACTATGGTTATAGATGCTTTTTGAGAGGTTCGAGATAATGGATTTAAATCTATGGTTATAACAAATTTTCCATTTGATATTAATGCTTCTGTCCGGTCACCATCCTCTAATGGAACTAGAACAACATCTGATTGATTAACTCCAATTTTACTACTCTTAGATCTGGGACCTTTTAATCCTTCTATAGTTACTGATTCTTCTTCCACTCCTAAAACTTCAAATGCACCAGCATCTTCTAGAATTTTTCTTATATTTTTTATTCTTTCTGATGTTCTGTAGAATAAATTGATTTCTAATTTAGCATCCAAACTCTGGGTCAATATTACTACTTCATGGGATGCAAGAGCTGCTGTGTTACCATTAACAGATATCACAGGATATACAGCAAGTATTAATGCTGCTGCTGCTGCTTGGATGGCTTTATGTGCATTAAGTGTTGTTTTTTCTCCTATAAGATAATCAAAAGCTTCTCCTCTACCATGAGCTATTAATCCTGAATCTGATAGAATTCCATTTTTATACGCTTCCACCATCTTAGCGCGTAGCATAAGGGATTCATATCGGGGATGAGTAGGTAATACCATTATTTATTCAATCCTTAAATAAAAATTATCTATTTTTAATTTATAATTAAAAAAAAAATAATTATTAATATAGTCTAAATTAAAAAAAAATGTTCATAAGTTCCAAATTATTTTTTTTATTTTAAAACTTCAATGATTCCTATTGGCTTATTACCCTGATTATTTAAAAGTTTTTCTTCAACCTTAACTTTTACCAAGTCACCTTCTAGTGCTCCTGGATTATTTTCTACAAGGTATAGGTTAGGTTTAACATTGGATCTGATATCGTATTCAATTTTTACATGGGCGGTGTTTTTACCAGTCTCCATAACAATCCCATAAGTGAATTTACGGGAGTATCTAATCCGGAATATTAGGAAAACAGACACTACAGCAATCGCAGCGTAGATAAGCACTGATAAAGATGGGAAGAATTGGAATGCGAATGCCATTGTTAAACTAGGATTACCACTAATTATGATTAAAATTACACCCACTGCAAGGTACATTAAGAAGAAATCTCGGTATGCATTGAAATCTTCCGTATACATGAGTTTAACCTTAGTAAATAATACATATATAATGAAAGCTGAGATTAAACCACCTAATATAATGAATAGAGTTAATGATAGGAAATTGAATATTTCGAGTATGGAAAATACTAAGAATCCGGCGCCTGCTATTTGAAGATGTAGTATTGTCGTTTCTTTTTCCTCGGAAGTGAAGTTTCCAGATATATAAACTGCATCTGAATCTTCTCGTTTAGTGGTGGATTGAACTGCCTGTTTTTGATTATTGTAAGCTTCTTTAAATCCAGCAATATTCATGTTAGTAGTTATCTTGTTTACATTCTCTTTAATCTCAACTGAATCCATTTTATCCCTGATTTCATCAGTATTGATATTCATTATTAACTTTGGAATCTTAGGGATTGCTAAGATAAGCATACCTATAAAATCGATTAATTTGAGGATTAACTCACCGAATTTAGCAAATATATTCATTATTTAATATTCTCCAAGTATTATACATTAATTAATTTGATGATTGTAAAATTTTAATTATATAAATTAATTTATATTAATGGTTATAGTACTTCCCACTGGCCAGGAAATCGTGAAAGTATGCCACTGAGTATTAGTAGAGATAATAGGATTATTACCAGTGATTGTGATTGGGATATTAGATGGTACCGTTGCATTCACATAAGGTACGTTAACATTGGGGATGCTAGCGTTAACAAGGATACCTGTAAGACTCAAGTTCAAAAGATTATCAGTGCCATCATAAATTAAATTAGTGTTGTTTTGAGGAATGTAAACATTCACTGTTCTTTGCGAGCTAGGGCCATTCGCATATACCACGTCAACAGCATTAGCTATGGTAGATACAGCTGTCTCTGCATCACTAGTTACTGAAACATTTTGACTATCAGTTATAGCATGACTAGCAAATGGTATAGTAACAGTGAATAGGATTATTAGGAATATTAATATTAAGAATAAGTATTCCACTGAAACTTGTCCTTTACTATCCAATTTTCTCCCACCCTTACTATTATTATTTTGATATTAATTGTTTATATATAAATATGTTTAGTATAAGACTGCATTTAGAATCTTCAATAATATAAAAGCTAAATCACCAATAAAAAGTGATATTAAAAGACCAATAAATATAGAAGGTGCGAAGGGTACTCCTTTTTTAACACGGTAATTATCATTCATCCTACCTTCACTAACTAATTTTTTCAGAAGAGTTATATCCTCCAAGTTTAAACCAGCAGCGCGATTATAAATTAATATTTTACCATGAGAATTATTAATATGAGTTAAATCCCCAGTTTTTACACTCTTCCTAACTTTGTCAGTGAATCGTTTATCATCCACATAAACTTCACCATCATTCTCGTAGAGATTATAAGCAGGAATCATACCCTCCTTAAGTTCATTTATATGATAATCATCTTGAAGAGCTTCCCTACTTACACTTGTTAATAATACTCTAAGTACTCCAAAAACAGTGAGACTAATAAATAATACAATTATGCCTATGATGGTTACTGGCAAGTTATGAATTAAAGCAAATACAGTGACTAAAGATATCAATACAGCTTTCACCTGATTAGGAAGTCTTGAAATTATAAGTGAGAGCAGAAAAGTCAGTATTGCTACTACTATTAATATTTGAAATGGTAAATGAGGTGTTATAAAGTAAGCTAAAGTAACTGATGAAGTAATAACTAATGTTAATACAATATTCTTACGATAATCCTTTACAGGAGATAATAATTCACCTATTAAGTATTTTTTATTTTTAATTACTATAAATAATACGTAAATTAAAAGGAATGGTAACATGGAGAGTATACTGTTAATAATAAGTGTTAAGGGAAAAGGATAACTGGCAGTGATGGGTAAGGTGATGTTGAAGAGCTGGTAATTTAGTAAAGTAGGATAGAATGGGATAAGTGCTGCAAGTGCGGTGAAGAGTTTAACATCTCCTCCAGCCCAGGCACCCATTTTCCAGAATAGATAACCAAAAAGGAAGACCAAGAGTGTGACGATTAGTGTGCCCAAAAGAAGTAGAAGGTTACCAGTAGTTATATAGTAAATTCCATTTAATATTATTCCTACCCCTATTAATGGAAAAGTGAGTTTATTAGGGATTATTCCCCATCGGAGATCTGAGTAACTTGCATAGATACATGCAGCTATAGCTATAATTATCGCAATCAATGGTATACTAATAATCATTTTGAAATAAACCTCCATTCACTCTTTAAACCATTATAGAATATAATGGTTTGGATTAAAATGGATTTATATATTTAATTATAAAGATTTATTAATAAAATAAAATTTAAAGTGAATTATTCTTATTATCAATAGCTGCCTTAATAAACGATACAAAGATGGGATGAGCATTATTAGGTCTAGATTTAAATTCCGGATGGAATTGACATCCTAAAAACCATGGATGATCCTTAATTTCCACCATCTCCACCAATACATTATCAGGAGAAACACCAGAAATCACTAAACCTTCATCCTCCAGACTCTCACGAAATTCATTATTAAATTCAAATCGATGCCGATGCCTTTCACTCACTAAATCTTCTTTATAAGCCTCGTAAGCAATAGTATCCTTCTTTATTTTACAAGGATACGCACCTAATCTCATAGATCCGCCCATATTCTCAATATTCTCCTGCTCCAGCATAATATCAATAACCGGATTTTTAGCGTTACTTTCAAATTCCGTACTATTAGCATCCTCCCAACCATGCAATCGAGCATATTCAATAACCATACACTGCATACCTAAACATATTCCAAAAAGTGGTATCTCCTCTTCAATAGAATATCGAACAGCATCTAATTTACCAGTGATACCACGCTCACCAAAACCACCAGGTATTAGTAATGCATTAAATTGACGTATTTTATCCATATTTAAAGTATCTTCAGCACGTATATATTCAATATCAACTTTAACCCCTAATTCCGCAGCAGCATGCTTTAAAGCTTCTCTTATACTAATATACGCATCCTCTAACTCCACATATTTACCGATTATACCGACCTTAACTCGTGTACCATCTAACTTTAATGATTCAACTATCTGACTCCACTCATAGAGATCTGGTTTATGAGCCTCCATTTTAAGCCTGTTTAATATGTAATCACCCATATTTTCCCTATTCAGTATTATAGGTACTTCATAAATAGAGTGAACGTCAGGAGCATTTATAACAGCTTTCCGCTCCACATCACAGAAATGAGCTATTTTATCTTTTAAATGAATATCAATTGGCAGTTCACTACGACAGATTATCATATCCGGATTTATACCCGTGCTTCTAAGTTCTTTAGTGCTATGTTGAGTGGGTTTAGTTTTAAATTCTCCAGCTGCCCTTAAATATGGTACATAAGTCACATGAACGAACATTACATTATCCTGACCCTCCTCATTACGAAGCTGTCTGAGAGCTTCAAGGAATGGTTGACTTTCAATGTCACCTACAGTTCCACCCACCTCCACTAAAACGACTTCAGCTTGGGTTTTGCTTGAAATCTCTCTGATCATAGATTTAATTTCATCAGTAATGTGTGGAATTATCTGAACACAGCTTCCCAAGTAATCACCTTTACGCTCCTTATTTATAACTGATGAGTAAACTTTACCCGTGGTTATATTGGATTCACCGCTGAGATTAACATTCAGAAATCTTTCATAGTGACCTAAATCCAGATCAGTTTCCATACCATCCTCGGTTACGAAAACTTCACCATGCTGATAAGGATTAAGTGTCCCGGAATCCCAATTAAGGTATGGATCAATCTTTATAGCTGTAACATCTACACCATAACTCCTTAAAATCCTCCCAATAGATGCTGCTGTTATTCCTTTTCCAATGGAACTTACTACACCACCAGTAACCACTATATATTTTGACAGTTTAATCAACTCCTAAAAAAAAAATAAATTTTTACATCCCCCAGAAAAAAATGGAATACATAAATAATTTTTTTTTATTTAAATTAAATAATTTTTTTTAATCTTTAATGAATATTAATGTAAAACCTTTTATATTAAAACTCTTTCATTTATTATTTAAAAAAATTATATAATATTAGAGTAAGTTATATAATTCTTTATGAATCTATATCCATCCATTAAACCCTGGGAACCGTTTTTTGCTGAGTATTCATCATAAAATTTCACATCATCCCGTTTACCAAGTGTCGAATACATAGCATATGGTATGGGATCACAAGTATGTGTTCTAAATAGTATTGGTGTGGGATGATCCGGTAGAATAGAAATAGAGTAATCATTGAACTCTGATAAATTATTTAAAAGTTCCTCTATGATTCTATAATCAATTCGTTCTATGGCTTTAATTTTCTCAGTAAGATTACCTGCATGGCCAGCTTCATCAGGAGCTTCTACATGAATAAATATAATATCATGTTCTTCTAATCCTTTAAGAGCGTATTTAGCTTTAGCACAGTAATTAGTATCATAATAACCAGTGGCTCCAGGAACATTTATATTAGTTAATCCTAAATAAACTCCTATTCCCTTTATGAGATCCACTCCAGTAATAGTAGCTCCTTTAAGACCATATTTTTCTTTGAATGAAGTCATTTGAGGCTTACCACCCTGACCCCACAGCCAAATCATATTAGCAGGTTTTTTACCATTTTCTATTCTTTTAAGGTTAATTGGATGATTTTCAAGCACTTTTCGGGAGTCATCCATTATTTTATTTAGTATAACTGCTTTTTCATATTCACCTGGTTTTATAAGGTTATCTGATAGGGGTTTATTAATTATGTCGTGTGGTGGTGTTGATTTAATATGTGATGATCCATTATTTTTGAATATGAATAAGTTCCGATAACTAGTTCCGAGATAAAACTTTCCCCAATGGTAAAAATGTTGATTTAAAGCTTCTATAAGCTCTGAAGCCTCCCCGGTAGTGATGTGATCCGCATTGAAATCTATTATACGGTTTTGTTCCATGGTAATGAAATTACATCGAAAGGCTAATTCATCTTCTTTAAAATCTGCACCTATACTAGCTGCTTCCAATGGTCCACGGCCAGTGTAACATTCTTTTGGGTTGTAACCCATTATGGATAGATTAGCCACATCTGATCCCGGCTCCATACCATTGGGAACTGTTTTAAGTAACCCACTTACACCATTGGATGCTATATAATCCATGTTAGGAGTCACTGCCGCTTGTAAAGGTGTTTTACCCTCTAACTCATTTAGAGGGTTATCAGCCATACCATCCCCTATAATTACTACATACTTCATAATATCTAAACAACTCTCCATTACTACTTATTTTTAATTTGCAGGATTAAAAATCCCTAAAAAAATAATAATAATTAATTATTTTCATAAGAAAAAATCAGTTTTATTTTATATATTCTTCATTGATTTTTAAATGCTTATAAGATCACTTAATATGGCTGAAGCGGTTTCAATTGAACCAGCGCCTTTACCCACGACTGTAACATCATCTGCTAAGTCTGTTTTAAGAGTAGCAACATTCAAGGTTCCTTCTACAGCGAAGGGTGAACCTTCACTTACTAGTCGAGGTGAAACTTCCAAGGAGTCTGGTGAAACTTCTCCGATAAGTTTTATAAGGTAACCCTCTTTTTTCGCTAACTGTATTGATTTTGGGGTAATCTGTGATATACCCTTCACTATAACATCATTATAAGTTACATTCATATTCATTATACTGTTAGCGAGTATAACCACTTTACAGGCAGCATCCTCTCCTTCTACATCCTGAGTGGGGTCAGTTTCAGCTATACCCATCTCTTTAGCTTCATTAAGGGTTTGATTATATGATGAACCTTCTTTAGCCATTCGACTTAGTATATAATTAGTTGTACCATTCAAAATACCGTAAATTGACTTTATTTCACAACCGGATAGCGTTTCATGAGCAAAATTTATAATTGGCATAGCTCCTCCAACTGAAGCTTCATATTTAAACATTACCTTATTACTCTGTGCAGTATCTCTCAATTCAGTGAATCCTAATGCTAACGGACCTTTATTACTGGTAACCACATTTTTTCCAGTATTCATTGCTTTTAACATATGACTTCTTGCAGGTTCACTGTCATTTATATTAGTGGGTGTAACTTCTACTAAACAATCATATTCAATCGTATCTAGTAAATCCATACCTGTTACACCACTGAATCCATAATCTGGGTAATCGGATACTTTTCCCGTATTCTGTTTAGTTTCTAAGAGTAATGCAGGGTTAATACCATCCTCTGATATTACAGCCCCTTCACTATCTGCCACTGCCACTATTTGGAGATCTAAATCATAATCCTTTTTTATACGGTTTCTTTTCATATTAAATACTCGGGCAACTCCCTGCCCTACTGATCCAAATCCAATGATACATATCCTCATAAAATAAATTCCTCCCCTTAAAAATAATAAAATTTATTTATTTAAAATAAATTTTTAAACTTCATTTATAACTAGGAATCCTTTATTATTTCCTAATTCCTTTATTTTACTGGTAATCATTTTTTTACGGCCATAATCTGCTTCAATTATAATTTTAGATGCTGAGTGCTCAGGATGATCTGACATTTTCAAATCCAAATCAGCCACTCTTACACCTTCCAACTGGTTTAATATATTTACCGTATCTTTAACATCTTGATCAACAATATTTCCAATGAATATGGTGGTGATCTTCTCCTTACGGAGGATTCCATCCACTCGCATGATTTGAATTCCATCAGCTTCTAACTTCTTTAAAACTGTATTTAAGGTTTCTTCATTACCTTCAATTGTTATTTGAACCGGAATAGTTCCCCTTTCAGTTTTCACATCCCTTTGATGGATTACCGCTACAATATTCGCGCCTAATCTTCCAATAGGGTTTAATGCATCTAAAAGTTGACCCGGCACATCTAATAATTCCAGAACTAATTTTAACCTCATATTATCTAACCCATTTACTTATTTCCACTATAACATTACCTTCTTCATCAACATTAGCATTTCTTAGTATCTTATCAGGATTTTTATCTACTCCAACATCTTCACGGGCTAAATTCACATTATCAACCATGTAATGAGTCTCTTCAAGTTCAGGAATATTTTTTAAAGCCTCTGAAAATTTTTCAACAATTAATTCTGCTTCCTTCTCAATCTTCATAAGTCTTACAATCCCCCATAAAACTTTATTTTTAGTATTTAATAATATCTATAACTTTTTATATCCATTTCAGTGAATTAAGAGTTTTCATGTAAGATTCGTCCTTCAAAACCTTCCGAACTAATATTTTATGGATGCCGGAACCGTACTGCGCGGCTTTCTTCGGACGGGATACAATCATTTCTGGTACACCACATTCTAGTGCAACTCTTCTTAAGATGCATTTTCTTAGAACATCATTATAATTATCTATTTTATACTTCATAGGTATATTTATTGCCATATTTATAACATCCATATCCAGGTAGGGCACTCGTAACTCTACACTACTCGCCATGGCTACTGCATCATCACGCTGGAGATTCACATGGTAAAGATTCAATAAATCCTCGTCTAAGTCTGCTTGAGCCTCTTCACCCTTCTGTTGATAAAATTCAAGGTAGCGATGATAACCTGCAAAGAGTTCATCAGCACCCTGCCCAGAAAGCATAACCTTTAAATCATCCTGATAAGCCATCTCCGCAGTTATATAAACCGGCATTCCCACACCTAACTTCATAATGTTAAATTCTTCTATACTCTTTAACACTAACGGAAGGTAATATTTAACATCCTCCACATCTACAATTTTAGTATGTAATGGTAAATCCATAATTTCTGCTGTTTTTAGAGCATATTTAAGATCCACTGAATCTTTATGTCCCACCGTGTAGAGGTAAGTATCTACATCTAATTCCTTTGATAAATATGCTAACAATGTACTATCCACACCTGCAGAGAACATTACTCCCACCTCTGAAAGTCCTTTCAATCGTTTCTCCACAGATTTGAGTAAATAATGCTTTAAATGGATTGTTAAAGTATCCTTAAAGTTATTATAATTATCCTTCAAATGATTATCATTAACCGTACAAACTTTTTTATTTAGAATCGGTTTTAATCCACCATTATACTCAACCATCCTCCAATTATAAAGCATATATCCTGGTGGTAGTGTTTCCACTTCTTCTATACCCACATTCCATAATGCTTTCCTTTCAGAAGCAAAAGCAGAAAATTTTTTATATTTATTTATACCAAAATATAATGGTTTCACACCCACCGGATCTCTAACTACTATTAAATCCGTACCATCATACACTGCAAAGGCATAATCACCATCTAAATACTTCACAGTTTCTAATATGGCTTGTTTAAGTGAATGATGATAAAACTTCTTAATCAGATGTAATATTACTTCACAATCTGAATCCGATTTAAATTCACTATTTAAAAATTTTTTAAGTTCTTGATAATTATAAATTTCACCATTACAAATTAAAACAAGCTTATCTTCATGTAATGGTTGTGAGGATTCACATCCTACAATGGAAAGTAAATTATGCCCTAAACCAAAGTTACCCTCCGGCACATTAAGATCATCCAATTCATCATAGATAGTTTCATTATCTACAAATACACCGCTTCCATCAGGCCCCCGATGTTTCAGAGTAACCATCATATCATATAATTCTCTGGAGATGTTTTCCCCATTTATTCCAACAATAGCACACATTTTTTATAAATCTCTTAAAAAAACTTTATAAATTTTATTAAATTTTAAGTTAAAAAAACATCTATTATTTTTAAATTAAATTTAATCTATTTATTACTTAAACTTCATCTATAAAAGTGAATATTCCTAAAAATAATAATTTACTAGAATTATAATCCACCTTTAAATTTGCGGATTTCCAATAAAAAAAAATTTTAGATCTAACTTATTATTTGAATAATTTAAGATTAATAATGTTTAAAATAAGTAAATAACCGAGCTTAAAATCTAAATAAATCTATCTTTTAATTTAGAATTATAAAATATCTTGTTCTGGGAATTAGAATATTTTATAATTTCAATCCAAAATCTTTTAACAACTGTGAGCTTCTGAACCCATACAAGCTCGGCAATTTACTGGTATTGTATCTTTTTCATGATGCAATTGACAAATTACTTCTTCAGCCTTAATTTTCTTGCATATCTGACACATTTTAGGTATAATATCATTTTGACCTGCTTTTCCATCTATGATATCTTTTGCAAATTCATTGATCATATCATGGATTTCTGGCGCGAATTTAAGTCCATGCCCTCTTTTATCACTAATATACTGGGACACTGCAGGTTGAGTTATATCCAAAAGTTCTGAAATCTGTTTCTGCTTCATACCCAACTTTAAAAGTTCTTTAGCTAATTCCGATCGTATCGTTGGAATAACATACCATACAACTATTTCACAAGGAGGTCTCATCTTTCTCTCATCACCCATTAATTTTTTTTAATTTAATCTATACTTTTATACTCAAAATTTTTTTTTTACATTTATATAAATATATTTAGTAAGATATTTTACAAAAAATCTTTTTTTTATATTCCCGCTCCTTCAGCGAATATATCTTCTAATTCTTTTTTCTCTATTTCAGATTTTTTCGTCATAATACCATTCATTTTAATAATATCAGCAGAAATACCTAAAGCTCTCAACTCTTTCTCCATTTCATCCTGTCTTTCCAAGATTAATTGGATAACTTCTGCCACAGGATCAGGTAATTCTCCATGATCCAAGTCAATAGCACACTTCCTCTTCTCATTAACATTTCGACCAGGTATACCTACCACAGTGGCACCATTAGGCACTGATTTTAATACCACAGATCCAGCCCCTACTTTGGAGCAATCCCCAATTTCAATATCACCTATTATTTTAGCTCCAGAGCCAATTACCACTCCACTTCCAATGGTGGGATGTCTTTTCTTCTTCTCCAGACTAGTACCGCCTAAAACTACTCCTTGATAAATAAGTACATCCTCACCAACTATGGCGGTTTCTCCTATCACTACTCCCATTCCATGGTCAATGAAAACACGTTTACCAATGGTTGCTCCTGGATGTATTTCAATTCCAGTTAAAAGACGACCCAAAGCCGAGAAAAATCGGCCAGTGAATAAATGATTACGAGTCCAAAACCAGTTCGCTAATCTATAAAACCAAATAGCATGTAATCCAGGATAAAGGAAAAAAATCTCTAAAGTGCTTTTTGCAGCGGGATCTCTGGCATAAACCATCTGAATATCTTCCCTTATCCTTTCAAACATTATTCCCTTAACTCCCACTCAAATTTATTAAAAATTATTTTATAATATAATTTAATTCCATTTATACATTTGAAATTTAAATAAAAATTTTATTTTATTGTAACTTAATCTTTTAGATTTGTGGGAATACATTCTCGTCATAGGGTTTGTAAATCTCCTCAAACACCCATTCAACACTTAAATATCTTTCACCAGTATCCGGTAGTATTGCGATTATTCTTTTACCTTTATTCTCCGGCCTTTTACCTAATTCAAGCGCAGCCCAGGTTGCTGCTCCAGAGGATATACCTGCGAGTATTCCCTCTTCCCTAGCAAGTCTTACTAATGTTTTACCAGCATCTTCATCTTTAACTGGGATAATCTCATCAATCAAATCTGTTCTTAAAACTTCAGGTATGAATCCTGCCCCTATTCCCTGTATCCTGTGTGGTCCTTTTTCTTTTCCAGCTAATACTTGTGATGTTATAGGTTCAACTGCAACTGCTTTAAATTCAGGATTTCTTTCTTTTATCACTTCAGCAATTCCAGTTATCGTTCCACCGGTACCCACACCAGCAACTACAATATCCACATCACCACCAGTGTCTCTCCAGATTTCTTCAGCAGTAGTTTCTCGGTGTATCTTGGGGTTTGCAGGATTTTTAAATTGCTGGGGGAGCACAGCATTAGGAATTTCTCTTGCAAGTTCTTCTGCCTTTGCTACAGCACCAGGCATACCATTTGCACCTGGTGTTAAAACTATTTCCGCGCCAAAGGTTGCTAAAAGCTTCCTCCTCTCTATTGACATTGTATCTGGCATGGTTAATATTAATTTATAACCTTTAGCTGCTGCAGCAAAACCTAGAGCAATCCCAGTGTTCCCACTGGTAGGTTCAATTAAAACCGAGTTTTCATTTATTACACCAGCTTCTTCTCCAGCTTCAATCATAGCTACTCCAATCCTATCCTTTACACTGCTTAAAGGATTAAAAGATTCAAGTTTTGCTATAATATCTGCATTTACACCTTTAGCTATTTTGTTAAGTCTAACTAAAGGAGTGTTTCCAATCAATTCCGTTGAATTGTTTGCTATTCCTCTTGTCAATTCAGGTATTTTCACCATTATTTATTCTCTCCTTATATTTCTCTACCTAATAATATATAGCTATTGTTATACAAAATTTATTATAATAACTATTAGAATTCCTTCAAGAAATTTAATCAATTAAATATTCTCTTTAAGAATATTTTCTCTTATCTTTAATTATGTAGAATTAAAAATAATAAATTTACTAAAAAAAGTACAGTCAAATTTTAAATGAAAACTCACTATTATATATATTAAATTTATTTAATTTTTTTAAATAAATCCTATATAATATATTGTAAAATTGAAATAATTTTTAAAAAAAAATAATTTTTAATAGAATCTTTACTTCATAATTTTTGACTCAATTTTATCCATAATTTTTAATATTCTACTTGAAATTTCTGATTCCGGTTCTTTAATTACAATAGGAGTTCCAGCATCAGAAGCAGCAGATGTTTCTACATCTAAAGGTAAACTTCCAAGAAAAGAGACATCTAATCTTTCAGCCATTTCTGCAGTATTACCCTTACCAAATATTAAAATTTCATTTTTACATTGCGGACATATAAAGCCAGACATGTTCTCAATTATTCCAATTATTGGAATTTTCAAACTTTTAACTAAATTAACACTTTTCCTTACATCTTCTTGCACTACTGATTGTGGTGTGGTAATTATTACAACACCATCTAATGGAATCGTCTGTAATATTGTTAAAGGCTCATCACCAGTACCTGGTGGATTATCAATAATTAACACATCTAAATCACCCCAGATAACCTCTGCAAAAAATTGTTTAATTACACCAGTTTTTGCAGGACCCCTCCAAATAAGCGGTTCATCCTGGGAGGATAAGAAAAATCCTACAGACATCACTTTAATGCCTTCATCAGTTTCAATTGGTATTATACCCTCAGGATCAAACTTTAAATTTTTCCCTTCCACTCCGAACATCATTGGAACATTAGGACCATGAACATCAACATCCATGATACCCGTTTTATATCCTTTCTTTGCAAAAGCAGCGGCTAAATTTACAGCTATGGTGGATTTACCAACACCACCCTTCCCACTCATAACTGCAATTTTATGCTTAATTTTACTCATCCTCTTTATAATTTCAATTTCTTGCTCCATTAAAGCCTTTTTATGCTCTTCCTCTTTAGAAACCATTATTTAATACCTCCAAATAAAGATTTATTTGATATTAGTTCAGATGTACCTAAGAAAAATATTTAAAAATTCAAGTAATATCAAAATTAATAAATTATATAATGTTCTTTTTTAATTTTTTAGATAAATTTTTATAAAAATTGAAATTTTTTTTTGATCTATATTATATAAATGAATCATTCCCTTATTATTACTTTATAAACAAAAACATTTACAAGTTTTGGCGTAATTATCAAAATATCAATACAGATTCTGCCAAAGTTTTTTTTTGATACTATTTTTTTTGTAAATCAGAACATTTTTTTTTAACTTTTATTAAAATTTTCTAAAAAAATTTTCATTAAAAAGAATTAACTTCGATATTAATAATATTAAATCGTTTTATTCTTTTCCATTCTCAGGTTTTGAGAAGTATAATCCCGTAATGATGATGTTTCAAATTGTGCCTGCTCTTAAGTTTAAATCCAACTCCCTCAGCCCATTTTATGCATTCTTCAGATTGGGTCATATCTCCATTGGCGGTCCTCTGGGAACAGGATCATAATTCCAGTGTATTAACACCCAATTACCATCTGGCTTTAGTATTCGGAATGATTCTTTGAGTAGTTCTTCTGGATCTTCTGCGTGTAGGATATTAAAAAGCATCACATAATTTACACTTTCATCTTCAAGTCCTGAGCCTTCATGAATAAAGTCACGAAGTATGATTTTAATATTATTTAATTTTTCATGTGCTGCTCTTTCTGTAATTCTTTTTATCATTTTCTTCTTCAATGTCTATGGTATTATTGTCCCTTTTATTATTTTTGATGCTGGTATGGTGAAATTTCCATATCCACTTTCAAATTCAGCCACATTTGTTATGTTATGGTTTAGTTCCATTATTTTTTAAGATTTCTTCAGTTTTAAAAATGTTTCCTAAACTATTTCTTTTAGCATGCCATTATCTCTTATTTTCATTTTGGATTCTTTGTAGAAGTTATAATTTTACTCACTACTTTTTATATAACAATTGTTATATTAACTCATATGGAATTATTTGAACAAATTTTGTTAATTTATTTTATAATGGAAACCTTTATATATGAAATATAACAATTGTTATAATAGAGGTTGATTATAACGATCGTTATATAAGAACCTATATAACGAAAATCAATTACCTCCACCAATCCAAATTCGAATGTTTAATGCACTAGAATAAAAAAAACATAAAAATTCAGGTGTATATCTCATTAAACTTCGATTAGGAACAATCAATACCTCACCATAAATAGAGGTGCATAAAAATGTGTAGATAAAAAAAAATATTTAAAGTCCATGTTGAAACACGAGTTTTCTATCCAAGACTTTAAAACCACCGGGAACCTATCACCATAAAAAGTTCATAAGCCACAGCTTATCACCAGTACGTTTTAAATCTTGGATAGCAAAATATTAAAAGAAATGAAAATATTTAACGGAATATTAATTGGATCAAACCATCTTTCCAAGAAAAATTCTTAACTCATTTCTAAAAACCTAAGCCATAAAAAGCATCTAAAAAAAAATAATTAGAAACAAAAAAAAACATCCTCTGCCAATTGAATGTATCATCTCTTGTTTCAATTAATTTTTTTGAAAGCTTCAACTGTTATGTTTGACCTCCTTACATAACAAAACAAATCAACTCTGCCATAAAAAAATCTCTATTCCGAAGATAAAAATTGCCATTTAATTTTATCTTCGGTTATAGAGAATATAATACACGATCATTTATAAACTTAACAAATTAAACCTAATTTTTATTTTATATAATTCTAAAAAAAATTTTTATACAATAGAGAATTTCGATTTACTATTGATCTGATCATTTAAATTTTTTAAAAATTGGAATTCGTGGTTTAATTTGTTTAAAGTGGTATACGCAAATAGTTATATACTGTTATGGTTATAGGAGTATTATGAAGTCGTTTGAGAATTATTTCATGAATAAGCAGTACGCTCGTGTTCAAGAACTTGGTGATAAGCTAGCGGAGATTAATCCTCTTATTGATTGGGAATGTTTCAGACCCATTGTGCGTGGAATGTATGATAATCACTCTGAGCGTGGTGGTAGGCCAAATATTGATGAAATAGTCATGATAAAGATGTTA
>Ga0187851_10000266_pt1 | contig 53769 bp, 50 predicted proteins | sample June2016WEW_6_10_FD_132997 | JGI IMG/M metagenome (GOLD analysis project Ga0187851, IMG submission 132997) | Peatland microbial communities from SPRUCE experiment site at the Marcell Experimental Forest, Minnesota, USA - June2016WEW_6_10 | ecosystem: Environmental > Terrestrial > Soil >... | reverse complement strand
TTAGATGGAAATTTTTAAGAGCACAAATTACGATTTTCTTGGCAAAAAGTGGCCCTTCATCATTGCCTCGCTGGTTTTGACCGTGGCGGGTCTCGGGAGCATCGCCCTCAAGGGCGGCCTCCGCTTCGGCATCGATTTCCGCAGTGGAGCGGTAATGCGGGTCCAGTTTGCATACGCTCCCCCGCTGGCCAAGATTCGCTCCGCCATGGCGCAAAAGGTCAGAGGCGAAGTGAGCGTGCAGAACTTCTCCGGCACGGGCGCTCAAAACCAGGTCGAGATCGGGACCGAGCTGCAAGGGGACGAGACCCAACTCAACGTAAACCCGCAGGCCATGCAGGACGTCCTGAAGAACACATTTGGCCAGCCCAACAACGGCAAGCTGGATCTGAACAACTCGGAGGCGGCGGAGCTGGCCCGCAGGCTGCGCGATCCGCTGGCGGCCGCCAATGTGGCTTTGAGCGACCAGCAACTCCAGAAGCTGGCCGCCGACATCAAGGATTACAGCAACTCGCACTATTCCGGGCTGCTAACCGACTACAACCAGCTTTCGGGCGCTCCGGGGATGACCCCGCAGATTCTGAACGTACTGAAACAGGAAACGTACATGGCCCCCTATCACCAGGCCAGTATCGAGATGGTGGGTCCAAAGGTCGGCGCGGAGTTGCAGCGCAAGGCCGTTTTAGCCACGCTCTACGCGCTGGGCGGAATGCTGGCCTACATCGCGTTCCGTTTCGAGTGGATCTATGGGCTGGGCGCGGTGATCGCGTGCTTCCACGATACGATCATCACGATCGGCCTGTTTTCGCTGTTCAATAAAGAGATTTCGATGACCGTCATCGCGGCCTTGTTGACCCTGGTAGGCTACTCGATGAACGATACCATCGTGATCTTCGATCGTATCCGGGAGAACCTGAAGTTTTCCAGGCGCGAGCCGCTGGAAGCGGTAATGAACAGAGCGGTCAACCAGACGCTGAGCCGGACTGTGATGACCTCGGGGTTGACGTTCCTGACGGTCATCGCCCTGTTCATCTGGGGCGGTCCGGTGCTGCATAGCTTCTCGTTCGCGCTGGTTTGCGGGATTATCGTGGGCACGTATTCGTCGGTGTTTATCGCCAGCCCGATCGTGTTGTTCTGGCACAACTACACCGATACGCGCCGGAAAGGAAGCGGATCCGCGGCGGCAACGGCGGCTCCGCGGACGAAACCGGCGGGAGCGGTTAAGTAGGAGATGGGCCGCGACCGGGGGCGCCACGACGGGGAGGCGTCCGGGGCGGGGCGGCGATTAGGGAAAGGAAGCGTCCATGTTTGAAGATGTATTCGTTGACGGCGTCGGGAAGACAAAGAGCACGTCCATGATGATGTTTGCCATGGCCGGCGAAGTCCTCGTGGTCGCCATTTTCGTGATTCTGCCGATGATCTACTTCGATGTGCTGCCGAGCACCACATTGAGGAGTTTCCTGGTGGCTCCGCCTCCTCCGCCTCCGCCTCCTCCGCCTCCGGCACAGGTTGTCAAGGCCCCGAAGGTGATCCCGCGCCAGTTTGACGCGGGCAGGCTGGTGGCGCCCAAGGTAGTTCCCAAGCAGGTGGTGGAGATTAAGGAAGACGAAGCGCCACCACCTTCGGCCGGCGGTCTCGGCGTGGTGGGCGGCGTCCCTGGCGGCGTGGCCGGCGGTGTCACGGGCGGCGTATTGGGTAGCATTCTGGATTCCGCTCCGCGGGCTGTCGCGGTGCTTCCGCCTCCGCCTCCTCCCAAGAAGGAAGCGCCCAAGGAAGTGGCGCCCACGCGCATTCGCGTAGGCGGCAGCGTTCAGCAGGCCAAGATGAAAAACAGGGTCAGCCCGGTCTACCCGCCGCTGGCCAAGCAGGCGCGCATACAGGGCACGGTCGTTCTGGACGCGGTTATCGCCAAGGACGGCACGATCCAGAATCTCGTAGTGAAGAGCGGCCACGCGCTGCTCATCCAAGCGGCTCTCGACGCCGTGCGGCAGTGGGTTTACCAGCCGACTCTGCTGAATAGCGAGCCGGTCGAGGTCAGTACGGAAATCGAGGTCCATTTTACGTTGAGTCAGTAACCCGGGAGCCTCGCGGCTTCCGGTTTGAAAAAACCAATTCAACTCGCAGGAGAGAAAAAAGAAATGTTGCTGCAATTGCATGTTTGGTCGCTCTATATGCTACAGGCGGAGCAGGGCGCCGTAGGTTGGGATCCCCGTTCGCTGTGGATTCAGATGGGCCTGCTCGCCAAGATCGTGGTGATCGGTCTGTTCTTCATGTCGGCCTATTCGATTGGCGTCATGATTGACCGGCTCCTGGCCTACAGTGCGGCCCGAAAACAGTCGCGACAGTTCGCCCCGGCGGTTGCCGGCGCGCTGCGCGAGGGCAAGCTCGACGAAGCGGTGAAGATCGCCGATCGTTACAAGAAGAGCCACCTGGCCAAGGTCGTGGTGGCCGGTCTCCAGGAGTTCCAGGCGCACCAGATCAGCTCCGAGATTCCGGGTGAGGAGATCGATGCGTCCAAGCGCGCCCTCGAACGCGCCGAAGCCATCGTGCACGCCGAGCTGAAGCGCGGCGTCAGCGGACTGGCAACCATCGGTTCCACGGCCCCCTTCGTCGGGCTGTTCGGCACCGTGGTCGGCATCATCAACGCGTTCAAGGGAATTTCCACCGAAAAGTCCACCGGCTTGGGGGCCGTCGCCGGCGGTATTTCCGAAGCCCTGGTGACCACGGCTATCGGTCTGTTCGTGGCCATCCCCGCGGTGTGGATGTTCAACTACTTCACCAACAAGATTGAAGCTTTCGACGTGGAGATGAGCAACTCGAGTTCCGAGTTGATCGACTACTTCCTGAAGCGTTCCCAGCGGGGCTCCGGGGTCCGCAAGTAGCGGAGCCGGCCCCGAATCCGGCGAGTTGATGGTTGGGGAGCCTCGCGAGGGGCTCCCCGGTAATGCCGAATTCCGTGGAGAAACACGATGGCTAAGAAAAAAGACGAAGGCCAGATGAAGCAGTTCCATGCGCCGCCGCCGGTCGCCGATATCAACGTCACCCCGATGGTGGACGTGATGCTGGTGATGCTGATCATCTTCATGGTCATCACGCCCATGTTGTCGAAGGGCGTGAGCGTCGAGATGGTGAAGACCAGAAATCCGATCGCCCTGCCGGCGGCCGACAAGAGCGACGCGGTAGTGGTCGCGGTTACCCGCGACGGGAATACGTTCCTGGGGACCACCAAGACCGAGCCCGCGGACATGATTCAGAAGGTCAAGGACTTGATCGCCACGCGGCTCGACAAGACCGTGTTCATCAAGGCCGATGCCCGCGCGCATTATGAGAAGGTAGTGGATGTGATTGAGAACCTGCGCGCGGCGGGCGTGGACCAGCTCGGTCTGCTCACCGAGCAGACGACGGAGAAGCTCAAGCCGGGCCAGGCCCCGGCGGGCGGGCTGTAGACAGGAATTTTAAAGGAGCAATCTTATGGCAATGGCAGTCGGTGGGGCCAAAGGTGTAAAGTCCGACATCAACATGACGCCCATGATCGACGTGCTGCTGGTGCTGATCATCATCTTCATGGTGATTACGCCTCTCACGCCGAAGGGCCTCGAGGCGCTGGTGCCGCAGCCGCCGCCGCCGGGGCACCCGGTGGACGCTTCCGACCAGCGGACGGTGGTTATCGTAATCGATAAGAACAACAAGATGTCCATCAACAACGAATCGGTCGACGATGGAGCGCGCCAACGAGGCATGCTGCCGGAGGCGTATCTCGGCGTGCGTCTGGAGGAGATCTTCAAGACGCGCAATGAGCGGGTGGTCTTTGTCAACGGCGACCCGGACATCGACTTCCTGATGGTTGCCAAAGCCATCGACGTCGCCCACGGCGCCGGCATAGACAAGGTCGGTCTGATGACGGCGAAGATGATGGAGGGCCAGTAGTAATATGCGCAAGTGCATCTCGATTTTCGCCGTGGTCGCGGTCGCGATCCTCGGTGCGAGCTGCAAGAAACTGCAGTCGCGCGATCAGCTAAACAAGGGCGTGCAGGCGTTCAAGAGCGCCCAGTACCCCCAAGCTGTCGAGCACTTCAAGACGGCCGTCGAACTGGATCCGACCTTCTCGACGGCGCGCCTGTATTTGGCCACGGCCTACATGCAGCAGTGGATTCCGGGGGCCGACTCGCCAGAGAACAAGAAGATGTCCGATGCCGCCTACAACGAGTTTCAGAAAGTTCTCGAGACGGACAAGGGCAACACCGTGGCTCTGGCTTCCATCGCCTCGCTGTACCTTAACCAGAAGGATTGGAGCAACGCCCGCCAGTGGTACGAGAAGCTGATCTCGGTGGACCCGAAGAATGCGGACGCCTATTACAGCCTGGGGTTCATCGCCTGGTCCGACTGGTACCCCGAATACCAGAAGACGCGCGGCAACGCCGGCATGAAGCAGGAAGACACGGGCATCATCAAGGACAAGAAGGCCAGGGAAGACCTCAAGGCCCGCTACGGGGACGTGCTGGACAAGGGTTTGGCGAACCTGGACAAGGCGATTGAAATCAACCCCGATTACGACGACGCCATGGCCTATGAGAACCTGCTGATTCGCGAGCGCGCCGACCTGTGCGAAAGCAAAGCGTGTTACGACGGCGAAATCCAGAAGGCGGACGACTGGGTGAACAAGGCGCTGGAGACCAAGAAACGCAAGGCTGAGAAGAAGTCCCAGGGCGCCGGCGGGATCCACACCGAGACGCCGGACCAGAAGTAAGCCGCCACGGTTTTGACGCGAAGGCTTTGACGCGGAGACACGGAGACGCGGAGAAATTCAAGGAAAGGGAGTGGTTTTCCCGGCCTTCTCCTGATTTTCTCCGCGTCTCCGTGTCTCCGCGTCAAACTCCGCCCCTCTTCGGGTCAGACTCGGCCCCTCTGATACAATCGGTCTAGGTGCCCTCCGAATTACCTGGCAGTCTCCCGGTCTCTCTCTCGGCAGCCGACGATGCGGTTGAGCGGTTGCGGAGCGACCTGGAGGCCAGGGTGCGCGAATACCGCCCCAAGGACGACCTGTCGGCTCTCGATAAGGCCTTCCGCTTCGCCCAGCAGTGGCACGAGGGGCAGATGCGCGACTCCGGCGAGCCGTACATGGTTCACCCGGCGACCGTGGCCCTCATCCTGGCCGACATGCGCATGGATCTGGTCGCCATCCAGACTGGTTTGCTGCACGACGTGGTCGAGGATACCAGCGTGACCGTCGATCAGGTGCGCAAGGAATTCGGCGAAGACGTGGCGCGCTCGGTGGACGGCGTCACCAAGCTTACCAAGCTCGATTTCTTCTCCGCCGAGGAGCGCCAGGCCGAGAGCGTCCGCAAGATGCTGCTGGCCATGGTGGAAGACATCCGGGTGATCCTGGTCAAATTGGCGGACCGTCTCCACAACATGCGCACGCTGGGCTTCCTCAGCCCCGAGCGGCGGGAGCGGATCGCTCGTGAAACCGCCGAAATCTACGCGCCCATCGCCCATCGCCTGGGAATGGGGAAGGTGCGCAACGAGCTGGAGGACCTGGCGTTCCAGCACCTGGAGCCGGACGCCTGCAAGGAAATCGTGGCGGCCATCGAAGCGCAGCGGCATTCGAACGACGAGTTTCTGGACGAAATCCGCCGGACTGTCGAAGCGGAATTGCGGCGCGAGGGCATTCCGGCGCGGGTGGAAGGCCGGATGAAGCGGCCCTACTCGGTCTTCCAGAAAATGCGGCGCCAGAGAATCGGCCTCGACCAGGTCTACGACCTGATGGCCCTGCGCATCGTCACCGACTCGGTGAAGAACTGTTACGCGGCGCTGGGCGTGATCCACAACGAGTGGCGGCCCATTCCGGGACGGATCAAGGATTTCATCGCCATCCCGCGGCCCAACCTGTACCAATCGCTGCATACCTCCGTGGTGGGCCCACACGGGCAGACCTTCGAAGTCCAGATCCGCACCGACGAGATGCACCGCATCGCCGAAGAGGGCATCGCCGCGCACTGGAAGTACAAGGAGGGCAAGAAAGGGCCGGCGGCCGACGATCAGCGTATGGCTTGGCTGCGGCACCTGGTGGAATGGCAGCGCGATATGCAGGACCCGGGGGAGTTCATGTCCACCCTGAAGGTGGACCTGTACCCGGAAGAGGTCTATACGTTTACCCCGCGCGGGAAGGTGATCGTGCTGCCGCGCGACGCCACCCCCATCGACTTCGCCTACGCCATCCACTCCGACGTGGGCAACACCTGCGTGGGGGGCAAGGTAAACGGGCGCATCGTTCCCTTGCGTTCCTCGCTGCGCAACGGCGACATCGTCGAGATCATGACCCAGCCGGGCCACGAGCCGAGCAAAGACTGGCTGGCGTTTGTAAAGACGTCGCGGGCGCGCAACAAGATCAAGCACGTGATCGGCGCCAGCGAGCGCGCCAAAGCGATCGAAATCGGTCAGAAGTACCTGGACAAGGAGGCGCGCCGTTTGGGCGTGCAGATGGCGCGCATCGGCAAGGCCGATCTTGAAATCGTGGCCGGAGAATACGGCTATAGCAAGATGGAGGATCTCTACGCGGCGCTGGGCTATGGGAAGTTCTCCGCGCGCCAGATTCTGAGCAAGCTGGCGCCCGCCGCCATCCAGGACGAGGAGGACGCGAAGGGTCCCGCGGCGGTGGAAACGGGACAGATCGCGCCCACGGAGGCCGGTCCCGGCCAGCGCCGCATCGACGGCGCCGACGTAATCAAGGTCCGGGGCATGGACGATCTTCTGGTCTATCGCGCCAAGTGCTGCAATCCGATTCGGGGCGAACCCATCGTGGGCTACGTCACGCGCGGCAAGGGCGTCGCGGTGCATTCCAAGATGTGCTCGAACGTGCAGAGCCTGATGTACGACGTGGAGCGCAAGATCGAAGTGGAATGGGCGCGCGCCGCCACGGAGGCCTTCCCGGTACGCATCGTGGTGCATACAGACGATCGCCCGGGGATGCTCAACCAGCTCACCTCCGTGCTCTCCGGCGAGGACACCAATATCCGGAGCCTGGAGGCGAGGGCGGCCCTGGACCGCGATGGAGGAATGGTGGAGATGACGGTGGACGTCCGGGACAAGAAGCAGCTCGAGAAACTGGTCTCAGCCATGCGCCGCATCTCCGGCGTCCGGGACGTGGAACGGCTGAACAGCTAAGCGACCCCTGTGGGGCCAGGCTTCTAGCCTGCCGCCGGGCTTTTGCCCGGCGTCTCACCCGGGTCGAGGAACGCCGGCTGGAAAGCCGGCGGCAGGCTAGAAGCCTGGCCCCACATCGCCGGATAATGACAGGAGAGAGCCGAATCCATTGACCAACGACCCCCAGCACATCGCCATTTCGAAATCCAAGGGCATCATCATCGATTGGAAGGACGGGCACCGCAGCGAGTACAGCCTGCGGTTGCTGCGCGACCAATGCCCATGCGCGGGGTGCACCGGCGCGCATGGCGCGGCGCCCAATCCTTTTCAGATGTACCAACCCGCGCCGGCCATGCTCAGCGTCGAGCCGGTAGGCCGCTACGCCATTCGCATCAATTGGAACGACGGCCACAATGCCGGGATTTATTCCTACGAACACTTCCGGCGCATCTGCCCCTGCCAGGAGTGCCACGGGATGACGCCCGAAAACGGCGCTGCGTAAGGGCGGGCAAGCCCGGTCCCGAAACGTCGACGAATAAATCGGGCGGTAGCGGCGGCCAATTCTAAATTGCGAAGTTAACATCGGACAAACTGAATTTACACAGGCTATTTTCTTGAAAGAACAGGCTTTGTATCAGGGCACGGCTTGAGCCGTGCCGACCAGGCAGCATTTCTTGGGCTTTAGCCCCTGGTTTGGCAACCGCGGCGCAAACCCCCTCATCCTTAGGAAAAAACAGGGGCTAAAGCCCTGGATATTCCCGTTTGCGGCACGGCTGAAGCCGTGCCCTGATACAACGCGCCCAACTTCGGGGAGGCAGTGAAGGTTGTCGGAGGCGTAATCGCGCTGAAGCCGTGCCCTGATACAACGCGCCCAACTTCGGGATTCAGGCTAATGCTTGTCGCGGTAGATTTTGGCGCTCATCTTGTTCTGCTGCTGATTGACCTGCTTCTTTTCGGTCGCGGTGAGCTTGCCGCCGTTGGCCGAGCGGTCGGTCTTGACCTCTTTGTTAATGCCCGTTTCGCCCTTCTCCAGCCTGGATGTCTGGCCGGCGCTCAGTTTGCCGGAGGCAACGCCGCCGGCAATGCGTTCCTGCTGGTTCCTGGCCCGCGCGCCCACCTCGCTCTTGGGCGTGCCCTGGGTGGCCGCGTTGTGCTTGTCGGCGTAGATCTGCCTGCTCATTTGGTTCTGTTGCCGGTTGACGGTCTGCTTCTCCTGGTTGGTGAGTTTGCCGCCGTTCAAGGTGCGGTCGGTGTGCACTTCCTGGTTGATGGCCGCCTCTTTGGTTTCCAGGTTGCCGGTTTCGCCCGCGGTCAACTGGCCGCTCCTGATGCCTTGCGCCACGCGGTCCTGCTGGTTCTCTTGGCGCTGGCCGACCGTGTTGGTCTGCGCCATCGCCGCCATCGCGGCGACGGTCGCCGCCACCATCATAATGCCGATGAATTTCATGGTTCCTTCCTCCTGTGCGATCGTGGCGTTGCCTGATCGCTCACGATAGACTAAGAACGAAAAAGCACAGGAAGTTGCTACCATGCGCCGTTAAACTCGGTTCATTTGGGTTGGATGGGTACTATTGGTACTGCATGATGGCTCGGGTTGGCAGGCGAAAACGCCTGCCCCACAAAAAAAGAGCGGCCCCCGTGCTCGGATTGACAAGCCCGGAGGCTTATCCCACTGGGGCCGCTCGAATGCTTGGCTGAAAATCGGTTACAGAAGCCGGAAATTGACCTCGATGGTGGCCGCCACTCTAACCGGCTTGCCGTCCTTCTTGCCGGGGCTGAAGCGCCACTTCTTCACCGCTTCTATGGCTTTCTCGTCCAATCCGAGTCCCAGGCTGCGCTGCACGCGAATGTTGTCGGCCCTGCCGTCAACGGTCACTTCGATGTAGAGCACCACCGTGCCGGAATGCTTGGCTTTGCGGGCTTCCTCGGAGTATTCGGGCTCGACCTTTTGCAACAGAGTGGGGGCGGTGACGCCGCCGCCCACGCGGAACGCGCCGCCGCCGAAGCCGCCGCCTTCGCCCGGTCCGACGCCGGCGCCGTAACCGGATCCGACGCCGCCGCCCTTGCCGGATCCGATGCCGCCGTTCGAACCGGTGCCATTGGAAAGGATTCCGCTATGGCTGAACGGGTCGCCGTAGTGGTCGGAGTTGACCTGCGGAAGAACCGTATCCGGAGGAGCGAGAATCGAGGGCTCCATGGCCAGCTTGGGATTATCGTTGTTGTACACCGCGACCGGCGGGGTAAACTGCTTCAGCGCCGCCTTGGGCAGCTTACCGAAACTGGCCGGTAGCGCGGAGCGGTCGCCGCCGCCGCCGCCGCCCTGCATGATCTGCTTCTTGGGAGGACTGGCCGGAGTCAAATCCATGGATGGCGCGAAGATCGGCACCACCTTCTTGATCATGTCCTGGCCCTGCCTGGACACGCCCAGCGCGAACACCACGGTCACCACCGCGACCTGGAACCCGGTGGACATCATGAAGGACTTTTTCTGCCGGCCGTACAACCCCCAGATGTCCTTCACCGGTATCGGTTTCGAGGTCACCTCAAGAGGCGCCATTACGGGCGGGTGAATGATGTCCTTGATGTTCTGAATCAGCGAGCGAATCCAGGGCTCTTCAATATCCGCGCCAACTACCGCAACCGGCTTGGAGGTCACTTGCAGAGGTGGCAGTTTGGACGGGTGGATCAGATCCCTGACGCTCAGGACCAAAGAGTGATACCAAGGCTCCTCCAATTGCGTTATGAGAAGCCGCGATAGGTTGTCGCCAGAGTTGGACGACGTATTGTTCGGATTCGCCAAGTCAGCCATTTTAGTCCACCAGTACTCCACACTGGAGAAAACCGCTGTCTATTGGACGTTTGCAGATATCGCGTCGTTACAGCTTATGGAAAAGACGCCACCAAGCGGTCTTCTGTTGAGTCTAGCACAAGCCCTATCCCGGGAGCGTGTAAAAACAACGACATAGCCGCCATAGATCGCATGCCCGCCCGCACGTGCGAATGGGCGGAATGGCCCAGCCATTTCCAGAATTGGAATCTTTTTCGCACCGGCGGCCCGCCGTACGCGGTTTGCGGCGCGAGTGGATTTCCGTCACAATTCATTATGATGCGGATATTGATCGAGCGGAAACCTCTGGAACAGGTAGCGGCCGACGCGGTTGTCGTGCCGGTATTCGAAGGAAGAAGGGAAGAGCGATTCGGGGCCGGCGATTTGTTGGACGCCGGCGAGATCGCCGGGAAGCCATTGGAGATGACACTATTGCACCACGTGCCGGGTGTGTCTTCTCCGCGGGTGCTTCTGGTAGGGGCCGGAAAGCCGGAGAAGTTCGACCCCGCCGAGATGCGGAAGCTGGCAGGCGCGGCGGTACGGCGGCTGAAGTCCATAGCGGTCAAGAACATCGCCATGGAACTCGGAGCGGAACACGCGTCCGGAGACTTCGCCGACGCCGCGGTGGAGGGGGCCATTCTGGGCGGCTTCGAGCCCGACCGCTATAAGACCGACAACGACAAAAAGACGGTTGATTCCTTTGCAGTGGTGGCGCCGGAGGGATCCGCTCTGGAGGATGCGGTGGAACGCGGGCGCATTGTGGCCGAAGCTCAAAACTACGCTCGCGGCCTGGTGAACGAGCCCGCCAACCGCCTGACGCCGTTGCATGTGGCCGAGGCCGCGCGTTCGCTCGCCGCCGAATACGGGCTGGAGTGCGAGGTCCTCGACCGGACACGGATGGAGGAACTCAAAATGGGGGCGCTGCTGGGGGTGGCCCAGGGCAGCGCCGAGCCTCCCGTCCTGATCGTGCTGCGCTACCGCCCGGCCCAAGCCGCGTCGGGCGCCCATCTGGGGCTGGTGGGCAAAGGGGTCACTTTCGACAGCGGCGGCATCTCCATCAAGCCGTCCGACGGCATGGAAAAGATGAAATACGACATGGCGGGCGGCGCGGCCATGCTGGGCGCGATGCGCGCCATTGCCCAAATACGGCCCGCATTGGCCGTGACGGCCTTCATCCCGTGCGTGGAAAACATGCCCGGCGGGCGCGCCCAGCGCCCCGGCGATATCGTGGCCGCCATGTCCGGCAAGACCATCGAGGTGATCAACACCGACGCCGAAGGCCGGCTCATTCTGGCGGATGCCCTGGTCTACGCACGGCAGCAGGGCTGCACGCACTTAGTGGATGCGGCCACGCTCACCGGCGCCATCGTGGTGGCGCTGGGGCACTTGAATGTGGGATTGTTCGCCAACGACGACGCCATGCGCGACCGGGTTCTCGAGGCCGCCCGCGCCTCCGGCGAACGTACCTGGCCCATGCCGCTCGAAGACGACTATAAGGAGTACTTAAAGAGCGCCTTCGCGGACCTGGCCAACGTGGGCGGAAGGTGGGGAGGGGCCATTACAGCGGCTTGGTTCCTCAAGGAATTCGCCGAGGAGACTCCCTGGGTGCACCTGGATATAGCGGGGACCGCCTGGCTGGACGATTCCAAGCCGTACCTGGCCAAAGGGCCCACAGGCATTCCCGTGCGGACGCTGGTTAGGCTGGCGGAGGATTGGAAGGAGTAGCGCGGGCCGGACGTGCCCGGCCCTACGCGGCTTCGGACCGCGGTTGAACGGCCTGCTCGATGTCCTTGAGCCTGGTTTGCCGCGCCACGCGCAGCTCGTAATGCACCTGGAGCTTCATCCAGAATTCCGGCGTGGTCCCGAGGTATCGCGCGAGCCGCAGGGCCGTATCGGCGGTGATTCCGCGCCGGCCGCGCACGATCTCGTTCAGACGGGCGGCATCCACCGCCAGCGATTTGGCGAGCTGGTTCACGCTCATATTCAGTGGCTTGAGCACGTCCTCCAGCAGGATTTCTCCAGGGTGAATCGGCGCGAGGAGCTTTGGCATAGGGTTCTCCGCTCTAATGATAGTCCACGATTTCCACGTCGGTCGCGTCGCCATCCGCCCACACAAAGCAGAGGCGATACTGTTCGTTGATGCGAATGCTGTGCTGCCCCTTCCGGTCGCCCTTGAGCGCTTCCAGGTGGTTGCCGGGGAGCGCGCCCAGATCCTGCAGGGTTTCCGCTTCGTCAAGCGCCGTGAGTTTCCGCTGGGCGACCCGTTCGATGGCCCGATATTTCCTGGAGAACTCGTCGTCGAACAGCTTCCTGGCTTCGGCGTCCCGAAACGAACGGATCACGTTTATAGCGTATAGTGATAAACGCTAAATTGCAAGGAAAAACGCACGCCGCTCTTGCGGCCGCGGGCGCGACGCCTGGGAACCTGGCTAGGCCGTTTGCGACGCATCCCGCCTGCGTCCGCTTTGCTCCTCAGCCCCCGCCGCTAATTCGGGCCTGGCCCCAACGTCCTGGTTGGCGAAGAGCCTGCTAGGATGAAAGCGCACGCCGTTCAACTTATGGAGCCGGCCAACCAGTCCGCGGATCTGGAGCGGATCTTCCGCGAGCACCACGCCATGGTGTTCCGGGCGGCCTACCGCATTACCGGCAACGCGGGCGACGCGGAAGACGTGCTGCAAACCGTCTTCCTGAGAATGCTCAAACGGGATCCGGAGGCGGACCCGGTGGACAATGTCGCCAGTTTCCTGCACCGGGCCGCGGTGAACGCCGCCCTGGACCTGATGCGCGCCCGTCAGAACGTGCGCAACGTGCCGCTCGACGAATTGGAGCCGGTGCTGGCCGAATCGCCGCACCGGTCGCCCGAGCGCGCCCACGGTTCGGGTGAAATCCGCGACTGGCTGCGCGGGGCGCTGGCGCGGTTGAATCCGCGGATCGCGCAAATGTTCGTCCTGCGGTTCTTCGAGGGCAAGGAAAACCCCGAGATCGCGCGCCTGTTGAACACCACCCCCGGCACGGTGGCGGTGACCATCTCGCGCACGCGCGTCCGGTTGCAGGAAGAGTACCGTTCCTACGTGGGAGGAGTAGCATGACCCCCGAAATCAGTCCCATGGATCCCGCCCTGGAGCGAGCCGTGATGGAGATTCGCGACGAATCGCCCGACGCCGCGGTGGTGGAGGCCGCCGCCGCGCGCGTGTGGGCGCGCCTGGCGGAGACCGCCGGGCCGAAGCCGGCCGAGCCCATCCGCGGGTGCGCCGATTTTCAGGCCTTATTCTCCGATTATCGCGCCGGCCGCCTCAACGAGGCGCGCGCCCTGCTGCTGAAAGACCACCTGAACCAGTGCGTGGCCTGCCGCCGCGCGTACGAAGGCAAGGTGCTGGCGTTTCCCGGCCCGCAAGCCGCGCAGAGCGCGGCGCGCCGGCCGCGGTACGGGTTGCGCTGGGCGGCCGCCGCCGGGGCCATCGCGGCCGGTGTTTTGATCTGGGTAGCCATCGACCAGTACGGCCATGGCTCCGGGCGGGCGTTCATCCAGACGGTGAACGGCGCGCTCTACGAGATCTCGCCGGCCGGGATTCATCCGCTGGCGGCCGGCGCGGACCTGCCGGACGGGGTGGACATACGCACCGCCAAGGATTCGGAAGCGGTGATTCATCTGAGCGACGGTTCCACGGTGGAAATGCGCGAGCGCGCCGAGTTTTCCACGTCGCGGAGCGGCAAAGACATCGTCGTCCACCTGGGGCGCGGCAACGTGATCGTCCAAGCGGCCAGGCGGAGCTCGGGCCATCTCTACGTGGCCACCGCGGATTGCCGGGTGGCGGTCACGGGCACCGTTTTCAGCGTCAACGCGGGGGTGAAAGGCTCGCGCGTCTCGGTGATTCAGGGCGAAGTTCATGTGTCCCAGGACAACCAGGACAAGATTCTGCATCCCGGCGACCAGAGCGTGTCCGGGCCGAACCTGGAGCAGGCCCCGATTCAATACGATATCTCCTGGAGCCGCAGCAGCGAGCGTTTGGGAGCGGCTGCCGGCAAGCCCGGCGCCGGCCGCGTCAGCCCGCTGCTGCAATATGCCCCGGCCAACACCGTGTTTTTCGGAATCCTGCCCGACGTAGCGGGGTCTCTGAACGATGCGCAGGCCGCCCTGCGGCAGCAGGTATCGCAGAACCCGCAGTTGCGCGCCTGGCTCTCCGGCGACGCCGCCCCCATGCTTGGCAAGCTGCAAGCTGCGAGCGAGTACCTGGGCGAAGTCGCCCTGGTGGGGGTTCCGGGTAAGAATGGCGAATTCCAGCCGCCCGTTTTCCTGGCCACCACCAGGCGTCCGGGGCTTCGCGATTTCCTGAAGCGCGAGGGTCTGCCGCTGGCCGTCGAGGAACGTCCCGGGATGGCTGTATTTGGCGCGCCGGCCGCAGTGGACGCTCTGGTCCGTTCGATGGACGCCGCTCAGGGCGGCTTCCAGGGTTCGCCGTGTTATGCCCGCCTGGTGGAAGCCCAGCAGTCCGGGGCCGGTACGGTGTTTTGCACGGACCTGCAGCGCGTGGGCGCTCCATCCGAGGGCGTGCGCTACATCATGAGGGAGGAGCGGCGCGTCAACGACCACGCGGAAGGCCGCGCCACCATCGGTTTCGATGGGCCGCGCACCGGCATCGCCGCATGGCTCGCGCCGCCGGCGCCGATGGGGTCGCTCGATTATGTTTCCCCCGACGCCACCTTCCTGATGGCCTTCGTGGTGAAGAGCCCGGTGGCGATCGTGGAGGAGTTGCTGGGGCTCGAACAACGCTCCACGGAGAACGCGGGGAAGGCCCTGGACGACGTGCAACGGCAGGACGGCCTGGACGTGCGCCACGATCTGGGCGCCGCGCTGGGGGGCGAGTTTGCGCTGGCCATCGACGGTCCCATGTTTCCCACGCCTTCCTGGAAGCTGATCGCCGAGGTTTACGATCCGCCGCGTTTTGAGGCCACGATTCAGAAGCTGGTGGCAATTTACAGCGCGGAATCGGCGAAATCCGGCGGCAAGCCGCTGCGGACCTCCGAGGAGACCGTGGACGGCCGCGTGTACTACATGATCGGCGCGGCCGACCCAAACCCGCTGACCGAGGCGCACTTCACTTACGCGGATGGTTATCTGATCGCCGGCCCGTCGCGCGCCATCGTTTCCCAGGCGCTCCAGGCCAGGGCCGCGCGCACTTCCATCGCGCGCTCCACAAAGTTCGTGTCGCTGATGCCGCGCGATCACTACGCCAACTTTTCGGCGGTTATCTACCAGAACCTGGGCTCCACGCTGGGCCCCCTGATTGGGATGCTGGGATCTCTGGCGCCACAGTCAAACGGTGGCGCCAACCCGCTCGGCAACCTGGGCAATCTTCAGCCCTCTTTCATAGCCGCCTACGGCGAGCAGGATCGCGTCACCATCGCCGGCGCGGGGAACATGATGGGGATGAGCCCCGACAGCTTCGCCCACCAAAGCCTGCTGGGAATCGCCGGCAGCGCACTTCCCCTGGGGCAGTTCCTGGGAACTCCCGGACGCCGGCCTGCGTATCGGCAATAGAATGGACCCGGTCATCCAACTGGACAATCTGGAGGTGCGCTTCGGCGAGCGAGCCATCCTCAAGAAGCTGAACGCCTCGCTCACCGGGCAATCCATCGGCCTGCTGGGTCCCAACGGGGCAGGGAAGTCGACGCTGCTGAACACGCTGCTGGGCTTCCACCGGCCCTATTCGGGAACCGCGCGGGTTTTCGGGCAAGATATACGCACACATGCGCGCCAGGTGCGCAGCCTGATCGGCTACATGCCGGAGAACGACGCTTTCATCGCGGGCATGAGCGGGGTGCGTTTTGTGCGGCTGATGGCGGAGCTGGCCGGGCTGCCGCGGGAGCACGCGCTCGAACGGGCCCACGAGGCGTTTTTCTACGTCGGCCTGGGCGAAGTCCGGTACCGGGCGCTGGGCACGTATTCGCTGGGCATGAAGCAGTCCGCCAAACTGGCGCAGGCCATTGCGCACGGGCCCAAGCTGCTGTTTCTGGACGAGCCCACTAACGGCCTCGATCCGCCGCAGCGCGCGCGCATGATCCAGCTTATTCGGGAGATCCGGGATCGCGGCGATCTGCGGCTGATCCTCTCTTCGCACCTGCTGCGCGATGTGGAAGAGTGCTGCGACGAGGTCCTGATTCTGAAGGACGGCGCCATTGCGGCGTTCTGCAACCTGGAGGAAGAGCGCCGCTCGAACCGCCGCTTTCTGGAAATCGAAACACGCGGCGAGAACGGCGGCTGTTTTCTCGAGGCGGTGGAGAAGCTGGGATGCGAGACCGCCCCCGGCGCGCAGGGGCGCGTCAAGCTGGTGCTGCCCGACGGTTTGGAAGTCCGGCGCCTTTACGAAGTGGCCGCCGCGCAGAACGTGCAGATCCGCCGGTTAAATCACAAGCGCGATTCGCTCGAAGATATCTTCCTCAAAGCCATGGAGACCGCCAATGGCCGTGTATAAGAAGACGTACCGGCCTTATGAGGGCGAGCTGACGCCTTCCTGGTCGCGGCTTTTCACGATCCCGCGGTATGCGTTTGAAGACCTGCGCCGCTCGCGCTTCATCTCCCTGTTCTACGTGGCCACCTTCATCTATCCGCTGATCTGCGCGCTGCTGATCTACGTGGCGCATAACGACAGCGCGCTGCGGCTGCTGAACGTGCAAAACGCCTCGCGGGTTATTTCCATCAACGTGACCTTCTTCCAGAATCTGCTGGGCTGGCAGAGCGTGATGGCGCTGTTCCTGGCGGCCTTCGTGGGCCCCGGGCAGGTATCGCCCGACCTGGCGAACAACGCCCTCTCGCTCTACCTGGCGCGGCCGTTTTCGCGCGTCGAATATGTGCTGGGCAAAATGAGCGTGCTGGCGATCCTGGCTTCGCTGATGACCTGGGTTCCCGGACTGCTGCTCTTCGCGCTCCAAGGCTACATGGAGGGCTGGCAGTGGATGGTGGATAACGCCCGCCTGGCGTGGGCCTTCTTCTTCAGCGCGTGGATCTGGATTGTGCTGGTGTCACTGCTGGCGCTGGCTCTTTCGGCGTGGGTGAAGTGGAAGCCCGCGGCCGGGGCGCTGATGTTCGTGGTGTTCTTCGTTACGGCGGCATTCGGGGCGACGATTAACGCCGTCGAACGCACCAACTGGGGCCATCTGCTGAGCCTCGGCTACCTGGTGGGCTCCACTTGGGAGCAGCTTTTCGAGGGCTCGCAAAGAACCACCACGGGGGCCGTCTTCTTCCGCGTGCCGATAGGCGAAGAGCTGCCCCTGTGGGCCTGCTGGACCGCGCTGGCCCTGGTTTGCCTGGCCTGCCTCTATATGCTGGCGCGCCGGGTGCGCGGCGCGGAGGTGGTGCGGTGAGTCCGAAACAGACCATCGCCTTCGAAAACGTCTCCCGCTTCTATGGCGAGGTGCTGGGCGTAAACCGCGTGAACCTGACGGTGCCTCCGGGAGTGACCAGCCTGGTGGGTCCCAACGGCGCTGGGAAGACCACGCTGATGAACCTGATGACCGGCCTGCTCCATCCCACCGAGGGCGAAATCCGCGTGCTGGGCGTCTCCCCGCAAGACCCCGAGCGGCTTTGCCGGTTGGTGGGATACTGCACCCAGTTCGACGCGTTTCCCAAGGGGCTAACCGGCTATAAGTTTCTGTACGCGTTCCTGCGTATGCACGGAATGAGCCATGCGGAATGCGATCAGCGCGCCAAGCGGTCGCTTGAGTTAGTGGGTTTGTCGGAAGCCGCGAACCGCCTGGTGGGGGCGTACAGCAAGGGCATGCGGCAGCGCGTCAAGCTGGCTCAAGCTATTGCGCACGATCCGCAGGTGGTGATCCTCGACGAGCCGCTGAACGGCTTGGACCCCATGGCGCGGGCTGAGGCCATCGCCCTGTTCCGGCAGTGGGGGGAGCAGGGACGCCACGTGATTGTCTCCAGCCACATACTGCACGAGGTGGACCGCATCTCCGACCAGGTGATCCTGCTCAGCCAGGGCTACGTGGTAGCGGAGGGCGCCATCCAGGGCGTGCGCAGCGAGGTGAAGGACCAGCCCATGCAGATCCTGGTGCGCTGCGACCGCCCCGCCGTGCTGGCCGCGCGCCTGTTCGACCAGAATCACATCGTGGAAGCCCGCATTCATGGCGATGGCAAGAACCTGCTGCTCAGCACCAAGGACGCCGACAGTTTCTATTTGCTGTTGAACCGAGTCATCCTGGATTCGGGGCTTCAGGTGGAATCGGTGGCGCCGGCGGACGACGATGTGAACTCGGTCTACCAATACCTGATCGGGGCCGAAGGGAGCGCGGTATGACGCATCTATGGATTCGCCAGATAGCCGGCGTCCTGCGGCTCGAATTGAAGCGTACGGCTTTCTCCAAGCGCGGCTGGTGGATTTACTGCCTGGCCGCCGCGCCGGTGATCGTCGCGTTGCTGCACTGGCTGCTCCAATCGAACCGCCATTCCGCGCGGCACAGCCTGGGCGAGGACAGCGTGGTCTTCGCGGGAATGTTTCTGGTCTTCTTTCTGCGCGGGTCGATCTTCTTCGGGTGCATGGGCATTTTCACCAGCCTGTTCCGCGGAGAGATGCTGGAAAAGACCCTGCATTACTACTTCATGACTCCGCTGCGCCGGGAGTTACTGGCCGCGGGTAAGTACTTAGCCGGCCTGACAGTGGCGCTGATGCTGTTTCTGCCCAGCGTGGCGGCCACCTTCCTGCTGCTGGGCCGGCATTTCGGAGCGGCCTGGACCGACTACCTGGTGCATGGTCCCGGGCTCGGCCAGCTTGGGTCCTATTTATTAGTGACCGCTCTGGGATGCATAGGATACGGCGCGGTGTTTCTGGTCTGCGGTTTGATTTACAAGAACCCGATGATCCCGGCCGCGGTAGTGTGGGTGTGGGAAGCTCTCAACCCATTTCTGCCAGCGCTGCTCAAGAAGATCAGCGTGATCTTCTATTTGAAGAGCCTGTGTCCGGTGGAGGTGCCCGCGGAGCCGCCTTTCTCGTTGATGGTGATCGAGACCGATCCCGCGTCCGCCTGGGTCGCTATTCCGGGTCTGCTGGCGGTAGCCGCGCTGCTGCTGATTTACGCCGGCATCTCGGCGCGGCAGGCGGAAATCAGTTACGGGGAGTAAGGAGCAGGGCCGCGAGCCGCGATACTTTGAACCCCGGAGGGGGTGAAAGATGGTAGCCCACGGCGCAAGCCGTGGGAACCGGCGTCATTTGTCTAGCCCCGGAGGGGCGTAAGATGGACCGACATGCGAAACGGGACCAGCGTCTTCTGACCGGATCTTACGCCCCTCCGGGGCTTGCGTAGTTTTTACCCCACCCCACGGCTTGCGCCGTGGGCTACTATCTTTCACCCCTTCGGGGTTCATCGGACCGCCTGAGTTTGCGGCTGGCCGCAATGTCATATACGCAACTTCTTCAATCCAGGAGTATGGCGGCTCATGTAACCCATGATGTGCTGATAGCGGTCGCCCCGGCATTGGAATGAGTAGTCAGAATCATTCGCCATCTTGACAGCGAAGGCAAAAAGCTGGCTCTCGGTCTGCCGTTCCGATTCCGGGAGGCTTCGCCATTCGCTGAGAATACTGCGAAGAGCATCTTCTTTTTTCATCCTTCTCAGAATGCAGCAGTCTCGGGCTGGCGGATATCCCTGCGGAGAAGCGAGCAGCGTCATGATCGCGGAAAGAGCTTATAAGCCAGAGAAGCCGACCTAAGAGTCAGCTTCTCCAACGTGTGCCCGTTGTGCGAGCCAGATGGTTGCCCACCAGGTTGAAGACCACCAACCCCATCGACAAGGCGCCCTCGACATAGCATCCTTGGATGGCGAAAGCGACGGCGGCCAGTGCGGCGATCCACATGCCCGCAGGACCAGCGAAAGGCACGCCGAAGCACATCACCGCCAAGAGAAGCTGTCGCCGCGCAAGAGCATCCAGGCAGAGCGCCCAGTACACGACAAATCGCAGGAGCATTTCACCTGCACTCGCCGTCAATCGGCTGCACTCTGCCGCTTTCCATCTCGTCAAAGCGCCGGTCGAGCATTTCCCGCGTGTGGGCCAGTTCGTCAACGTAGCCGATCACCGCGTCTTCAACCAGCTCGTCGCTCGGGCGTCCGCTTTCCAGCGCCATCCGATCGAGCTTCGCTTGCACGTCGGGTCTAAAATGCACTTCCATTGCCGCTGGCTCCTACTCTGAGAATACCCTGTTACGCCGCCGCGCCGGGGCGGGCGGCTGGCTCTCCATCACCACGCGCAGAATATGGTTGATACGCGTCTGGTAGCCTCTGCCGTGGCCCTTGAGCCAATCGAGCACATCGGCATCGAGGCGGATGGTCAACTGCTTCTTCACGGGCGGCCAGGGCACGGTGGCCTTCTTGAGAAACGCCTTGTCGAGAGGCGGAATGTCCGAGTAGTCAATATCGGCATCGCGCATGCGGTCAATGCGGGCCAAGTCGCTCTTGATAGGTTTCCTGTTCACGTCGGTTCCCCTTCCTCATCGAAATGATGCGCGCTCCCTCATTACGCGGCGAATGGGCTTTGAATTCCAGTTTCCATTGTAGCTCTTTTTGTAGTTACGAGCAAACCTGCCCGTTTCCCGCTCCAGAGATGGGCTGGGGCGTTGCTGGCATTCCGGGCAAAAACATGAAATCATATTGGCGGGGAGGTCCGCCAATGGGTACGCCAGAAGAAATCGACTGGTCGGCATGCCCGCTCGTCGAAGTCAAGCCCGGAGTGCAAAGCGGCGCCCCCGTGCTGCTCGGCACGCGGCTGCCGGTCAACGCGATTGTCGACAACTTCGACTATGGCGTGAGCGTCGCCGAAATCGTGGAGCAGTTTGAGGTTCCGCCGGATCATATCGAGGCGATATTGAGTTACGCCAAGAGTCACCGCGTTGCGAATCGTATTTGACAAGAACGTCCCGGTCGGCGTGCGGCGCTTCTTGACCAAACATGAGGTGCGCACCTTCGTCGAGATGGGGTGGCATCCGCAGCTTGAAAACGGCGAACTTCTCATGGCGGCGGGAGCGGCGGGGTTCGACGTGATGGTTACGTCCGATCAGAACATCAGGTTCCAGCAGAACCTGACGGGGCGGAAACTCGCCTTGGTTGTGCTTGGGTCCAATATCTGGCCCGTAGTGCGCGGCCACGAGGCGGCGATAGCGGCCGCGGTCGATTCGGCCACGCCCGGCAGCTATGAGTTCATCGAGATGCCGTTGCCACCGAGGCGCCGTACGAACAGCGGCTGAACGGTGGAGCTAGTTACATGCAAGGAACCGCCGCCCAAACTTACCGCCTCGGGGGCAGGGGAACGGAGAGCGAACCCGCGTTCCCGCCGCGCTGGTCGACTACTCCGATTCTTACTGCCACGGCCGTGGGCTGGCGTTTGAACTTCATGTGGAAATCCAGGCCTTGCGCCAGGGCGCGCCGATAAGTGGCCGGCTGCAGGTTGATCGCGGCGGATTGGGTGACGCCGCCGAGCCGCTCGCCGATGGCGCTGGTTTGAACGGCCTCGAGACGAAGCGCTCCGGTCCATGTCGCGCCGATGGGGGTCAATTCGAGGTCCGCGGGATCGATATGCAGGACCGCGCTCACGTCATTGCCGCCCGGGGCTTGGTCGACGGTCGCCCGAATGCCGATCGAGGAGACGTCCAGGGGAGAGGAGACCACGCTCGCCAGACGATCCGTCACCTCCGCGCCGGCGGGTTCTTCGCGGCCCGGGGCATTATAGCCGCGGCGATAGCGAAGCTCGACGCCGGGCCGGGTAGTCTGGACGCGAATGGCGTGATAGGCGCCATCCTGGGCGATGGTTTTGGGAGAGTAGGTCAGCAGGTATGTCTCGCGGGTGTCGTCCAGCGCCAGGCGCACGCCGCGGTCCAGATCGTTGCGGTCGTAATAGGCTTTCCCGCCCGTGGCGCCCGCGATTTCCTTCATGGTGTTGACGTTCGGTGAGGAAGCTGCCCCGAGGCCGCTCGGGTCGACAGGATAGACCGAGACGTTGGCGTTGTTGAGGGCCGTCATCGCCTCGTTCATCGGACTGCTGGCAAAGTGAGCGGCGGCCCTAAGCGAAAAGGCCACCGACAGCCAAATCAGGTTCTTCCGTCCGGGCACGCCTTTCACATAGTCGGCCAGGGCTTTCAGCGCGTCCAGCGTATAGCGCATGTCGCCGCCGCTGCGGTGGTAGCCCTTAGCTTCGATGGGCATGAACAACTGCGGATCGACATGGTATGCCTTGATCTCGTTGAGGAGCGATTGCCGGTCGGAGGAGAAATCGTGGATTACGCGAAAGTCGCGGCCGATGGCATAGATCGCCACGCGTTCTCCCGGCTCAATCTGGCCGAGGATGGTCTCCACGGCCCATCGCGCGAAGTTCTGGTTTATCCAATCCGTGTGATTGGCGTCCAGGAGGATCATCGAAAGCACTTGAGGCTGCCCCTGATTGCCTATGCGGTTCGAGTAGGTGTTGGGCGGCAGGCCGGCTGGCGCCAGATTCGTCTGCGAGTCGAGTTTTTCGAAGCTGGCGATGGTCTGCTCTTTCCCGTCGTCCCACACACGAAAGTCGGCGGCGGTGAGGCCTTCGGCGCGCGCGCCCTTGGCGTCGGTCGCCACGATGCTGACCTCGACCACGTGGACATTCGAACGGATGACCAGCTCCGGCTGCCGGGCGGCGGGTTGGCCGAGCAGCGGCGCGCAAGCTAACAACAACGGGGCAACCCGGCGTTGCGTCCAAACGGTGCATTTGCGCATGGAATCTCCTAAATACACTTAAACGCCGCCATTCCCAACCTGGTTTCAGCCATCCCGCACTCCCCACGGTTCGCGCACCACGTAGTACCGGCCGAACCAACGAGGGCGCTCCAATGGCCTTTGGAATTCCGCCGGCGGCGGATTCCGCTCTTGAACCCAAGCCATCCAACAATGCATCAGATCCCGGTGGCTGGGGCATCAAGGCGAACTCAAGTAGACGGTGCTCCAGTCCAAAAGGAGCTAGAAACGTGAAACGCTTAGTAGCGATTTCCTTAGCGGGCGCCATGTTTGCCGCCGCTGGTCTGGCGCAGTCGAGCAACCCCTGGGTGGAGCAATGGCTCAAGAGTAAGACTGGCCGTTACTCCCCGATGGAAGAAGCTCGCCTGAAGGCCGAGCACGAGAGAGCCGAACAAACCAAAGCGGCCGTCCGTGAGGACATGCCACAGGTCACGCCGCGGACTGAATCCGCGACGGGCGGCAGCCCCTGGGTGGAGCAATGGCTCAAGACTAAGACCGGCCGCTACTCCCCGGCGGAAGAAGCCCGCCTGAGGGCCGCGAAGGCGAACAAGTCCAAGCAAGAGCATTCCGGCTCCGGAGATCTTCTAGGCTCGTGGTAAGACCGAACCGGGCGCCGGAATCCTCCTCCGAGGATCTCCGGCGTGTCCGGTGCTCGCGCCGGAGCGGGCCCGGACCCGCAAGGAGCGTCGCCGCGGGAACGCCTCACGGGCTCCGGAGCGGGGCCCGCACCCGCGAGTCCCGGAGCCCGAGACAGGGGAGAAGGAAATTCTTCTGGACACCTGTCATCAGGATGCGGCGCGCGTTCGGTTATAGCCAGTATTGCCACTGGCCGGCGTAGAGCACATACGCCGAGAGCAGGCCGTTGGTGACGGCGTGCGCCAGAATGCAGTCCGCCAGGTTCTTCGTCCGCACGCACCACCAGTTGTAAGCCACGCCTGCGATCAGGCCCACTTCCCAGTACGGGCCATGTTCGGAAGCGAACAGCAGGGCCACGGCCCAGAAGGCGAACGGGGCGTAGGTTCCGATGCGGACCGTCTGAAAGTCGCGCTCGATGAGCCATCGCATGAGCCAGCCACGCCAGAACAGCTCCTCCAGGATGGGTACCAGCGCCGTGCATCCCAGGGTGCGCACGATAAGGAAGGCGATGTTGCGCTTGAGCCCAACCGGCGCGGAGCTGGCCGCGAAGCCGGACACCGGGTTCTCGAAAATCGGCGAATGGCGGTAGCCGGGGCCGAAGAGCAGATCCGGCGCGATCCAGATTGCAAACGCGGCGATCCCCATGGCGAGGCTTCCCCATGGCGCCGAAGGCCGCAGGACCAGGACGCCGCGGGAAGCCCCCAGGATCACTCCCAGGACGGCGGCGAAGCGCAGGAAATAGAACCAGCCGGCCGGCGCCTCGAAAAACCGCTCGGCCACCATCAGGACGACGAAAGCAACGAACGGGGCGATGTACGCCCAGGCCGATGCGCGAGGTTTTTCACGCGGCGGAGACATTGAGGAAAGCGGAGACGCGGGATGCGCCAAGTGTAACTTCCGGCCTCACCCAGGCCAGGAATCTCACTATAGCTTACTTCGACCGGCGACTGGCGGCAGGCGCGGGCGCCGCGGCGCGCGCGTTCACCACCGGGATCAGAAAGTTGCGCTCGGGCTCCGGCCGGGGCGCCGTTCGCGCCGCCAGCTCGCGGTTGAGGGTGGCGATGAACTCCTGGATCTGCGACTGCATCTCGCCCATCTTCTGGCGCATGTTCAGGATGATATCCACCCCGGCAAGGTTCACGCCGAGGTCGCGGGTGAGGTGCAGAATCACTTCCAGCCGCTCCAGGTCCTCGTCGGTGAACAGACGCGTATTGCCCTCGCTGCGAGACGGCTTGAGCAGGCCTTCGCGCTCGTACAGGCGCAGCGTCTGGGGATGGATGGCGTATTGCTCCGCCACGGCGGAGATCATGTAGGCCCCTCGGGATTTGGCTCTTGGCATGGGTGGCGGCTCCTCAAATCTGGGTCCACACTTCGGCCCGCGGGTCTTCCGGGTGCAGTTTGGACATCTCGCGCAACAATTCCCGGGTCCTCTCATCGCGAGGCTCGGGGGCGGTAATGGCGACTTCCACAATCTGGTCGCCCCGCAGGTTGGTGCGCGAGTTGAGTACGCCCTTCTCGCGGAGGCGGAAACGCTGCCCGTTTTGGGTCCCCTGCGGGATTTTCAGCAGGGTACGGCCGTCGATGGTGGGTACCTCGATCTTGGAACCGAGGGCGGCTTCCCAGACGGCCACGGGAATCTTGATTTCGATATTATCGCCCTCGCGATGAAAGAAGGCGTGCTCTGCCACCTTGGTGGTGATGTACAGGTCGCCCGGAGGAGCGCCCTGCGTCCCGGCATTGCCCTTACCGGGGACGCGCAAGCGCGATCCGTTGCGCGCGCCCGGCGGGATGCGGACCTCGACCGATTCGGTGCGCGCGACGCGCCCCTCGCCGCCGCACGTGGGGCAGGCGTTGCGGAGTTTGCCGGAGCCCCCGCAGCGCGGGCACGCCAGGTTGAACTTCATGGCCCCGGCCATCTGCGAGACTTGGCCGGTCCCCTTGCATTGCGCACAGGGCGCTTCCCCGGCCGAGCTGCCCCCGGCGCCGCGGCAGGTTTCGCACACCTCGTAGCGGGTGATGTTGAGGCGGGCCTGCATACCCTTGATGGCCTGCCAGAAATCGATATCCATCACGTATTCGAGGTCGCCGCCCTTCTCGGGCTCCGGGCGCTCGGCCGCTCCACGCCCGCCGAAGAACTGGGAGAAGATGTCCCGAAAGCCGCCGCCTGTTTCGGTTGCCCGTCCGCCGGGCGGGCCACCGGGGGCTCCGGCGCCTTGAAAATAGTCGGAGAAATCGAACCCGTTGAAGTCCATCCCGGGCTGGGCGCCCTGGCCGGGCGGGGCCCCCGCTCCGGCCCCGGGATACCCGCTATCGGAATAGAAGCCGTACTGGTCATACATGGCGCGCTTCTTGGCGTCGCTCAGCACGTCATAGGCTTCCTGAACGTTCTTGAAGCGCTCCTCGGAGGACTTATCCCCGGGGTTGAGGTCGGGGTGGTGTTTGCGAGCCAGCTTCCGGTAAGCTTTGCGAACCTCGTCCGCGGAGGCCTTCCGCGCCACCCCGAGGGTTTCGTAGTAGTCGTGTTTGGGAGCCGCCATAAGAGCACCAGCTATCAGCCATCAGCTTTCAGCCACGGTCCCGCCGGTAGCTTAAAGCCGACGGCTGACAGCTTCCACTTATTTCTTGTCGTCCATATCCACGAATTCGGCGTCGACGACGTTGTCTTTGTCTTTCTTATCTTTGCCCTGATCTCCCGCGCCCGGCGCGGCTCCATCCCCGCCGGGAGCGCTCGCGCCGCCGGGCTGCTGGGCCGAGGCTTTGTACATGGCTTCGGCCAGCTTGTGGCTGGCGCTGGTCAGCCGGTCCACGGCCGCATTGATGCGGGCCGCGTCATTCTCGTTGATGGCCTTGCGAGTCTCCTCGAGGGCTCCCTCAATCTCCTTGGCTTCGGTCTCGCCTACTTTGGAGCGGTGCTCCTTGAGGGTCTTCTCGACGTTGTAGACCATGGCGTCGGCCCGGTTGCGGGCCTCGATGGTATCGCGCTGCTTGCGGTCGTCGGCCGCGTGCGATTCGGCGTCCTTGGCCATCTTGTCCACCTCGTCCTTGGAAAGGCCGGAAGACGAAGTGATGGTGATCTTCTGCTCGTTGTTGGTGGCCCGGTCCTTGGCCGTCACGTTCAGGATGCCGTTGGCGTCGATATCGAAAGTGACCTCGATCTGCGGAATCCCGCGCGCAGCCGGCGGGATATTGCCCAACTGGAAAACGCCCAACATACGATTGTCGTGGGCCATGGCCCGCTCGCCCTGGTAGACCTTGATTTCCACCGAGGGCTGGCTGTCGGAGGCAGTGGAAAAAACCTCGCTCTTGCGGGTTGGTATGGTGGTGTTGCGTTCGATCAGCTTGGTGAAAACGCCGCCCAGAGTCTCGATGCCGAGCGAGAGCGGGGTGACGTCGAGCAGCAGCACGTCCTTCACTTCGCCGCCCAGCACGCCGCCCTGCACGGCCGCGCCCACGGCGACCACTTCATCCGGGTTCACGCCGCGGTGAGGCTCCTTGGCAAACAGATCGCGCACCAGTTGCTGGATGCGCGGCATGCGCGTCTGCCCGCCCACCATCACCACCTCGTCGATCTGCTGCGGGGTCACGCCGGCGTCCGCCATGGCCTGTTTACAGGGAGCCATGGAGCGGCTCACGATGTCCTCCACCATTTGCTCGAAACGCGCGCGGGTGAGTTTCATCTGCAGATGCTTGGGGCCGGTGGCGTCGGCCGTGACGAACGGCAGGTTGATGTCGCTCTCGAGCAGCGTGGAAAGCTCGATTTTGGCCTTTTCGGCGGCTTCCTTCAGGCGTTGGAGAGCCATCTGGTCGTGCGAAAGATCGATCCCATTCTCGCGCTTGAATTCACTTACGATCCAGTCGATCACGCGCTGGTCGATGTTGTCGCCGCCCAGGTGGGTGTCGCCATTGGTGGATTTGACCTCGACCACGCCCTCGCCCACCTCCAGAATCGAGATATCGAAGGTGCCGCCTCCGAAATCGTACACCGCGATGGTCTCGTTCTTCTTCTTATCGAGACCATAGGCCAGCGCCGCCGCCGTGGGCTCGTTGATGATGCGCATCACTTCCAGGCCGGCGATCTTGCCGGCGTCCTTGGTGGCCTGCCGCTGCGCGTCGTTGAAATACGCGGGCACCGTAATCACCGCCTGGGTCACCTTGCCGCCCAGATAAGCCTCGGCGGCCTCCTTCAGCTTGGTCAGGATCATGGCCGAGATCTCGGGCGGCGAGTACTTCTTGCCCATAATGTCGACGCGGGCGTCGTTATTGTCGCCGCGCGTGACCTTATAGGGGACCATCTTCATTTCTTCGCTGACTTCGTCGTAGCGCCGCCCCATGAACCGCTTGATGGAGAAAACCGTGTTCTCCGGGTTGGTGATGGCTTGGCGCTTGGCCACCTGGCCGACCAGCCGCTCTCCGCTCTTGGTGAACGCCACCACCGATGGCGTAGTGCGCGACCCTTCCTGGTTGGCGATGACTGTGGGCTGTCCAGCTTCCATAACGGCGACCACGGAATTGGTGGTACCCAGATCGATGCCGATTATCTTGCTCATCTCTACGAAATCTCCCTCAAAAGATTGGAATCCGTCCGGCGCGCCGCAATCCGCGGCAGGCTATTAGCACAACCCCATTATCAAACTTTAGTGTGTTTCTGTCAAGCTTCCAGCGAGAAAGTGTGATAAATTCCGAACAGTCCTGGGGTTGCGATCAAATGACGCCTACTGGCTAAAGCGGAAGATTGCCGAGGCGAGCCGGGCGTGCCCGGCCTCTGCCCCGGGCCGACGGGGCTGCGCGGTAGATGCCAGGGAAAGGAATTGGAGCGTCGGCGGAAAACCCGACTCCAAGACAAAAAAAGGTTCCAAGTGACCTGATTCCCAGCCTTGCTCACCGCCGACATGCTCGGCCCTGAGCATCGCAATAAAGAGCGCCGGGCGTTTCGCCTCTCGACTCCCCTACAGCCGTTTTCACCAGCCGCCGGTTCAAAGCCTCAAGACTCGCCGCAAACTGCCTCTTTATCGGAGCCAGTCGCTCGTGACGGCCTTTCTCTCGCCTACAACGGCTGCCCCTTTCGGAGCCTCCATTCCAGGGTCAACGGTCCTGGCCTACCACTTCGCGCCGACGTCCGCCAAATCCACCACCCGTTCGGCTTAAAGCTCCACGACCTCTTCCGGTTCGCCCCGGACAAGGCCGCTTCGCTGCTTCAAGCCCGTTGCGGCTGCATTAGCCGACGTCTACGACCGCTCTTCCAGCCTCCACTCCCCTCCGGGACTGTTACCTCCCTCGGGATCAACGCGTTCGGCTGGACCGGCTGCCGTTTGGCTCGCCTTCCGACCCGCCCGATCTCCGTTCGCTCCCCGCCGCCGATTCTATTACTAGGTCCGGCTTCGGATCATCGTTCCCGGTCCGCTACGTTCCGGAGGCTCGCTGTTCCTCAAACCTCTTGGAACCGTTCCTAATATGCGCCTCGATCCTTTTCCGGTCAATGCTTTTTGCGTGCTCAGCGGCAGTTTTCCTCAGGTTTTTTACATCTGTATTATCAATTGGTTACAGCCGTGTTTCCGTGCATGTTTTGTGGATAAAACGTTGCTACAGGTTCCTGTTTTGGCATACTGAGAACGGAATGCGGCGGCTGGTCATCCGGCCCGGCGCCATCGGCGATTTCATTGTGTCGCTGCCAGCGCTGGAGTGTCTGAAAACAGACTACTTGGAGGTTTGGACAAGCGCGGCGAACGCGCCCCTGGTGTGCTTTGCGGAGCGGGTTTGCGCCCTTTCCAACACCGGGCTCGACCTGCTGGGAATCGAGGATGCTCCCGCAGGCCTCCTGGATCGCCTTGGCAGGTTCGACTCGATCATTTCGTGGTACGGCGCCAACCGCCCGGAGTTTCGCGGCCTAGTGGCCGGGCTGGGCCTGCCATTCACCTTTTTGACGGCGCTACCGCCCGATGGGGCCGGAGTGCATGCCACGGATTTCTATCTGGCCCAGGTGCGGGATCTGGCTTGCTGCGAGAGCGATGGAGCGCCGCGCATCCGCTGCGAGGTGAAACGCGGGAACTACGCTGTCATCCACCCGTTTTCCGGAAGTCTCCGAAAGAACTGGCCGCTCGAAAGATTTCGTGCACTGGCCCGCCAGTTGGAACGGGCCATGCCGGTGCGCTGGTGCGCCGGACGGGAAGACCCGCCGCTCGACGAGCCGGTGACGCGGATCGACGACCTTTACGAGCTGGCGCAATGGCTGGCCGGCGCGCGGCTGTACATCGGCAACGACTCGGGCATCACCCACCTGGCGGCGGCCGTGGGGACGCCGGTGCTGGCATTGTTCGGGCCCACCGACCCAGCCGTGTGGGCTCCGCGAGGGGCGCACGTGCGGGTGGCGCGGTGGACGGCGGGATAGGGCTAGAGTGGGCGATGATGTGGGGTCAAGCCTTCGGGCTTGCCGCCGGCCTCCTGACCGGCGTTCCTCGCTGCAAGCGCAAGACGCCGGGCCGAAGCCCGGCGGCAGGCCGGAAGGCCTGGCCCCACATGCCTTGCGGGCGAATCCCCGCGGCGGCCATGCTACAATTTCGGCAGATGTTCCCGCTTGCCCGAATGCCGGGATGGCGGAACTAGGCAGACGCAACGGACTCAAAATCCGTCGGGGTTCACTCCCCATGAGGGTTCGATTCCCTCTCCCGGCACCAGCCGCTACCGCGCCTCCGCGAACGGTTCCGCTGCGCATCCGTAGCGGCCGAGGGCGCGGTCCCTCAGGAAGCGGGCCGCTTCCGGGCGCCGCCCTTCCATGTAGGCGTGCGACAGGTCCGCCCAGGCGGAACACAGGTCGGTCCGCATGAGGGGGCACTCCGGATTGAGCTTCCACTCGGCGCCCTGGCTCTCGACGGTGCAGCCGCCGCCGGGGATGCGGGCGTAGAGCTGCCCGATGGCCGCGATGGTGGCCGGCTTGTAGCCGTCCACCTGGGTCTTCTCGATTAGCAGGACCGCGGCCCGTTCCAGATTTCCTTCGGCCGCATACGATTGCGCCAGCGAATCGTAGACCTCGGCGTCCGAGGGGTCCAGGAACCTGGCCTGCTGGTAGGCGCCGAACATTTCCGGGATTTGCCCCCGGGCCGCGTGGATCACGGCCATGTTCATGTAGATATCGGGCAGTCCGATGCGGCCGGCAATGGGTTTGCCGTGCGCCAGTTGTGCTTCGTCGAACAGTTTCTGGGTGGCCAACATGGCATCGCGCCCGAGCGACAGCATGGCCATAGCCTTGTCATACCAGGCGCGGCCTTCGGGTGTGGCCGCGGCCCCCGCGGCTTCCCCTTTCAGGGCATAGTACGTGCCCAGGTAGGCGGGGGTCTCAAAGAAGATGCGCTCGGGAGGAAGGTCGCGAAGGATGGTCCAGGCCTTCTCCGATTCGGCAATGGCCCTGTCCAGGTTCCGCCGGCGGTCGTCCAGGAACAGCGCGCGGGCCAGCATTTCGTGCAGGCGGAAGCTATGTGGGGCGACCTTCAGATCGGCGGTGGCCAGCGCAATTTCGTTATCCCAGTCGAGGTTGCGCGCCATGGCGCGCCCGGCGTACAGCGCAACCACAACAGAGAGCGCGATAGGGGTGAGCTTGGGCCAATTCAACCGGTATGCCAAAGCGGCCAGCGCCACCGCGAATCCGGCCGCGGGTAAGTACAGGAAACGCTCACCCGAAATCGCGCCGATGAGAAAAATCAGGTTGGAGACCGGCAGCATCGTAATGCCCACGAACCCGGCGGCCCAGAACAGCGCCGGGTCCTTCTTGCGCCTGAAGATAACCACCGCCGATATCGTCACGATGGTCAGCAATGCGAGCCACGCCCCGGCATCCGAAAAGCCGGCCAGGGGAATCTGGTTGTAGGAACGGTCCGAAGAGAGGCGGAGCGGCCAGACCAGCAGCCAGAGCTCGATGCCGAGCGCCTTCAGCGCCGTCAGCCGGGCGGGCCAAAACCCGGCCCAGGCGGCCGGGTTATCGACGAACGGCTTTTGCGGCCAAGGCAAGGAACGGAACACCAACAGACGCGCAGCCCACAGCAAGGCAAGTGCGGCGGCGGCCGCGGCGTATGCCGGCAGCCGGCGGATAAGGCTGGCACGCCAGGGGCCCTCGGTAAATGCCAGGTCCCAAAGCAGCATCAGCCCCAGCAGGGTGGCCGCGGTTTCCTTGGAAAAGACGCCGGCCGTGGCGATAGCGAAGAACGCCGCCAGGCGGCGCCAGTCCGGCCGTCCTCCGCCATGCTTTATGCGGGCGTAGAGCAGCAGGCCGCCGAAAACAGCCATGGTGGCGAGCAGGTCCGCCCGGCCAGCTACATTGGCTACGCACTCGGTTCCGATGGGATGGGCAGCCCACAGGGCCGCCGCGAAAAAGGCCGGTCCGGCGCGCGCGAACAGCCGGAGCGCCAGGCCGTATAGCAGAAGGGCGTTGCAAATGTGCAGCAGGAGGTTGAAGAAATGATAGCCGGCTGGGTTCTCGCCGTTCCCGAGGATCGCGTAGTTGAACAGGAACGAGAGCGTCGTCAACGGGCGGTAGAGCCGGTCGACGGCTTTGGGCCACCAGTAATCCTTAGTGAGGATCAACCCGAGGTTCTGGGCGCTGGCGTCGCGGATGCGGGAGTCGCCGAGGACAATCACCCGGGCATCGAGGGCCAGCCCCAAGCCCAGAGAATCGGCGTAAGCGATCAACGCGATGGCGCACAGCCCGGCGGCCAGCCACCGTTTGGTTCGGACCGCCCGCAAGCCGGAGGTGGCATCGGGCCGGGCCGGTCTGGCGGCCTGGGGTGGGGGTACGCGCGGTTTCAAGGCGACGCAGCCAGTATAGCAGCCGGCCCCATACGGCGGCCCGTCGAGGGCTCAATGGCCTTTTGACGCGGAGAGACTCAAGAGAAGATTGGAGATTAAGACTAAGAACAACGAGGCGCTTTCTGTCCTTTTGTTCTTTTCTCCTGGTTTTCTTCGCGCCTCCGCGTCTTCGCGTCAAAGTTGTCCGGATAGCCGGTTGCGCCGGGCGGTTCGGGTGTTGTGGTATCCTGTACTCGTACCCAAACGAGATTAAGAGAAGACAAGGAGCACTACCCGTAGAATGGCACTGGCGATTGAAGCAAAGCAGCAGATCCTCTCCAGCAATCAGCGTCACAAATCCGACACCGGGTCGCCAGAAGTACAGATTGCTCTGTTAAGCCAGCGTATTTCGATGCTGACGGAGCACTTCAAGACGCATCACAAGGATCACGGCTCCCGCAAAGGGCTGTTGAACCTGGTGGCCAAGCGTCGCCGGCTTCTGACCTATTTGCGCGATACGGATCCGGAATGCTACAAGGCGGTTTTGCTGCGACTGGGAATTCGCCGATAGTCCATTCTTCGGAAGCGCCACTCCGGATGTAGGGATGGCGGCTTTCGATCATGCCAATCCGGCTCGGGAACGGTTGATACGCGTAACCTCGAATTCCCGGTCCGCATTTCCTGTCAACTCCAGTCTCAAACGGCTTCCTTAGGGAAGCCAGTTTTTGACGGTTGGGGGCCCAGGTGGGCAGCCCCAGCCGAGGTTGGAGGTTTAACGAAACTAAATGGTTCATACAGTTGAAGTCGATCTGGGCGGTCGAATTGTCACCTTTGAAACGGGCAGGATGGCCAAACAAGCGAATGGCGCCGTGGTCGTCCGTTCCGGCGATTCCGCCGTGCTCGTCACCGCCTGCATGTCCGAAGAGCCGAAACCGGGAGCGGGCTTCTTTCCGCTCACTGTAGACTACCGGGAATACACTTACGCCGCCGGCAGGATTCCGGGCGGCTTTATCAAGCGCGAGGGGCGACCCTCGGAGAAGGAAATCCTGACCAGCCGGCTGATCGATCGTCCGATCCGCCCGCTGTTCCCGGAGGGTTTCCTGCATGAAACGCAGATCATCGCCATGGTGCTTTCCGCGGACCCGGAACAGGATCCGAATTCGCTGGCGGTGGCCGGCGCGGCCGCCGCTCTGGCCATTTCCGATCTTCCGTTCCCCTATGTTCTGGGAGGCGTACGGGTAGGGTTGAAGGACGGCGTTTACATCGCCAATCCCACCTACGCGGAGGGCCGCGAATCCACCTTGAACATCGTGGTGGCCGGGACCGAAGAAGGCATCGTGATGGTGGAAGCGGGGGCCAAACAGGTCTCCGAGGAAGAAGTGCTCGGGGCCATCGAATTCGGCCACGATTGCTGCAAGAAGATCGCGGCCGCCATCCGAAAGCTGGTAGCGCTGGCGGGCAAGCCCAAACGCGCGTTCACGGGGCCGTCGCTCGACGCGGAGCTGTACGAGCGAATTGCGAAGGAAGCGCGGGAAGAACTGACCGACGCGCTGAACACCGGGAAATACGAGAAGCTGGAAAGCCATGCGCGGGTGGCCGCGGTGCGCAAGCGGGTGGTGGAGGCGCAGCCCGAAGAAAAGCGCGCCGAAGCCGCCAAGTGTCTGGAAGTCCTCAAGGAGCGCATTTTCCGCGACGAGATGCTGCTGAGCCGGCGCCGTCCGGACGGCCGCGCGTTCGACCAGGTCCGGCCCATCACCATTGAGACCGGGTTGCTGCCGCGGACGCACGGCTCGGCGCTGTTCACGCGCGGCGAAACGCAGGCGCTGGTAACGGTGACCCTGGGCACCAAGGAAGACGAACAGCGCATCGAGTTGCTGGAGCCCGGCGAGGCCTCCAAGCGCTTCATGCTGCACTACAATTTCCCGCCGTTCAGCGTGGGCGAGGTCGGTTTCATGCGCGGCGCGGGCCGCCGCGAAATCGGCCATGGCGCGCTGGCCGAGCGGGCGCTCTCGGCGCTGATCCCGGATGAGGAGAAGTTCCCTTACACCCTGCGCGTGGTCAGCGACATTCTGGAATCCAACGGCTCCAGCTCGCAAGCCACGGTATGCGGCGCCTCGCTGGCCCTCATGGATGCGGGCGCGCCGCTTTCCGATCACGTGGGCGGGGTGGCCATGGGCCTGGTGCTCGAAGGCGACAAGTACGCCGTCCTGACCGATATCGCGGGGGCCGAAGACCATTACGGCGATATGGACTTCAAGGTGGCGGGCACGCGCGCGGGCATCACCGCCTTGCAAATGGACATCAAGGTTCCCAACGTCACGACGGCGATTATGAAGGAAGCGTTGGAGCAGGCCCGCCATGGGCGTCTGCACATTCTGGACAAGATGTACGAGGCGCTGCCGCAAGCCCGAACGGCGATGTCGCAATACGCGCCGCGCATTTACACGCTGCATATTCCCACCGATAAGATCCGCGACGTGATTGGACCGGGCGGCAAGGTGATCCGCGGGATCATCGAGCAGACCGGCGTGAAGATCGATGTGGAGGACGATGGTACGATCCATGTAGCCTCGGCCGACGAGGCATCGGCCAACAAAGCGATCCAGATCATCTCCGACATCACGGCTACGGCCGAAGTGGGCAAGACATACCTGGGCAAGGTGGTACGGCTGGTGGATTTCGGCGCGTTCGTCGAGATCTTCCCGGGAACCGACGGCCTGCTGCACATCAGCGAAATCGCCGAGAACCGCATCCGCGACGTTCGCGACGAATTGAAGGAAGGCGACCAGATTCTGGTCAAGGTTCTGGCCCTGGAAGGCAACAAGATCAAGCTCAGCCGCAAGGCTGTGCTCCGCGAGCAGCGGGAAAAGCTGAAGCAGGGTAAGAACTGATTCGGAGCCGCGACCGGGTGTGAAAAAAACGGTTGGCAGGCGAAAGCGCCTGCCCCACAAGGCGCGGTAGCTTGCGGCCGGGGGACAGACGACAAGAACCGATCGTCTGTCCCACCTCGGCTGCCGAAGGCCAATAGCTTGAAGATCTCAGTCCGCAATCAGACCCGCCAGACAGTGCTGGCCGACCGGGCCGAAAAGGCCGACACCAGCGCTAAACGGCGGGTCGGGTTGCTGCGCCACAAGAGCCTGGCCCCAGGCGAAGGGTTGTGGATCGTTCCATGTGAATCGGTCCACACCTTCTTCATGAAATTCCCCATCGATCTCGTCTACCTCGACAAGCGGCTCAGGGTCCGCAAGGTGCGGCGCGCCGTGCCGGCCTGGCGGCTCTCGGCCTGTCTCACCGCGCACTCGGTGCTGGAGCTTCCGGCCGGCTCGGCCGCCGAAACCGGGACAGTGGCGGGAGACGAACTCAGCATCGAGAAGCTGGAGTAGGAGCCGGGTAGCTTGCCCATCCGGAAAGGAGTACATTTGTTGCATGGCAGCTCTGCCAAACCCGCCGTTGGTTCCCGTGGAGGAGTACCTGAGCGCGAGTTATCCGGATGGAGATCGCGAATACCTGGACGGCGTAATTGTGGAGAGGAATGTGGGCACTCCGGATCATAGCGCCCTGCAGAAGATCCTGGTGGTGTACCTGGCCGGCTTCGAGAAGCGGCTCAACATCGCGGTGCGGCCGGAGTGCCGTACGCGGATCGAGGAGACCCGGTATCGAGTCCCCGACGTCCTGGTGATGGGACGGCCGTTTCGCCAGACCGACCGCGTGGTGCTCGATCCGCCGCTGTTGATCATCGAGATTGTCTCGCCCGACGACAGGTTGCGCGAGACGCTGCAGCGCTTCCGGGAATACGAGAAGCTGGGGGTTCGCCATATCGTTCAGATGGACCCGGCCGACCGCACCAGTTTCGGTTTTGTTAACGGCGACCTGGTGCGCCGGGAGTTTTCGGGGTTTGAGCTTCCCGGCGGCCATCTTCCGTTCGACAGCCGGGAGCTTCTGGCGCTTCTGGACGAAGAGTAGCTTCCTACCCCATCCTCCGGTGTTCCTTCAAAATGCAGCGGTCCATGACCACTGCCAGTCCGGCGGCTTCGGCTCGGCGGGCGGCATCCTCGTGGACCACGCCTTCCTGCATCCAGACTGCCCGGGCGCCTTTGCGCAGGGCCGCCTCGACAATGGCGGGGACGTGCTCGGACCGCCGGAAGATATCCACGATGTCGATTGGTTCGGGCACCGCGTCCAGGTCGGGGTAGGACTTCTCGCCGAGGACCTCGGTTTCCCTGGGATTGACCGGAATGATGCGGTAACCGGCGCGCTGCAAGTACTCCGCTACGCCAAAGCTGGGGCGGAAGCGTTTGCCCGAGAGGCCTACTACGGCGATGGTATGGGCCGAGCGCAGGATGTCTGTAATGCGTCTCATGCGGTTCCCTGCCGGGGCGGCGCCACCTGGGTCCGGCTGACGGCTCGTTTCAGCTTGCGGACCTCTTCCTCGCTCAGGTAGCGGAATTGGCCGGGTTTGAGCGGGCCCAGATCAAGCGGCCCTATACGCACTCGCTTGAGCTTTTCCACCAGCAAGCCTAAGTGCTTGAACATGAGCCGAATCTGGTTGTTGCGACCCTCGAACAGGCGCACTTCATACCACGGATTCACAGCCCGGTGAACCAGTTTCAGGCCCGCCGGAAGGGTGCGTTGCCCGGAAATCGGGAGCCCCTCCCGGAACTGCTGCTCCCGCTCCGGGGTGAGCGATCCATTGGCCTTAATCAAGTAGGTTTTGGGAAGGTGGGTGGAGGCGGACAGGATGGCGTTGGCCAGTTCGCCGTCGTTGGTCAGCAGCAGCAGGCCTTCGCTGTGATAATCCAGGCGCCCCACGGGGTACACCCGCTCTTTCACCCCGCGCAGCAAATCCATTACCGTCGCGCGGCCCTGCGGGTCGCTGACCGTGGTCACCGTGTCGTCCGGCTTGTGGAGCGCGATATAGAGCAGCCGCTTGGGGGCGTGGATCAGCCGCCCATCCACCTTAATATGGTCGCGTTCCAGATCGGCCTTGGAACCCAGCTCCGTGACCACCGCCCCGTTCACCGCCACGCGGCCCTCCTGGATGATCCGTTCGGCCTGCCGACGCGAAGCCACGCCCACCTGCGAAAGGATTTTCTGCAGCCGTTCCTGCGCCATCATATCTCCTGCTTTTCTTCGGCAAGGCCGCCGGCATTACCAGGTTCCTCCGCCACCTCCGGCTCGGCTTCGAGCGGTTCGAACAGAGGTTCAATGGTTTCGGGAGGCGTTTCGGGCGCCGGTTCGGGAGGCGAATCGGCGTCGCCAAACGCCATGCGCCGGATCTCCTCGAATTCTTTGAGCGAAGGAAGCTCAGACAAGTCCTTCAACCCGAATTGGATCATGAACTCTTTGGTGGTTCTATACAAAATCGGCTTGCCGATGACGTTCTTGCGCCCGGCGGTGGCGATGAGCTTCCGGTCCAGCAGGGTCTTCAGCACGCCGGCTCCTTGGACGCCACGTATCTCCATGATCTCCGGGGCTGTCACGGGCTGCTTGTAGGCGATCACGGCGAGCGTTTCGAGGGCCGGGAGCGAGAGCTTGAGGGGCGGCTTCAGGCTCTTGACGAAGTTGCGAACGGCGTCGTGATGTTCCGCTTTGGTGGCCATCTTGAAGCCGCCGGCCACCTCCCTGACGCACAAGCCGTGCTCGGGCTTGTCGAACTCGGCGACGAGCTGGTCCAACAGCTCGCGGACGCGCTCGGCAGGCTGCGCCAGCGCTGCTGCCGCCTGGACCACTGTGAGCGGCTCCTCGGTGACGTAGATAATGGCTTCCAGGACAGCCTTGAGATAGGAGTCCTCCGCCGAAGCCGGTACGGGGGCGGCTTCGGGGCCCATACCGGCGCCGAGCCATTCCTCCATGGAAATGGCCGGCGGGGCGGCTTCAGGCTCCGTTTCTTCTGTTTCCGGGCTGGCCGGTCGCGGGGGGATTTCCAGTTCTTCCATGCTCTATATGTAATCTTTTTCAATTGCGGCGATCGGCTCGCCGGCGGCGAACACGGCGTCGAAGTTGGTGTGCCGCTGGAGGGCTATTTCGCCGAACAAGTCCTTTTGCGCCATCACCACGGCCTGCATCCGAACCATTTCGAGAACAGCCAGGAAGAGGGCAATCATGGCCCGCCGGTTGCCCTGCTGTTCGAAGATCCGGAGGATAAAGACGGGCTGATCCGGGCCGGCCTCGAGGAACCGTTCCCGAAGGTAATGGACCATGTCGGCCACAGTCACATCGGCCGATTCCACCTCATAGGTTGGCCGGGTCTTAGCGCGTTCCAGCAACTCGCCAAAGGCCTTGACCAAGTCGAACAGGGTGGTTACCAGCCCCGGATCGTCGTCTTGCGCGGCGAAGGCCCCAATTTGGGGGTTCGACCAGACGTTCTCCTCGATCATACGCTTCTGCTGGAGCATTTCGGCGGCGTTCTTAAAGCGCTCGTGCTCGAGGAGGCGGTCGACCAACTCTTGTCTAGGATCTTCCCGATTATCTTTGTCCGATTCGAGCGCCGGATCCCGTGGCAGCAGCATCTTCGATTTGATGTGAATGAGGGTCGCCGCCATATACACGAATTCGGCTCCCAAATCGATATCCGTTTCGCGGGCCTTTTGCATGTACTCCAGGTATTGGGCGGTGATGGTGGCGATAGGAATATCCTTGATGTCAATCTGCTGTTTGCGGATGAGATCGAGCAGCAAATCGAGGGGCCCTTCGTACTGCTCCAAGCGGATATCGAGCGGCGAGGGCACTGTAATTCACGATAGCACGGCCCACGGCGGCCTCTTCTATCAGGGAACGGCCGCCAAGACCGCCGAATTCCGGTCCGCGGTCCACTCCGGGGCGACATGCAAAATCGCGGAAAAAAATGGGAACTTTTTCCGCGCCGCATAACCTTTCGGACGTGCTTATCGTCTTCCTGTTGAAACAACCATTCCGTGGTAACGGGGCCATCTGGCCCGGAAGGTATAAATGCCAGCCTTTTCGAGCGGCGCGCCGGCGCCAAGTCCCGGCGAGCCTAGCACCCAACCGTACGTACCCATTCCAGGTCCCATCATTGTCCCGACGCAGCAACCCGGCAAGCGCCGGAGGAAGCTATGGGGTATTTCCCTGATGGTGCTGGCCATTCTCGGCGCCGCGGGCTACTACTGGGCGAGCCAGAACGCGAAGCTCACGGGCGGCCCCGTGATTTCGGTTCCGACCGTGGCCGCGGATAGCGGCACGGTGGTGGCGACGATCCGGATCAACGGGACCATCGCGGCCAAGAACCAATCCAACATCCTGGCGCCCCGCCTTTTGGGCAGCCGCACCGACGTGAATCGCGGCGGCGCGATTGGGGCCGGCGGCGGCGGCCGCGGATATGGCGGCGGCGGCGGCGGCGGCAACGCGGTCCAGATGATGGGCGGCGGCGGCGGTCCGCAGAACGACTTTTCTCTCATCCTGGTGAAACTGGCAGTCCCTGGCAGCCGCGTGAAGAAGGGCGATACGGTGGCCGAGTTCGACCCGCAGATGCAGGTCCAGCGGCTGGACGATTACAAAGACACCCTGATTCAGTCTGAAGCGACGATCAAGAGCTCGCTGGCCAGCATGGCGTCGCAGAGAGAGTCGCACACGCAGCAAGTCCGGCAGGCCCGGGCCTCTTTGGACTCCGCCCTTCAAGAGCAGAAAAAGAAGCCGGTGCTGGCCGCTATCGACCAACAACTGTACGATCTGTCGGTGGAGCAGGCGGAAGCCAGCTACAAGCAGCTTGTTTATGAAGACGACTTGGTGGACCAGGAGCAGCAGTCCAAGATCCGCAGCACGGCGTTGAACCTGGCGCAGTCCCAGATCGAATTTGCGCGCACCCAGGCGAACGTGGGCAAGATGGTCATCAAGGCCCCCATGGATGGCATCGTGGTGCTGGCGAGCGTGGTCCGCAACAACGAGCTCGGCCAGGTGCGCGAGGGCGACGAGGTTCGCGCGGGGCAGCCCTTCATGTATATTGTCGACCCCAATTCGATGGTGTTGATGGCTTCGGTTAACCAGGTGGACACCGAGAAACTGCGCATGGGCATGAAAGCGAAGATTCGGCTGGACGCTTATGCCGACATCGAAGTGCCTGGAACCCTGGAAGGCATAGGAGCTATGTCCAAGACGAGCACCTTCCGCGCCGGATACGTAGGGGAAATCCCGGTGCGGGTGAGGCTCGATAAGATGGACACCCGCATCATTCCCGACCTTACGGCCAGCGCAGAGGTCTTTCTGAGCACCGAGGAGAACACCCTGGTGCTGCCGCGGTCGGCGGTGTTCGACGAGAACGGCGGCAAGTACGTGTTCCTGCAGAGCCCGGAGGGATGGCTCCGCAAGCCCGTCGAGACCGGTGTGGCCAGTTACACCGAGGTGGCCGTGCATACTGGTTTGAAGAAAGGGGACGTAGTAGCGCTTCAGCGTCCCATGTAGTCCGCGGCGCCGGGCCGGCCATCCGGTTGAAGCCCGGCGGGCCCAGGTTGTTCCACCCGGGAGCGATCAAAGCAGGAGCGGTCTGACAGGAAAGCACTATGGCATCGAAAGATCTGAGACCAGAACAGCGTCTTGGCAAGGGCAATCCGAAGAGGATCAAGATGATCTTCTGGGCGGTTGGCCTGTTGGCATGCGGCAGCGGTCTGTACGCGGCCTACCATTACGCCTCGGCCACCGAGCTGGAAATTCCGGTAGCTCGCGCCAGGATAGGTGACTTCATCATCAGCGTGCGGACGCGCGGCGACATCAAGAGCGCGCGTTCCACGATTATCACCGCTCCCCAGGTGCCCGGCCTGCGAATTGTCCGCCTGGCGCACAACGGGCAGGAGGTCCACAAGGGCGATGTGGTGGTGGAGTTCGACGCCGAGCCGACGAAGCAGAACATCATTACGCGCGGCAACAGCGTGGATTCGGCTCAAGGCAGCATCGACCAGACCAAGGCCACCCAGGCGATGACCAACGAAAGTTATGCCTTCAGCAAGATACAATCCGAGTTCTCCCTGGAGCAGAGCAAGCTGGAAGCCGGGAAGGCGGCGGTGCTTTCGGTGATCGACGGTGAAGTCGCTCGCATCAATGTGAACGTCGCGGACGGTTCGCTGCAGGCGGTGAGGTCTCAAATCGACGCCAACAACGTCTCCAACGACGCCGTCATGGTCCAGCTAAACCAGGCGTACGACAAGGCGGTGCGCGACCTGAAGCTTTCCCAGAGCTACCTGGACACGATGCAGCTGAAGGCTCCGGTTAACGGCGTGGTCAACGTGCTGACGAACTTCCGCTCGGTGGGGACCTTCGGCCGCGCCGGAGCGCCTCCATTCAAAGAGGGCGATAACGCGTGGACCGGCGCGCAAATCCTCGAGATCCCGGATCTGTCCAGCATGTACGTCGACCTCAAGCTGGACGAAGTGGACCGCGGCAAGATCGCGCTGGGGCAAAACGTGAGGGTGAGGGTGGATGCGATTCCGGACAAGGAGTTCACTGCCGAGTTGGATTTCATATCCCCCGCCGCCGCGCTGGTATTCAGCGGGGTTGGGGCCAACGCTCAGGCCAGCACGGAAAAGAACTTTCCCGCGCGCGCCACGCTGAAGGGCGCGGATGACCGGTTGCGTCCGGGCACCAGCGCTTCGGCGGAAATCATCGTGGAGCGGCAGCCGAACACGCTGCTGATTCCCCTGCGGGCCAGCTTCGACAAGGGCGGCAAACCGGCGGTGTATGTTCAGAAAGCCGACAAGACGTTCGCCGTGCGCCAGATCCAGATCGGCAAACATAACGACGACGACTTAGTGGTGAAAGGCGGGCTGCGGGAGGGCGAGACGGTGGCGCTCGAGGACCCGGTGAAACTGGCCAAGCAGGCCAAGAAGAAGATCTAAGGGGCCGGGAGAACCTTCATGAAAAAAGTAATCTTTCGTTTGGCTATCCTGGCGATTCTGGCCGGCGGCGCGTGGTACGGCTACCGCACGTTTACGCAGTCGCAGACGCGCCAGGAGAAGATCGCTACCGCCAAGGTGCAGCGTGGCGACGTGGTAATCCGGGCGTTCACGCGCGGCGAGCTGAAAGCGGTCCGGGTGTATCCGCTGTATTCTCCCAACCTGAATGGAGCCATCCAGGTGACCACGCTGGCCCCGAATGGGTCGCTGGCGCGGGAGAAGAACCTGGTGGTGGAGTACGACGACTCCGAGCTGCTGGGAACCATCGAGACGGACAAACTGGCCCTGGATACCACGGATGAGAACATCAAGTATCAGACCCTGGTCATGGATGTTCAGACCAGCAGGAACGAGGTAAACAAGCTGATCGCGGAGTTCGCCGTGAAGCGCGCCCAGTTGACCGTCCAGAAGAACCCCGTGCTCGACCCGATTACGCAGAAAGAGAACATCCTGGCGCTGACCCAGGCTACGCGGGCGCTGGCGCAGACGATAACCAACATCGCGATGCTCAAGGCGCAGCAGGATTCGCAAATGGCGGTCTACAACAGCAACCGCCGGCGCAGCCTGCAGGCGCTCCAATTGGATCAGGCCCGCCTGCTGCAAACCAAGACGCTGGCCCCCATGACGGGGCTGGTCGCGATCAAGCAGAACCGCGCGGGCAACTTCAATTTCGGCCAGCAGATGCCCGACATTCGCCCCGGCGACCAACTCGGGGCCGGTATGAACGTGGCGGACCTGATGGATCTTTCCGAAATGGAACTTACCGCCAAGGTGGGCGAACTGGACCGCGCCAACCTGAAGGAAGGGCAGGACGTCATGATCCAGCTCGATGCCATCCCGGATAAACGTTTCCCCGGCAAGATCAAGACTCTCAGCGGCACGGCGACATCGGATGTATTCTCGGGCGATCCTTCGAAGAAATTCGATATTTCCTTCTCGGTGGACATGCGCGCGCTGCTTTCCGGCGTGGGTATGAAGAAGGAAGATATCGATCAGATCATGACTACGGCCACCGCAAACGCCAAAAAGAACCTGGTCAGCTTCGCGCCCACGGTGGGTGGAGGACGGGGCTTTGGCGGGCCGCCTGGAGCGGACTTTGGCGGCGGCGCGCCCGGCGGAGCGCCGGCGGATTTGGCGGCTCTTGCCGCGATGGCCGGCCAGGGCGGCGGCCGGGGACAGGGCGGTTTTGGCGGGCGCGGTCAAGGCGGTGAAGCGCAGGGCGGGCAGGGCGGCGGCGGCCGCGGCCAAGGCGGTGGCATGAGCAATATCTCCGATGCGGACCGCCAGATGCTGGCCGAGCTCAGGCAGAAGATCGGCGACGCCACTTCCGACGCCGAGCGCGAGAAACTGCAACAACAGCGGCAGGACATGATGCAGAAGCTGGGCATCCAGGGCGGCCGCGGAGGCCGCGGGGGCGGCCCGAGCGGCCCGAACGGACAGGGCGGACAGGGCGGACAGGGCGGCGCCGGCAGCCAGCCGGTCTTCACGGACGAAGACCGCGCCAACGCCGAACTGCCTCCTCCTCCCGAGCAGGACTCCGGGATCGCCAAACTGGTTCGGCCGGGTTTGCTGGCGGACGTGGAAATTCTTGTTGAGAACATCCCCAACGCGCTGCACGTACCCTCGCAGGCGATTTACCGCCAGAACGGCAAGCCGATCGTTTACGTGCAGGGGAAAGACGGCAAGTTCTCGCCGCGCGAAGTCGCGCTGGTCAAACAGAGCGAATCGTCCATGGTATTGGGGTCCGGGGTCCAGGAAGGCGAAGTGGTAGCGCTTTCCGATCCGACCCTCAGCAAGTCCGACAAGATGTCCAAGACCGAGGAAAAGAAGGGTTCCGGGACCGGAATGCCTATGCCTGGAGCGAATTAGCCATGTTCGGTATCTCTCACATACTTCCCGAATTGAAGATGGGGGTGGCGAGCCTCTTTGCGCACAAACTACGGAGCCTGCTGACCATGCTGGGCATGATCTTCGGGGTGGGCGCGGTAGTGGCCATGCTCTCCATCACCGCGGGCGCGCAGAAACAGATGATGGCGTTCATCGACCAGTTGGGCGTGAACAATATCATCGTGGAAGCCCGCGAGGCCACCGACCGCGACACGCTCCAGGTGGTTCGGACCATTTCCCCCGGGCTGACTTTCCGCGACTTTCGGGCCATCTCCGAGAATGTACCGGGTCTCGAAGCCATCACGCCCCGCAAGAGGTTCAAGCCTTCCAAGGTGCTGCCCAAGACCGCGGCGGAAATCCCGGGGCTCATCGGCGTGCTTCCCAACTATGAGCAGATCAACAGCCTCAAGCTGGACGAGGGGCGCTTCTTCTCGGAAGAGGAAAACAACGCTTCGGCCCCGGTCTGCGTGCTGGGGGAAACCGCCAAGGTAAACCTGCTGGGCTACGACCCCGCCGTGGGCAAGTCCATAAAGGTCAACGACACCTGGCTCGAGGTGATCGGGGTTATGAAGCCCCAGGCGGAGAGCGACTCCGACATGGAAGGGGTGCAGGCCATGAGCCGCAACAACCTGGTGGTCGCTCCCTTGAACACGGTGATGCGGCGCTTCGAGGACGCCACCAGCTATCTGCGGGACGAGATCGACGGCATGTACATGAAGGTGCAGAACGGGGTGGATTCCATCCAGACGTCGGCCGTGGTGAACGCGCTTCTCTCGGTGAATCACAAGGACGCCGGCGATTTCTCCATCACCGTGCCGGCCGGCCTGCTGGAGCAGAAGAAGCAGACCCAGTTCATTTTCAACATCGTCATGATCTGCATCGCCGGCATTTCGCTTTTGGTGGGCGGTATCGGCATTATGAACATCATGCTGGCGACGGTGCTCGAGCGCACGCGCGAAATCGGCATTCGGCGCGCCATCGGCGCCCGTCAGTCGGATATTATCCGGCAGTTTCTTTCCGAGGCGGTTTTGATTTCCATCGCGGGCGGCCTGATCGGCATCGTTTTCGGGTATGCCCTGTCCCAGATCATTGCGTCGGCCGCGGGCTGGTCGACGGTGGTAACCTGGCAGTCGATCGCGGTGGCGTTCGGCGTCTCCGTGTTCATCGGACTGTTATTTGGAATATACCCGGCCGTGCAGGCGGCCAAGTTGGATCCCATCGAAGCGATCCGTTATGAGTAACCTTATGGTCTCAAGAACTTTACTAGCAGGCATTCTGACGGCGGCCGGCGCGTTTGCGCAGATGACAGTTTTTCCCAAGCCGTCCTTCTTCCGCGAGGAGTTCCGGAAGCCCGATACGAACGTCGAGATCGAGGCCCCGGCGCGGTTGAAGGATTTCGTCAAGGAAGGCGAAGCGTGCCAGGCGGCGGTTGTCAGGGCAGCCAGCGTGAATATGTCGATGGACAACGCCATCGATACATCGCAGGCGGTGGCCCCTCCGGCGCCCAGCCAGTATCCCGACAAGGCCCCCAGCCAGTGCCTGGTGCTTTCGCTCAAGGACTACCTGGGACTGGCGATGAGCAACCACACCAACGTCCAGACGTACTACCTGACGGTCGAGAGATCGCGAAACAATGTGACGTCGGTGCTGGGGACCTGGGATCCGGTGGCAAGAGCGAGCCTCACGCCCTCGTGGAACCGGTCCGACCCGGCGCTCAACGTTCCCAATGGCTCCTCCACGAGGTCCGGCAGTTGGCCTCTCAGCCTGGGTTACAGCCAGACCCTGCAAACCGGCCAGACGCTATCGTTCGGCGGCGGCGGTTACAAGAACACGGCCTGGGGCCAGAATACTTCTTACGGTTCGAACATGAGTTTCAGCTTCACCCAGCCGCTGATCAAGAACCGCGGCGGCTACATTACGCGGCTCCCGCTCATCGAAGCGCAGAGCACCCTCAAAATCTCCCAATTCCAGCTTCGGCAGAGCCTTCTGGGCTTTATCAACACCGCCGAAGGAGCTTATTGGGGTTTCATCAGCGCGCGAGAACAACTGAAGGTCACCCTGACGGCCCAGGACGTGTCCAAGGCGAACCTGGACTATATCCAGCACGAACTCCAACTGGGCGCGGTCAACGAGATCTCGATGTACCGGCCCGAGCAGAGCTACGCGGCCGCCCAGGTAACCACGTTGCAGAACGAGTTCGGACTGAAGAACCAGGAAGATGCGCTGCGCCGCCAGATCGGCGCCGATATCGACCCCAACGTCCGGGACTTGCCCGTCGTTCTCACCGACGCCCCCGACCTTTCGCCCTCCGAGGCGATCACCCCGGATCGGGAGCTGACCGTGCAGAAAGCGTTGAACCTGAACCCTTCGATCAAGATCTCAATGGAGACTCTGAGCGCCGATGACTACGGCGTGTCGGCCGCGCGGAACGGGCTGCTGCCGGAACTCGATCTGAAGGCCGGATACGGCGGCGCCGGTTACGGAAGCACCTACGTACCCTTCGGCGGCGGCCCGGTGATTGCCGGCGGCCTGGGAGAGGCGCTGCAACAGTTGTTCGAATGGGGGAACCCCGGCTACAACATCGGGCTCTCGCTCACCCTGCCTATCAGGAACCGGACGGCGTCCATGGCCATGGCCAACGCCATCGTTCAGAAGAAAACGGACGCCCTTTCGCTGCGTAGCACGCAGCAAAGCCTCCGGCTCTCGGTCCTGCAGGGGGTGAATTCCTTCATAGGGTCCATCGCAGCGGCGAAAATGGCGGTCCTGTCCAGAGAATACGCGCAGAAGGACTACGAGGCTCAGATGCTGGAATTCAAACTCGGCATGAACACGCAGCTCGATTTGGTCACCGCCGCGCAGGAACTGGCCACTGCGGATTCCGCTATGGTGACCGCCCAGATCGCGGTGCGCACCAGCCTGCTGAACCTGTGGCTGCAAACCGGCGAGCTGCTGGACCAGCGCGGGATCGTGGTCCGGTAGTTGCGCTTCGGGGCAGGGCGTCTCAAGGTTCGCACACGAGCGCTTCGCGGCACGCCTTCAGGATGGCCGCCGCGCCGGGCGTGTCGCCGTGGACGCAGATGGTTTGGACATGGCCTTCCCGGGCGAAGCGAACGGCCTGCGCGGCAGCCGCTCGAGGGTCGGTGATGAGGGCATCGGCGAAGGTGCGGGCGCGCAGGGAGCCGTCCGCCTCGTAGCGCCGGTCGGCAAAGGCCTCGGCCGCCGCCGGAAGCCCCATTTCCCTCCATACATCGAGGGCCGCGGAACCGGCCAGCCCGAACAGAATCGCCCGAGGGTTCCAGGCTTCGACGGCCCGGCCGATGGCGCCGGCGGTTTGGCGGTCGTGCGCCGCCAGGTTGTATAGCGCTCCGTGCGGCTTGACGTGGGCGATGCGTGCGCCCAGGGGCTCCGCCACGGCGGCCAGCCTGTCGATCTGCGCGCGGACCGACCTCTCGATTTCGGCCAGGCTCATGGGCATCCGGATGCGGCCGAAGTTCTCGCGGTCCGGGTAGCCCGGGTGGGCGCCGATGCGAACGCCGCGGCCGAGCGCCAGGCGGATGGTCCGCGCCATGGCGCTCTCGTCGCCCGCGTGGGCTCCGCACGCGATGTTGGCCGAGGTGACGAAATCCATTAGCGCCGCTTCCTGGGCGGCGTCTTCCAGTTCGCCCATGTCGCAGTTGAGGTCCAGGATCACGGGGCTTGCCTCCAGATGTAATGCACTCCCCGGAAGAACGCCGGCAAGGACGCCGGAGTGGCAGGCCGGAGGCCCGCTCCACGGGGGGTGTTATTACCTTTGTTATACTCCCCGGCTGGGCCGGTACCCGGGGCGCGTGTGCACGCGATATTTCTTGCCCGGGTCGGTGACAATCTCCACCGCTATGCCGCGGAAACCCTCGTTGGGGTTCGCGGCGGGGTAGTAGGTGACGGTGTAGGAGTTGCCCAGGTCCTCGCGGATATCCTCGAACGCCTCCACCTGCTTTTGCCATGTGCGCGCCCAATAGGCTTTGCCGCCGGTACGCTGCGCGATGCGGCGGAAAACGCTGCTGGAGACGGGGTCGCTGTTCACTTCGTTGGTGGAGATGACGTAGATGGGTATGCCTTCGTCCTCGGCCACGGCGCGAACGTCGTCGGGGGCCACCATGCTGGCGTTGTCCGGTCCGTTGGAGAAGACGATGACCACCTTGCGCCCGGGGATTTTGGCGGCGTCGCGGAGGGTCAGCAGGAGGCCATTGTAGAGGGCCGTATCGTCTCCCGCGACGGATTTCCGCAGGCCGGCGATGGCGTCGTAGTGATCGCGGGTGAGGGACGCGGCGCGCGAGAGGTTGCGGCTGAAGGTATACACGGCCACCGAGTCCGCGCGGTCCAGGCCGCGGACGAAATCGGCGATGGCGTCCTCGGCGTACACGAAGCTGCGATACATGAAGTTGCTGGTATCGAACAGGACGAAGACGTTGGTACCGGTGAACGCGTCGGGCATGTCCGGACCGGGCAGTTGCCGGGCGCCCTCCAGCAGCGGCAGCATGGAGCCGTCCGGAGCCACCGTAACGGGCGGTTTGGCGCCCTCGGCGAAGGTCGCGATTTTCTGAGTGATGCCGTCTTCCTTGATGCGGAAATCCGACGGCTTGAGGCCGTTGATGTAGTGGTTCTTGCTATCGGTGACCGTGAAAGCCAGCACCACCATGTCCACCTTCACGCGGAACACGGGTCTTTGGCCGGCATCCTGGGCGCGCAGCAGGGGCGCGCCGGCCGCCATTCCGATAAATCCTCGTCGGGAAATATGCATGGTCGTTTACCGGTTGGAGAATCCTTCCAGGGAAGCCTTTTGTTCGGCGGCGGCCGCGGCGGCGCCGCGGGAGCGCTCCTCGTCGCCCACCTGGCGCAGGGAGCGCAGCACGGCCGGCCAGTCGTCCAGGTTGGAGGCGAAAATTCTTTCCACGACCTTCTCGGTCCATTCGGGAATGCGGACGTTGAGCTGCGCGGGAGGGAGGCCGAGTTCGTCGGCCAGGGCCGCCCAATAGATATTGCTCGATTCCCAGCTTTCCGCCAGGATACGGCTGGAGTAGCCCATGAGCGTGGGAAAAGTCCGCAGGTTGAGCAGCTCCGGCCGATAGGAATTGGCCAGGATGGGCTTGGGGGTGCCGAAAGCGCGGGAAATGGCGGCGCTGCTCACCTCGGTGGGCACGGTTGCGGCGAGGCTGCGGATTTCCGCCAGCAAGGGTGAATCGTCCGCAGTCTGTTGGGAAGCGAAGTCGCCCGCCAGCAGGAGCAGCTCGGAAGGGGCGACCAGCTCGATGGCGCGCTGAACATCGCCCTCCGCGAGCAGTTGTTCGACCTGGCGCGAACGGCCCGGAGCAACCAGGGGCGCCAGGGCTTCGATTACAGGGGCGCGCTTCTCGGGGTCGAGGGCCGCTTGCGCCAGCAACTCGCGGCCATAGCGATCCTGGAGCCCTACCCAGTGCAGTTGCGAGGGCGTCACGGTCCACCAGCGCGCGACCTTGGCGCTGAGAAGCAGTTGGGGCGCCAAGTCTCCCCAGATCAGGGCCTGGGTCTGCGCCGGCACCAGGAAGTTCTGCTCGGCGGAGGCCAATGCGTAAGGTAGACCCGCCAGAGAGCCTGTTAGCCGGCCGCCGCCGTTGGACGGCCAGCCCGCGCCGAAGAACTCAGTGGGCCGCCAGGTGAGATCCGCCGACGGCCCACGGAAATCGTGGCTACGCACGAAAAGCGGATTGGTGAACAGCATCTGCGCGCCGGGCGGAGCGTAGTAGGCGTAGGCGAACGCCACCAGGGTATCCCGCAGGAGGGGGGCCAGCAGCCCGCGCAGATCCCTGATTTTTTCCGGATCGCCGGCGGCCTTTTCAAGGGCCGCACGCAGGTTAAGCCCGCGCTGCGCCTCGATGTGCCGTTCCGGCCAGAAGCCGAAACTGAGCATGTTTCTTTCGACGGTCGTGAGCGGGGGTCGCGGAAGCTGGATTTCGTTGATGCTGGAGGCCAGCTTGTTCACCGCCGCGGCAGGCGGCTTTTCGCCGCTGGCGGCGGCGGAGAAATAATCCGCCAGTTGGAACAGCGCATCGATGGAAACCACGCGCTGCGCCTCGAGGATGCGATCGATCTCGAGGGCGGCATGCTCGCGGGCATCGGCGTCGGCCGTTTCGGAAGCGCCCGCCAGCAGGTCCACAATCCGCTTCTCCATGCCGGCCGCGCTCCCGGCGGGCCCGCCCGAAGCGGATGACGCCAGAGTCTCGGCGCCTTTGCGCCCCGCGTCGAAAAGCTCGCGGTCGTTGTGGATCTGGGCGAATCCGGCCGCGAGATCGGCCAACACAGCGTCGGCCCGGGCCGACGGGATGCTCTGCTGGCGGACCAGGATCTGCCACAACTCCACCAAGCCCTGGTACGCGCCGGCCGTGTCGCTATGCAGCAAGGGATCGCGAATCCTGGCGATGGCCTCGGCCGTGTCCAAATACGCGACCATAGTCTGGCCGGTGAGACTCGGCGACTCGCTAAAGATGGGGAACTGGCTAGCGTAATCGCGGTAGGCGCGGGCCAGCCTCTCGACGCTGGCGGGATCGAGGGGAACGGCCCGGCCCCGGTCGATATCGCTGATCGCCAAGAAGATCTTCAAAGGCTGGTTTTCCACCGCTTTCCGGCACAGCGCGAACAGACCCTCCAGTACGTCGTCGGGCTCCTTCCAGGTGGCGGCCAGATGCGTCAGCTTGACGTCGTACTTGCCCTGAGGGTGTTCCACGAACAGCGTTCGCCAGACTCCCAGGCCGCCCGGCAAGTGGGGCTTGCCATCCGCGTCGAACTGCAGGCGGGTGGTGAGCAGCATCATGTCGGCGTTGGCCCGGAAGACCGGGCGCGCGGGGCCGGGGCTGGTGACGGCGCCGCGCACCGCGGCATAGAATCGCTTCAGGCGCGCGGGTTCGGTCAGATAGTCGTAAACCGGTCCGCGAATGCGCGCCAAAGCGTCAAAGAAGCTGGCCATCCAGCCATCGTCTTTGCCCACCAGCCTGTCTAGGAACTGGGGCCCCTGATCGGGCGAAACGCCGACCATTTCGGTCCAGGCCGCAGCGGACCGCGGGCCTCCGGGCGTGATGGCCTTTCCACCGCGGATCTCGAACATGCCTCCGAAGAAATCCCAGACGTGCGCGTAGATTCTGAGGCGGGCATACGGGATGGCCGTGCGCAGCGCGGAAGCCGTCTCGTCGTCCAGCTTGGCGAGCCCCAGGTAGAGACGGCACATGGTGGGGTCGGAGATAAACGCGTCGATGAAATCGGGGTTATCTTTCGAATTCCAGCCGGCGGTCCAATACTCCGGGCCGAACAGCGCGGGAACGCTGGTGGCGGCGTAGTCGTAGGCGAACGGGTGGTCGGTGCGCAGGGCCTGCTCCAGTTGACTGATGGGGAAGCCGGAGTCCGTGGTCAGGAAGGCCCGCGCCGCGTTGACGGTTTCCAGCACCACCTCCGATCCGCAACCGCCGCGCATGCGGTATCCCAGAATCCGCAGCAGGTCGGCCACGCCCGGTGAATCGCATTTCTCGATGCGGATGACATTTTGATCGCCGGCCACGGCCTGGAGCTCGCGCGCCTGCGAGAGATAGCGATGCACCAGCTTTAGATACTCGGTGGGCTCCATGGCCTCCTTGCTGCGGGACGCCTCATAGCCCTGAGTCACCACGTTACGCGCCAGCGCTTCCAGGACATCCGGGGGGCGGACGTCGGACGGTATGGCGGCCATGCGGGCAAACGAGCGCAGGGGTCCCGGAATCGAAACGACGGGCCCTTTCCGGGCGCTCTCGCGGGTCCCCAGCGCAAGGCGCTTCCCGGTGGCTGAGGAATAGGACTCCAGGTCCCGCCCGGCAGCCTCCCGGTCGCCGGCCAGGAGGTCGAGATAGGCCAGCCTGCGCGCCACGGCGCCAGCTCTGGCCGAGTTTCCCCCCAGGACCGCGAGCAGCATGCGATAAGCGTCCCGGGCGCCCGGATCGCCATACCGCTCCAAAAACTCGGCGTAGTTAGCCAGCGCGCCGGCGTCGTTCGGGCGCGTCTGGGCCGCGCGCGCCAGCGCGGCGCGCGCGCCTGCCACGTCGCCCGCCGCCTCCATTCTGCGTATTTCGCCGGAATCCTGGAATCCCCTTACGGTGGGGACTAAACCTATCAGCAACGCCAGCGTCAAAATCAACCGCTGCTTCATGATGGCCGCCCTCCCGGTCAGGCGCATGAAACTGGTCACGACTGCCCGATGTTTGGTGATTCTAATCAAATGGAGACACTAATGCAACCAACTTGATGTGACGAGAATCACGGTGGATTCAGAAAACAGGAGCGCCATGCGCCGCGGAGAGGGCTTCCGGTTCTCCCCGCTGCTATTCGCTACAATAAGAGTTCCTGGAAATGCACTTCTACAAGGCTCTTTTGGTAGTGGTCTGCGCGGGGTTGGTTTGGGCGCAGACGCCCGACGACCCGGAAGTGGCGCGAGCCCGGGCGGAAATCGAGAGGCTGCGCGGCCTGGTGGCCGCCGGTATAGCGCCGCGCCTACGGTTGGAAAAGGCCGAGGCCGCGCTGGCGGACGCCGAGGACGCCGCCATCCTCCGCAAGACGATCTATGGTTCGGAGCTGACCGAAGCGCAATCCGAGGACATGATCGCCGCCGCCGTCCGCCGCCTGGACCGCCGCCGGAAGGCCTACGAAACCACCCAGAAGCTAGTGGACTTGAAGGCCGCGCCGGCGCTGTCCTTGAAGCCGCTCCAGGAAGATGTGGATGCCGCCGCGCGGGAGCTGGACCTGGCGGAATCGCGCTCCCGGCTGGTCTATGAGCTGGCGCAGATGGCGCTGGCCGAGGAAGCCCTTTATACACAGCTTACCGAGGCTCCCGCCGAGGCTCCCGCCATCGCCGAGCGATTCGATGGCGACGGCATTTTCAATATGGTGGCTTTTTCGCGCATTGAAGCGGCTTACGAGGAGCATTTCGGAAAGCCCATGCCCATAAGCGCGATGGGGGAAACCGCGGTACACCGGGCCATGGGCTTCGACCACCGCGGGCGGGTGGACGTGGGCCTGCACCCGGACACTCCCGAGGGCCAGTGGCTGCGCGCCTACCTGATGGAGAACCGCATCCCCTTTTTCCTGTTTCGCCAGGCCGTTCCGGGGAAAGCCACCGGAGCGCATATCCATATAGGTCCCATCAGCGCCCGCATCTCGAGCGGCGGCTGATAGAAGGGAACCCCATGACCGATCCGAAGCTGCGGGTACTGATCCCGGCCGGGAAGATACAGGCCCGCATACGGGAGCTGGGCGAGCGGATTTCCCGCGATTACCCCGACGGCAAGCTGCACCTGATAGGCATTCTGAAAGGCGCCGTGTTTTTCATGACCGACCTGGCGCGCGCCATGACCATCGACGTATCCATGGACTTCATGGGCATTTCCACGTACGGAAAAGGCAAGACCACGTCCGGGGAGGTAAGGGTCACCAAGGACCTCGACGCATCGCTCGAAGGCGAGGATGTGTTGGTGGTGGAGGACATCGTCGACAGCGGCATCACGCTCAATTATCTGCTGCACGTGCTGGAGCAGCGCCGGCCGCGTTCCATCCGGATTGCCGCCTTGCTGGACAAGCCCGAACGGAGGTTGCGGCCGGTCCAGGTGAGCTACGTCGGATTCCAGATTCCGGACGAGTTCGTGGTGGGCTATGGCCTGGACTACTCCGAACGGTATCGCAACCTGGACGACATCTGCGTGCTGGAGAGCGAAGCAGCGGGGTGAGCGGATAGTGATGCGGCCCCCGAGGTCCGCGGCGGCTTTTGGGCAAAATGCCCAAAACGAATCCGCAAGTGATTTAATTATAAGGATTTATTTT